>Ga0209317_1000528_pt1 | contig 44484 bp, 34 predicted proteins | sample RifGroB2_FD_183994 | JGI IMG/M metagenome (GOLD analysis project Ga0209317, IMG submission 183994) | Soil microbial communities from Rifle, Colorado, USA - Groundwater B2 (SPAdes) (version 2) | ecosystem: Environmental > Terrestrial > Soil > Unclassified | place: Rifle, Colorado | collected... | reverse complement strand
GTCTGCTTGAGGCTTATCTGGAGCGTCTGTTTATGATCGTCGGCCACCACCAAAGGACGATCTGCTACGTAGACTGCTTTGCGGGACCTTGGAAATCACAGGCGGATGACCTTGAGGATACTTCCATTGTCATTTCCTTGAACCTCATCAACAAGTGTCGTGAGGCGCTGCGCAAGATCGGCAAAGATGTGCAGTTTAGGGCCTTGTACGTCGAAGAGAAGTCAACTCGCTTCAAAAATCTCCTCGCTTACCTTTCAGCACGTCCGGTCGATGGAACTACAACTCATGCCCTCCAGGGAAAGTTCCATGACCTTCGTCGGGAGATACTTTCTTGGTGCGGCTCAGACAGCTTTGTTTTCTTTTTCATTGATCCCATGGGTTGGAAAAATGTTGTGGAGCTGCCGACACTTGAACCTCTCCTCAAACGGCCCAACTCTGAGTTCCTCATCAACTTCATGTACGACTTCCTTTCTCGGACCGTGCCGCAGCCGGTATTCCAGGAGGACATGGAGCGTATATTTGGCATCCTACCAGACACTCAGAGGATGTCACCAGAAGAACGTGAAGCATGCCTCCTGTCGCTCTATCGCAATAATATCAAGCAAGTGACTCCCGGCGGAAGAGGCCTGCCTCGAACAGCTTGTGTCAAAGTGCAAAAGCCCACACGAGACCGCACCCTCTACCATCTGGTGTACTTGACTCGACACCCCAAGGGAATTGTCGAGTTCATGGAGGCGTCCGAAAAGCTGGAAATTGTCCAGAAGAAGGTTCGGGCACTGGCGAAGCAGGACGAGCGGGTCGAGAAAAGTAAGCAATTTGAACTTTTCTCAGCCGCCGCACACGTCACCGATGAGCGAGCTGACATGGACCTGTCCGAGGTAAAAGAATACTGGTTGACCCTCCTGTCCACAGAACCCAGACAGTTCGGCATCCGAGAGCTTGCTGATATGTTGGAGAATACCGAATGGTTCCCGCTGGATTTCCAGAGGGCATTCGGCGAGCTGGCGAAGGAAGGAAAGGTCCGCAACTTAGACGCAAAGCGAGCAAGACCGGTCAATGTCGTCAACTTTGAAAAAAACGAAACGCTTTTGAGGGTACAACCATGAGTACACAGACAAGCATAGAGTGGACTGAGCAAACCTGGAACCCTGCGGTGGGATGCTGCAAGGTGTCTCCCGGCTGCGACCACTGCTACGCCGAGGCGATGGCCAAGCGCCTGCAGGCGATGGGCGTCAACGGTTACCAGAATGGCTTTGCACTGACCATGTTACCGCATCGCCTGGAGGAGCCTCTTAAACGGAACAAGCCCACCATCTACTTCGTCAACTCCATGAGTGATCTGTTCCACGAGGAAATTCCAGACGACTACATCCGGCAGGTGTTTGACGTGATCCGGCAGGCTCCGCAGCATACGTTCCAGGTGCTCACCAAGCGTGCCGAGCGCATGGCAACCTTCTTCCGGGGCTACGATATACCGAGAAACGCTTGGCTGGGGGTAACTGTCGAGAACCGACAGCACGGCGTTCCACGGCTCGATTGGCTACGTCAGGTGCCAGCACACATACGCTTCATCTCGGTGGAGCCGCTGCTGGAAGACTTGGGTGATCTAAACTTGAATGGCATCCACTGGGTCATCGTCGGCGGCGAATCGGGACCAAAGGCTCGCCCAATGCAGCAGGAGTGGGTGCTCAATATCAAACGCCAATGCGACGAGCAGCGTTCTGCCTTTTTCTTCAAACAATGGGGCGGCTGGGGTGTCGATGGTAAGAAACGGGCAAAGAAGCAGAATGGACGACTCCTGCAAGGTAGAACGTGGGACGCGGTGCCTTCCGTGTACGAACAAAACAACTTAGGTTTCTGACTCCAGCTATACCAAGGAAGGCATCATGCCCGAACTGTACTTCAAGGGAAAAGAGTTCGTCTACAATCACCACTTAACTGTGCCGTACCGTCCGCTGGAGACGCAGCCAGAAAAGTCTATCGGCGAAGACTCTGGCAACCTGATCATCCAAGGCGACAACCTGCACGCACTCAAGGCCCTGATGCCGCACTATGCGGGCAAGGTGGATTGTATCTTCATCGACCCCCCTTACAACACCGGTAACGAAAACTGGTCTTACAACGACAACGTAAATTCCCCCATCATGCGGGAGTGGCTTTCCAGCAACCCGATCAATCGGGAGGACATGCTTCGTCACGATAAGTGGGCTTGCCTGATGTACCCACGCTTGAAACTGTTGCATGAGCTATTGTCCGAACAGGGAAGTTTCTGGATGACCTTGGATGACAACGAGATTCATCATGCCCGGCTGATCCTGGATGACATCTTCGGCTCCGAAAATTTCGTGACGACTTGTATCTGGCAAAAGGTCTATTCACCAAAGAACACTGCACGTCACTTCTCTGAAGATCATGATTACTTGTTGGTATACGCGAAAAACGCCGCCGAATGGACCCCAGCACTTCTTCCCCGGACAGAAGAAATGGAGGCCCGCTACGTTAATACTGACAAGGACGACCGAGGACCATGGAAAGCTGGTGATCTGTCGGCGAGGAACTACTATAGCGAAGGGACTTATCCAATTACCTGTCCTTCCGGAAGGATCATAGCGGGACCACCTCCTGGGACGTATTGGCGTGTTAAGGAAGAGAAGTTTCACCAGTTTGACGTTGATGGTCGCATCTGGTGGGGTGAGGATGGCAATAACACCCCCGCCATTAAACGCTTCCTCTCCGAAGTTAAACAGGGTGTTGTTCCCCAAACCCTCTGGCTCTATAACGAAGTTGGGCATACGCAGGATGCCAAGAAAGAACTCCTGGCAATCCTAAACTTTGAAACATCAGAGGACGTATTCGTAACTCCCAAGCCGACTAAGCTGATTGAGCGAGTCCTACAACTCGCGACTGACAGCGAATCTATCATACTTGATTCCTTCGCCGGTTCAGGCACCACCGCCCATGCAGTGCTATCCCTGAATGCCAAGGACGGCGGCAATCGCAAATTTATTCTCGTGGAGTGCGAGGGGTATGCAGATACCCTGACCGCCGAGCGAGTGCGGCGTGTAATCAGTGGCTACGAGTACAAAGGGGTGCAGAAGGAGGAACTGTTCCGCAAGAAGGTGAGTTTCTCGACCTTGAAAGATGCTCCGAAGCTGTTGCGGGAGATCGAGCACGTTGAAAAGGTCAAGGGCAACCGCTTTGACAAGATTGCAAAGACCATCAAGGACGATGAGTTGGTGGTGGTTGGCGAAAAGCGGATCACCGAGCGTACTGAAGGTCTTGGTGGCGGATTCACCTACTGTACACTCGGGCCGCAACTGGACTTGGACAAACTACTGACCGGCGAACAACTTCCCGACTACCGCAGCCTTGGAGCTTGGCTGTTCCACACTGCGACAGGAGAACCACTAGCTCCCGAAAAGGTGCGCGAGGACGACTGGTACCTTGGGGATAGTCCCAGTTATCATGTCTGGCTCATTTACCGGCCAGACCTTGACTGGCTTAAGTCCAGAGATGCGGCTTTGACGCTAACACTGGCGGAGAAGATCGCAGCGACATCCAAGGTGAAGCGGCACCTGGTCTTTGCTCCGGCCCGGTTTGTTGCCAGCAAGCATCTTCTCCCTCTCGGAGTGGAACATGCACCGTTGCCCTTTGCGCTGTACCGATTTGAGAAGGATTAGTCTATTGACTGGGGGAACTCGTGGACACGTATGAGATCGGCGAGCGGGTGGTGCACCAGAATTTTGGGTTAGGAACAGTCATAACTAAAGAGGTGAACGAGATCATCCAAGTTGATTTCGAGCAGAGGGGAAGGAAACGTTTATCGCTGAAATTTGCACCGTTACGTCGTGCTGCTGAAACAGATGCGGATGAACTGAGACCAGGCGGTAGAGCATACCAGAAGTGGGTCAACGAAACATTCAATGTCGAAGGTGAGGATGCCAGGCATTACTTGGGCAGTCACTGGAGTCCTTTTTTCAATGATGCGAAAGCGGCCTTTGAACGCCTGCCCGAAATAATTTCTCAGGCTCTGATTCAAGTCACTTATTCAGATAACCATCCGCCGCTCCGCTCATGCCCTACAAGCTGGCCGAAAGCGGTATACCATGCTTGGCCTTTGCGAGTACACGGCATAACTGCAGTTTCGCGTATCGACATGGATGAGAGAGTATTGAAGCTGGTCTCTTTGTATCCGTTTGACGCGGAAGGTCGTCAGCATCAACTTGTGCTCGAAAAGGTGCATGTCTGGGGAAGTGGGGTAGAGGCACAGATCGAATGTGCTTTTGGGACAACAAGCATTACCTTCTTTGATACCCTGTACGCGGCGAACCGTGACTGGTACGAGATCGGCAAAACCTATCAGTTCATCCTTACCGGCATTGCTTATGAGTGCCGAAAAGCTGCAGATCAGGTTTATCAGGCCCTAAATCCTCCGCTTCCAGAGGAGTTCAAAAAAGAGAACCCGGAAATTGCTGCGGACTGGCCCAAAGGGGACACGATACCGGTACACAGCAAAGGGATGGCCGCATTCTTCCCAATCGATCAGTGGGACAGAGACGATTACTCATTTACTGGACCGATCAAGTCCGTTAAAGAGATAACGTTTCTCGAACAACCGGGTTGGAAAGTGCGAGTTACAGTGCTACGAGAATTTGATCATGGCGATAGGGACTTGGACCTCGAAATCCTCGTAACTCAAAAAGTTTGGGGTGAAGGGACACCCCCGAAAGTAGGAGAGGACATGGAAGGAGCAATCTGGTTGCAGGGGTACCTCTGGTGGGTGGGAGCGATGGCATAACTATGGAATTGAAAGACTTCCAACAACGGGTACTCGATACTCTTGACGTTTACCTGGACGAACTGACGGCGAGCCATGCTAACTTTCTAAAGTTGGCAGCATTGAAACAGGAAAATCCCGACCTCGACCTGTCGCTGCCTGATCCAACAGAAAAAGCGTGGGGCAAGTTGCGGAGCGCGGCCAAACTCCCACCGGCGCGTGCTGCTATCCCTTTCAGCCCTCGCATTGACGGAATAGGTCGTCCAGTGCCTTCAGTCGCCCTCAAGGTGCCGACCGGTGGTGGCAAAACTATCCTGGCGACGAACGCCGTATCTCGCGTTATGTCTAAGTGGCTACGCAGCAACACCGGCTTAGTACTCTGGATCGTCCCCAACGAATCGATCTACACCCAAACCAAGAAATCCCTGTGCAACCGGGAACACCCCAACCGCCAGCAACTTGATAAGGCGGCAGCAGGTCGCGTGAAGATCATGGAGAAGAATGACCCGCTCAACAAACGGGATCTAGACTCCCATCTCTGTGTGATGCTCCTGATGCTTCAGTCAGCCAATCGGGAGACCCAAGAGACGCTTCGCATGTTTCGGGACAGGGGGAATGTCCACGGTTTTTTCCCAGTATCAGATGATTACCTGGCCCATCATCAGGAATTGGTGAAGGTGCCGAACCTGGATGTCTACGGCGACCGGGATAATCTCGGTGCCATTGTTAAAGACTCTCTCGGCAACGTGCTCCGCTCCGTCCAGCCAATCGTTGTGTTGGATGAGGGGCATAAAGGGTACTCAAAGCTGGCGCTCACCACGCTTTATGGCTTCAACCCCAGCTTTGTGGTGGAGCTGTCGGCGACACCTAAGGATCGGCCCAAGGACATCCCGCCAATGTACAGTAATTGGCTTGTGGACGTACGAGGAATTGAACTGGATCGGGAAGGGATGATCAAGCTGCCGCTCAACGTGACGGTGCATGGCGGCGAGGAATGGCGGGACTGTCTGCGCGAAAGTCTGGAGCGGCTGAACGACTTGCAGCGGGAGGCCGAACGGCTGCAGAGTGAAACGGGGCGTTATATTCGTCCCATAGCTTTGGTCCAGGTAGAACGAACTGGCAAAGATCAGCGGGATGCAGGATATATCCATGCGGCGGACGTGCGGGAGTATCTGTTGACCATGGGGATTAGCGAAAAGGAGATCGCCGAAAAGACTGCGGAGAAGAACGAGTTGAAGGACCCGGAAAACGTTGACCTCTTGAGCAAGACATGTCAGGTGCGCTTCATCATCACCAAACAGGCGCTGCAAGAAGGCTGGGACTGCCCCTTTGCCTACGTCCTGTGCGCCTTGGCCGCATCGACCAACAAGAGTGCCCTGACCCAACTGGTAGGGCGAGTTCTCCGTCAGCCTGATACAATCAAAACCGGGATCGACGCCCTGGATGAGTGCTATGTGATCTGTCACCATTCCTCGACCCGAGAGGTGATCGACGCAGTCAAGGGGGGACTTGAGCAGGATGGTATGGCCGACTTGGCTGACCAAATTCGTGAGTACAAGGGGGACGGTGCTAAACGCCCCGAGCCACGCACCATCGCACGTCGGGATGAGTTCAGCACCGCACAAATCTACCTGCCTATTGTGAACCGGGTGGATGCTGGCACCGTGCGGCCGCTCGACTATGAGCAAGACGTTCTTCAGCGGCTGTCATGGGAGCAACTAACACCCGACAGCGCTTTTGCCGAGCGGGTGAAGAAGATAACAACGACGGCAAGTGCTAGAACCGTGAGGATCGGACTCAAGGATGACCTGGGAGACAAGGACTTCATCACCAAGACCGAAGGTGAGGTTCGCCCGGAGCTAGAAGCATTCGACCCGGTCTTTGTGGTCCGCTCAATCGTGGACATTGTCCGGAACCCCTGGCGTGCGCGGCAGATTGTGACAGAAGCGGTCGAGCTTTTGACTGCAACCGGGCTAAACGAGGAGGAACTGGGCCAGCGTCAGACCCATATCATCGAGGAACTGCGCAAAACGCTCCTGACCATTCGGGACAGGTTGGCTGAGGAACTGTTCACGGCAGACGTGGTAGCGGGCAGCGTGCAGTTTCGACTTCGGACCGATGGGAAGAACTGGCGGATGCCGGATAATATGCCGACTGCCGGCACGCCCAACAGTCAGGAGCTACGCAGGGACGACGGGCAGATCGTGAAGCATAACCTTTTCGCACCAGCTTACCGAGATGACTTCAACGATTATGAACTGCAGGTGGCATGTTACCTGGACAGCGAAGCGGCAGTCCGGTGGTGGCACCGCAACGTGGCAAAGCGTCAATACGGAGTGCAGGGGTGGCGAAAGCCGAAGGTGTACCCGGATTTTATTTTTGCTCTCGCAGCAGGAGGCGAAGTTGACCGCCTGATGATAGTGGAGACGAAGGGAGATCATCTGGCAGGAAACAACGACACCGAGTACAAAAAGAAGCTCCTGGAGATGTGCTCCGGGTCATTTAGCTGGGAGAATGTCACTCGCGTCGGGGAGCTAGAACTAATCTACAACCCACAGACCACCGTCAGCTGTGCCTTGGTTTACCAAAATGACTGGAAATCTGAACTGGGTGGGATTGTTACGACATAGTTTGCGAATAAAAGGTTTTATGCCCATAGCCCACCTGCCGCGATCCGAGATCGTGGATTGTCGGGCATCCTGCGAAACGTGACGGGGTCGGGCTGGAGCTCTCCCGGCCCGGTACGCAGCCGATCAGGATCAGGAACGACGAAGGCCGCGCCGAGCATCGGGTACGGCCTTTCTTGCGGCGTGCTCCTGGAGATCCTGGAGCCGGGGTTGCTCCCGGCTCTCATTGATTATTTGCTGGCCGCGTGCTCTGCTGCGATCCGGTAGACGCTACTCTTGCCTATTCCCAGCCGCGTTGCAATCTCCAGCTTAGGCACCCCGGCTGCAAGTAACTCCATCACTTTCCCCGCCTGCTTCTGTGCTGTCGGTTGCCGACCTACGTACACGTCGCCTTTCTCTTTTGCCGCGTCGATGCCTTCCTTCCGGCGCTCTTTCTGGATGTTCAGTTCAAATTCTGCAAACGCGGCGAGAATCTGAAGCTGAAGTTTTCCGTGCGGTGAGGTGGTATCAATCGGGCTGTTGAGAATCCGCAGCTCCGCGCCTTTTTCCCTTACCTGTTCGACTACCTGCAGGAGGTGCATGGACGATCTAGCAATACGATCCAGTTTGCAGCATACGACCACATCGCCGTCACCTGAACGAATCCAATCCAACATCGCCGCCAACTTAGGCCGATCCTTCTTAGCTCCCGACTCCTTTTCGCTGAAAATCTTAGTGCAACCTGCAGCCTTCAGTTGCTCCATCTGCACATCAAGAGACTGCCCTGACGTTGAAACCCGCGCATACCCTATGATCGTTCCCATGACTCCCTCCTGTTCCCGTATGATTCTAAATGCTGCGAGAATAGCACTTCCCAACACGAAAATCAACCCGTATGGGAAGGATTTGGGCGATTTTTTAATTCCAGCTAGAGTTTAGTCATGTGGGAATTGGGGTTAAGGCTGCTGCAGGGTATCCGTTGTGCTTTTAATCGCGTAATCTTTTACCAGCATTCCTTTTGACTTGTCTCCTCGAAGGTGTGCATCCCACCAGTACAGACCGGTATATTTCCCGAACATTGGCGCATCTTCAGTGAAAATTTTGAAGTGACCTCGGCAAAGATGAATCTTCGCATTACCACAACTATCGTCTCCAACAGAGTGTGGACCTTGGCGCGTTGCCGGAAGTTTTAGGATAAGTGTCTTGTAGGTGAAAAGCTCTTGCTTCCCATTCTTGGATCGTTTTTTGTTTAATTTCGGCGACGGGTGGTTATCCTCAGTGCCGACGTTTTTGCAGTTAAGAAGCAGCAGGGCAGCATTGAGCACGTATAAGTCGCGCTGGTCATCTGCACGAAGACCCATGGACACATCCCAAGACTGATTATCACTCGTCTGGATGGGGTAGGTATTGCTTTCCAGTAGTGCTTCGATAAATTTAGCAGATGCTCCTCGCTTGGCAGCAGCATCCGCTATTGTCTTTCCAGTCCGGCCAAAATCTTCCTTAAATGTTTTGCCTACGAGTACAAGGTAACATTGAGGCGTCAGCATCCACTTTCGGTACTGTTCGATCCAATTTGCAGTAACGACCCGAAAAAAATCTTTGTCTAATTCTTGGACAAGTAGTCCTCTTTTGGGCACAGAAAGAGTAGTGCCGGGTGTAAAGCTCTTATCTTCAAATTCAAACCAGCAAGTTTTATAAGGTAATCTGACGTACTTTGAGCTGTTGCCAAGAAAGACCTGAGTTTCCCTTTGTTCTTCAGCAAAGGATTTGAGCGGCTGAATAAGGTCTTGATAAGCGCCTAAATAGAAATGCTGGGCTTGCTTTAAGTCCGATGCTGCGGATCTCACAGCATCTGTATACGCGCGGTCTTTTACCTGCGTCTTCAGAAAATCATTGAAGTCATCAATTACATGATGTCCGTTCATTGGCGATACCTCCGCTTGGTTGTTTGACTATACCCTCAACCACAGCATGTACACCAAGAGGGTAATGCAGGACAGGTTGAACGTCGCCCAGGTATGCGAGCCTCGCCGGTGACACAAGATCCAGATGCAGAGGTGAAGCAAGATCAAGGTCCCAAATACCGCTAATCGCACAAATCCCCCAGGCCTACCCCTGCGCCTTTATCTAAAGTCCCGCCACAGGCCCATCCTTGAGAGGTAGGGGCGGGGATCGAGATGGGCGGCGGATAATCCGGCATTTTCCCGTGCGCTCAGCAGCCCAAGGCAACCAGGAATGTTATATAAGATTTAACTATTGACTCTCGCGAGTTATGGAGCCAAGCCTGTTGAAGATTCCGGCCCCAGAAATCGAGACCTCTTTCGCGGGTTCCCATGCGCTCACGCCGGATAGAAATACGAATGTTATTTAAGTTTTGATTTCAAGGGCATGAAGTCGATTCCATAGTCGAGCTTCTTCAACAGGTCGAGTTGAACCTTGGGGCTATGTTTGTCTCCGTAGTTTTTACTTCCCCATGTCATGTCCTTCTCAAGATCGACGCCCAGGAGCGATTTGTCGATTTTGTCCAAATGTCCGACCATACTCTTCACGACGCTCAGGTTGTGAAGACTCATCTCCAAGTTGCCTTTGAACCAGCTAATGAAACTGTGCCGGGTGCTGTGAAATGATTTGTCTGGCTCATCGCTGATGTACCTCGGCTCGAAGGCCTCGTTATACCACTGGCCGAATCGCTTGTTCCACTTCTCCTCGAAAAGTTTCAGGTTTGGGAAGAGCCGCTCGTGTCCAGCCTTGATCTGTTTACTGACTAAATCGCCGAAACCCAGCCTGGAAAGGGTCGGATGGATGGGAATGATCCTGCTCCTCCTAACCTTAGTGAACTGCATCAGTTCGGGAACATGCCGAATCCTGATAACAGCAATGCCATCCAAGACCTCAATGTCGTTCACACGCAATTGACACAACTCGTTGCTGCGTGCGCCGGTGAAGAGGCCCAACAACGGAATCCAGAAACGCTCGGGCTCAACCAAGGGACGCTGTGCCATAAGACCCAGGATCAACTTGTCGATTTCATCCTTGGTGTAGGCGCTCTTGGGCTTTTTATCGGTTTCTTCTACGGCGAGACGTTTCTTTTTGAAGGGATTAAAAGAGGTGCCCCAGGCCTTTGGGTTTTCGAGGGAGTAATCAAACCAAGCACCTAATTGAATGAGCATGTCATTGATCTGTGCTGGTTCAAGCCCAGAGAAACCTGGTTTCTCAGCCCAGGACGGGTCGAAGCGCTTCCCTCGGTAGAGGCTGGTGATCTGGTTTTTGCCCTTAGGGTATTTCTGAAGGTTTTCGATGAAACGGGCAGCAGCCCCTTCGTCTTCAAACGATATGAGTTCGCAGTCACCAGCAATGTCGATGAAGGCGCTGTAGAACCCATTGTATTTCTTGAGAGTAGCTTTGCCCCACTTTTTAATGGACATGCGATCTTGCTGGTAGGAGGCCCAAAGGTCACTCAGACGCTTCTTGGGTTTTGCAGCCGCAACCCTTGCAGCGACAGCGGCCTCGATGGCAGGGTCGCGGCGACCGCGTATCCGCACCATCTCTGCTTCGTAGCCCTCTATAAGGCCGGTCACCACAGCGTCGGCGACTTTGGCAAAGTCAGTAGGCGGTGCGGCAAACCATGCATCTTCATTCGGATTGAACCATTCCCTCGGTGGTGCTACGACATCGAGACCCTTCTCGTCTATGATCTGCTGAACCAACATCCGGGTGTCAATGCCCAGTTGGCCGGTACCACGTTCGTCCTCCAGTTGCTCAATGCGTGCAGCATAGCTTTCCACGACTGTCTGGAGGTCCTGCTTTGAACGGACTGGCGCGAAGGTCGTCCTGAGGGTACTGATGTCATGGCCAAAATTCAGGTTTACCTGCGCTCCCATCGCCATGAAATCCCAAAAAGTCCCACGTTCCTTCCGATTGTCATGTATCTTACCAGCAAATTCTGCGACCAGTTCTGCGGTAATTTGTGCAAGCTCTCGCTCAGTAACCATACCCATCCTTAATCTGAGGAATGCTGTCTCTGCCTTGTGGACGAGAAACGATGCAGCAGCTTTCGCCTCTTTGCGATCAGATGTTTTTAAACTCTTTTTGAGTTCCTTTCGGCCCAAGAGCCTGCGAAGTTCAAGCGGGACCCAGACGCGGCAGTAGTAATTTTTCCCTCGACGTAATAGCAAAAGGCTCCTCCCGACTGTACCATTTACAGTACCAATCAAGAAAGAGCCTTTTTTTAGCCAAACGCAACCTGTTGTTTAACAGTAGGTTGCGAGCGTATTTTGGTGGAGATGAGCGGGATCGAACCGCTGACCTATGCGTTGCGAACGCATCGCTCTCCCAACTGAGCTACACCCCCGAATTTACCTGCCGCAGCCTTTGAATTAACGCCGTCCAAAGACGGTTCCTTTATACCGTAATCTTCCCGCTTTTCAAAGTGAAAAATTTCACCAGTGCTTGGGCAATATGATCCTGAATTCCGCACCCTGACCGGGGGTGTTGGTGATCTGGATCTTGCCGCCGTGGTTGGTGATGATCCGGTTGGCTATGGGTAACCCCAGGCCGGTGCCGCTCTCCTTGGTGGTGTAGAAGGGGGTGAAGATGCTGTTCAACGACTCGAGCGGGATGCCGCCGCCGGTGTCGGAGATCTTCACGCAGGCGGCTTCCTTCCCTTCCAGTTCGGTGGCCGAGACCTGTATGGTGAGCTTGCCGCCGCTCTCCATGGCGTCCAGCGCGTTCAACAGGATGTTGATGAAAACTTGCTTCAGCTGCTGCCCGTCCCCTAGCAACAAGAGTTTTTGACGCGGGAATTTCGTGGCGACGGTGATCTGCTTCTCCTCGAGGGGCGGATTGACGACGGCTAGCGATTCCTTGACGATCTCGGCTATGTTGCAGCGGGTATAGCAGATGGTCGCTTTCTTGGAAAAGAGCAGGATCTCGGAGAGGATCGATTCCAGCCGCAGCACCTCGCGCACGATCAGATCGGCATGGGCCCACTCGATGGTCTCCTGGGGGAGCTTCTTGGCAAGCCGCCCCGCAAAGCCGCCGATGGATACCAGCGGCCCTTTCAACTCGTGCGCGATTCCGGCCGCCATCTCCCCGATCGCCGCCAGACGCTCTTTCTGGAGCAGGTTCTCCTGCGCCTCGCTCAACTGCCGGTTGGCGTCCTCTATCTTGTTGTAGAGGATGGAGTTCTCTATCGCCATGCCTGCCTGGTTGGTGAAAAGTTGCAGGAAACGGAGGTCTTCCTGGGTGATGGCGGCCCGGGTGAGGGCGTTGTCGACCATGACCGCCCCGACCGCCTGCCCGTGGGCTATCAGCGGCGAGGCGGCGAGAGCCGTGCGCCCAGGTTGGCTCTGGCCGCCGATGTCGGTCTCGTCCGGGATGTAGATCAGCCGCTTTTCCAGTACCGCCTGGGAGGCGATGTTCAGCGTGCCGTCGAGTTCCAGCCTCCTCCCCTGTACCTGCCGGCAAAACTCGGATTCCCGCTGGTCGGCCATGTCCGCTTCCGAGATGTCCCAGCGGCTCGACAGGATATCGTCTCCGCCTCCCTGGGGCATCGAGAGGGGAGGGGAGTTCTCCCGGGTGACACCGAGCATGCCGAGCAGCACGCCGGAACGCTCGTTGGTGAGAAAGAGCATGGCCCGATCGAAGAAGGGGGTGGGGCCGGAGGTGAGCGCGGTAAGGGTCAGGTGGATCAGCTTGTTCAGCTTGATGGTGGAGAGCATGGTGTTGCTCATCCGGTACAAAAGGGAGAGTTCCTTCAGCTTCTTGTCGTTTTCGGTGTCGAAGGTCTGCATCTGCTCTTTGCAGATCGCCTCGGCAAGGGCGCCGGAAAGAAGCCGGGCCACCGTCTCGGCAAGCTCGATCTGCTCGGGGGCGAACAGTTCCGCGCCGCCGAAAAGGGTCAGTGTGCCGAGTGTGAGGCCGTTGCTGCGCAATGGGGTGCAGAGGGCGAAGCGGCAAGCACCGGGAAGCGCTGCCGACTCCGTCCGTGTCACGCCCCCTGCGAGGGTCCGGGCCGAAAGGACGAACTCCTGTTGCAGCAAGGAGGAAAGAGATCCTCGGGTATCTCTGCGGCAGCTCCTGAAGAGCCGTGCTTTCGCGCCCCCCCTGGCACCCAGGCGGATCACGGCGCAGCAGGAAAGGCCGGTCCCGGTGCAAAGCTTCATAAGCTGCGGCAGCAGTATGCCGGGCGCGAGGGGCGTGCTGAGGAGCTTTCCCAACGCGGCAAGCAAGGAGAGGTTGCGGCGGTACTGCTCGGCTGCTTCCGCCGCGGCCAACCCCGCCAGGGTCATGGCAAACACCGGGGTAAGCCCGCGGCAGATGTCGGCGGCCTCGCCGGGAACTTCCTGCTCCGTGCTCCCCAGGGCGAGAACGGCAACAAGGCGCTTGCCGTCCAGCACCGGGAGGGAAAGGAATGATCTTTCCCCGGCGTCGCCCGGCTCGTCGCTATGCAGTTGGTCCAAGGGAGCGGATTGCTGAAGGAGGTTCGCCGCGGCACGCCCGGCGCACCCCTCCCCAAAAGGGATCAGGCAGGCGCGGCTGGATAGCGGTAACGCGGTGCTGTAACGCTGGGTGAGGAATTCTTGCCCCGGACCGGGAAGGTAGACGGCGGCCGAGGATAGACCGGGAGACCGGGCCGCCATGCGGAGCAGGCTGCTTAGCCGGACCTGGTGGGAGCGCTCGGATGATTGGGCTATCCGCAGCGCTTGCTCCAGGAGGTTTTGTCCCTTCCGGGCAACCATGGGAACTCCGAAGGATGCATCAGCTTGAGGGTTAGGGGGTTAGCGTAGCCTTTCCTTCTTTTCCTGTTCCATCTTGCAGTCTATGCAGAGAGTCGTCACCGGCCGCGCCTTGAGCCGCGCCTCGCTGATGTCCTCCTCGCACACGTCGCAGATGCCGAAGGTCCCGGTATCGATGCGCCCCAGGGCTTCCTGGATCTTGTTGATCAGACGGCGCTCCCGGTCCCGAATTCTCAGCTCGAAGCTGCGATCCGACTCCTGGGTCGCCCGATCGGTCGGATCGGGAAAACTGGTGGTGTCGGAAGTCATCTCGGAGACGGTACGGCCGGCCTCTTCGAGGAGCGATCTTTTCTCTTCCTGCAGGATACCTCTGAAATACTCAAGCTTTTCCGCATTCATGACACATACCCCTTTCTAATCAATTCGACATTAAAGAGGATTTTTGAGCATTAGTAAAGTGAAATTTTTATCAACCACTGCCAAAATCCTCGGTAAGCCGCTTTACCCCCTCTTTCTCCCCGGGAAACCGGGCGCACCTGGCGGGGGGACCGGGTGCCTAGATCGCGTTCAGCGCCTCCGCCAGCGAGGCGACGCCGACCACCTCCATGCCGGCTATCCCCTTCTTCGGGGCGTTCCCTCTGGGCATTATGGCGCGGGTGAAGCCGTGCTTCACCCCCTCTTTCAGCCTCGCCTCGCCGTTGGATACCGGACGTATCTCCCCGGAGAGGCCGACCTCCCCGAACACCAGCAGGTCCTGCGGCAGTACGGTGTTGCGGAAGCTGGAGACGATGGCGAGCGCTACGGCGAGATCGGCGCTGGTCTCAAGCACCCGGATCCCGCCCACAACGTTCACGAAGACGTCCTGGTCCGAGAGTACCAGGCCTCCGTGCTTGGTGATCACGGCGAGGATCATGGCGATCCTGTTCTGGTCCAGGCCGATGCCGAGCCGGCGCGGAGTGCCGTACTGCGCATCGACTACCAGCGACTGTATCTCTACCAGCAGCGGCCGGGTCCCCTCCCAGAGCACGCTGATCAGGCTGCCCGGGGCGGCGCTGTCGGTACGGGAGAGAAAGATGGCCGAAGGGTTCTTCACCTCGCGCAGCCCCTTCTCGGTCATGGCGAACACGCCGAGCTCGTTGACCGGCCCGAAGCGGTTCTTCGTGGTGCGCATCAGCCGATAGCGGGCGTCCTCGGTGGAGGAGAGCATGACCTGGGTATCGACCATGTGGGAGAGGGTCATGGGGCCAGCCAGCGACTGGTCCTTGGTGACGTGGCCGACCAGAATCAGCACGACGCCGGAGGTTTTCGCGTAGCAGGTGAGGGTGGCGGCGCTTTCGCGCACCTGGGAAACCCCTCCCGGCGCCGCCTCGACCGAGGCTGAGTGCATCACCTGGATGGAGTCGATGACGATCACCTCGGGAGCTTCGGCGTCCGCTACCTCCAGCACCCGCTCAACCGAGCTCTCCGCGAGCATCTTCACCCGGTCCACAGGAAGCTGCAGCCTTCTGGCGCGAGCCGCGATCTGCTGTAGCGACTCTTCTCCCGAGACGTAGAGCACCTCCTTCAAGGCGGCCGCGTGGCACAGGGTCTGCAGAAGGATGGTGCTCTTTCCCGCCCCGGGGTCCCCTCCGATCAGGATGACCGAGCCCGGGACGAACCCGCCCCCCAGCACCCGGTCGAACTCCTCGCTGCCGCTGGAAAAGCGGGGCTGCTCGGCGCACTCCACGCTCCCCAGGAGGGTGACGGCGGAACGCGCGCCGGCGAAACCTTCGCGGCGACCCGGACGTTCCGGACCGAGCCGGACCTCTTGCACCGTGCTCCATGCGTCGCACGCAGTGCAGTGCCCCTGCCATTTCGGGTAGACCGCACCGCAATCCGTGCAGACGTAACCTGTTTTCACCTTGACTCGTGCCATATTCCCTCGTCCCCCGGCGCAACAAGGGCAAAAAAGCTACGTAATACTATGCTTTCTGCCGCTGGCTGTCAACTCCGGTGCGCACCGCCCCCTTTTGGTCCTATTAGTTTGACAAGCTTTCGCACAGTAAGTTAAAATCCCCAGTCCTGAAGGGAATATCGCCGTCACGGGAGGCCGCGCTGACCGCTTCGCATAAGAAATTGTTAAAGCTGGTCCCGGCTCCCGAAAGCGCCGGTTCCCCGGTACAGGCGCTCGTCGAGTTGCATAAGGCGGTCAAGGGGGCGGGATTTTACCCGAAGGGGCATCCCTCCCGCGCCGAGCCCCTGCAGCGCGCCTTCGAGTTGCTCCGTCGGCTCGTGGTGGAGCGGGAACTGCTCCTGGGCGTGAACCGGCAGGGGTTCCTGTTTGAGGGAGAGCTGATTAAAGGTAACACCATGGTGCACCAACTAGCCACTGAGTGTTTCATACGCAGGGTAGCCAACATCACCTTCATGCAGGATCTGCTTCCTGGCGATCTCGTGCTGTTTGTCCATCTGCTCAGCTCGGACCAGCAAAAGACCGCCTCCATAGGAGGGGTAGCCAGGCAGATGGAAGAAAGCGGCGCGCGTACCATCTGGGTCAACGAGAAGGACCTCGCCTCCATCTGGGCCAAGCGCTCGGGATATGACGACGAGGAGGCGGGTGAGGGATGGGACAGTTTCCCCACCCCGGAGCCGGCGCCAACGCCGGTGCAGCCGCAATCCCGCAATGCGGCCGAGCTATTGCGGCTGATGAGCGAGGAAATGGCAGACGTACGCTACCAGGAACTGGGGCGGGAACTGGTGGGGAGATTCCAGGCTGACCCGGGCGCGGTCCCGTTTCTGCCGGTTCTGGAGGAACTTCTGCGACAGCACCAGGACCAGCAGCGTAGCCTGCCCAAGAGGGAATACGCGCTTTTCACGCTGGGTCACATCGCGGACGAGGTGGCGGACCTGCTCCTTGGCATGCTGGAGAGCCGCGATTGCCGGGACCGCGAGGGGATTCACCGGGTGCTGGCGGCCATGGGAGGCAAAGGGGCCTACTGGGTCATCCAGAGGATCTGCCTGGCCGAGGGTCTCTTCGAGAGGAAAGCCCTTGCTGCGGCGCTGGTCGCCCTCGGCCCCCCCGCCATCGCACCGCTGGTCGCCATGTTGAAGGACGAGCGCTGGTACGTGGTGAGGAACATGGTCGCCATCATCGGGGAACTGCGCTCCACCGATTGCGTGCTGGCCCTCAAAAAGCCGCTCTATCACGACGACGTGCGGGTACGCAAGGAGGCAATCCGCGCCCTCATGAAAATAGGGGGCGAGCCTGCCTTGATCACACTGCTACCGCTGCTTGAGGAGACGGATGAAGCGGTGGTAAGGCACGCGATACTCACCCTGGGGCTGATGCGGAGCAGGGAAGCGGTGCCGCCGCTTTTGAGGCTCCTGGAGCGTCGCGATCTGCTGCTCAAGGATTTAGGGGTGAAAAAGGAGATCACGGCGGCGCTCGGGCGCATAAGGGACCGCAGGGCGACAGGACAGCTCATTAAAATGCTCGGCTCGCGGGGGTGGTGCGTGTTCGGCAGGTGGCTGGAGTTGAAGGTGGCGATCGCATCCGCGCTGGGGAGGCTCGGGGACGAGGCGGCCCTGCCGGTGCTGGCGGGACTGGCGCGGGGAAGCGGCGCCCTGGCCGAGGCCTGCCGGGAGGCGCTCGACGCCATCGAGAGGGTTTCCGGAGGAAGTCATGATTGAGAACGGCATGCAGCACGCACAGCGCCTGGCCACGCTGCTATCCGGCACCATCCGCGGAGTCGGGCTCTATCCCCAAGGGCATCCGGCGTCCCGGCAGCCGTTCAGGGAGATGGAGACGATCGTTTCTGCGCTGCAGCGCGAAGGGGGCGATATCCGTCTGGCCGTCGCGGACGGCGTCTTGTCGGTGGGGGAACACCTCTTCTTCGCCCCCCCGGCCCCGCTGCAGGAACTGATAAACCGCCTGGATGAGAAGGAGGTGTCCGGCCTGATCCTGAAGCCCGGGGTGACGGCCCATGACCTGACTGCGCTGGCGCGCTTGATGGCGGAGCCGTCGGGCGGCGCCGGCGAACTGGGGCAGGGGCTGAAGCGAGCCGGGATAAAGCTCGTCGAGGTGATGGAGGAGGATCCCCTTTCCCGTACCTACAACGAGGCGGTAAGTGCCGTGCGCGACATCTTTCAGGAGATAGGAAAAGGGCGCATTCCGAACAGCCGGCGCATGCTGAACGTGGTGAGCAGTCTCGCCTCGAGCGCGATCAAGGAGCCGGCGGCGCTCCTGGGACTCGCCCTGATCAAGGATTACGACAACTACACCTTCCAGCACAGCGTCAACGTCGGGGTGCTTTCCATGGCGCTCTCCGCCTCCATGGGGCAGTCGGAGCAAGAGGTGGAGGAGGCTGGACTGGCGGGGTTTCTTCACGATGTCGGCAAGACCCGGGTGGACAAGGAGATATTGAACAAGCCCGGCAAGCTAAACGGCGACGAGTACCTGGAAATGAGCAAGCACCCGGAGCACGGCGCCGAGATCGTGCGTTCCATGGCCGGGGTCCCTGAACGGGTGGCGGAGGCGGTACTCGGGCATCATATCCGTTATGACAGGGGGGGGTATCCGGAATGGGCCAGGAAGCTTCCTTACGGCGCCACCAGCGGCATTGTGGCTGTGGCGGATTTCTACGACGCGAGCACCACGCTCAGGGCCTATCAGAGCCCCCTGCAACCGACTCAGGCGGTCCAGGAGATCCGCAATGCCTGTGGCGCCAGCCTGGACCGGGAGATCGTGGAGCGTTTCCTGGAACTGACCGGCAGATTTCCCACCGGAAGCCTGGTAAGGCTCGACAGCAACGAGATCGCAGTGGTATATACCCCGAGTACGCATGCCTGCGGGGCGGCTGTGGTGAAGGTGATCCTGGATAGCCACGGGCGCAAGCTCACCGAGCCGGAGTTGAGGAACATCATTGCCAGCGAGGAGTGCATCATCGACCTGGTGGATCCGCTGGTGAAGGGGATCGAGGTCTCGCATTATTTCTACGGCGGATCTTAAGGGAGCAGCGACAGGGCGGTCGCCGCTGCGGCCCGGGTTCTGTCGTGAGGGGAACGTGTCAATTTGATGAGCGACCCGGCCAATGAGGCATCCCCGATACGCCCCAGGGCGAGTGCGGCTTCCGCGTCCAGCACGCCGTCGTTTTCCTCCAGGAAAGGGATGAGCCTGGACGCCACGGACGGGTCACGGTAGTGGGAGAGCGCCTCGATGGCTAGAGCCCGTACCGTAACCGAGGGATCTTGGAGCTTTTCCAAAAGTGTCGCGACTACCTCCTGACGGCCTAATTCGCCCAGCACCTTGACGGCGGCGCACCTGATCTCCTCCTCGTTTCTTCCCGCGCAGTACAAGAGGATCGGAACCACCTTCTCGCCGCCGATGCGCCCCAGTGCGTGGATAGCGGCGACCTTTGCGGCCCGGTCGCCGCGCTTCAGGCGATCGAATACCTCCTCCAGGCTCTCCGCGGCCTCCAGCGTTTCCAATGCCCGGGCGGCGGCAAGGCGCACTTCCGCATTGGAATCCTTGAGGAGCGGCATGATCGCGGCGTGTCTTTCTGTGCGTGAGGTTCTGTTCATAGGGTTGATAACTAACAAAAAACCGCCTTTTCCACAACATAAAACAGCCAAAGCCTCTAATATTCGGTCGGGCGGCGTCGATCGAAACGATGAACCGTTTAAAGCAACGCCGGACAAGGAGAAACAGATGGGAAACAGGATCAAATGCGTGGCGCTCTCCGCTTTCGTGCTGCCGGGGCTTGGGCAGCTTTACCGTGGGAGCCGTTTGAAGGGAGGGGTGATGATACTGCTCGACAATGTCTTCATCCTGGGCGCCCTCTTCATAGCCATGCGCAGCGCCGGAAAGCTGATGCTCGCGCAACATCAGGGGGGGGTAGATGCGGAGCAGGTGCTGGCGGCCATACGGGCCGATTCGCCGTACGGCACCTGGCTGCTGGGGGCTTTTATGATGCTCTGGGTCTACGGCGTGGTCGACGCTGCGCTGGTCGAAGGGGACCATAGGGATTGACAAACAGCATTATATTATGAGATAAGGATAACGATTTGTCCGTGCGGATTGCGGCAATCAAGGGGGCTACTCGATATGTTGCAAGCGGAAATACTCGGGACCGGTGGGCATGTTCCCGCGCGGGTGATCGCGAACGGTTATTTTGACTATTTGGTGGGGGACGCAGAGGAGTGGATCCGCTCCCGTACCGGGATCCGCGAGCGCCGTTTCGTGGAGGAAGGTGAATCGACCTCGGACCTGGCGACCAGTGCGGCGCTTCTTGCCCTGGAGAACGGCAATATAGACCCGCTGGAGCTCGATTGCATCATCGTCGCCACCTCCACTCCGGACATGATTCTCCCCGCCACCGCCTGCATGGTGCAGAAGAACATTGGAGCAGATAACGCCTTCGCTTTCGACATGAACGCAGTCTGCAGCAGCTTTATCTACGGCATGGAGATTGCGGACAACCTGATCCGCTCAGGCAAGTACAAGAAGGTGCTCCTGATCGGCGCCGACACCTACTCGAAGATTCTGGATTTCCAGGACAAGGGGTCGGCCCCCCTGTTCGGCGACGGTGCCGGTGCGGTCATTCTTGGCGCCGGACTTTCCGGAAAGGGGATACTGCAGAGCGTAATGAAGAGCGACGGTAAGGGTTGGGAACTGATCCAGGTCCCCTCTTCGGGGTCGAGAAAGCCGGTCACAGCCGAGAGCATCGCCCTCAAGGAGAACACCTTCAAGATGGCGGGCAAAAGCGTTTTCATCTTCGCCACGGATGTAATACCCCGCATCATAGCCGATCTGGCGGAGCGGGGCGGGGTGAAGCCGGAAGATATCGACCACATCATACCGCATCAGGCGAACGTGAGGATCATCGACTTCATCTCCAAGAAGACGGGACTTCCCAAGGAGAAGTTTCTGTTGAACCTGGATCGCTACGGCAACACCGCTGCGGCCTCGGTCGGGCTCGTGCTGGACGAGAACCGCAGAAACGGCGTCATCAAGCCGGGAGACCTGGTGCTGATGATGGGTTTCGGCGGCGGTCTCTCCTGGGGCGGGGTGCTGCTGAGAATCTAAAGGCAGAAAAAACAGATTAAGATTAAGGAAATAGGATCATACTAGAAGGGACGAGCGCCATAGGCGTCCGTCCCTTTATTGCTTCTAGTCCAGCCCGCCAAATCTTGATCTATGTACTTAAACTATCCTGATTCTCCTAAATCTTGATCTTAATCTTAATCTGTTTTTAACCTGTTTTTACCCCCCCGATCCCTTCCGGCACTTCCGCAGGCGTCAGACCGTTCGCCCGCATCAGGGTGTATAGGGTTTCGACGGGGACGCGCAGCCGCCAGCCTGCATGGAACCGGTCTGCGGCCAGCAGCAGACCGCCCGGGACGAGCCGGGATGCCAGCCCCTTGAAAGCGGCGGCCAGCCGGTCGGGGTCGTGCATGAGCGGCCCCCCCAGGAGACCGTTGCAAATAACGAGATGGTACGGCTCGCGACTTGCGGCCGAGCCTACCCGATCCAGATAAAACTCCGGGCGGGCCGCGTCGGGCCGGACAAAAAGCGGCGCTACCCTGCCGCGGTAAGCCCGCTCCCGTTCCTGGTCGTGCGGGAAGAAGAGATGCGCCCCGGCGAACAGCTCGATCGGCTCAAGGGTGGAGCCGTGCACGACGCCACCTTTTCCTTTAAGTCCGGCGGCCTCCAGCAACTCCGCCAGCTGGTAGGTCCCCTCGCCGCTGCCGCAGGCGCTGTCCAGGACCCGCATCCCCCCCTTGAACCTCCCCGCCCTCTCCTTGAGCCAGCCTTCAAGCCATGACGACTGCTCCGGATAGCGGTCGAAGCCGCCGCCGAAGTGGTGCGGCAGCAACAGGGCGAACAGGAAGGCGTTGCGCGCCGCCCCGTCCCGGGCAAGCTCCCGCAGGGTGGTCGCGGGGTCGGCGTGGGTAAGCTGCGGCCTGTGTTTTTGCAGCAGATCCAGCCAGCTCGCGCAGCTTCGCAGGTAGGAGCCGGAGAGAAAGGGGGGGAACCGGCAGCCGCGTCTCAGGAGCAGTTCGAAGACACCCCTTACCTGGGAGATGGGTAAAAGCGCCTCCGTCAACCCCCGCATCTCGTTGCTGACCGAAAGCCCCGGGGCCCAAAAAGGGAGGGGATAGTTTTCGGCGTAGCTTCGAAAGGCCAAGGCGAGGCGGTCGATCCTGCGGGCCAGCCCGGCGTCGAGTACGGAGCCGGGAATGAGGAGGCGGTCCAGCCGCCGCAGGGCCTCCTCCCGGTCAAGGGTAGCTGTGTAGGAGAGTCGCATCGGCTAGATGATCACGGAGTGCAGGTCGCGGCGCTGGTAGCGCCAGGCGAAGGCGCCTGCGCGGAAGAACCAGTCCACCAGGAACACACCCCATACCATGTAAAGGGAGAGCTGCAGCGGTCCTGCGGCGACGTAGGAGAGGAGCACCCTGATCCCCCACATGGCGAACAGGGTTACCAGGAAGACGTAGTGCGTGTCGCCGGTGCCGCGCAGGCTCCCGGCGTAGACGAAAGAGATGGCGAGCGGCACCTGCGCGAAGGCGACCAGCCTGAGAAAGACGCTCCCCTGCTCGATTACAGCCGGATCGCCGGTGAAGAGGGCGATCAACTGGTGCGGCAGGAAGAAGAAGAGCAGGGCCATCCCCGACATGACGATGACGGCGAGCCGGAGCGCCTCGGTGTGGCTCATGTGCGCCCGCTTGAGCTTTCGCGCGCCCAGCGCCTGCCCCATCAGGGTGGAGGCGGCGATTCCCATGCCGGCGCCAGGCATGAAGGAGAGCGACTCGATGGAGAGCCCGATCTGGTGCGCCGCGTAGGCGGCGGTGCCGTAGCCCATGATGATTTTCGAGTAGAAGAGCTGCCCGGACTGCTGGGCTATCCGCTCCAGGGCGACCGGATAGCCGATGTTCCAGACCTTTCTCAGCAGGACCAGGTCGGGGCGGCCGATCTTCAGGTACCCCATGCGAAAGGCCTGCACCAGGAGGTAGAGAAAGCCGACCAGCTCCGAGAAGTTGATCGCGTAGGCGGCCCCCACCACGCCGAGGCTCGGAAAGCCGAAGTGCCCGTAAATAAGCGGGTAGGCGATGACCACGTGCAGGATGTTCACCAGGATGATCGCCTCCATCGGGGTCCGGGTGTTGCCGATACCGTGCATGATGGCGGAGAGGATGTTCAATCCGGCGGTGCAGGCGAAAAAGAGAAAGACCAGGCGGATGTACTCGGAGGAGAAATTGAGGACGTCATCGCTAGCACCCATGAAAACCGCTACATCATGGCCGAAGTAAAGCCCCAAAAGGGTCGCCGCCACGGCCAGCAGGGCGCCCAGGAGCAAGGAGGCGAAGGCCGCTTTCCTCGCCTCCAGGCGGCGCCCGGCGCCCCAGAGCTGGGCTATGACCACGGTTGCGCCGGTTGAGAGCCCCCAGAACACCGTCATCACCACGAAGATCAGCAGTTGCCCCAGGCCTGTCGCCGCGATCGCCGCGGCCCCAAGCCCTCCGACCATGAAGATGTCGACGATGGATACCAGGCGCTGGAACAGCGACGACAGGAGTACCGGCATCGACAGGGCGGCAACGTTGCGGCGGATCGAAACCCGTTTTCTTCTTCCCTGGAAAATACGCTGTATCAAAACTGCATGCTCTTGGTTACCTGGTTGAGATTTTGATTGGGACGCTCCAGCGTCCCGGTTTTTGCCCGTGTCTTAGGACGCCGGAGCGTCAAAGGCCGCGTTCCCACGCTGGAGCATGGTAACGATAAGCGCTGGAGCATGGGAACGCTAAAATGGCAGGCGCTTTTTCAAAGGGAAGAAAGCTCCTCTTGCATGCCGAGGACGAAGTTCTTCGTTCTTCCCGAGGGGGCGATGATGCCGTAGGCCATCGCCTCCTTCAGTTCCGCTTCAGTGGCGCCGGCTTCCTTCGCGACCGCGAAGTGTTTCTTGAGTCAATCCGGGCAGCCGACCGCCACGGCGCAACCTACCCGTATCAGTTCCCGATATTTGACCTCGAGAACCTCTTCATACTCATAGTCCAGGATCTTCTTGCGGATCTTCATGGTCAGCCTCCTTTTAATGATGAAAAAAGACCAGCTCTGTGAACGCTATATAACTAGCACAAACCGGGTGCGCTGCAAATCAGTTTGATCGGTACGTTTTGATCTTCGGCAAGAAGATGCCTCGATGGGCTCCATGCGGGGGCGGGCGACTGGTGCGGGGGGGGGGGGGGGCGGGGTTTGATGAGAGATGCTGCAGGGGCTGGGCGAATGATTATTCGCCCCTACGGTTGATGATCAGGCGGGATCACTATTGTCGATCAGGCGGTGCCTGTAGGGGCGAATAATCATTCGCCCTTTTCACCCCGACGGGGAAGGTGATTCAGGTGGTGTCGGCTTCGGCATCGTCCGGGTTGTCCGAGGTTTCCGGACCCGCTGAGGAACAGGTCAGCTTCCTGATCGCGCGCGTCATGCCCCGTACCTGGACCTCGAACTCGCCATAGGCTCTCGTGATTTCCTTTTCCGCCGATGCCACCAGCGCGTCGAGTTTTCGCTCCGCCTTTTCGAGATCCTTTCTGTATTGCTCAAGTTGCTCGTCCACGTTCATCAGCATGTTTTCCAGCTTCCAGCGTCTGTTGGCAGGACTCAACGAGTAATCGTTCAGGATGGCACTGATATCATCTTCAGTACCTCGCAGATGAGCCTCAGCATCCCTGCGTTTCTTGATTGCCTGCTGCGCCTTTTTGAAAGATATAACTTTGCCCATGCCGGATTCCTTACCTGTTATTCAGCAAGATGGATCTATGCAAGCTGCCATGAAAATAGCTTTAATATTGGTTGTGACTGGCTGCCACCTGGCAGATAAAAGCTTACATATAGTATTTTATTTCTGCACCGGATGTAAATACTAAAAAATGACGGGGAATTTAAAGCAGCATCCTGCCATACCGGATCCCCCCTCTCCTTGCGGGCAGGGCCATTAAATTAGCCGACTAGCGCTGATCTTCAGCCAAGGGAAGATTTCGGCTTCTGTGAAGAACCTACAGAGTTCCCCCTCCCTACACCCTCCGGGGGCGGGGACAGTCAGAGGAGATTGTGATGGTGACCTTAACTTGTCGGCAATGCCCAGGTAGTGCCTCCGCTGCGACCGCAAGAGGGTATTTTTCAGGGATAGCGGTGGATGCAAGAGGGCATGTCTTCGTCGCCGATACCGGCAACAACAGGGTCCAGGTCTTTGACAGTGCCGGGAATTTCCTGTTGAAATGGGGCGTTCAGGGCGATGAAAAGGGGCAATTTAATGAGCCGCGCGGGGTCGCCGTCGATAAAACCGGCGCCAGGGTGTATGCGGCGGATACCGGCAACAACCGTATCCAGGTTTTCCAAGGTTATGGCGCCGCGCCAAGATCTTGCCTGAAGGGGACCGTGCGCCGGGGCAGCGCGACCGGTCCGGTCCTTGCGGGGGCGGAGGTTACGATCGACGGCAAGACCGTCACCACGAGCAGCACCGGGGCCTTCTGCAGCAATGATGTTCCGGCCGGCAACGCGCGTTAATTAAGCGGAAAGCCTTCAGTTGGCGCTCTCCAGGATTCACAGGCGGGATTTAACCGGGAAGCGAAAGCCATGCTACCTAATATATGGGAGCATGGCTTTATATATTCGAGCAGCGCTAATCTTCAGTAACAATGGTGCGTCAGCAATCGGGTTGAAAGCCGCTCTTGTGGTGGTATTCACGCCTTAATCGAGAGTTGTCCTGCCGGACGGCGCCACCCCGATCTTGTGTATCTTGCCGGATGAGCCGCTTTGCATGCATATATAGACCGGCGCCGGGCTCATCGAGCCCGCAGGGGTTTCCAGTCTTGCCGTGCCGTTGGCGTTGAACTGAACATTGACGGTTGCCAAGGAATCGCTGTTGACGCCGCTCATGATGGTGAGGCCCGTGGGAAAACGGGTCCAATCCTGCACCACCGTGTCCCATCCGGCGGCCGGTGTGTTATAGGACTGGCGGCTGGAGGAAGTCAGGACCCGGTAACGCCGGTTGGGGACGTCGAAGGCGACCTTATGCTGATAATTGGTGCTTATCGCTTTGCTTCTTGCCTCTCTCAGGGCGTCGAGCGCGTTTTTCGCCGACTGGCTTGCGTCGATGTTCGAACGCCATGTCGCCAAAACCGGCGCGGCTATGAACGCGATGAGCCCGATGATGGCGACCACTATCATGAGCTCCAGGAGGGTGAAGCCCCTTGAACTGCCGAATGATCCCGTTCCTGGTTTGCTTTTCATCTTATTTTCCTTCCGGAGATAGCAAGTGCTACACGATGGATGAGCGACCTCACCTCTTTCCATGCCTGAATTCCTCATTGGCCTCGACTCTTTGCCAGGCCTGCCGTCCTTCCATCGGTGAACGACTTGTTTGGGTTTCCGCGCTGCATCCCCTGCCTGTATCATCGCCTGCAACCCGCCCTATTTCTTGCGCCAATAGAGGTTCCTTACGGTTCCCCCCTTTTTCGGGTTCTCGCTGGCGATTACCCCGCCGACGCCTATCAGCGCCTTGATAACGCCCCCCGGCGATATTATGATGACCGTCCCGGATGCGATCCCCGAACCTATGGTCTTCACCCGGTCGCTGCGCAGCAGGACCTCTCCCGTCCCGGGCTTCGCCAGCAGATTGGAGGTGACGACGCCGTTGTTGGTCGTGTCGTAGTCAAGAACCGCCGCGCCGGTCAGAAAATCCACCGCGTAGAGCCTTGAAGTGCCGAGGTTGCCCGCCTGGCAAGGGTCGACCACGGCCACCGAGGTAGGCGTGTAAGTGGTGAAATAGGCGACCTTGTTGAATACCACGGGTGAGGCGAGGGCCTTCTCGCCGGGTTGGAAGTAGTTGAGTTTTATGAACCACCCGTGGCTGGCGCCTAGCGTCGCAAGGATCCCGGAAATGGAGGTGGCACCGCTGGCGCTGGTCGTGGTCTGTATCTGGTCGTCGGTCACGTCCGAGAGGTCGCTCTCGGTCAGGGTGCTCTCCGGCTGGTTGGCGCCCAGGTCTTTCAGGGAGTAAAGCCGGTTGACCAGATTGGTGTCGGCGTTCAGCGGATGCTCGCGGTCCCCCGAGCCTATGAAGATGGTTTTGACGCCGGATCCGATAACGACCGACGGCCTGTAGAAAAACTTGTTTCCCGCCGCACTGGTCCCCAAATCGTATAAACGGCGCGCGCTCCACAGAGCCGGGTTGGTGTTCCCGACATCGAAGCGCCAGACTTGTCCGCCGGTGTCCCCCACATAAAGCGTATCGGTGAACCCGCTGTTGTTGGAGTCGATGGCAGCCAGTTCACTCGGGATGGAAAACCTCATGTTGGTGTTGTTGGCGTGGGTGTAACCCCATATTTTAGTGCCGCTATTGGCAAGATCGGGGGCGCCGGCGGCGTCGAGGGTGGCGATTTCGAAGGCGTACACCCCTCTTCCCTTTGCATTGGTGAGGGCGCTTGCAGCGGTTGAACCGCCGCTCGCCAGGTTCCCTTCGCCGGTCCCTCCCAGGTTGACGGAGGCGGCGTTGGTGAAGGACCTGGTATTGCCGAAACGGGTGTCTTCGTGGATGTTGTCGTAACCGGCGCCCACGAAGGCTACGATCTTGGAGGCTGTGCCGATCTTCAGCTTTACGATCTTGGGCTCGCTCCAGGTCTCGGCCAGCTCGGTAAAGCCGGCGCTTTGATTGCTGAGGCTCCACAAAAGCTTGGGGGAGGCGGGGACGGTGACGTCCAGGGCATAATAGGAACCGGTGGTGGGAGCGGTGTCGCGTCCTCCGCCGCGCCGCTCCCCGAACACCAGGATGACCTTGTCGCCGTTGGCGGGATTGATGTTCCCGTCGTTGTTCTTATTGAAGATGTAGACCGATGGGGTGGCGTCGGCGAAATAGGAGTGTGTGGTCCCCGCCAGGTAGGAGAGGTGCCCCAGCATGCCGGGGGGGATGAAGCCCCAGAGCTCGGAGCCGTCGCAGTCCCTGATGGCGTGAAGCATGCCGTCGTTGGCGCCTACATAGATTATCGAGGTGTTGCTGCCGCAATTCCCTTCGTTCTCCTGCTGGTAGGTCGAATAGTTGACGATGACGGGACGCGAGTGGAGGATGTCGCCGAACAGCCACTCCCGCTGCGCGTTGGGGGAGCTCTCGTCGTAGGCGTCGCGGCCATGGACGAAGCCGATCAGCTTGGCCGCGTCGGTCGTTGCGGCGACCCCCAGCATTGCGGGCGTGATCGCGCCATTGGTCGCGGTGAACAGGTTACTCGCATGGGTCAGCTGCGCGCTGGTCCCCGTGTGGGTGTAGATCGTCCGGTTCGGGTAGACGTCGTTTTGCAGGACCTGACCGGCGCCTCCGCTCTCGACCAGGCCGGCGTCGGCTCCGGTGCTCCAGAAAGAACTGGCGTTGCTCATGAAAGTGCCGTTGATGGCCCCGGAAGGGAGCGAGGTCTTCATGATATCGTCGATGCCGTTGCCGTCGATGTCCACGTAGCAGGCCTGCTGGTTGTTCTGCCCCACGAGGTAACTGTCGGAGCTGACCCCGTATTTCTTCAGGTTGCCGTGCCAGGCCCGACCCTTGAGCGGTTTGAAAAAACCCATGTAAACCCTGCTGCCGCTGTAGGTCCTGTTTTCCGGGCTCACCGGCACCACCGGGGCCACGAAGGAGGTGTCGATCGGCAGCACGGCTGCGACCAGAAGGTCGTTCAGCGCCTGGGTCAGTTCGCTGGTGTTCTGGATGTTGTAGTACGCGCCCCTGATCGATTGATCGGAATTCCAGGTCGAGATGGCGGCTTCCTTCAGAATCGGCACCTCCGCGGTGAGAAGCTGGATGATGTTGGTCTGAATCCCCTGTACGCCGGAGAGCGCCGCGCTGCAGTCGGTCGTGTTGTTGTAGATGGCGGCGTCGGCCGCATCGCCGATGGTCCCGTTGCCGTTCAGGTCGGTCAGGAATTTCTTGGTCGCCGTGGTGTCCGCCGTGTTGCCCGTCGTCAGGAGGATGACCTCGTTGGGTTGGCAACTGTACCGGACGGGCGAAGGATGGGAGGAGGTGTCGCTCGATATCTTCAGCTGGGAATTGCCGTCCTGCCCCCGGAAATAGACGCCGGCGTCCCAGAGCGCCTCGTTGACCGGCTGGGCGTTCGCGTTCAGCAGCTGGATGTTTTGCACGGCATCGCGCAGCGCGGCATAATTCGCCGGGCCGTTGGCGGAAGTTTCGGAGATGTCCAGGATCGGCAGGACGATCTGCGCCCCGTGGTTGTTGGACCCGAAAAGAGCCAGCCCGACGTTCACGCGGTTGCGCGCCGAGGCGAGCACCTGCAGCAGAGTCGCCTTCACCTGGCTCAGCAAGGAGGCGGAGGAGGGGAGCTTCCAGATCGCGGTGCCGTCGGCCACCGTATCGTCGACCGTCGTGGGCCAGACCGGCTGGGTGGAGCCGGTGGTCCCCGCCTTGGTGCAGAGGTAGGTGGCGTCTCCCACCAGGATGGAATCCCCTACGCTGTATGACGTGCCCGCCAGCCATTGGGAGCCGGTCAGGTAGTTGAGCAGGTTGCCGGAGTAGTAATTTCCCGCCGACGGCGCGTTGCAGGTGCCGTCCTTTTTGAGCGGGCCGTAATAGGCGCCCGGCGCGCCGGGTCCCGCCAGGGCGGCCAGCGCGGAAGCGCAGGTGACCGAGCTTGTCGAGCCTATGTACGAGCCGTAGTTGATGGTGCCGCCGGTGGCGCTGGTGCGCACGTAAATCGCATCGGGAGTGCGGGCCCCCCTGTAGGTCGTGGCAGGGTCGTAGGGGAGCCCCCCTCCCGACTGCGCCATGCCGGCGCTGTTGTCGATGGTCAGCAGGATGTTTGGGTGGATGGTGTTGCCGCCGGCGCTGCTGTAGAGAGCCGCGTCGCCGACGAACAGGTCCGGAGCGGCCAGCGCCCCGGAGGCGGGAGAGAGCAGGCATAGTGTCAGCGCGAGAGCCAGCTGATTCTTCATCGGTATCTCCTGTTGGGAAGGCGGGACTTTATTTCGGAGCCAGCTTGATCACCTGTGCTTCGATCTCCGCTCGCGACTCGTCATTGCTGCCGTTGCCGACTACCGACACAGCATAATAGTTCGCCACGAATCCGGATCCCGACCCCAAGCCCGAGTCCGTCTCCGTCCCCATGTCGGGGGGAACCGGACCGGTGCTGAGGTAATCGACCTTGACGTGGGCGTTCAAATTGCCGACAGCCACCGGCGCGTACCCGGGGTATTTCTGCCCGGCAACGGGGCCGGGCCAGGTAGCTTTGAGGTTCCCCTGGGAGATCATGTTGCTGTAGATCTCGCTGTTCGATTGGGCATATTCCAGTGCGGCATCCGCGGCGAAAAAGACATCTATGCTGCTTCTGGAGTTGCCGGTGATGCGCAAATCCGAGACGGTCGAGGAAAGCACGGAGGCCCCCAGGATGGTGAGCAGGAGGAGCATTATGAGGACCACGATGAGCGCCATTCCCCGCTCGTTTCCAGTATCAAGTCTATTAGTCATCGCCTGTTCCTCAGTTTGATGACAGACATGAGGCTCCGGTTCCGCGCGGCGCCGGATAGAGCGACCGTTTTCGTGGTCGCCCCTTCCAAGGTGACGCGCACGGCCCGTATGCGGGCCGGATCAGACGGAGCGCTTTCTTCCCCATAGCCGTCGTTCAGATAGCTGAACCTGAGCGACGACAGGGCAGTGGCGATGATTTCCCGGCTGATGACCGGCGCCGGGCCGGTTCCGTTCACCTGTCGCACCAGGCATTTCTGGTTTCTGGGACAGGTGTAGCCGTTCACCGGCGCGCTGCCGCCGTCGATCAGGTAGTAGTCGACGCTGTGCGGCAGGGGAGAGCCGTCCGCCGTCCTGGCCAGCATCTGGCCTACCGCGACGTCGGCGGGAAGCGCTGTGGCAAAGGTCAAGGTGTTGTTGGTCCTGTTGGTGGCCTGAACCACGAGACTGCCTGATGACGAGCTCCCGTCCAGCGGTCCGATGATGCGCACCTTGTCGCCGGATGTGAAAGCATCGACCGGGGCCGGGTCGCCCGCCTTGGCGGGGGGATCGAGGTCCACGATAAACTCTCCTGCCGGCGCAGCGTTGACAACCCTGGCAAAGCCGCCGTCGGCGGAGGCGCTGGTCATCCTGATGCTGGTGGAATAGTTTGGAAAAGCGGGCGAACCCGTCTGCGAGGCGACTGGATTGGTCCCCGTCGGCACCAGGATGCCCGCCATGGTGAGATCCTGAGAGATGGAATCCAGGGCAAACCTCAGGTTTTGCTGAACATCGATGACCTCTTCCTGGGAGAATGCCCTTTTCATGTGGGAGAGATACACCGAATAAACCGCCGTCAGCACCAGGCCGAGTATCCCGATGACCACGAGGAGTTCGATCAAGGAAAAACCGCTTTCACCCCCAAGGCCTCGTTTCATCAGACGACTCTCTTGAAACTGGTTATGGTAACGTCCCTGACCGCCTTGCCGCTGCCGGCATCCGTGACCTTCACCTCTATCCTGGTGGTCCCGACGGCGGGAGTGGACGTGGAGGTCGTATAGGTGATGGTGAAGGTCCCGCCCCCCACTACGGTGAAGGTCTGTCCCCCTTTCTGGTTCAGGTACACCGCGTCCGTCGCATCGGTGTTGAGCTTGACGTTGGCGATATCCCACGAAGCGATGTCGTCCATGGCTTCCCGGGCGAGGTAGCTGGCAGCGGAGATCTTGTACGAGATGGACCCGTTGTTGAGGGCGACGGTCTGCATGCTCGCCACGGAAAGAAGGCCGACGGTCAGAAGGGTCATGGCCACCAGCAGTTCAACCAGGGTAAAGCCCTGCCGGTTTTTGAGAAGCTGAGGCATCTTCATAAGTCCCTCCTTTGCAAGCCGGTCCGTTCTTGGAAATGAAGCAATTCCTGTCGATAATTCCGTATAAACAAAAGGTTAAGTTGACGAGCGCCCAGCGGTTTTTCGGCGATTTGTCGAATTCAGGCGACAAAAAAGCCGGGGCCTCAATATCGAAAAGATATTTTCGGCGACCCGGCTGTCTCGGTGAGACCCGTTAGGCTTTCCGTCCCATCTTCGCAGATGGTTTAGTATTGTCGTTATCTGGAATCAGATTTATGAATTTTGCCGGAATCTAGCGCAAAGGAGCATTCCTGTCAAGATAGTTTTTCTAATCTTGCGGGGGGCAAGAGAACCCTGCTGGAAAAACTACCCCAACTTGTCATGAGGTGCATAAAGTCCGTTACTTGGCACATCGCTATCACAGCCGCAGTTTTTCGAGCGCTTGTTGCAGCAAGGCGGGATGGAGCCACTCCTGCTCGAAACGGACGTTGGCCCCGAGCTCGTTGCCGATAAGGAGGCGAAGGAGTTCCGCCTCGGGGCGAGTCAGGTGAGTCTGCTCGGTGAGGCAGCGCTCGCAGTCGAGTTCGCTCGCCCACAGGCGCTATATCTGAGCCGCTATATGCTTCGGGAAGTGACGGTGAACGGGGCGTGGGAGCCGTGGGCTATGTACATGCTCTCTGCCGCCATCCGCGACCTCCTGGAAGAAACGGCCGTTTTTTGCCGGGAAAATCTGCCTGAATCGGTGTATTCACGCGAACTGATGGATCTTATATTTGCTCAACCCTAACCTCGATCAGGTTGCCCCGCCGGATTTACAACGCCCCCTCACTTATGCTACGTTATTAATCTGTAATGCGTCCCGGGCTCTCCCCTGCCGGGAGGGCTACGCGTCACGGAAAGGGAAAAATGATGCCTGAAAAAAATGACACCATTTCGATCCAGCCAAGTCGAACGCTGCAAGAAGAGAAGAGCCTTGAGGCACGGGCTGGTATAGAGGCCAAGGCCCGTCTGGCCGCCATCGTGGATTCTTGCGAAGGCGCCATCATCGCGACCGGCCTGGATGGCACCATCACCGACTGGAACAAAGGCGCCGAAATGATATACGGCTATCAGGCCTCCGAGGCGGTCGGCGGTCACCTGAGTACCCTGGCTCCCGCCGGTCGAGGCGACGAACTGTCCCGGATGCTGGAAAGGATCCGGCAGGGAGAGGGAACCGGGATTTTCGAAGCGGCGCAGATGCGAAAGGACGGCACTGTCATAGATGTGTCGCTGACCGTATCCCCGATCTTCTATGAGCAAGGGATCATCATCGGCACCTCGGTGATCGCCCGTGACATCACCGAGCAAAAGCGGATCGAGCAGGAACTGCGGGAGAGCGAGGAGCGCTATCGGACCTTGGTCGAGTGGGCGCCGGACGCGGTTATTGTGCACCGGGACGGGCGCTTTCTCTACGTCAACTGCCCGGCGCTCGGCATCTACGGCGCCAGAACGCGGGAGCAGTTGCAGGACAAGAACTTCTTCGATCTGATACACGCGGACGACCTCGACCTGGTGCAACTGCAATTGCAGCAGATACAGGCCGGTGAGAAAATGTCTCCGCACGAGTTCCGGCTCCTGAAATGGGACGGACTGGCGGTTCTCGTGGAGGCCTCCGGCATCATGATCGGTTATGATGGCGCTCCGGCGTATCTTTTCATCATGCGGGATATCACGAAACGAAAGTGCCTGGAGCAGGAACGGCTGCGCGCCCTGGAACAATTGCATATCCAGGAGCAACTGCTGATTAAACAGGGCCGCTTTGCCGCAATCGGGGAAATGATCGGCCACATAGCGCATCAGTGGCGCCAACCGCTCAACACGCTGGCACTCATCGTTCAAGAACTGCCGGTGTACTACAGCCGGGACCGATTCAGCAAGGAGTACCTGGAAGCGAGTGCCGCCAAGGCCATGCAGGTCATCTCACAGATGTCCAAGACGATTGACAGCTTCGGGAGTTTCTTCAATGCCGACAAGGTAAAACTGACCTTCAAGGCGAGGGAGGTCCTGGAGAAGACGGTTTCAATGGCGGAGGTCGCGTTCACAGCGCTCATGGTGAAGATCGAGATTGTCGCGGAAGACGACCTCTCCCTGAGCGGCAATCCCAACGACTATTCGCAGGTGATTCTCAATATCCTGATGAACGCCAGGGAGGTCTTTAATGGGCGTCGGGTGGTGCATCCTTGGGTGGAGGTGAAGCTGTTCCGGGAAGACACCATGGCGGTGGTCACCATAACCGACAACGCGGGCGGCATCGCCGAGGGGAGCATGGACAAGATATTCGACCCCTACTTCACCACAAAGGGGCCCGAGCAGGGAACGGGGATCGGACTGTTCATGGCGAAAACAACCATCGAGAAGAACATGCACGGCACCTTAAGCGTACGCAATGTTCCGCATGGCGCTCAGTTTCGGATCCAGGTGCCGGAGTGGACAGAGAGCGTACCGCTTGAACCGTCGGATCCGCCAGGACACTAAAGCGGCAGGGAACATTCCGTTGATCAAGGGGGTCAGAGTCGAATTGGAAGCCGGTCCTCAGCTTTCGGTAGCAGGAGATGAGGATTGGCTGCGGTCCGCGTTTAGCAACCTGCTCGATAATGCGGCGCGATACACGCTGGAAGGAGGGGTGGTCCGGATAACACCGCGTTCAGAGGGGCATTCTGTTGCAGTGGAGGTAACGAAAAAAGATATTCGACCTGACCTCCGGCCTCAGCAGTCTCTGCATGACCGTAGATAAGGGCATTTCACCCGTTTGTAAAAGAGGTGAAAATGTTCGAGAGCAAAGCCCGGGCAAAGCAACGCGTTGAGGACTTGGTCGTGGTTTCCATGAGACGATGTACAAAACATCCCTATCGTGGTCGTAGCGGAAGATGGTTTCACGCTCGATACCGCGGCAAATAATGTGGTGCAGCGCCAGGGATGTCAATTCGTGCCTGTCGAGGCATAACGCGCCTTTAGTCGAATCTATGGGCGTCCCTCTGAACCTCTCTGAACCTCTACAATCAGTCCGCCGAAAGGGTGAAGTAGAAGCATGCTCCGCGGTCCGGTTCCCCCTCCGCCCACACCTTGCCGCCATGTCGTTGGATAATCCGCTCCACCGTTGCCAAGCCGATTCCGGAGCCTTTGAACTCTTCGGCGCCGGGGAGGCGCTGGAAGGGTGTGAAGAGCTTGCCTGTGTCCGCCTGGTCGAATCCCTGTCCGTTGTCCCTGACAAAATAAGCCTGTTTGCCGCAAAGCTCCGTTGCTCCTACTTCGATGACCGCCTCCTCCTTCTTGCCGGTATACTTCCACGCGTTACGGAGGAGGTTGTTCATAACCACCTTGAGTAGCTTCGGGTCACCGTTAACAATGATTCCGTCTGCGATGCGGAAAACGTGGTGGCGCTCCGGGCTCGTGCGCTTCAGTTCATCGACAATCTCGCGCCATTGCGCTGATGTCGGCATTCTCCCGTTGTGGTTCGACGCTTGACAATTTCGAGAATTCCAGAAGGACGTCGATGAGATCACTCATGCGCTGGACGTTTTTATACCCTCCCGTTAGATATTCCCTGGTGGTCTCGTCGAATTCTGAACCGTGCAGCTGCTGAATCGTCTGTAAGTACAAGCCGATAGTATTCAACGGACCGCGCAAATCGTGAGCTACCGTGTAATTGAATGCTTCCAGTTCCTTGTTGGCAGCTTCCAGCTCAGCTGCTCGCGCTGACACTTCCATGTTCAGTCTCTTGATCTCCTGCTCCGAGCGCCGGCGATCGGTGATGTCCATGGCGATGCCGTGCATGCTGATCGGTCTGCCCCGGTCATCATAAAAACCGTGTCCCTTGCTCATGACCCAGCGCACCTGGCCGTCAGGCAGGACGATCCGCAGCTCGGCGACATAATCTGTTTTCTCCTGCAGAGCCTTTTGAGCTATTTCTTCAGCGCGCTGTCGTTCTTCCTCATCGAGCGTTTCCATCAATGCCTGGTACGTCATGAGCTGATCGGGGGGAAGACCAAAGAGCTCCTTGCATCTCTCGCTCCAGACTACTTCGTTAGTAGTCAAATCCCAATTCCACAAGCCGATGCCAGCCGCCGTCGTGGCATAAAACATCTGTTGCTCGCTCAATAGCAGAGCCTCTTCGTTCCGCTTTCGTTCCGTTATATCCTGAATGGTGCCCACGAATGCCACCAAATCGCCTTTGTCGTCTTTCACGGATCGTATGACGAAATGGAAAAAGCAGGCCTCAGCGCCACGTGTTATCTTCGCGTCTAATTCGGTTATTTCCTGTTTTATCGCCAGTTCCCGCATTTTTCCCTGCCCAGGATCTACCGAGTACAAATCAAAAAACTCTTCAACCGTGGGCTCCCCAAGTGCCGGATCGCGTCCGAAAATGTGAAACACCCCTTCAGACCAGATTATCTTGCGAGTGTTTACGTCGTATTTGAAGTAGCCGGACTTGCCAAGGTTCTCGGCCTCTTTCAGCATCGATTCACTCTGTTTGTACGTGCCGAGAAGCCTGTCGTTTTCAAGAGCCAGAGAAATTGAGATTTGCAACTTGCGGACGAACTCAACCTGTCTTTCATTGAACGGGACTGGGCTGGAATGATAATGAAAGGTAAGGTCCCCGATGACCTCTCCTTTCACTATCAATGGGAAATCAAGGAGGGAGCGGATGCCAAGCATCTCGACAAATTTCTGATCTATATCCGGGCTATTCAATGCATCATGTACCACTAACGACCTTTTGGTCACGGCAGTTATGGCTGTATGCATCACCTCGGTGTTGCTGAAGCTCTGTCCGAGGAGCGACACGGGAAGCTTATATTCATGCCGAACGACCCACCTGTCGCCTTCTCTTGAAAAAATCACCGCAGTTTCGGCACCAATGGCCTCGGTGGCCAGCTGTAGCATTCTATTCATCATTACATAGGAATCCCTGGTAGAGAAAAGAACGGTATCTATATTGTTAAGGGCTTCACCGAGTCTTTTGGACTCTGACAAATCCTGATACAGGCGGGCGCTCTGAAGAGCGATGGCAACACCTGTGGCCATTCTGCGGGCATAATCGATTTCAGCGTCGGTAAAGGTTACCGCCCTCGAATGATAACCGTACAACAGCGTGCCGATTACTAAGTCTTTCTCAGTCAGGGGAAGTACCAGGACCGACACGATTCCGAGTGATTTCATCATCTCGGCATTCGTCCTTTCATCATTAAAAGCATCATCGATGGCAACAGGCCTTCCAGTTGTCATGGCAAGTGCCGCATGCGGGAGGTCTTCGTCCGTGAAGGACCGCCCGATCAGATCGTCCGGCAAGTTGCTTACATACCTTATTATCCAGTTGTCACCCTCTCGCATGGCAATCCGCGCCGATTCGCAACCTAATGCCTTGCATGATGCCTTTACAACCTCGTGAAGTATCTCATCGGTATCATGGCTTGAATTTATGAGCATCATGATGTCATTGAGTTCAAGGCATAGTTTATGAGCTCTCACCATATGATCACAGAAGGTGGGGTTATCTTGCCCATTCATTGCTGTACTCCTTTCTGTGCAGGGGTCGCTAGTTGGGGCTACTTCTTTACGCAGACAGGCACAAGCCGTGTTACTAAACAACGGGGGGACCGACTGCGGGGGGCTTGCCGATGGAGGATTTATAGGTGGCCTTTAAGGATATCAGGACAGTGGAATGGGACAATACCCGGGGAGGCAGTATATTTCAGAGGAGGGAAATCCGGAAATCCGGGACAGATTTATTTAATTCTCATAAGCCTCGCTTATAACAATTGTTAATTCAAGCACTACGTCAGCTGCTGCGGTCCCGGCCGTTATCCCTGCTGCACTGCACACCCAGTGCCCGAAGAGTGCCCGAAGGGTCGCGTCTGTAAATTGCACATTTCAGCGGGTTTTGTGGATTTTACAGACGCGACCCTCCACTTTCATATCTTTCCGCTCGTTACTTTTTAAGCAGTTTATCCACCGAGGCAATGTAGCCGTCGATCTCCCTGCCAAAGCTTTCACCTCCGGACCTGTCCGCCCCTCCGAAAGTGTCTTCGAAGTAATCATAACTGCCGGAGAACAGGATCACGGTATCGTTCCGATCGGGGTAAAGGGATATGACGAAACTATGCTCGGCTTTGGAATTGTTGTTGGCAACAGGGTTGTGATAGCTTTCCTCCAGCCTAAAAGTCGACTTGCCGTCGTCGTACTTGAAGGCACCCATTGCCCGCTGCAGCCTCGACTTGGCTGTGGCGAAGTCCAGATGGTAGGTTCTCTCGATTTTATCCGCAGTATTGCGCTGCTTGACGAAGCGGTTTCTGAGATAGGATTTCACCCTGCCTTGGAAATCCGCAACCGTTGGTGTTTTTGCCGGGCTCGAGCTTGAGTTGCTCAGCAGGTAAACAAGATTATTCTCGTCGACCTTTACGTCCTCAAAAATGCAAGTGGTATTGTGGGCATAAACGCAATTTATGACATAGGAGATGCTCGAGATGTCGGCGCTGATTTTTTTGCTGTCGGTTTGCTGTGTCAGGTTCATCGATACCACGGTTGTTCCGCTTTTCACATACCCGGCAGAAAAGGCGGACGATTTCACCTTGAAAGTAGCGAGGCCATCGTTGCCCGTCCAACGTATGGAGAACTGGTCAAGATTCGAGTGCGCGGGACGTCTGTGATCCACGCTCAGTTTCATGTATTCGCCCGTCTCGGAAATCGATTTCCGCAGCGCATCTTCGATCCGCCGATTGGAATCTACTTTTTTGTCGACGAATTCCGAAGCATACTGTGCAGTTATGAATTCGGCAGCTTTTGATCTTCCCAGATCATCGACGGTGAAGCTGTCGAGTCCGGTCAGGACATCTGCCGTGAACTCCTCTGGTGACTTGACAATCGTTCCGTCGCTGGTCGGCATTTCTATATGAATAGGAGCGGAAAGGACATTATCCTTCTTAATCGGGTATTTACTGCAACCTGAAATTAACAATGCTGGAAGCAGGGCGATTAAAAGAAGCCGCATACAGTTGACCTTGCCTGAGACTAGGGACCTGTCAATACCTTTACCTACAACATTCATTCTATTTCCTCCTGCCAGCCTTATTGATTGTATTCTGTCACTGTCTGCAGATAGCTAACAAGACAAAGAAAGGAGGTTTGTCTTGCTTTTGTTGTGGTTAGATGGATTCCGCTCGTCCGGCCGCGATGAAGCCATAGTTCTCTTCGTTGCACGTCAGGACATATATCGAAACTGATTGCCTGGGCTCGTTTCACGGCTTTAACAACCTGATCTTGTTCATCGGTACCTGATTTGAAGATGAATTTTTTAGTGAAAGGACCGGGGCGGGCAGACCAATGGGGGAGTGAGACGAGATCAAACCCTTCCCACCGTCAACGCGGGTAACTTTTGCATTACGAGCTTTTTCAACAATTGACATGAGCTTAGGGGAAACGCGACTTCGGTGAAGTTGCCGATTGGCTTCCTCGGATAAGTCTGAAGGCGGACGAGTGCCAACTTCATATCCCTCTCTGGTCATATTTTTTTGAGCGGATTTTGGCATGCCGCCAATCTACCTGATGTTTTAGCTGGATGCAACTTACTTAACCTCTCGACGAAACGATAAAAGACGCAAACAGGAGAGCTTGCGTCTTTTTCGTTACGAACTTATTTTAGGTAATCCGTCAGAACGGAATCTCGTCGTCCGGGTTGAATACCGGCTCCTCGTAGCTGCTCCCTTGGCTTCCCTGGCTCTGCTGCTGGGACGGCCTCGAGGCCGGACGCTGGCCTCCGCCTCCGCCGCCTTCGCCTTTGCTGGAAAGCATCTGCATCTTCTCGCCGACGATCTCCGTTGTGTAACGATCCTTGCCTTCCTTGTCCTGCCATTTCCGGGTCTGCAGACGCCCTTCGATGTAAACGGTCTTCCCCTTGGAGAGGTACTCGCCGGCTATCTCGGCAAGCCGCGCCCAGAGGGTGATGTTGTGCCATTCCGTCTTCTCTTCCCAATCGCCGCTCTTGCCTTTGAACTTTTCCGTGGTGGCGATGGAGAAGGAGGCGACGGCGGTGCCGCCTGCGGTGTAGCGCACCTCGGGATCCTTGCCCAGGTTTCCTATGAGCATCACCTTGTTGAGACTTGCCATGTGTATGTTCTCCTTTTTTTTGTAAAATGCCGATGTTAGTGTCACTGGACAAGAAATTCTGATGTCGCCGGACAAAGTTGTCTTTAGTTCGAGGATGTCCCCAGGCGCTCTCTAATCATGGAAAATGCCGTTTAAACGACAAAATGCCAGCCTTTGGGTGGTGCGGTGAGCGATATTACACTAACTTTTGCAGCAAAGCAAATGTTACCCCAATGGAAGCCTCTCATCAGCCCGGCAGCAGCGGGACCGGGATATGCCGGCCTTTCTTCGGGCAAGGTCTCCCTCGATTAAGGTCGGTTTCACTGGGGCGATGCCGGCTGGCGGCCGTAGCCGTGAGGCCGGTCGACTCCCTTGGCGCGGGTTTTTTTGTTCCTGAAGACCCAAGAGGAAGCACTACCGTAAGGCCAAGACATATCAATAGGGACGAAAGCGCTGCCGGCACGATAGGTCTCATGACCCTTGCTGTGAAGTCAACAGGAGAGCGTAGTGCGGGAAATCCGCAAGCGTTGGGACGTGGCGGGAACTGGAAACGTGGAACAGGCGATTGTTGTGATACAGGTATTGGCTCCGGCCATGATCGCAGTTGAACCTGTCCCCGAATCGCCACGACTGCCTTTGATATGCGTCGAGATCTGATCGGCAGCGATCAGCATCACCGTCTTCATGGGGGAGTGACCGCAGCTGACTAGCTCTTTTGCTTCAGTAAATCCCTGATTTCGCCAAGCAGGACCTCTTGCTTTGTAGGCACTGGAGGCAACTCCGGTGCCACGGCTTCTTTTCTCTTGAGGGAATTGATGGCCTTTACCGCCATGAAGATGACAAAGGCAATAATGACGAAATCAGTCAGACTCAGGAGGAACTTACCATAGTTGATTAAGACAGCCGGCTTGTTGTCAACGGCTTCCTTGACAACGATTGACAGGTACGAGAAATCCACTCCACCTAACAGCACGCCGATCGGAGGCATGACAACGTCGCCTACGAAGGAAGATACTATTTTCCCGAATGCCGCTCCGATAATAATGCCGACTGCCATATCGACAACATTACCTTTTATCGCAAATTCCTTGAACTCTTTGACTATGCTCATAGTTGTACACTCCCTCTAGTTCAGGTAAGCCCGAGACGATGGTGCAAATCCCGCGCGACGCCATATAACCCGATTCCAACATGCGGAAATGCCGCCGCGAGTACGTCACTGACACAACCGCCGGTAACCAGCCAAAAGGTACCGATGAATTCCGCACCAAGCCCCTTTGACATTGTCATTCTCTTTACAGGCGAAATTGTACAAGTCATGGGATGTGAAAATTCCAAGCAAAGCGCCCTTCCAGAACTTTTCTAAAAGGGCGCTTGGGTGTTTTTACAGGTATAGCGTGATTACTTGCTATTGCAAGTGAAGCTAGATTCAATCCGGTGATTCACTTCCCACTAATTTTTGCAGCAAAACAGATGTTAGCCCAATGGAAGCCTCTCATCGGCCCGGCAGCAGCGGGACCGGGATATGCCGGCCTTTCTTCGGGCAAGATCTCCTCAATAGGATCGGTCTCACTGGCGCGATGCCGGCCGGCGGCAAGCTCCTTATCGATACGCTCCCCGAGACGACTGGCGAAAAGGATGCGGTTTTTCACGCCTACTCTATGGAGCGGTGCCGGTTGAGAGGCGGTCCTCGACTAGAAGTGAAAAATTTTCTGGGCAGCCAAAAAAATTTGTTGCTATTTTTCGGACCTTTTGATAAAAAAGCCCCACTGATTCAAGCAATGAAACGAACGTTCTCCGAACGGGCAAAACCAGAGTAATCTGGTGACGCAAAGCCACGGATCCTGACTTAAAAGGATGGCCGGGTTGCCGAAGAGATGAGATATGCATCTTGGCATCCGGTATTATTACCGACACAAGGGGCGCTCTTATCTTCGGAAGATAAGAGCGCTCTTTTTTTATCGAATTCGCGGGTTTCCAAAAGCGGTGCGAGGTGTCATCGAGTTGATCTGAATTTCAAATACGAACTCCGAACGGGCAAAACCAGAGTAATCTGGCGACGCAAAGCCACGGGTCCTGATATAAAAGGATGGCCGGGTTGCCGAAGAGATGGGATATGCATCTTGGCACCCGGTATGTTACCGACTCAAGGAGCGCTCTTATCTTCGGAAGATGAGAGCGCTCTTTTTTCGTTCAAGGCGCAGGCAACTCTTTTCAAAAAAAGCGGCGTGAGGTGTTCATCGATTTGATCTAAGCTTTAAGACGTTCTCCGAACGGGCAAAACCAGAGTGATCTGGCGACGCAAAGCCACGGGTCCTTACCAAAAGGATAGCCGGGTTGCCGAAGAGATGAGATATGCATCTTGGCACCCGGTATCATTACCGATTCAAGGAGCGCTCTTATCTTCGGAAGATGAGAGCGCTCCTTTTTTGTTGAAGTAGCAGTGGGAACCGTGCTCGCAACCCTTCAGGGGGAGGCGTGGCGATCCGGAGAAAAACCCCGATGCTTGCGCCTTAAGTGCCGTGGACCCGGCCACCGGGGCTTGCAGGGGTCACAGGCACACCTTTATTGGAGAATGACATGGCCCGCGTGGTGATAGACCCAAACCCGGAATGGAAGAAGAAGCTTGCGGCCTTTATGAGAGAGCTGGGGGTAATACCGGCCAACTTCGGGGGCAAGATGGAAATCGACTGGAACGATGGGGGGATAACGGCGGTGAAGCTGCCGGTGACCCTGAAGTAAACTGTTCGACATAGGTCCTTACCCCGCGTCATTGCGGGAAAACAAAGAAGGGCGGTTAGTTCGCAACCCGCAAAGGGAGCTGCGGAACCCGCATTGAAGGAACCCGTCGCCGTGAGGCCGGCCGATTCCTTTGGTGCGGGTTTTTTTGTTCCTGAAGACCAAGTTCCAAAAAAAATGAACTCCGAACGGGCAAAACCAGAGTGATCTGGCGACGCAAAGCCACGGGTCCTTACCTAAAAGGATAGCCGGGTTGCCGAAGAGATGGGATATGCATCTTGGCACCCGGTATTTTTACCGACACAAGGAGCGCTCTTATCTTCGGAAGATGAGAGCGCTTTTTCTGTATGTGAATCACTACCTCCGAGGGCGAATGCGAAACGTTATGCAGTTAAACCTGATCGTGTCAAATATCCCCCGCAAGCTCGCTGCCGTCGTCTCGGGCGATTTTGGGGGACGCGGAAGCCGGACCGTTCTGTCCGGTTTCATCATTGCCGTTCTCGCCCTGGTTCTGGGCGCGGCCTCGCCGGCTCGGGCGGGGACGGACATGTGCTCTTTCTACAAGAAAAACCCGACGGACACGATCGCCGTGGTCGATGGCAATGACCCTTTTGTCCGGGCAAACCTTCCAGGCAGTTCATTCGGCATCGACATGAACTGCGAGTTCACGAACTTCCCGATTTCACCGGCTTGGCCAAACGGGCTGACGCCGACCTTGAATTTCTATACTCCCGACAAATCGTCGATCTACCTGGTCGTGTTCGACAACGTCTGGTACTCCGGCAACATGGCGTGCGCCAATATCGATCACAAGCTCTGGGTGGTCAACTCCGAGGAGGGGGCGTTCAGCGGCGCGTGCCAGGATCTCATGATCCCCGCCGAGACCATCGCCAAGCGGTCCCCCTCGGCCACCGCCACCATCGGTCTCCCCTTCACCTACACGCTCACGCTACCGTCCATGAACTTCCCCTCCGGCACGCCCTCCTCGAACGATCTGGGCGCGATCACGGTGGCGGATGATCTCGCAGCTACCGGCGCCGACCTTACGCTCGTGAGCCTGGACGCCCATTACAAGGGGAGCACCACATCCCTGCCGATCACGCAGCTTTCAGACAGCACCGACAAATACCTTCACTTCATGCTCCCCAATATCGACGCCGGGAACCAAGTAGTGGTCGAGGTGACGGCGGTCCTCAACGACACGCCGGCCAACCTGCCGGGGACGGGGTTCGTCAACACGGCCAAATGGTCGTTTTCAAGATGGATCGATCTCGACGAGGACGGCATCCAGGACGCCAACGAATACTTCAACCCCCTGCCGGGCGAGTCGGGCATTTCGACCCGGATGACTATAGTGGCGCCCAACCTGACGGTCAACAAGACCAGTCCGGCGACGGCCATAAACCTGGGCGACACGGCGGCCTTCACCATCGATGTCCAGAACAGCGGCGGCGGCGATGCCTGGAACGCCAGGATCACCGACAACATCCCGCCCGGCATGTGCGCCGCCGATCCAACGGCCACGCTCGACGCCAGGATCGTCCAGGCCGACGGCGTCACTCAGGTCAAGGCGCTGGTCCCGGGCGCGGACTACGCGGTCGCCTACAGCGGTTGCCAGTTCAACCTGACCATGACCGACGCAGCGGGCTCGATCGCGCCCGATCAGCACCTGATACTCAATTACCAG
>Ga0209317_1000527_pt1 | contig 44499 bp, 39 predicted proteins | sample RifGroB2_FD_183994 | JGI IMG/M metagenome (GOLD analysis project Ga0209317, IMG submission 183994) | Soil microbial communities from Rifle, Colorado, USA - Groundwater B2 (SPAdes) (version 2) | ecosystem: Environmental > Terrestrial > Soil > Unclassified | place: Rifle, Colorado | collected... | reverse complement strand
AGCATATTAACCTTCACACCGCTGATCGGGGCGATCGTCCTCCTCTTTGTGAACAAGAACAGCCACGGCGTGCTCCGTACCATAGCCATGGCGGTGACGACGGTGACGTTCTTCCTTTCGCTCCCCCTGTTCACCGGGTACAACGCGGCAGGAACCGACATCGGCGGCTTCCAGTTCCTTGAGAACATCCCCTGGATCGCAGCCGGTCCGTTCGAGATGAACTACAACATCGGTATCGACGGCATCAGCCTCTGGCTGGTGATCCTGGCGACCTTCATCATGCCGATCGCCGTTCTCTCCACCTACACGGCGGTGACCGAGAAGGTGAAAGAGTACATGATCTGCCTGCTGCTTCTGGAAGTCGGCATGGTCGGTACCTTCGTATCGCTCGACCTGTTCCTCTTCTACATCTACTGGGAAGTCATGCTGATCCCGATGTACTTCATGATCGGTATCTGGGGCGGCAAGAACAGGATTTACGCAGCAGTCAAGTTCTTCATCTACACGGCAGTCGGCTCGCTCCTCATGCTGGTAGCTTTGATCACCCTGTACTTTAAGGCAGGGGGCGGCAACTTCAACATAATGCGCTTCTACGAACTGCAGCTTGACCCGGTCACCCAGGTCTGGATGTTCCTGGCCTTTGCACTGGCCTTCGCCATCAAGGTCCCGATGTTCCCGCTGCACACCTGGTTGCCCGACGCGCATACCGAGGCACCGACAGCAGGCTCCGTGATCCTGGCCGCCGTCATGCTGAAGTGCGGTACCTACGGCTACGTCCGTTTCGCAATGCCGCTCTTCCCGGAAGCTAGCGCCCAGTTCACCCCGCTCATCGCGACCCTGTCCGTGATCGGTATCATCTACGCCTCGCTCGTCGCCATGGTGCAGCAGGACGTCAAGAAACTGGTAGCTTACTCCTCCGTAGCGCACCTTGGCTTCGTCATGCTCGGCGTCTACGCGCTGAACCAGCAGGGCGTCACCGGCGGCATGCTGCAGATGCTCAATCACGGTGTTTCCACCGGCGCACTGTTCCTTATCGTTGGCTTTATCTACGAGCGGCGTCACACCCGTCAGATCTCCGACTTCGGCGGCCTGGCAAAGCAGATGCCGATCTTCGCCACCATGTTCATGATCGTGACCTTCTCCTCCATCGGCCTTCCCGGCACCAACGGGTTCGTTGGCGAGTTCCTGGTCCTTTTGGGCGCCTTCCAGGGCGAGCTGCGCTGGTACGCCATCATCGCAACCTCCGGCGTCATCCTCTCCGCAGTCTACATGCTCTGGATGTTCCAGAGGGTCATGTTCGGCGAGCTGAACAATCCGAAGAACCAGGTGCTGAAAGACCTGAACGCCAGGGAAATTGCCATCATGCTTCCCCTGTTGTTCCTGATCTTCTTCATGGGCGTCTACCCGAAACCGTTCATCGACTCCATGGCGCCTTCCATCGACAGGTGGATCGTCCAGGTGCAGACCAAGCAGCAGGTAGCACAGGTTGCACCGGCGCAGATGCCCGGACTTCCCGCAGGACACGTAGCAGTCCCCGCTGGCGCGCAGCTTCCCGAAGGGCATGTAGCGGTTCCGGCCGGCGCTCAGCTTCCGGAAGGGCACGTAGCAGTCCCGGCGGCAGCACCCGCAGCCGAACTGCCCGCAGGACACGTACCGGTACCGGCAGCGCACTAGCCGCCGCACCCTCATGAAGTACTAAAAGAACCGAGAACCGCTTAGAAATAGCTGACGGAGGAAAATAGATGGAATCAATAGCTATGCCGGCCATAAACCTGGCAGCAATCATGCCTGAGATCATACTCTCAGTCGTTGCCATGGTACTGCTGCTCGTCAACGTGTTCGTTCCGAGCAAAGACAAGGGCTACCTCGGGTACCTGAGCATTATCGGCCTCGCGATAACCGCGGTAAGCGTGGTCGGCGCCTGGGGTCCTTCGGTGTCGGCGTTCAACGGCGCGATCGTGCAGGACAACTTCGCGACCTTCTTCAAAGTGATCTTCCTGGTCTCCGCGGCCCTGTCGATCCTGATCTCAGACAAGTACATGGCACAGGAAGAGTGCAACCAGGGCGAGCTCTACCCCCTGATCCTCTTCGCCACCGTCGGCATGATGCTGATGGCGTCCGGTACCGACATGATGGTCATCTTCCTGGGCCTTGAGCTTCTCTCCGTCTGCCTCTACGTGCTGGCGGGCTTCAACAGAGGGAACGTCAAGTCCAACGAAGCCGGACTCAAGTACTTCCTCTTGGGCGCCTTCTCCACAGGCTTTCTGCTCTACGGCATGGCGCTGACCTACGGCGCGACCGGCAGCACCAAGATCGCAGTGATCTCCTCCTTCGTGATGCAGACCCCGGGTGTAGCAGCCAACCCGATCTTCATCGTCGGCATGCTGCTCATCGCAGTCGGCTTCTCCTTCAAGATTGCCGCCGCACCGTTTCACATGTGGACCCCGGACGTCTACGAAGGCGCACCGACCCCGATGACCGCCTTCATGTCCGCAGGCCCCAAGGCAGCAGGCTTCGCAGCGTTCATCAGAGTGATGATCTTTGCCTTCCCGATGCTGAGAGCCGAGTGGGGCGATCTGCTCTGGATCCTCGCAGTGTTGACCATGACCATCGGTAACATCATTGCGCTTAGCCAGGACAACATCAAAAGGATGCTGGCCTACTCCTCCATCGCGCACGCCGGATACGCACTGGTCGGTTTCACCGCCACCAACGCAGAAGGCGCCGCAGGCATCCTGTTCTACATGCTTTCCTACGCCTTCATGAACATCGGCGCCTTCGCCGTCATCATCCTGATCGGCAAGAAAGGCGAGAAGAACGGCAACGTCAGCGACTTCGCAGGCCTGGGCTTCAAGAAGCCGCTTCTGGCAGTCATCTTCAGCGTGTTCCTGTTCTCCCTGGCAGGCATGCCGCCTACCGCAGGCTTCGTCGGCAAGTTCTATCTCTTCTCCGCCGCCATCAAGTCCGGCTACATCTGGCTTGCCATCATCGGCGTATTGAACAGTGCAGCATCCCTTTACTACTACCTGCGCGTCATGGTCTACATGTACATGAAAGACCCGAACGAAGAGTTCGAGTGGGCACGCGCCACCCCGAGCATCGCAATATGTCTCGCGGTAGCTGTGGGCGCGACGCTGATCCTGGGCATCGTCCCGGGAACGATTCTGGAGCTGGCACAGCAGGCAGTGCAGTTCTAAAAAAGCGGCAGATGATGCAGGCATAGCAATAATGAAGGGCACCCAAGCGATAAGCTTGGGTGCCCTTTTTATTATCTAACGTATCAGCATTAGCAGTTATCCCCATCATCAATTACCCAACCTGTACCAACGCAGTTATCCCCCCTTTGCAAAGGGGGGCGAGGGGGGATTTCAGCACTGCAACCATCACCGATACCACCTCATATCATAGCCAGACTCTTCCCCTACCACAGAACCCCTCGCCCACCGGGAGAGGGGCAGGGGTGAGGGAAACGCCAACTTCAGCGAGCAACCCTAAATCACACGTAGGGGCGAATATCATTCGCCCCGGTTTTGGGTCGGCCACTCGGTCTAAGCAGGTAGAGTGGCACGAACGATGAGCACCCGAGGGGCGGAGCTCACATGGAGATTGAAAAAATATGGAGCTAATTAAAGCGTTCCTCGCACCGTTGACTACCGATGACCTTCGGGTCTGGGCAGGCGCGAAGATCTTCAGCCGCGGCAAATCCTACATCAACAACGTCGACCAGTTGTCGCGCACGGACGACGGTGCCCTGGCCGCCTGGGTGTCCGGCAGCGATGAATACGCCACTACCGTCGGCGTAGATCCGGATGGCGAACTAGAGTATCTTTGCACCTGCCCCTATGACGACGGTCCGTGCAAGCATGCGGTAGCCGTAATACTGGCAGCCGCCGAGTATGTGAAGCGGAAGCGGGAGATCCCTCTGCTGGACGAGGATGACGACCTGTACCTGGCTCTGTTCGACGACGAAGACGACGATTACGATGAGGACGATAGTGATTCGCTGTACCAGGAGGCAGAGCACGAGCTGCCCAAAAAGACAGCCGCCGGGCGGAAGGGAAAAGCCCAGGTAGCGAAGATCCTGGACAGGATGAGCAAGGAAGAGCTGATAGTCATGCTTGTCGACCTTACCTCGCGCTATCCGGAGATTGAGCGCGGGATACTGGAAAAAGAGCAGCTGGCGAGCGGGCGGGTCGATAAGATCGTGAGCTCACTGCGGCGGGAGATCAGGAAAGTCACTTCCGAGCCTGTCTGGTACGACCACTGGAAAGGGGAGGGGAGCCTCCCAGATTACTCCCATGTGCTTGAACAGTTGCAGGCGCTTGCCGCCAGCGGGCATGCCGATGCAGTGCTCCAACTTGGCGAAGAGCTTTGGACCCTGGGGAGCGAACAGGTGGAAGAGTGTCGCGATGATGGGGAAACCGCCACGGCGATCTCCGAATGCATGGAGGTTGTGCTGCGCGCTGTGCCGCGGACATCCCTGGCTCCGTCGGAGCAGCTATTGTGGCTGATCGAGCGGGAGCTTGAGGACGATTATTCCCTGCTGGATTGCTGCGGGAAGATCATGGAGGCCAAAGCATACATCCCTGCACATTGGCTTGAAGTGGCGAACGCTCTGGAGATCCGGCTTAATTCGATGGACAAGCCTGCATCGACTGGTTCCTCCGACAGATATCGGCGGAGCAGGGTCCTAGACATGCTGTTGAACGCTTACCAACGGAGCGGACGGCGGGAAATGATCATCCCACTGCTGGAAAAGGAAGTGGAGATCTGTCAAAACTACGAAAAACTGGTCAATGCGCTTCTATTGGCAGGAGAGCGTGAAAAAGCGCGGCAGTGGTGCGTCGATGGATTCAAACGAACCATTGAAAGCGCTCCCGGCATTGCCGCCGATCTGCAGAACCGGCTTCGGGATATGGCCCAGGCGGAAAAGAACCATGGTCTGGTCGCCACCTACCGGTCCGAGGAGTTCTTTGATCACCCCTCCCGCCAGACCTATACGGAGCTCAGCAAGGCCTCAGGGAAGGCCAAAGTCTGGCCCCTCGTCAGAGCAGGGATTCTCCGGTATCTTGAGACCGGACGGCGACCCGACCCTGGTGGCCAGGAAAATAAATCCACGGAATGGCCTCTTCCGGCACCGGAGGTAATGCGCTCCAGAAGCAAGGCGGCGCATACCTACGAACGGTTTCCGGACCTCGACATGCTAATCGACATCGCCATCTTGGAAAAGCGCTTTGAGGATGTAGTGGCGCTCTACGCAGAGCTACGGAAGATCAAACGCTACAGTTTTGAGACCGACAAGGCCGTTGCCGGCGCCGTAGCCGGCACGCACCCCCAAGTAGCTCTCGACATCTGGCGCTGCATAGTGGAGGGCCTGATCGGGCAGGTCAAGCCGAAGGCCTACGAAGAAGCAGCCGTTTATCTGCGGCGCATGTGCAAGGTCTACCAGGAGTGCCGTCGCACCGCAGAGTGGCAAAACCTGCTGGCCGAACTACGGAGGGACCACAAAGCAAAGCGGAGGCTGCTGGAGGTGCTAGATGGTCTGTCATGGGTAAAGATCCTCGACTAAAGGGCAACTAGGGGGACGCCCATGCGAACATGTGGGGCAACTAGGGGGACGCCCATGCGAACATGCGTAACTTTCAGAGGTAGTTGGAATTACAGTTGATAAAAGGGTAATTTCTGGCATGTCTTGCCAGGTGCGTTTCCTGTGGCAAGCTTTTCGGCATGCCTCGACAAGCACGCATAGACGCCCCTGGCGCCATTCATCACATCATCTGCCGCGGTATCGAACGGAGAAGGATTTTCCAGGATGATACTGATCGCGACCATTTTGTATTCCGCCTAGCTTCCGTCCTTATGAAGACCTCAACTCCCTGCTTTGCCTGGTCTCTCATCCCCAATCACTTCCACCTGTTGCTTCGCACCGGCTCAGTTCCAATCACAACTGTCATGGAGCGGCTTCTCACCGGATACGCCTCCGAATTCAACCGCAGGCATAGGAGGCACGGCCACTTGTTTCAAAACAGGTACAAGTCCATTCTTTGCCAGACGGAGCCATACCTCTTGGAACTTGTGCGCTACATCCACCTAAATCCGATAAGAGCCCACCTTGTCGCCACGATGGAGGAGTTGCGCAGCCACCGTTACTGTGGCCACTCTCAGCTGCTGGGCTGTGACATGGCCGAGTGGCAAATGACGGCTGAGGTACTGCTTCGCTTCGACAGGAATATAGAGGCGGCGCAGGTAAAATACGAATCCTTTGTTGCCGATGGGATCGCTGACGGTAGGCGTCCGGAATTGGCCGGAGGAGGGCTGGTGCGAAGTGCTGGTGGTTGGGAGAAAATCATGATAGCACGCAGGTATGGTGAACATCTGAAGAGTGACGAGCGAATACTTGGCGACAGTGAGTTTGTGGAAGAGGTGCTTGGTGATGCGGATGAGCATTTCGACGACCGATGCCTGTGCCGTGCAAATGGGGTTGATGTAGAGCAACTGGCGGAAATAGTTGCACGGCTGCTGGAAATCGACCCCGCAGAGGTGTGGAGGGAGGGGCGGCATACTGCTACGGTCCAGGCGCGGTATCTGATGTGCCACTGGGCTAAAGAGGTAGGCCTGACGTCGACGGAAGTTGGCAAAAGGCTGAAACTGTCGCAACCAGGTGCCAGTCGCGCAGCGCAGAACGGAGCAGAACTGGCAAAAAAGCGGGGTTGGAGCCTTCAGGAGTTGCTGAGAGAGTGAGTTTCGCATATTCGCATGGGCGTCCCCCTCACCCCCCCCGGCTGCGTGGCCCAAAAGGTCGCAGACGTAATGAAAATAGAGGCTGCAGAGATATGGAAAGAGGGGAAAAAGACGATAACAGTGCAGGCCAGAAGCCTGTTATGTTATTGGGCCACTAAGGAACTCGGGATGACAGCGGAAGCGGTCAGTAAACAGGTCAGGCTTTCCGAATCAGGTGTTATCTCGCGCAGCTCAGCGCGGAGAGCGCCTGGCAGAAGCTAACTGTTGGCGCCTGAACTAAAAGTTGCGCAGGATTTCAGGGGCGTCCCCCTTTCACCCTTTCACTCCTAGGGGCGCTCATCTGCATCAGGTGAGTGTCGAGGAAGTTTGGCGCCACGGCAAGAAAACAATTATGGTTAAAGCGAGGAGACTGCTCTATTATTACTTCCGGTTTTTTTAAGGAGAACCTGATGATCAAGCACCCATTCCCCCCACCATACAGGCATGAGCACGGCCCGATAAGGAACGCCAACGAGGTAGTCAAGGAACGGCTAACGATTGGTCAAACAGCCTCTGACTGGATCGCCGCAAAGGTCGGCTCCTGGAAATTCATCATCGGTCAGTCAGCGATTCTCGTTCTCTGGGGGATACTGAATGTAACCGCCTGGGTACAGCATTGGGACCCGTATCCGTTCATCCTGATGAATCTCGTACTGTCACTACAGGCAGCTTACACCGCGCCGATGATCATGATGAGTCAGAACCGCAAGGCGGATCGCGACCGTATCGAGGCGCACATCGATTATGAAATCAATCAGAAGGCGGAGGCCGAAATCAAAGTAATACTGGAGAACCTTGAAGCGCAGAATATTGTCATCGCTGAGCTTCACAAAATGCTAGAGGATTTAAGTACAAATAAAGCGATTGAAGCCACAGTCACACGATCGGGGGCAAACTAGGGGGACGCCCCTGAAATCCTGCGTAACTTTTTTTGGCGATTTAGGAAAAGAGGGGTCAGCCCTCGACACGAGACAAATTGTCCTGTGTCGAGGGCTGACCCCTTTTAACTTGTTCTACATGCTTTCCTGCGCCTTCATGAACATCGGCGCTTTCGCCGTAATCATCCTGATCGGCAAGAAAGGCGAGAAGAACGGCAACGTCAGCAACTTCGCAGGCTTGGGATTCAAGAAGCCGCTCTTGGCAGTCATCTTCAGCGTGTTCCTGTTCTCCCTGGCAGGCATGCCGCCTACCGCAGGTTTCGTCGGCAAATTCTATCTTTTCTCCGCCGCCATCAGGCAACTAGGAGGCAACTAGAGCAACTAGGCAACTAGGGGGACGCCCATGCGAACATGCGTAACGTTCGGAGGTAGCTGTAATTACAGTTGATATAAAGGGTAATTTCTGGCATGTCTTGCCAGGTGCGTTTCCTGTGGCAAGCTTTTCGGCATGCCTCGACAAGCACGCATAGACGCCCCTGGCGCCATTCATCACATCATCTGCCGCGGTATCGAACGGAGAAGGATTTTCCAGGATGATACTGATCGCGACCGTTTTGTACTCCGCCTTGGTTCCGTCCTTCTGAAAACCTCTACTCCCTGCTTTGCCTGGGTTCTCATCCCCAATCATTTCCACCTATTGCTCCGCACCGGCTCAGTTCCAATCACCACTGTTATGGAGCGGCTTCTCACCGGATACGCCTCCGACTTCAACCGCAGGCATGGGAGGCACGGCCACTTGTTCCAAAACAGGTATAAGTCAATTCTTTGCCAGACTGAGCCATACCTGTTGGAACTTGTGCGCTACATCCACCTAAACCCGATACGAGCCCACCTTGTCGCCACGATGGAGGAGCTACTAGGCTACCGTTACTGTGGCCACTCTCGGCTGCTGGGCTGTGACGTGGCGGATTGGCAAATAACGGCTGAGGTACTGCTTCGCTTCGACAGGAATCTGGAGGCGGCGCAGGTAAAGTACGAATCCTTTGTTGCCGACGGAATCGCTGCCGGTAGGCGTCCGGAATTGGCCGGAGGAGGGCTGCTGCGAAGTGCTGGAGGTTGGGAGAACATCATACTGGCACGCAGGTATGGGGAACATTTGAAGAGTGACGAGCGAATACTTGGCGACAGTGAGTTTGTGGAAGAGGTGCTTAGTGATGCGGATGAGCATTTCGATGACCGATGCCTGTGCCGCGCAAATGGGGTTGATGTAGAGAAACTAGCTGAAATAGTTGCACGGCTGCTGGAAATTGACCCGGCGGAGGTGTGGAGGGAGGGGCGGATGAGTGCTACGGTCCAGGCGCGGTATCTGATGTGCCACTGGGCTAAAGAGGTAGGACTGACGTCGACGGAGGTCGGCAAAAGGCTGAAACTGTCGCAACCAGGTGCCAGTCGCGCAGCGCAGAACGGAGCAGAGCTGGCAAAGAAGCGGGGTTGGAGCCTTCAGGAGTTGCTGAAAGTGTGAGTTACGCATGTTCGCATGGGCGTCCCCCTCACTTCCTCTGGGCGTCCCCCTCACTTCCTCTAGACATGTTTAAGTCACCCCCTCTATCTCCGGAAGAGGGCGCAGGGGGCGGGAGTTTTAAACATCTGTGAATCCGCAGAGGGCTATAAAAACATTTGCCCACTTAGACACGGCTCTCGAACTAACAGGCACCATATACCAGGGCAGGTATGGCACATTACTCATCGTGCCATAAAAAGGAGATCCTGCTGAAGTTCGCAAAGGATCGGCAGGCTGGCGCTATTGGAAAGCGCTTTGCGGTAATCTGATCAGAAAGCCCTCACGCTCCTTATTATCGCGAAAGAGCTTCTGACCTTCGATACCTCCTGCCATCACATCGTGAACCAATCCCGGGCATGAATCGCGGCTGCCAAGCATAACTCCCTTCTAGTTGTCACGTTTTAACCCCCTCCGACTGTCCTCACGCAACAATGCTATCTTTTGCGGATTATGAGCGATCGAATGCACAACGCCCCCCTACGCAATTTTTGGAGCTACCAAAAACTACGTTGCCCCTCTTGTATGCGAATTTAGAGCTACCAAAAACAACAATGCCATCTTGTGTGGGATTTTAGAGCTACCAAAAACTGCAATGCCATCTTGTGTGGTATTTTGGAGCTATCAAAAACTGCAATGCCATCTTGTGTGGGATTTTGGAGCTATCAAAAACTGCAATGCCATCTTGTGTGGGATTTTAGAGCTATCAAATGCAAAACTGGAGCTACCAAATGCGAAACTGGAGCTACCAAATGCAAAACTGGAGCTACCAAATGCAAAACTGGAGCTATCAAATGCAAAACTGGAGCTATCAAATGCAAAACTGGAGCTATCAAATGCGAAACTGGAGCTACCTAGTGCGAAACTGGAGCTACCTAGTGCGAAACTGGAGCTACCAAATGCAGCCAACTATGTGGACAACTAGGGAGAGGGCGGAGGGGGACGTACCTGAGTTCCTTGAGTTACTTCTGCTGTGCGATTAGCTTGAGGCATGCCAAGGTCAGCTCGCATTGACGCAGGGGTGCTCCAGCATGTAATGATCCGCGGGACCGAGAAGCGTGATATCTTCATCGATGACCACGATAGGTCGGCGTTCGTGGACCGCTTCTCAGAACTGCTCGTCAAGACAAACCGACTGCCTTACCTGGAGTCTCTTATCAAATCACGCACATCTTCTTCGCCCCACAAGAGGAAAGCTTGCAGAAATGATGAAGAGGATGCTAACCGGTTATGCCGTGGTTTTCAACCATCGACATCACGAGGAACGGGCACCTTTTCCAAAACCGGTACAAGTCAATCGTGCGCGATGAGAACTCTTACCTCTTGGAACTGGTCCGGTAAATTCATCTAAATCCAGTCCGAGCCGGTCTGGTTAAATCCACTGAGAAGCTGGAAACCTTCAAATGGAGCGGTCATGCAGCTATTATAACTCCCATGGACGTCACCAACGCCCACTCAAGTGCTACGATTGTCAGTGCCGCGCGTCCTCCAGATGGAGTAGATGAACCCGCCGGCAAGCAGGCCCACCGTAGTCGCCAGTGACCAGGAGGCGGGGAACTTTTCCCATCCCATCAGGTTGGAGATGAAGATCTTGGAGCCGATGAAGATGAGGACCAGGGAGAGCGCATACTTCAGGTAAGTAAAACGCGCCATCATGGCAGCCAGCGCGAAATACAACGCGCGCAGCCCCAGGATAGCGAAGATGTTGGAGGTGTAGACGATGTACGGGTCGGTGGTGATGGCAAAGATCGCCGGAACACTGTCCACGGCGAAGACTACGTCGGCGATCTCGATCATCAACAGCGCCAGAAATAGCGGCGTGAAGTAGGTCACCGACTTCCCGGATGCAGGGTCCGGAAGACGCACCGTGAAGTTCTGCCCGTGCATCGAGTCGGTAACGCGCAGATGACGCCGCAACCACACCAGCAAGGGGTTCCCTTCGAGGTCCTTTTCCTCCTGGTGGGTGAGGTAGGCTATCTTGCTCCCGAGGTAGGCGGTCGCGCCGGTGAGAAGGTAGACCGCAACCTGCACCGCAATCCCTTCACCGGTCTGCGCCATGCCGAGGTAGGAAGCAAACCCGACGGCCAGGCAGACCAGCACCCAGAAGGTGGCGGTAGCCGGACGTGCGCTGCGGCTGGACTCCAGCACCGCCTGGGCTCCCTCGGTCAAAACCATCAGCTTGTATCCGGTCAGCAGGAGGAATAGCGCGAAGATGTAGAGCACCCAGCCGAACTGGGAAACCAGCGTGGCCCCCAGGGCGATCATGATAGCGCGCAAAACGATCACCCCCAGGATGCCCCAGAAAAGCACCCGGTGCTGATACTTACGCGGTATGGCGAAAAACGAGAAGATCATGGCGATGATGAAGATGTTGTCCAGCGCCAGCGATTTCTCCACCACGAACCCCGTCAGGTATTCGAGTGCCGGTTCCCGCCCCATCTCAAACCAGATCCAGCCTCCGAAGGCGAGAGCGATAGTGATGTAAAATGAGGAAAGCAGCAGACTTTCCTTCACGCCGATCTCGTGCTGGTCCTTGTGCAGCACGCCCAGGTCAAGCACAAGAAGCACCAGCACCACCCCGACAAACACCAGCCACATCCAGATTGCCTTGCCAAGAAAATCAGTCGCAAGCAGTAGTTCCATGGTATGTCTCCTTATCTGGTGAAGCTTCTGCGGCCGCACCTGTCATCTTTTACCGGTATCGGACAGGGTACCGGTTGCACCACGGGGAGCAACTCATCCAGCCATTCCCGGATCCGGTCCCCCAGTTTGACTCCCTTGCTCTTCATCGTTGTTTTCATAAGGGCAACCTCCAATGCGGATGCTGTCGCCGGGGAAATAAAAAAGACCTTTATCCCCGGCATATGCCTGGAATAAAGGTCTTGTTGGCGAAATACTGCCCCGGTCCCGGGCTTGAAGCCGTAATGACGAGAACCGGGTCGGTCTTTTCAGGTGACCGATAACTACTCCCCTTTACTTGCCTAACAATGTAGTCAATGAATATGGTTTCTGTCAATGGAAACCGGCACCAACTATTGAGACAGTTTTCCTTATTTGCGGCAAGCTGATCAACGTCAACTACAAGCAGCGGAAGGCTCGCGGAAAGCAAGCACGGTCCCACCTTGTTCCTGAATAACCTTTCTTCCAAAAACCTCTTCCGAGTTGGATCTCGACCGCCTCAAAAAATTTCCGATTGCCAACCGTCACGCTCTCTGTCCAACTGCTTTTGTTCCTCGCCAGTAGCGTATTTGTTGAGGAAATATGGCATGAGACGGAACAGCCAACGGCTCCGACAGGCCCGCCGCCCTCCTTGGATGATGTCGTTTAGCAGGTGACAAGGGTATTTGGCGTTAATGCTGTCGCAGTGCGTCAATGATCCGATTAAGAACGTTTTGGAAATGGAACCTTTGAATCTTCCGACCCCTCCAACCTACTTCCCAGTACAGGTGGCCATACCTCTTCTTTAAGGATATACCCCAGCCCGCGCACGGAGTGGATGAGTTTCTTGTCGGCTCCGCGGCCGATGCTTTTCCTCAGGTAGTTTATGTAGACGTCTATGACATTGCTACCGTTGTCAACGGTACAGTCCCAGACATGGCGGGCGATCATCTGCCGGGTTACTACCTTGTTCGGGTTGCGCATGAAGTACTCCAGCATCTCGTATTCTTTGCCTCTGAGATGGAGCTCCGTATCCTTACGCCATACCCTGTGAGTGACTGGGTTGAGGCGCAGGTCGGCAAACCTGAGTTCCGCCCCCCTCGCAAGTTCACTCCTGCGCATCAGCGCCCTCATCTTGGAAATCAACACAGTAAAGGTGAACGGTTTGCAGAGATAGTCGTCGCAACCCGAATCGAGCCCAGCCACGATATCCTTTAAAGAGTCCTTGGCGGTGAGCATCAGGATCGGAGTAATATTTTTCTGTAGCCTAAGATCCTTTACCACGCTAAGGCCGTCCCTTTTGGGCAGCATCCAATCGAGCAGGATCAGATCAAAAGGGCCTTCCATAGCCAGTTTGAGACCTTCCTCGCCGTCGGCGGCAATGTGCACCTCACACCGCTCCGCTTCCAAACCTCGCCTAATGATATTTGCCACGTTCTTCTCATCTTCCACTACGAGGACTCTCATTTAAGTTCCCCTATACAGCAAGTTGACCTGGTCCTTTCAGTTTGGAGCGGGATGCACATTGCCCAATAGGCCCGTGCCGAGAAGCGAGAATACGCAGTTGAACTGAACTATCGAGTCGCGGGAAAACCTATCCCCTGAAATTTAAAGTGATTTAGTCCACTTCCAGGTTTCCGGAAGGGCGGTTTGTCTGTTCCAAGGCAGCGAATAGGTCGCTAAATTCCTTTTCGCTACAGGCATCGCCTTTCACCATGGCTTCAACCTCCGGAATCAGTAATAGCCGTTTCAACTGGAACAGTCGATCCTCGAGCTTTAACTTCTTAGCTTTTGTCAGTTCAGTATCTTGCAGAGAGCGCAGGCACTGGTTCAAAATTTCAATTTGATGTAGCATAAGTTTCTCCTTTTTTGTGTCATCTGAAGGTTATTGGCCCTGCCAAGCGGCATGATCACTAGCCCACTCCGAACACGAACTGCACAAAAACTGCGGGATTGCAGATCTCGTGTTGCCACATCGCGTTAGGAGCCCCGATTACACGCACGGATAGGATGAAAAGTATACGATACTTAACAAAATTTTCTATGGATCTCACGGAGCAACTAGGGGGACGCCCCTGAGATCCTGCGTAACTTTATTTCTGCGCGGTGGCTCAGACCTCGACCCTGAATTCGGCACCGACCGATGTGTTGCGCACCGTAAGTCTCCCCCCCATGTTCTTCTCTATGATGGTCTTCGCCATGTATAATCCAATCCCGGTTCCTTGGTCAGGACCCTTGGTGGTAAAATACGGATCGAATATCTTGTCCAGGATATCTTCGGGAATACCTTCTGCGTTGTCGGCAACGGTTATCACAGATCGGTTGCCTTCTTTGCTGAGAGTGATTGTGATGATCCGCTGTTTTTCAACGGCGCACCCCGCCAATGCATCACGGCAGTTGAGGAGGATATTGAGCAGAACTTGGGAATATTCGCTGGCATATCCGTAGACATCAATATTGAGATCCTCTTCAATGACCTCAATATCGATATCAAGGCTTTTCAGGCTGGGTTGGATAAGAGATAACGTTTTGTCGACAGCCTGTTTTAACTTGAACAACTTCTTCTCCTTGTCAGGCTTGAAATAGTTACTGAAGTCTTCAATGGTTTGAGACATAAGCATTATCACCGCCATGGCTTTCTTGACATTTCCTTCCAGGCTTTCTTTGTTAAATTCATCACGGCCATAAGTCATCGTCAGTTCCTGAAGGATCAGCCCCAGAGTATTGAGGGGCTGACGCCACTGATGCGCGATATTGCCGATCATTTCTCCCATTGCGGCCTGTCGGCCCTGTAAGATCAAAATCTGATCCTTTTGGCGCAATTCAGACACTGCATCTGCAATACGTTGTTCCAGAGATACGTTAAGATCCTTCAGTTGGCGTTGGTTTTCAGCCAGTGACTTCTCGACAGCTTTCCGATCGGTAATGTCACGAGTGACGCCGAGCAGTGAAATTATCTCGCCGGCGTCATTGCGAAATGGCACGGCATGAGTGTCCAGCCAGACGCGCTTTCCGTCCAGGCACACCGCCTCGAACTCGAGGTTCCCGGATACACCCTGAAAAACATTCTTGGTGAGTTCTACGAAGGCATCGCGATGTTCCGTCGTTATAACGGAGAAAATAATCTGGCCTTGGACCTGCTCAAAAGATTCCGCTCCAATCAGTTTCACACCAGCCGGGTTCATCATCAGGATTCGGCCGTCAACATCTAGCATCTTCACACATTCTGGCTCGGTATCGATGATCGCATTAAGAAATCGTTGGCTGTTGGACAAACTCTCCGCTCTGAATGCGAGTTTATGGGCCATGGCCTCAAATGATTCTCCTAGCATGCCCAGTTCGCCACCTTTGGTCAGGTCGGAAAACCTGATCCGAAGGTCGCCGTTCGCGAGACTTTGCGAAGCTTCCTTCAGTAAGGCGACTCTGTCAGCAATGGACCGTTTGCCGATAAGCCAGGCCAGAAATAACGCGGAGGTGAGAATGGTTGTGAATAGTAGAAGGTTTGCCACTAGATGTTTGTTGGCCTGTGACAGGACGGATTCGACTGGAATCCCGACCCTAATGTACATGTAGGGCGACTCTTCACCCTCAAGACGCAACTTTTGATAACTTACGTAACGTTCTTGCCCTGGTAGATCACCTGCAACGCCAGATGCCATTAGCGTACCGGTGTCTGGACCTGCCATTATTCTCTTAAATAAAGCGGAATCAGAGGGTTTTCCATAATATTTGTCAGGCTCCTTTGCGTCGAACAGAAACAGCCCTTTGTAGTCAATGAGAGCTATATTACTTCTTTCCGGTAGCTCGGCTCGTTTCAGCACGACGCCATAATCCTGCAAAGCTATACCTACGCAGACGACCCCGACGACCTCGCCAGCATCATCTCTGTACGGAAAACCAAAATGAAAGGTCGGCTTACCGGAAATTCTACTGATCTGAAACTCTCCAGAGGACAGTTGTCCGCTCGCGAGTGCATTTTTGAAGTACCGCCGGTCGGAGATTGTGATGGGGTTTGCTACTGGTATAGCTGAAGCCCAGACGGTGCCTGTACGGTCAGCGATAAACAGGATGGCCATGTCCGATTGTAACTTAAGGAGATTGCTTAGAAATAGATTTACCTTGGTCGCATCTTTCTTTTTGACCTCGGGCAGTTGAGAGACGGAAACAACCAGTTGCCGGGCAGAAGCAACCAAAGTCCGCTGTTCCGATGCAATTCTCTCGGCAAGTCTTTGTGTATCCATGCGCGCATCGTTGAGGGCGTGATTCCTTTGTACAATACCCGAATAGACAAGAAGGGCAGCAGCGGGAATTGCCACTATGAGAACTATAATTATTAGTTGCTTCTTTATAGGTATGCGGAACAAAGGATTCATCTCCATACCTCGTCCAAAGTGGTTGTTCTTATGTCAATCCTGTGCAGCCAAAACGGCATCGGTGAAATAGGGCAGGTCAGAATGTCCCTTGCTCACCAGCCTATGACCTACTTTCTCGGCAGTCCGGTTAAAACCTTGCACCACCTTCTGGCGCAGATGACGTCAGATTGAGGCTGACGATTTTTTGCAGTCATTATTATAGCGTGTTTTAGGCGAGAAAGAGCACAGGGGAAGGGCCACAACCAGGGGGACCAATTGTGCGTTGCTCATGGAGAATCTCCCGGGTCAGCGCCGCCAAGAGACCGGTTTCTTCCCACCAAATTCATACCCGTAACATCTCCCCTTTCATGTTTTATTCGGTGCGCTGCTAAGGCTTTGTTTATTAATGGTAATTTCATGGTGCACAATGGCCGGTCCGGTTACAATGCCCTACCATGAATCAACCGAACCACGGTAAAAATAAGTTTGTCAGACTCTCTTCTGGCAGGACAATAAGCTGGGGCACCCTTGCGCTGTTTCTCGTTTTAGCCGGGTGCAGCGAACATCCGGGGCGGGTTGCTTACCGTCAAGGGGAGCATGCCGGCGCGCTTGGTCAATCCGGGGCTGGCGATACACCGGTGGCGGCATTCGCGCTCGGCCTGATGCTCTATAAGGGTGAGGGGGGGAGTGCCGACCCTAAGCAGGCCGCGGTCTGGTTTCGCAAAGCGGCGCAGATGGGACACCCGGGGGCGCAGTATAATCTGGCGCTTCTTTACCTGAACGGGGAGGGGGTGGCAAGGGATCACAAGGAGGCCTCGCGCTGGTTTCGCCTGGCTGCCGAGCAGGACACGGTCGAGGCCCAGCTCAACCTGGGGCTGATGTATGCCAAGGGGGACGGTGTCACCAAGGAACTGCGGGAAACGCTGCGCTGGTTCCGGCGTGCGGCAGGCCAGGGGAGCTCCAAAGCGGAAGTCTATCTCGGGGAGATGTATTTCAGGGGGGAAGGAGTGGCGCAGGACCGTGGTGAGGCTGCCCGCAGGTTCCGCGTTGCTGCAGGTCGGGGGAGCGCCGAGGCCCAGGTCTACCTCGGGATCATGTACCTTCGTGGACAAGGAGTGAAAAAGGACCGGCAGAGTGCTGCGCTCTGGCTGAAGAAGGCTGCGGCACAGGGCTCCGGGGTGGCCAAACGGTACCTGGACCAGATGAGTGGTGGGAAAAGAAACGCCGCGCGCGTCGCGGGGTGACAGGGAATACCCGCGCCGGCGTAAGCCAGGCGAGGCTGCAGCAGTTAGCCAAAAACAAGAGCCCGGGCAGCAATGCCCGGGCTCTTTGCTTTTCTATGGTGCCGACCGTTCCTGCTATTTTCGTGAGAATATTTCCCGGTCCTGATGGTTGCAGATAAATCCGCCACCGGAGCCTAATGAGTGTTCGCAGTACTTCGGATTGGGCTTTCTGACCTTGCACTCAAAAAACCGGTCATTCACCATTCGTGTGCTACAAACTCTAGGGGGATTGCTGCCGAATATTGCCTGGAATTTATCCTTAAGTTGCTCGATTATCTTCATTGGTACCCCTTGTATCGGATTGCGTTCCGCCTGCGGGCCTGAATAAAAAAAGCCGGGGCCGGATATCTTGTTAGATATTTCGGCGACCCGGCTGTCTCGATGAGACCCATTAGGCTTTCCGTCCCACCCTCGCGGGTGGTTTAGTATTGTCGTTACCTGCTTCTTGTCCTGCGATTTCCACGGAGGTTAGCTTAGCGACGCCGACATGTCAAGATTATAACTGATTGACTTGTCGAGCTATTGCCGGCTCCCACTAGTGAACAAAATTCCCAACATCCCCTTAAGGCAGGCATAGGGGGAAGTTGCGCAGGATTTAAAGTGTGTTCCCCGTCTCCCGGAAAAGGTTCCCCGGTGCTGTCCCGCTAAGCCAACTGTTCTGGGAAAAGTGATCTACAACTCCTTCAGGATGCTCTCCTTCTTGGCGCGGTACTCTTCCTCGGTTATCAGATCATTCGCCTGCAAATCCCACAGTATTCTGAGCCGCTCTTCGATACTTTTTTCCTGCCTGGCCGGTGTGCTAGTTGTGGGAGCCAGCGCCGGGGTGCCGCTCACGGTCTCGGTTTGACTCTCCGATTTACTCTCCGCTTGCGGGACAGGCAGTTGCGCCTCCTCTTCCGGGAGCGCCAGGGCGATCCAGTCCGGGCGATTGGCTACAAAAGAGGCTGCTGCCGAGGTTGTGGTAACCGCGCCGGGCAATTTAGCCGCCCGCAGGCGGGAGCCGGGCGTGAACGGCTGCAGACGCCGGTCTTTCTCTTTGATGGCTTCGCGCACCAGACCGAGTATCAGGTTCAGCCGGTTGCCCCGGTAGAAAACGCGCCCGGTGGTGACAAAGTCCTGGTGGGCAAGCCCCATAAGAAGCGGCACCTCGTCGACGACGGCAAAGATCAGATCCTGGTCGGCTCCTGCCTGCTGCAGGCCTAGCGGAATCTGCTCGCTCAGCGTTCGTAATTGCGCTACCGCGAAGAGTGGAACCGGCTTCGCGTTAGCTGGCAGTTTGATCTTGAGCGCGGCGAGTTCGGCACGCAGTCTGCTGCCTGATATGGATGCCGGGTGCTGGTTTGCCGCCTCCCGGTCAACCCCTTGGTCCTCCCGGGCCACAGCGGTCACGAACTGCCCTTGTGACTGCCAGACGACGGTTTCCTTGGAGAGCTGTTGCGTGGCACATCCAGAGGCCAGCAGCAAAAGCGGCAGCATCAGCGTAAAAAAACCATAAACCCGACGGGGGGATGATTGTGGCATGGCTTCAATTCCTCCTTCAACATAGGTGACGCGGCCCTGTTTAAGAGGGCAGCTAAGAGTAGCCGTATTAACAGCTACCTGTAATTAAGTCAAGGCAAACGTGCGCCGGGGGTGTTGGTAAGTTGTGAAGGTTGCTGGATAAAGTCCTGCTGCGAAATCCGGAGTCGGCGGCCCTGGCTTTGATGCCAGGCGTTTCATTGACAGGGTGGCAGCTCAATATAAACTATTAGATTCGAAAATATTAATCTGTCTGTAGCTACGGCTGCGCCGGGTGGCCTTGCCGGCCACTTATTCACAAAGGAGATCAAACATGGGCAAGCAAAAGACAACTGTTACTGCTTCAGGAAAACAAGGCATGGAAAAGGGGACGGCTCCAAACGGAGACATCCGCGTGGCCGCTTCCGGCGAGTTGCACCAGGTCGCCGGAGCTGGCCACCCTGCGCTCACCACCAACCAGGGGGTGGCGCTTTCCGACAACCAGAACTCGCTCAGGGCACAGACGCGCGGACCGACGCTTCTGGAGGATTTCATCCTGCGCGAGAAGATCACCCATTTCGATCACGAGCGGATTCCCGAGCGCATCGTGCACGCGCGGGCTACCGGAGTGCACGGATTCTTCGAGCTGACCACCTCTCTGGAGCAATACAGCAAAGCCAAGGTGCTCACCGAGGTCGGCGAAAAGACCCCCGTGTTTACCCGCATATCCACGGTCGCCGGCGGCGCGGGGTCGGTGGATACCCCACGCGACGTGCGCGGGTTCGCCGTTAAGTTTTACACCAAGGAAGGGAACTGGGACCTGGTCGGCAACAACATCCCGGTTTTCTTCATCCAGGATGCCATCAAATTCCCAGACGTGGTCCATGCCGTAAAAATGGAGCCGGACCGCGGCTTTCCTCAATCGGCATCCGCACACGACACTTTCTGGGATTTCATCTCACTCACTCCCGAATCGATGCATATGGTGATGTGGATCATGTCGGACCGCACCCTGCCACGTTCGCTGCGGATGATCGAGGCCTTTGGCGTGCACAGTTTCAGGCTGGTTAACGACGCCGGCGCAGCCACCTTCGTCAAATTTCACTGGCGACCGAAGCTCGGCCTGCAATCCACCATTTGGGACGAGACCGTGAAGATCGCAGGCGCCGATCCCGATTTCCACCGCCGCGACATGTTCGAGGCGATAAGCTCCGGCAATTTCCCGGAGTGGGAACTCGCGGTGCAGCTTTTCACGCAGGAGCAGGCGGACGGCTTCCCGTTCGATCACCTGGACGCCACCAAACTGATCCCGGAAGAACTGGTGCCTTTGCAGGTGATCGGCCGCATGGTGCTGGATCGCTGGCCCAACAATTTCTTCGCAGAAACCGAACAGGTTGCCTATTGCCCGGGCAACATCGTGCCCGGCATCGATTTCTCGAACGACCCGCTGTTGCAGGGGCGCCTGTTCTCCTATATCGACACCCAGCTTTCCCGCCTGGGCTCGGTCAATTTTCACCAGATCCCGGTCAACGCCCCCAAGTGCCCGTTTGGTAACCAGCAACGCGACGGTCATATGCAGATGGAGCAACCGGTGGGGCGTGTTTCCTACGAGCCAAACTCCCTGTCCGATAGCTCGCCACGGGAAACCCCGGAGCACGGCTTCACCAGCGCCAGGGTGACCGAAGCAGGCGAGAAGGGGCGCATCCGCGCCGAGAGCTTCGCCGATCACTACAGCCAGGCGAGGCAGTTCTATCTGAGCCAGACGGGGTACGAGCAGGCGCACATAGCCTCGGCGCTGGTGTTTGAACTGTCAAAGGTCGAACATCTGCATGTGCGCCAGGCGATGGTGGGTCATCTGAGACATATCGAAGAGGACCTAGCCAGGCGGGTCGCTGCCGGTCTTGCTCTGGAACAAATTCCCGCTGCGCCGGTGGCCGCGGCGCCGGTGCGCGAGATGGCGCCTTCCCCGGCATTGCAGATCATCGGCAAGATGAAAAATACCCTCGCCGGACGGAGCATCGGCATTCTGATCGCCGATGGTTCGGACGGAGCTGTCATCGAAAAGATCAAAAGGGCGGCCCTGGATGCAGGGGCTACAGTGAAGCTGGTCGCTCCCAAGGTGGGGGGCGCTAAGCTTGCCGACGGTTCGCGGCTTACGGCTGACGGACAACTGGCAGGTACGCCGTCCGTGCTCTTCGACGCGGTCGCCGTCATTCTCTCCGAGGCGGGGGCAGCGTCGCTGTCGAGAGAAAGCGCCGCGATCGATTTCCTGCGCGATGCTTTCGGACATCTTAAGGCGATCGCGGCCGACAAAGGTGGGCAGGCGCTCCTGGCAACAGCAAATGTCGGCAAAGACGGCGGCGTCGTGGATGGCAACGATACGGAGGCCTTTATTGCGGCGGCAAAGACGCGTCAGTGGGATAGGGAAAAGCTGGTGCGAGTATTGGCGTAAAGCGCGGTTGCGAAGAGCCGCGCGCTGCTCCAGCGAGTAGAGCTGCACTTAAAAGCCTGCCCCGGTACCACGGGGTAGGCTTTTTGGCATCGGTGCCGGGAGTCGATCGATAGAGTCGCAGGGGAGTGCGCGGCCCTTTATCAGGGGGAGCTGAAAAATTGCCGTATGGTCAGTTGGGTGAACCCATCCCCCACCTGACCTCACTGCCATTAAGTTACTCAGAAGCGCAAATCTTGCGCTCAGGGAATTTCAAAAGTACCCTCTCCCTCCGGGAGAGGGTTAGGGTGAGGGCGGTGCCATAGCGATGACTCTGGCCAACAGCTTCGAAAACCCTAAGAAAAGCCTGTACGCCGCCTTGGGATCACAACAGCGCCGGCTCCCTCACCCCGACCCTCTCCCGGAGGGAGAGGGAGAGCTTATAGGGGCGGGCGGAAGATCAGCGCCAATTTGGTTAAGTCAAGCGGTGGTTGCCGTTTTGGCGCCTATATCGGGTTGATTTGAGCCAAAGTGCGGGGCGGGGGCGTTGGTCGTAGCTGACTTAAGGGGGGCGAAGCTAGCAGGGCGGGTGGTTTGCCTAATGAGATCAGCCAGGGAAAGCACTAAACTTCTCGGGATACCAACCGAAGAGTTACTTGCTGAAATGAACGACCTTAGTACTGAATGATGAATCTTTGGGGGCACAAGATGGCATACATTATCTGGAGGGATGATTTTAATATCGGCGTGAAGGAGATGGACGCGCAGCATAAGCTTTTTATCAGCTACATCAACGACCTGTACATCGCAATGCAATCTGGAGATACTGATGCCATTGTGGGCCGCATTCAGGATAGGCTGAGAGATTACATCGAATTGCACTTCCGTGCTGAAGAAGAGATGCTGCGGGCCATCAGTTACCAAGGTCTGGCCAATCAAATAAAACAGCACGCATACTATGTGTCTCAAATATTCGACTACAGAACTTCAGTAAGGGACGGGAACCAGACCCCGCAAGATATGTTTATCTTCCTAAGGGACTGGTTCCTGCATCATATCGCTACCGAAGATCAGAAATATGTAGAGTTTGTGCAGAGTGCGAAAACATGAAAATTCCCGGTTCACGCTTTCGCTGATATCAAGTTATATCAAGCTATAGGGCAATGATCGGAGGTATTTGCCGGTCATCCGGAGCTGGTCGGGCGCATGCGGAGGAAGGGGATGTGCGGGAAGCTCCCTTGGCTTCGGACAGAGTGAAATAAAAGGTGGCACCTGCTCCGACTTCTCCTTGGGCCCAGATGGTTCCTCCATGGCGCTGGACGATCCGCTGCGCCGTCGCAAGTCCAATCCCGGTTCCTTCAAACTGGGTGCCGTGAAGCCGCTGAAAAACTTCGAAAAGCTTGTCGCTGTAGGCCATGTCAAACCCCACACCGTTGTCCCTTACGAAGAAGGTCTCCTGTCCGTCGATCCAACTCCTCCCGAATTCCAGGCGCAGTAACGGTTGCCTGGAACTGTACTTCCAGGCGTTGCCCAGCAGGTTTATCAGAAGTTGGCGCAGCAGGTCGCGATCTCCACGGACCGTGATCCCCTCTGCGCAACAAACCTCCACACGCCTTTGCGGTTCGGTTTCCTGCAGCATGGTAATGATGCCGGCAACAAGTTGACTCAGGTCGACCAATTCCGGGATAAGCGCGGTCCGGCTGAGCCGCGAAAGCTCTAGCAGGTGGTCGATCAGGGATCCCATGCTTCTGGTGGCACCCTTGATACGCTCGAGGTAGTTGCGAGCTTGGTCCGGAATCTCTGTGCCGTAATCCTCAAGGAGTATTGTGCTGAAACTGTTGATGTGGCGTAGCGGAGCGCGCAGGTCGTGCGAGACTGTGTAGCTGAATGATTCCTGCTCGTGTATGGCCGCCTCCAGTTCTGCAGTTCGCTCTCTTACCCGCTGCTCTAGCCCGACATTGAGCGCCAGAATCGCACCCTGGTAGCGCAGTTCGGTTTCCCGTAAATCCGCATCGATAAGGGCTCGCTGTTCGGCAAGCCATGCCTGATGCTCCGCCTCCTGGGCACGTTTTCGATAATTATGGAGCATCCGGGCCACCAGGCAGAGCAGAACGCAGGTTGTTATGGAAAAAAGAGCAACGGCGGTTTCTCTGGCGCCATGAATAATCAGGATCTGGCTCAGTGAGCTGGTCTGGTAATACGAGACGTAGCAGATCGATAGGAAAGTCGCCAGCACTCCGGCAGAAACTCCGGAAAAGAGGAAAACGGCGAGTACTGCAGGAAGGAAGGTCGCAAAGGGTAGCGATGAGCCGAGAAACGGGAGTAATTCGGAGCGGACGCCGATGGCTGCCGCTACGGCAAAGACGGCCATCAGGTAATGCCGCCAGCGCAGGACAAACGCGGGATTTTTCGCCGGGGAGGAGCTGGTCTGCTCCTTATGATGATCGATAGCTTTCAGAGCAAACCCCGATCCGCTGCAGCTCCTGTAGTCTGTTCCTGCGTGGTTCTTAACGCCTGCGCATACTAAGAGATGTAGTGAGTAAAGTCAACGATGGGGGGGACGATTGCTAGAATTGATGACTCAGTCCGAGATGCAGTGCCACGTCGGGAGATGTGGCTACGCTGATATCTTCAGAGACTGCGATGTCGAGCGCAGTCCTTGAAGTAAAGGCGCAGGTTCCGCCGATAAGGAACTGGAGTGCGAGGTCTCCCAGTTCGCTCAGGTCGCTCCCCCGGTAGAACGGGGTGTGCGAGGAAAGCTGAGCCTTCAAGGCGAGCCACTCTGCCGGTGACCAGCCAAAGCCCAGGCTGCCGAATCCCACCAGATTCCGTTGCTGGTCCTTGAGCACCTTCCCCTCTGTCATAGCCATACCCCCGCCAGCCAGGAATAGGGTCAGGTGGCCCCACCTGCCGGGCAGCAGATGGTCATCGCTGCCGCTAAGCCAAAGCGCGATATCGGTACTGCCGCTGCCGTGGAGTTTGGCGCTGCTGCCGGTAGGGAGCTTGAGGCTCGCACGTAGCGCAACAGCTAAGGGGTTGGAACTGCCGCTTCGGTAAAGCTGCCAAGCACTGCTGAGGCGGATGTCACCGATACCGATGTTGGATTCTTCCATCCGAAGGCGTTGCCGACCATCTTTTTCATAACTCAAGAGCAACCTGTCATGGGGCGCGTCAGCCCGCTTGCCTTTGGGGAGCCCGAAAAAGCTGTGCCATTCCTCGATGAACCCGTCGAAGATGCCCCCGTTGTAGTCGATCAGCGGGAGGTCCATTCCTATTTCCAATCGATCGCTAATGCCGTGACGCAACGCCACTGTTACCCGGGCGCTTTCCCCGTCCAAAGTGATCTCTTCCCGTCTGTTGTGATGCGAGGCAAAGTTGTTGGCCAGATCAATGCCCAGCAGGCCCCAGGTATGACCGGAGGGCTGAACCAGCGCGCTTTCGGCCCAAGGCAGACCGTAAATCTGTACCAGGGGGCTTTGATTGGATGTGTAGAAGGGGGTGATTGTCAGAGGGTCCGCGTTGCCGGGAGCGATGCCGACTGCAACAAGGAAGAATATGGTAATCATAGTGCAGCAGAGTGACCGGATCATATATGTCTGCCTTGGGAGGAGAGATATTGTCGGCTTAAGGCCGCTTTGAGATAACTCCGGAAGCCGCTTCGGGTGGGGAACTGCCGGTTCAAAACCTAGTACTTTATACAGGAGAATGTCGCTAGCGCAATGCAGCTAGAACGATTTGGATTTAATAATCTGTTGCTTGCCCCTTAGCTTCGAAGAACCGCGTGCTGGTACAGAGGAGCAGAGCTACAAAAAAAAGCCTACCCCACATGCGCGGGGTAGGCTTTTGGCATCGGTGGCCGAGGTAGATCGATAAACTAGAAGGGAAGCGTCCCGGCGGAAAGGAGCATGAAGGAGGGGACCCAGAGTCCCACTACTGCCCAGACGATCAGGGAGTAAGCCAGCGCTTTGGCAGGGAACTTGCCGTAGGCGTTCAGCCAGACTTGCATGGTCAAGATGGTGTAGCCGGCCGCACAGAAGGCGAGGTAGGGGGTCTTGGCGACGAGCTGCTTGCCGTCTGCCATGATCGGACCACCGGTGGCCCAAAGGACGCAGTAAATGGCCGAGATCACCATTACGGTGAGGCTAACGTTACCTACAGAGCGGAGGTCCTCGATACCGGTCAGCAGGGCATGGCTCACCGACAGATAGAGCAGGCCGTGCGCGAACAGGAGCCCGGCGCCGAAATTGTTACCGCTGATCGACTCGACAAATCCCCCGCCAACCACTACCAGTCCAACCAGGCCGCAAATTGCGCCGGTTGATTTGGCCTCGCCCTTGCCCAGGAAAAAACCACCGACGGTCCACCACATCAAGCTGATTGCAATCAATACGGCCAAAGTCATTTTTATCTCCTTTTCCACCCTGAATTTTCCATCCTGTTCACACAGACAATCTGTGCTGCCGGATAGGTTCCTTAAAATGTGACGCCAGGCGGCGTTCGATACTGCATACAGTTTCCTAGAACAGCTTTTTGGCATAACGCAAACTTGATACCAAGATGCTGCAATTTTAATTTTTTACTTTTCATGGCGCCATTGGCCCGTAATTTCAATAGCTTGAAAAAGTCCTGCCGTAGCCTGCCAGATTTCCGGAGTTGAATTGGTTCTAAAATCGAACACAATCGACGGTCCATTATGGAGCGCCAATCCTGTTATGGAACGCTTTTCTCACCCATTGTGGAACAGTTTCGCCGTTGCGGCAGCCCCGGATTGCCAACTATAAAGCCATTCCATTTCCTTGTAATCGCTTTCCTTGACTCCGTTTGTCACCAATCGGGACATTTCCCCTGACCACATTGAGGAGTGATGTCGAGGTTGCCAAGCCGCTGACTGGATGTAACAGGGTATTTCAGTTAGAGAGGAGGAGTGCTTCTGTCTCAGGCTGGTCTTCTTGTTGCAGGGTTGCAACCTATGAGAGAAGTTTGATTGGGAGGGGTGGCCTTGAGTCAGGAAACGAAAAGATGTTGTCTGGTATACAAAGGATAAGCGTCCGGCAGCTATTGACAGCACAGTATCTCATGTAAGAATAGAAACCTTCCAGTCATAGACAGTTCACCAGATAGTACAATTCAATCTCATTGAGAGGAGGAAGGGAGATGACAGTGTCATTGGAGCCGGTCACCAAAGTGAGCAGCGAGCTGAAAGATTTGCTGAATCAGGCCATTGCCAGGGAGATCCAGGTCAGCGTCCAGTACATGTGGCAGCATGTACAGGTGAGGGGGGCACTGGGCATCGCGGTGCGCGGCAAGTTCAAGGAAACCGCCATTGTCGAGATGAAGCACGCTGAAATGATCGCCGAGAGGCTCTGGTACCTCGGGGGCACCCCGACAACCAAGCCGGCACCTATCGAGATAGGGTTGAGTCTCAGGGATTTCCTGGAGCTGGATACCAAGGCGGAGGTTGAAGCCATAGAGATGTACAAGAAAATTGTGGACCTGGCTATGAGAGAAGGGGATCCCACTACTGCGCATATGTTCAGGGGTATCCTGCAGGAGGAGGAAGATCATCACGACCTCTTTACCACCATGCTGGAAGAGATGTGAGTAGCGGCGCTGCTTTTTTAAATGGCAGAACCTGGCGATATAAGCAACCTGCACAAAGGAGCATTTCTTGAAAGACATACTCGACACCCTGGCCGAAAGCCCCTCGTATTCGACCATCCATGCCCTGTTACAGAAAACGGATCTGGCTACGGTTCTCAAGGGGCCGGGCCCCTTCACATTCTTTGCCCCGGATGATGAAGCCTTCCAACGCATCAACCTGGACAACGTGGTCAGCGATTTAGGCAGTCTGGCTGCTCTGCTCGATTATCACCTGGTTGAGGAGAAATACAGCGCAGCCGAGATCGCGCAGAAGCTCGAGCTACCCACCCGAAGCGGCAAGGCTCTTACCGTGCAGTTGGAGGAAGGTCAGCAGGAGATCGACAACGCTCGCTACATCACAACCGATATCGCCTGCAGCAACGGGGTGATTCACTCCATCAACAACGTGTTCCTGCCGAATTTCTCTGGATGGTATGAGTAGAAAGTAGTGAACCTCATGGGACGCTAGGTGAGTTATCGTTGGCGCTCCCTCAATACAGCAACTTAAGCAGTAAAAGGAAGAGCCCGGGCAGTCATGCCTGGGCTCTTCCTTTTCAAACAGGCTTTTCACCCTCTCCCCATCCCTCTCCCCATCCCTCTCCCATCAGCCTTCGCCAAGGCTACGTCTGACAAGTTCAGCCTTCGCCAAGGCTACGTCTGACAAGGCAAGGGAGAGGGGGCTTTGTGCAGTTTGCGGAAGATAATGGTGTAAGATACAAGGTTTTTGCTGCTGGCGTAAGACGCCGGGACAGCCGCAAGAATGACTTAAAGGGCGCGAGGCAGGGCTAGGCGGTTTCTTTCGCTTTGAGAAACGCGACAAACTCCCGGTCGTCCTTATTGATGTGAGTCACGAGCCACTCATTCAGGTAGGTCAAAACGTCTAGCGCGATGAATGACTCTCCGGCTTGAAATCTGTTCTTGAAGTCCTGTATGGAGGCGACGAATTCTTCATGGGCCGCGATATGGGATGCCGCTTCCGAATAGCCATGTTTCACCATAAGCTTTCTTTCCGTCTCGAAGTGGTAGTAGGTATAGTCCCGGAGCTCGTTGACGATACCTGCTAGCTCATGGTCGTGATTGTTCAACATGAGAGCCCGGTAGCAGTTGTTGAGTATGCCTACCAGTCTTTCGTGATCTTCGTCAACTGCGTCTACTCCTAGAATCAAACTGCTGCTCCACTGGGTCAAATGCACGGGGCCCTCGCTCTGTTTATCCTGCTTCAAATGGTTTCGCCTTTTGCCACTTATCGTCCACCCTCCGGTTTCCTTGAGTTAAATTCGAATAACTTCCCCGGCTCTAATGGATTGGCGAAAACGCATTTGTAAAGTCTAGTCAAAAAAAAGGTGAATATGACGAACAATCATGGTAGTTTCAGCAGCCAATTTCCAACTGTATCCGCATAGCCTTTCCCCAAATCACCAGGAACGCCGCTCCTCCGTCTAGCCAAGGGAACGCCCGCCTTCGTCTAACCAAGGGAGCTGCCTCACCTTGGGGCAACCACTCTAAACCTGCGTCCGGATCGCCCATCAGGGGGGCGCAGTGACCGCAACAACTCCAAAAGCTTGGCACTCGTTTTATCTACCACCAGGTAGTCAGCATGAAAACCAAAGGAGAGCACTTGATGAAGAGATCCATCCGTAGCACCCTGTCTAGAAGCATTAACGCCCTGATCCTTGCCGCATTCTTGCTAGCTCCGCTTGTTGCGGCCGATGAGGCCCGCGCCGGCAGTGCACTTTGGCAGGAAACCAATCTGCAATACCTCTGGGGCAGGAACTTCCAGACCCTTGACCCTAGCGATCCTAAAGACCACAGCCGTTCCACCATCACCATCGAGCATGCCGATGCCTGGAAGTACGGCGACAATTTCTTTTTCTTCGACGTCACCAACCCCGAGATCAACCGCAACGGCGCCAAAACCTCAATCTACGGCGAATTGTCCCCCAGGCTGAGCCTCGGCAAGATCACCGGTCAGGATCTTTCCGCTCCCTTCGTCAAGGACGTGCTTTTGGCGGGAACGCTCGAGTTGGGTAACGGCTTCCATAACCACCTCTACGGTTTGGGATTCAGCCTCAATCTCCCCAAATTCAATTTCGCCGACCTGAACGTATATGTGCGCAACAGTGCCGAAAAGGGGGTCACCTACCAGGTAACTCCGGTATGGCAGGTTCCTTTCAGCGTCGGGAAGGCAAGCTTCGTCTTTGAGGGTTTCACCGACTTCGCGGGCTCGGAGGGAAACAGTGCCTTCAACATAGACGCCCAGCCGCGTCTGCTCCTCGACCTGGGCAAGTTCTGGGGCTCCGCCGGCAACCTCTTCATGGGAACCGAGTTCATCTACTGGCACAATAAGTTCGGCGTCAAAGGTGTGGACGAGTACGCACCGCAGGCCATGTTGAAGTGGGTTCTGTAGTCAGGTTCAAAGAAGTTGGTTAGTAAGGGGGTTGGGCATCTGCCAGAAAAGGCGGAGAGGATTTTGTTGGGTCTAATTCTTGAAGCATGATCAGGATCAGTTGACTGGAGGATTCGCCAGATGTTGGTGAATCCTCCAGTTAGCAACCATGATCATTTAAAAGCAATCACTTCCAGTTTGCCGAAATCGCCTCTTTGCGCCTTCAAGGCATATCTTTCAATCTCTTTATCTGCTCTTTGCCGCCCATCTCTGGCACGCGAACCGGAAGCTCTTGACTGCCGATCGGTCAAGACTAGCTTTAGCAGGAGCCCCGCCGCAAAACAGGACGCCATGAAGAATCTCCTTTTCAGGATCGATACTGCCGCGCCGCCGAGCAGCATTGACGCAGAAGGGGGTGCCAGCAGTTTCAGGGCAGCCCCGGAAGCCAGTTGTAAATTCAACTGACGAAGCTGCGGTTTGATATCCGGCACCTGGTCCGGATAGTAATTAAGCGCCTTGTCAGCAAACTCTTCCAGGTTTCCCTTTTGAGTACTTATTGCAATATCGCTATTCTCCATTGGTACCCTCCTTTTTGATGTTGGATGGCTGGGTTTCTGGTCGCTGACGCCGGGGTATACGTTATCTTAACAAGCGACAGGCCCTTCCTCAACATGAAGGAGGTGATTTCTTGGCCGGCTGGCAGGAGCCGGAAAAGGCTGATGGATATCTCCTGCTGAGCTCCTTTTACTGCAAGCAGCTAAAGAGTCCCATGCACCAGAGGCAGTCGCCGCAGGCAACGGTATTGGCATAGCAATCCTGTTCAAAGTTCTCGGTGTAGGTATATTCGCACGGCACCAGATTGCAGTTGGAGCAGATGGGATATTCCTTGCCCAGCACTTGCATGCGGTAGGAGCGAAACTCCGCACTGTTCCAGATCTCTTTGATACCCTGCTCGGGGAGCTTGCCGAAGACCTTGGGCTTTACGTATTTTTTGCTTTTCGATGAGTAGCAGCTGAACTGGTGCCAGAGGAAGTAGCAGTTATGCACTCCCCCGTCCCAGGAGATGAAGGCCGAACCCTTGTCCACGAAGTCGCAGTTCCTTTCACTCTTGGGCGTTATCACCGGCAGTTGCAGGTCGAGCCCGGTCTCGGCAGCCACGGCTTTCGCCTCCGCGAAGATGCGTCCCAGTTCCTCAGCCCACGCCTCATCCCTCGCCAGCAGGTTATTCCAGTGAATGAACATGCCGCGCTCGTGCGCCTCGTCCTTCATCTGCTGGACCAGGTCGACAATCCGCTGCTCCTCGGGGGTGCGGGCGCGCAGATATTTGACCAGAATCTTGAAATAGCGGTGCAGATCCAGTCCTTCACGCTCGGCCCGCTCCTGCCAAAGCTGAAAGAATTGCACCGCCTCGTCGGTGTTGGGATCGTAGGCGATGCTTGCGGTATGCTGCTCCTCGTAGGGGAGCAAATGGGAGACGATGGCAAAGCTCACCCCCTTAGCCGCGGCCCAGCGCAGCGCATCCGGAAGCTCCAGGGCGTTCTCGCGCATCACCACGAACTCCACCCCGATACTGAGGGAGGAGCCGGTCTGCGCCTTGGCCCGGGTCAAGGCGCGAAATGCCTTTTCCAGGTCGGCCACCTCGCCCCCCTCCCGGATCATCCTGAAGGTGTCGGGGTTCAGGGCATCCATGGAGAGGCAGATCCGGTCCAGACCCGCTTCGGCAAGAGAAACGGCGCGGGCTTCGCTCAATAGCAGCGCGTTGCTTTGAAAGCCGACCCAGGAATCCTTGGGCATCAGCTCCTTGGCGCGGCGGATGAGCTTTTCCAGGCCGCGATAGATCAGCGGCTCCCCGATACCGTTTAACACCAGCGCCTCGGCGGTGGGGAGCGCGGGTTCCAAAGCGGCAAAGACCTCCGGCGGCATGTCCCCTTCGACAATGCAGTTTCCTTCGGTCTGCTTGACGCACATGCGGCACTTGAGGTTGCAGCGCGTGGTGGTCTCGACGAAGAGCCGCGAGGGATATTCGCGCAGTGCCGGAAGGACCTTGGGCTGCAGAGCCGAGAGAGATGCGGCTTGCGCTGTATCAGTTAAGGAAGAATCTGCTGTGACTTTACAGGCTGATTTGGGACCGGACATAACGGCTCACCCCCTTTGGTGGACTAAGGCATGGTAGGAAAGTAGCAGCTTGTCGGGGGGAAGATTATGACGCAGGTCAAGAAAACCTCTAGGCAACAGGTAGATGCCGTATACTTTTTATCGAGGTGCTCTTGTAATGTGCCGGGAGAAATTGTTAGACTGTCCGCCATGTCAAACAGTGTACGACGCCACTACGAGCTGTATCCCTATCCCGATTACCCTCTGCTCGCCTCGGTTCGCCGTTGTGATACCTATGCCAATAACCTCGCAGCCCTCTGGTCGCGCTTCAACGGCGAGCTGCCTCCTAAGGAGTTGCAGCGCATTTTGATCGCCGGATCCGGCAGTTTCGCGCCTTATCCTTTCGCCCTGGCAAACCCCGGCACTTCCATCACAGCCTTGGACCTTTCCCGGCGAAGCCTGAGGCGGGCCCGGCTGCATTGCTTGCTGCACGGCATTGTCGGGCCTGACTTCGTGGCGGGAGATCTCTGTGATCCGGCAGTGGCCCCCGGGCCTTTCGGTCTGATAGATGCCTACGGGGTGCTGCATCATTTGGAGGATCCGCTGGTGGGGCTGCGTTCGCTGGCAACACGGTTGGGCGAGGGGGGGATTCTGAGGGTGATGGTCTACAGCCGCTACGCGCGCCGCGAGGAGGAGTCGATCCGACGCGCCCTGCGGATTCTGAAGGTGCGAAAGCCGGAGCAGGTGCTTCAGATGGTGGCGCGCAGCAGGGAGGATTCCCGCCTGAGGCGCTTCTTCGAGGCGTCGGATGAGGTTTCCTTCCGTTCCGGGTTGGCGGATGCCCTGCTGCACCCCTGTGTCTCGACCTACCGCATCGACGCCTTCATGGAAATGGTCGCCGCAAGTGGACTGGAGCCGCTGCTGTTTGCCCACGCCTCGGCCCTTCCTGAGGTGAATAGGGAAGTGGAGCGGATTAGGGAGCTGGAGCAGGATCGCGATGCGCCGGGGAATTTCGTGCTGTATCTGGGGCGCAGCGTAAAGGGGCCCTGCAGCGATGGAGCAGCACTATTCCAGATCAATCCCTGCATTTACGGGGCGGTGTCGCCGTTCCGGTTGGCGCCCCTGCAAGTCGCGGGGCGGCTCGGGCAGGGAAACGAGTTGCTGGACAGCGCGGCGCGTCGCTTCCTGCGGCGGTTTCGCCGGCCGGTTCCTGCAGCGGAACTGGCTCTGGAAGATTTGCGGAAGGCTCAGCGCTACAGTGAGCAGCTTTTCCTGATGCGCTATTCCCCCCCTTAGCCCCCACTGCCATTAAATTAATGATGATCGCTGGTACGCTGTACAAGCCCCCTCTCCCTTAATGGGAGAGGGATGGGGAGAGGGTGAAAAGCCCGTATGAGCTTCACCCTCCCCCCACCCCTCCCATAAAGGGAGGGGAGCGAATAGCCGGGCAACCCTTAACTTAACGGCAGTGCCCCCAGCCCCTCCCATAATGGAAGGGGGGCGAAAACCGGGCGCCTATGGTGTGTGAGGTCGTAGGTCGGGTTAGCCCGAAGGGGGTAAACCGACACCCCCTGCGCGATTTCCGATATGGCGTCCGGTTACGCTGCGCTAACCCGACCTACGACTTGTGGGGGTGATCATGGTTCGCCCTGCACTTCGGTGGGAGCCTAAATCGTTTCCAGAGGCAATTCCGTCTTACTTAGAACCGTCCGCAGCGCAAATGATGACTGCACCCGCAAGACCCCGGGGAGACCGGTGAGAATGTTGTGCAAGCGCACATAGTCGTTGGTGTCTCTGATGATAACCCGCAGCAGATAATCGAAGTCTCCCGACATCAGGTAGCATTCCATCACCTCGGGAACGGTGCAGATCGCCTCTTCGAAGCTGAAGAGCTTTTCCCTCTGCTGGCCGTCCAGGGTGACCCTGACGAAGACGTTGCCCGACTTCCCGATGGCACTCTGGTCCACCAGCATGACGTAGCGGTCAATGATGCCGCTTTGCTCCAGCATGCGAACTCTGCGCAGGCAGGCCGATTCGGAGAGCCCCACCAACTCCGCCAGTTGCACGTTCGACAAACGCCCGTCTTTCTGAAGTTCCGTCAAGATAGTCCTGTCAATCCTGTCGATTCCTGCCACGCCACTATTCTGCATAAAGCACCTCCATCGTGAAAGATCCTGCGAAACTGTAGTGATTTTGCGACGCATTCGCAAGAAAAATCGGCTTTAATTTTGGTATACTGCCGCGCAGTTATCACCCGGAGAGCATCCGACGAAATCCTCGAAGGCGGGAGTTCTCGCGACCGGCCACCGGAAAACATTCAACCCAGAAAGGACGCCAAAATGATCGTAGGAATTCTGAAGGAAATCAAAGTTGAGGAAAACCGGGTTGCCATGACACCGGCCGGGGTAGAAGTGATGCTGAGCCATGGCCACACTGTCCTGGTGGAAAGATTCGCGGGCATCGGCAGCGGCTTCAGCGATGAGGCGTATCTGCGTGCCGGCGCTGTACTGGTCGAGACCCCCGCCGAGATTTATGGTCAGGCCGATCTGGTCATGCACGTCAAAGAGCCCCAGCCGAGCGAATACGAGATGATCCGGGAAGGGCAGATCCTTTTCACCTACTTCCATTTTGCTGCAGCCGAATCGCTGACTAACGCGATCATCAAAAGTAAGTCCATAGCCATCGCCTACGAGACCATCACCGGTCCCGGCAACAGTCTGCCGCTGCTCACCCCGATGAGCGAGGTCGCCGGACGCATGGCTGCCCAGCAGGCCGCCAAGTATGCCGAGAGGGCTCAGGGCGGCCGCGGCATCCTGCTCGGCGGGGTCCCGGGCGTACCGCCGGCAACCGTACTGGTTCTGGGGGGAGGGGTGGTCGGTACCCACGCGGCGCAGATGGCTTGCGGATTGGGCGCCAAGGTTTACCTGCTCGATACCAGCCTGGAGCGCCTGCGTCATCTCTCCGAGACCATGCCGAAGAACTGCTTCCCGGTGATGTCCTCTCCCGCGACCATTCGCGAACTGGTGCAAGAGGCCGATGCCGTTATCGGTGCGGTTCTGGTGGCCGGCACCAAGGCTCCTAAACTGGTGACCCGCGAGATGCTGAAGACCATGAAGCCTGGTTCGGTCCTGGTGGATGTCGCCATCGACCAGGGAGGCTGCTTTGAAACCTCCCGTCCTACCACCCACACCGACCCGACCTACACCATTGATGGCGTGCTGCATTACTGCGTGGCCAACATGCCCGGCGCAGTGCCATTGACCTCGACTATGGCGCTCACCAATGCCACGCTTCCTTACGCGGTGGCCATTGCCAACAAAGGGTGGCAGGAGGTTGCCAGGGAGATTCCGGCAATCAAGGCGGGTATCAATATCGCAGAGGGGAAGGTTACCTATCGCGGAGTGGCCGACGCTTTCGACCTGCCATACACACCGGTGGATTCCGTTTTGCAACGAGATTAACGTTGAGACGTGACGTCCCCCCTCTCCCTGACCCTCTCCCACAAGGGGGGAGGGGACTTTCTTGAGGGGGTAGAATAATTAAAAGGCTCTCCGTGCATCAACTGGAGGGCCTTTTTGTTGGTGCAGGACAGCAGGGTTCGGGTAGGCAATTGCGGTTTTCATTTTAGGACCTAATCCACCGGTTTTCATCCTCCCCCTTCTTTCAAAGGTGGGCGGGGAAATCGGGCGAATGATGATTCGCCTGCATCTACCATTTGCTTGATGTTGTAGGGGCGAATAATCATTCGCCCGCCTCACCCGCTGCTACCGCCATAGGGATCTTCATCCGAAGCGGGTGCAGTAGCCGAGGGCTCCTTTAGCGGCGTCCTGTCCTTTACCGCGAATACCTTGATCCCTGCCTTCCCCTCCAGCGGACAGACATTCTCGCAGATCCCGCAGCCGTTGCACAATTCATCCACAACGTATGGTTGCTTCACGCGCACCACTTTGCCATCAAATCCCAATAGCTCCACAATTTCGGACCGGATCGCCTTTTGCGGGATCGGGCAATGCTCCTCGCAGACGATGCAGTCGGTCCGTTTGGCGAAGGGGATGCAATGATTCTTATCCACGACGGCCTTGCCAATCACTTCCCGCTGTTTCGCGGCAGCGGCGAGATCGGGAATGGCTCCGGTCGGACAGACCTGGCCGCAGAGGGTGCAGTTATACTCACAGTAGCCCAGACGCGGCACCAGTATCGGCGTGTAGATCCCTTCCATGCCGGCCTGCGTTAAGGCAGGATAGAGAGCGCTACGCAGACAAACCTTCATGCATTCGCCACAACGGACACACTTTTCGAGAAACTCTCCTTCATTCCGTACACCGGGCGGGCGCAGAAGCAGGCTCTGCTGTTCGGGATCCCGGAACCTGAAGGTCTTGGCGATTACCAAGCCGGAAAGTAGCCCGCCCAGCAACACCCGCCGCTCCAGCATCTGTCCCTGGTTAAGTCGATGTTTCTTCCTGAATCTGAAGCTGAAACGGGCTCGCTGAGAGGGACACTTGAGCGCGCACTCCATGCAGAGGATACATGCCTCGGTCTGGAGCAGTTCTTGATCGAACGAGGTAGGGCAGAGTTCGCGGCACGCCTGACAATCGGAGCAAAGTTTGGCAGGAACCCGCCGCAGCAGGCCGAAGCGGGAAACCAGCCCCAGCAGTGTGCCCAAAGGACAGAGCCGGCGGCACCAGGTCCGCCTCTCATAGCGCTCAAGAAAAAGGATCAGAAAAAAGAGCAGAGCAGAGAGGAAAGCGAGGGGGTAGAGGGTCTCCCGAAAGGGGAGCAGATAGTCACGCAGCAGGTGGTAGCCCGGGTCGAGCATGTCACGCCGGTCCCCGACCATGCCGTAGAGCGACCTCCAGCTACCCCGGACCGTCTCACCCAAGAGCGGGTGGAAGAAAAAGGTCAGGGCACGAAGCAGCAGCGCTATGGGGTCCAGAAGTCCAGCCAGGTTGACCTGGAAAAGCGATGCGCCAAGGAGCGGGAAGAGGAGCCAGTATTTCAGGTTCCCTTGTAATGCCATGATCGGCCCGAGCTTGCGGATCTTCACGGTAACCAGATCGAGTACGGTCCCCAAGGGGCAGATCCAGCCGCAGAAAAACCTGCCGAGAAAAAGCGCCAGGACCAGCATCAGAAGGCCCGGTAACAGGAACGGGATATACTCCCGGGCCGCCAGCATGGTGCTGGCGGCGGTGAGCGGGTTGGCCCGGAAAAAGCCGTTCACCGCGGCCACGATCCGGTCGCTGCCCCGGTACTCGGTCATCAGGAACAGGACCAGGAACAGGGTAAGGAAGAATAGTTGGGAAAGGCGAGCCGGAGAGAATTTTTTCACTGGTAACCTTTTGTTGGCGGAAGGCGGCGGATTGTGGACTCTCGTGGCGTTATACCTTCACGATTTTGATCTTATCCAGATTCATCTCCCCGAGTCCGCGCTGATACGCGGTCCGGGTGACTGCGATATCCGAGGGTTTCAGGCCGAATAGGGTGGTGGCGTAGGCGTCGGCAGCGACGATGTCGGTGGAGGCAATTATCTGGTTCAGAACCCTCACATCCCTTAGGTCGCCTCCCTGCGGGCCGTGATCGGTCAGGATCCGGGTGGCGTCGATGATGGTCAGGTGGCTCTTGAACACGGAATTAACGTCCGCCAGCGCCTGATCCAGATTTTTGTGGATCGCGCCGCGGTTACCACCCAGGATCCCCATCACGTTCTTCATTCCCAGGGTAAGTCGGCTCAGCCCGTGATGTTTTGCCACCGGCACGTTGATATAAACGTCTGCAGTCAGCGCTTCTCCGTAGATCTCGAATTCTTTCAACGCCTTTCCGTTCACGGTTACTGTCTTGTAGCGCTCTTCTTCCGGATGCTTCACTTCGACGCCCTTCATCCCCTTCAATGCGGCTTCGATTCCGCTGCTGGCGTAACAGCGCCTTGGGTCGTTGCAGGTCCGGTCAAAGACCTTTACCTTTTTCGCTCCTGCTTTCAGGCACTCCTCAACTACGGTCCTGACAACGGTGGGGTTGGTGGTGGCTGCATAGGCCGGCGCCCGATCCCAGCCGATATTGGGCTTGACCACCACAGTCTGGCCCGGTTTGACGAAGCGTTGCATTCCGCCAAGCGCGGCTATCGCTTTGCGGGTAGTCTCCGCGTGGTCCGCTCCTCGCGCAACAGCGACTGTGGATCCGGGAGCGGCAAAGAGCTCGCGCAGCCAGCTGTGCATAAAGAGCGAGCAAAAACCTACGACCTTGATGAATCTCCTTCTATTCATTGACGCCTCCTGAGGATTATGTTGAGAGGGAGAGCCGACAGCTACTTTTGTGGAATTCAATATTATACGGACCCAATCCAGATTCTCAAGACTCATTCCTGTGTCGGATTCGGCCCTGCAAATGAGCTTGCTGTCTCCACCTTGCACCTCCCCCCACCCCACTGCCATTAAGGAGTCATCGAAAAACAAACTGAGGCTTAGCATCTTCGTTAACTTAACGGCAGCGCCCCCCCTCTCTTCAATGGACTGAAGTTCAGGTCATGATTCACCGAAGACGCCGCGAAGCCGAGAGTGTTAGAATGGGCTAAGAACCAAGGGGGTGACATTATGGATACAATGCGCATAACAAGCCCGGCTATCCAGGATAATGCGGAGATTCCGGCGAAACACACCTGCGATGGGGAGAATGTTAATCCTGAACTGGTCATCGAGAATGTGCCGCGTGGCACGAAGTCGCTGGCGCTGCTTATGGAGGACCCTGATGCTCCCGCCGGCTTATGGGTGCACTGGGCGGTCTGGAACATCAACCCGAACATACATGTGATGGTGGAGCATGCTGAGCCGCGCGAGTCGGTTATCGGGAAAAACAGCTGGGGGCATAACAGCTATGGCGGACCTTGTCCGCCATCCGGCACGCACCGTTACCTGTTCAGGCTTTACGCCCTTGATACCACCTTGGACCTTCCCGGCAGCGCAGGAAAGAGTCACGTGGATCAGGCGATTGCGGGACATATCCTCGGGGAGGCTCTGCTCACCGGGCTCTATTCGAAAAGGAGGTAAGGAACCAGGCAGTGAACCATAGAGCCGCCCCAGCGCATGGTCCGCGGAAACTTCAGGACCTCCGCCATTAGCTGGAGGGCCTTAAGTCGCCGTTTCGGCAATTACCATGAGAGTGAATATGGTTGCCACTTGTGGATCTCTCCCGCCTGCCTTGAGCTTGGCGAACTCTGCAAGTGGAAGGTTTTTACGTTGTTGCTAATCCAGCTTTGTGTGGCAAGGTTTTCCCTGCGAAGATGCTGCCGGGGCTGGAGGTTTGAGACTCAGGCCGGGCAACCAACCTAAAGAATAAGGAGAACAGACATGAACAAAACGGAGATACTGCAATTCCTGACGGCAAACCCCGTGTTCCATCTGGCAACCCTGGAAGGTAATAAGCCGCATGTTCGAGGTATGTTGTTATACCGGGCCGATGAAAATGGGATTATATTCAATACCGGAAAGATCAAAGATATGTACAAACAGCTGATCGAGAACCCGAACGTGGAGATGTCTTTCACCAACGGGATTTTCGAGAACTTGATCCAGGTACGGATTGCCGGGACGGTGGAGCCTGTAGAAGATCTGGAGCTGAAAAAGGAGATAATAGAGCAGCGCGATTTCTTGAAGCCCTGGGTTGAGGAGGTCGGCTATGATGCCGTTGCTGTCTTTAGATTGAAGAAGGGGACCGCTGTGATCTGGACCATGGCGACCAATGTGGCTCCCAAGGAGTTCATCGAAATCTGAGCCTTCTCTTGAAGTCAGGGATGCGAGCAGTTATTCAGCCAAATACTCAGTTACCCTAAATAGGAAGGCCCTCCGGCATCAGCGGGAGGGCCTTCTCGCGTTAATATAACTTTTCACCATCCCTCTGGCGGGATGGAACCAATTAAATCAGGCCGTGGGCGACCATGGCGTTGGCAACCTTGATGAAGCCGCAGATGTTGGCCCCCAGCACATAATTGCCCGGATCGCCGTATTCCTCGGCTGTTTCAAAGCAGTTTCTGTGAATGTTGACCATGATGTCCTCAAGCTTCTTCTCTGTGTACTGGAAGGACCAGGAATCGCGGCCGGCGTTTTGCTGCATCTCCAGCGCGGAGGTGGCGACGCCCCCGGCATTGGCTGCCTTCCCGGGTCCGTAGGCGATCTTGGCGTCCAGGAATACCTTGACCCCTTCCGGGGTGGTAGGCATGTTGGCCCCTTCGCCTACAGCAATGCAGCCGTTTTTAACCAGGGTCTTGGCGTCCTTGCCGTTGATCTCGTTCTGGGTTGCGGAAGGCATTGCCACTTGGCAGGGAATGTCCCAAATGTTTCCTTTCTCGATGTACTTGGCGTGCGGGTGATACTTCACGTAGTCCTGGATACGACGACGCTCCACTTCTTTGAGCTGCTTGATCAGCTTGAGATCCAGACCCTGCTCGTCGTGAATCACGCCGTTAGAGTCGGAGCAGGCTACGCACTTGCCGCCCAGTTGGGTGATCTTCTCGATGGTGTAAATGGCTACGTTGCCGGAGCCGGAGACCAGGCAGGTCTTGCCTTCGAAGCTATCCTTGCGGGCTTTCAGCATCTCGTTGACGAAGTAGGTTGCGCCGTAGCCGGTTGCTTCGGTGCGCACCAGAGAACCGCCCCAGGTCAGACCCTTGCCGGTCAGTACGCCCGGTTCGTAGCGGTTGGTGATTCGCTTGTACTGTCCAAACATGTAGCCGATTTCGCGCCCGCCTACCCCGATGTCGCCGGCAGGGACGTCGGTATGTTCTCCCAGATGGCGATACAGCTCGGTCATGAAGCTTTGGCAAAATCTCATGACCTCGTCATCGGACTTCCCTTTGGGATCGAAGTCTGATCCGCCTTTGCCGCCGCCGATGGGCATGCCGGTCAGGGAGTTTTTGAAGATCTGCTCGAAACCCAGAAACTTCACGATGCCGAGGTACACGGACGGGTGGAACCTGAGGCCACCCTTGTAGGGGCCCAGGGAGCTGTTGAACTCGACCCGGAAGCCGCGGTTGATCTGAACTTCGCCCTTGTCGTCCTGCCAGGGCACTCGGAAAATGATCTGGCGCTCAGGCTCGCAGATGCGCTGGATGATCTTGCGGTCGGCAAACTCGGGGTGCTTTACCAGCACCGGACCCAAACATTCCAGTACTTCCAAGACGGCCTGGTGAAATTCGTTCTCACCTTGATTGCGTTTGACAACTTCCTGGTAGATGCTCTGAATCTTCTCGTTCATCTGTGGCATTGGTCTAGCCCCCTCTCCATATTGAATCAGAATGCCTATTGTTTAGCCTAATTGTCTGGTTATTGCAAATAAAATAGGCTGGCGCTGCAAAGAAAACAGGCATGCCAAGTTGCGACATGCCTGAAAAGTGTGCAGCTGCTTGTTTGGCGGGCAGATGCTTGCTTGTTTGGTGGGCAGTGCTGTTTTTAAGCGCAGATCATTTTAGATAGCTGCTTCCAATGGCTGAGAAGGGGAGTGAGAGGCCGAGTTCGGGAACCTGTCGGGCGATCCAGGCGGTAAAGGTGTTGCTGTTGGGACCCGGGAAGGCCTTATAGCTGTCGGGCCAGGGATAGGCGCGTGCGGCCCGGTCCACGGCGACGATGAGATCGTCCACCCCTTTCCCCCGGTGCTCCACCAGAAGTCTCGGCTTTTCCCCGAACCAGTAGCGATCCGGCAGATCTTTTTCGATGCGAACCGCAGAAAGGCCGCGGAACTGCCGCCAGCCGATCACTTCATAAACGGTGTAGGCTGGCTCGCCGCTGTTCTTCGCCGCGATCCAGGTGTGAATGGCGAACCAGCCGCGCCAGCCCCAGGTCGGCGCGCCGTAAACCTGCAGCACCGCTTCCTTTGTTACTTTGGGATCCGGTGCAATGCCGGCCGGCTCGCGACTTGCCGTGCGCCAGTCCTTGCTGACGCAGCCTGACATAAAAAACAGCAGGAAACCGAGTGTAAGGTGCTTTTTCAAGATGACCTCCTGAACCTGGTTGGAAGTGACGCCCCATTATCTTCACAACCGGATTCATTAGTCAAGTCACCGGTACCTCTCCTGCAGCAGGCTGGAAATAGCCCTCCACAATCGGTACTTGTCGATTAAGCGAGGCTCCAGGTCCACATGCTGTAACCCATGCACCAGGTAGAGTTTGGCCCGGCCGGGGGGGAGGCTTTTGGCAAGGGCGACGCTTTCCGTATAGGGGATGATGTCGTCATCGTAACCATGCACCAGTATCATGCGCGCTTTGAGCCGGCTCAGATCGCGCTCGGCGAGGTTGAGAGCACTGACGTCCCGGCGTATCGCCTCGGGGAGTCGGTCCAACAAAACAGCGGCCCTCGCGGGGTCACGGTTCTCGATGAAGTCATAAAGCCGTCTCCCCTCCGGAGTTAGGCGAACCACCAGATCGTGCAGCGGAGCCTTGAGATCGGCGAGCTTTCGCTCTGCCGCCTGCTGGAACAGCTCTCTATCGACCGGGTCGGAGAGGCGTCCCAGGTTGCTCAGGACAAAGACCCACTTGCCGTAACTGTTCGGCTCCATGTAGCGCCAGCGCCCATCTTCCCGATAGTATCCAGTGGTGAAGAAGGTGAGCACATCCTTCACATTGTGGTACCCACCCACTGCCATGATGAACTTGACCCGGCCGGCAACGCGCGGCTCCAGTGCCGAGAGAATTGCCGGACCGGAGGCGTAGCTGAAGGAAAATATTCCCGCCCTCCCTCCCGGCGCCAGATCTTGGCGCGCGACCAGCCAGGCGAAAGCGTCGGCGGTCTGGCCGATATCGCTGCTACTAACCTGCAGGGAACGAAAACCCTCCAGATCCGGCACCAGAACGGCAAATCGGGCGCGGGAGAGACTGTTGGCGAAGGCCTGCAAGCGGGGATCGTCCTTCCCGGCTTCCGCGGCACCGGGCAAAAGCAGGATGCCCGCCAGAGGCTTCTGGTCAGGCAGATAAAGATCGCCTCCTATGGTGCGTCCTGCGGCAGGGAAGGTTACTGAGGTTCGCTTAGGGGGGGAGGTGACGGATTTGAGCCGGCTCGAAGCGGTGCCGGCCGCTATGTCGGTGATCACCAGCGCGGCCTCGTACTCGCCGCGCGGGTTGCAGGCGCTGAGTAGTAAAAGCAGCGTGAATAGCTGCAGTACGCGCCGAGCGACCGGGCATAGGCGTGTCACCACGAGAACTTGACTTCCATCCGGCCAAACGGCGCGCTTTTCACTCTGACGTCAGCCCTATCTCCCTCATAGAACTCGAACTTTCTGGAAAAGGCGTATCCTCCGGAAAGATTTAGTTTAGCGACCGGCAACAGGGGGAATTCGATCCCCGCAACCGCCCGGTAATCCTTGTAGCGTATGACATCGGCCCCTATGGTGGAATCGTGCAGCTCGTACTCCCCACCGGCAAACTCTGCGGCCAGGAAAAGCTCGGTCTCCCGGCTCTTCTTGTAAACGATAGCGGTACGGGGGAAGCCGAAGGCGAGGGTCACTTTATCGGTCGGTAGATACAAGACCCCTATGACGGGAAGAACCGGAATGGAATGGCTCTGCCCGGTGTAGGCGAGCCCGCCGGTGAGCGTTAGGGCCTGCGATACTCGATACTTTGCCTGCAATGCTACCGCCACCCGAAGGTCATCTGCGCTGATCGACCTGAAATCGCTACTGAGGCCGGGAGTGACCCGGATGCCTAAGGTAAGGCGATCGCTGGAACGGTACTCGCCCCCCAAATGCAAGGCGACAGCGTGCAATGAGTCCGGCAGTCGAAGCGCTTCCGGAGCATCGAGATCCCGGAGTAAATACTGCAGTCCGGTGGAAAGGTCGAAATTCGGCTTGACGCTGACCCGCCTGGTGAGGCCGAACTTCATCTCGCTCATCTTGAGCTCTCCAGCAGCATCGGCCGTATGGACTGTCCTGCCGGGAAACCAGGCAGCTCCGACGGACGCTTGCCAGGGAGGCCGCTCCCTTGGTCTGGCAGGGGAAAGAATCTCCCCGTTCTGTTTTACCAGTTCGCTTACTTCCTGAGCCAGGGCCGGCGAGGAAGTGGCAACTGCTATCAGGCAGCAGATCATGGTGAGTAGAGGTTTCAGGTTCATGGCACAATTCCTTTCCCCGCTAAGTGCTGATCTGCCGCTCTTCAACTCCCTCCCCTTGAAGGGGGAGGAAGTTGAAGAGCGGGAGATCAGCACTTCTGGGTAAGTTAATGGTGGCTTGCCACTTGGTCCCCTCCCCCGGAGGGGGAGGGGCAGGGAGGGGGAAAGCTTGATAAGACCGCCCCCGCTTCCAGCAAACCGACTCGGTCTTCCCCCCGCTGGGGGGAGGAGATATGATAAAAGATCGACAGAGATGGTACTTTCTCTGGGATAAAACGCCGCTACAGGCGGGGTTGGTTGCTAATAATGATTCTTTTTGAGATCAGTCGCCGAAAATGCGGTTTTCCTGCTCCCGGACCCGGATGAAGGTGGTGCGCTTGGTCAACTCTTTGAGGACGGAAGCACCGACGTAGCTGCAGGCGGAGCGCACCCCGCCGAGGATATCCCTGACGGTGTCATCTATTGGGCCGCGGTAGGGAACCTCCACCGTTTTCCCTTCGGAGGCTCGATAGGACGCGACTCCACCTGCATGTTTGTCCATTGCGGTCGTGGAGCTCATGCCGTAGAACAGCTTGAACTGCTGGCCGCCGCGCTCCACCAACTGGCCGCCGCTTTCGTCGTGCCCCGCGAACATCCCTCCCAGCATGACAAAATCCGCCCCGCCTCCGAACGCCTTGGCGACGTCCCCCGGGCAGCTGCAGCCGCCGTCGGAGATGATCCTGCCGCCCAGGCCGTGTGCCGCATCTGCGCACTCGATCACCGCCGAAAGCTGCGGGTAGCCGACTCCCGCCTTCACTCGCGTGGTACAGACCGAGCCGGGACCGATGCCGACCTTGACGATGTCCGCCCCCGACAGCAGGAGTT
>Ga0209317_1000526_pt1 | contig 44559 bp, 43 predicted proteins | sample RifGroB2_FD_183994 | JGI IMG/M metagenome (GOLD analysis project Ga0209317, IMG submission 183994) | Soil microbial communities from Rifle, Colorado, USA - Groundwater B2 (SPAdes) (version 2) | ecosystem: Environmental > Terrestrial > Soil > Unclassified | place: Rifle, Colorado | collected... | reverse complement strand
GGAGTCGATCACGTTGGGCTTGGAGCCGGAGGTGGTGGTGGAGTAGCCGAAGGAGTCGCGCATCGACGCCATCACCTCCTCCACCTTCTTCTTGTCGGTCTGGCTCATGGCGTAGAGAGTAACGAAGACGGCGAACAGGAGCGTGATGAAGTCCGCGTAGGACACCAGCCAGCGCTCGTGATTAGCCTCTTTTTCGTGTTTCTTTTTCCTTGCCATCTATTTCCCTTTTTTCTCTCCGCCGTCGTGCAGATAGGCCCGAAGCTTCTGCTCGATGAAGTGCGGGTTCTCGCCGTTTTGGATGGCGATCAGCCCTTCGATCACCATCTCCTTCTGCAAAAGCTCCTCCTTCAGTCGGTGCTTCAGCTTGGTGCCGAAGGGGATGCAGAAGAGGTTTGCGGTCATCAGTCCGTAGATGGTGGCGACGAATGCCACCGCGATGCCGCCCCCGAGTTTCGAGGGGTCGGAGAGGTTGCTCATCACGTGAATCAGGCCGAGTACCGCACCGATGATGCCGATGGTCGGCGCAAAGCCGCCCGCCGACTCGAACACCTCGGCGCTCCCTTTGCCGTGCTCCTCGAAGGAGCCGAGCTCGATCTCCATGGTCTCGCGCAGCTTCTGCGGGTCAATACCGTCCACCACCAGTGAGATACCTTTCTTGGTGAAGGAATCCTTCACGGTCTGCGCCTCCTGCTCTAGCGAGATCAGGCCGTTGCGGCGCGCCTTGGCGGCGTAGTTGATGATGTTCTTGATCACCGCCTCGGGATCCTCGTTGGGCGGCAGGAACACCTTTTTGACGTCCTTTAGCGCCGTCATCAGCGTCGACATGGGAAAGCTCACAAAGGTGGCCGCCGCGGTCCCCCCCAGCACGATCAGCGCGGCTGTGGGCTGCACCAGGGCCCCCATGTGCAGCCCTTCCAGAGCGGCTCCGCCGAACACGGCGCCAAGCCCCATCACTAATCCGATTATTGTTGCTAAATCCATAAGATCACTTGAGCCTTGGGGTAGGGGGTGTTACAGCTTGCAAAGCGGGTAATACCGCTCCGCATCGTTTCTGCGCAGGTAGCGCTTACCTGCATCGGGGGCGGCGCGCCGCATCAGGCGAGCCTTGAAGTTGACGATCCGCCCGATGACGATCCGTGCCGGCTCCAGCACCAGGTAGCGGTTGCCGTTGGAAAGGGTGATGTGGGTGTCGGGAGTCTCCGAGATGATCTCGATAAGATCCGGATTCAGATACATCTCACTGCCGTCGAGCGTGGTCACCTTGATCATATTTCACCCGTCATTTCAATTTCGGCCTGTAGGGGCCACTAGTTACAGTTTCGGCCCGAAGCCGGAAAAGTTTAGCAACAAATAAAAAAAAGGCCGGGCGGCTCTCATGTAGAGCGCTCGCACGGCCTGCTAAGGCTGCTTGCCACCTCATTTGGCCTACTTCATGTAGTCGAGCAGGGAGAGCTGGGTGAGTTTTGCGGTAGTCGAGAGCGCCGCGGTGAACGCGGTGGTCTGCTGGCTCAGCTCGACCCCGGCCCTGGCGTAATCCACGTTCTGCAGGTCTCCGTAGATCGACTTCAGGGTGTTCTGGTTGTTGGCGAGCATACTCTTCATGTTGTCCAGCCGTATCAGCCGGCCGGCGACGTCGGTCTGGCTCATGGTTATCTGGTCTGCTGCCGCCTTCATGTTCTTGATGCCGTCGCTGATGCCGGTCTTGTCGTCAGCGGTGATGGCTGCGATCAGCGCATCGATACCCCCGATGACATCGGTCGGGCTGCTTCCTGCCGTAGCGCCGGCGCCTACCGTTGCCGGTGGTGTCCCGCCGCGCAGCAGGCTGCCGCCGGAGATGTTGGTCGCCACCCGGCTACCCTGGGCGATCTCCACCTCCAGGGCATCGTCGGTTCCGGTGAAGGCGCCGGCCGCGTCGAAGGGTTGACCTTCCGCGAAACCACCGAAGATGTACTGGCTGCCGATCTGGGTGTTGCCGAGATCGATGAGCTGATTCTTCAACTGGGTCAGGTTGCTGAGGGCTCCGGCCTTGGTCGAGGCGTCTACCGTGCCGCTCGCCATGTCCCCGGCAATCTTCTTCACCTGCTGCATCATAGCCGACATGCTGGTGAGCGCCGTGTTGGTGACGTTTAGCAGCAGCTCTCCTTTGGTGATGTTGGAGCTGTACTGCTCCCCGGTGCTGATCTGGTTCTGCAGGTCGAGGAGCTGGCGGGTGGTCAGCGGATCGTCGCTCGGGCGGTTCACCATGGAGCCCGACGAGATCTGCTCCTGCAGGGTCTCCATGGCTGCACGCCCCTGCTGCAGGTTGTAAATGGCGTTATCCGCGGTCATTCCGGCGGTTATTCTCATGATTGTCTCCTATCGCACCAGACCCATGACGGTGTCAAGCATCTCCGTGGCCACGTTAATCACCTTGGCGGAGCCCTGGAAGGCCCGCTGATATTGGGTCAGGTTGGTTAGCTCCTCGTCCAGCGAGACCCCGGAATTCGAGGACCTGAGCGCGTTCAGCTGCTTCAGGAAAGACGCCCCCTGCGCGGTCACGTTCTGCGCCCCCTGGGTGTCGATGCCGACCCCGCCCACAACGGAGCCGTAGAAGTCGCTCAAGGTGGCGCTTCCCGTGCTGAAGGAGAAGCTGTTGTGCTGGATCGCTGCCAGCTTAAGCGCATTGACGTTGTTTCCGCTACTGGTTGGAGCCGGATCGCTCGCGGTGGCAAATCCTGCGGCGATCTTGGCGGCAGTGAGCCCACCATCGAGCGTTATGCTCTTGCTGGTGGTTCCGGCCGCGGCAAAGAAGTTGTTCCCGGTTGTGGCGGGCGGGCCGTCCACGCCGTAGCCTGCCGAGTGCACCGTGTTGACGGCTGAGACTATGGACGAGGCCATCTCGTCCAGTTTGGCGAGGTAGGCGGGGACCATGGTGTCTCTCACCTGAAGTGTGCCGCCGAGCTGCCCCAAACTGTTGCCGGTGCCTCCCACCGTGGCGCTGATGTTAGCGTCGCTCACCTTGTTGTTGACCGGGGGCGGGTTGCCAAGGCCCGAGAGCCGGATCTCGTTAACGGGCGGAACGGCTGCGCTGGCGCTGGTATAAAGCGTCGCGTAGCTGGTCCCCTGCACCAGATCTTCCCCTCCCGCCAGAGTCACCGAAGCGGTGCCGTCGCTGGCCAGCGTCGTGGTGATGCCGACCTTGTCGGAAAGCTTTTGCAGCAGGAGATCCCTCTGGTCCAGAAGCTCGTTGGAGTTCCCGCCCACCGCATGGGTGGCGAGGATCTGCGTGTTTACCAGGGCGAGGTTCCTGGCGTTATCGGTCACCTCTGCCGTGATCCCGACCAGGTTGTTGTCCGCGGTCTTGGCCACCGTGTTGAGGCTCGTGTTCATCTGGTGGAAGGTATCGACCAGGATCTGGGACCTGGACAAAAGCGCGGCGCGCTCGGCACTTCCCGACGGGTTGGTGGAAAGGTCCTGCCAGGAGCTGAAGAAGTTCTCCACGGCCTTACCGAGGCCGTCCGAGGCGACTTCGTTGAAAGAGGGCTGGATCTGCTCCAGTGCCTGCTGCCTGGTGAGGTTTTGCTGGTAGGTACTGTTGCCGTCCACGATCTGCTGCTGCAGCATGCCGTCGTAGGAGCGCCGCACCGCGCTGATCTGTACGCCGGTCCCCAGGGCAAAGCCGTTAGCCGTGCTGATCGGCCGATTTTCCATCACCACCTGCTGCCGCGAATAGCCGGGGGTGTTGATGTTGGCGATGTTCTCGCCGGCCACCTCGATGGCGAGCCTTTGAGCGGCGATTCCGGAAGAGGCTATGTCGAAGATAGAGCTGATCCCCACTTAAGCCTCCTTGCAGACGAAGCGGCTGCCGCCACGGCTTGACACGATCGAGCCTGCCACGCCATAGGTGTTGCCCGGGTTGAAGAGCCGGTTGAAGAAGTTTACCGAACGGTCCACCACCTTGAGCGAATCCTCCAAAAGCCCGCGGTTCAGGGCCAGGGCACCGCCCAGCGAATGGGAGCCGGTGCTGATTTTGACCTGAGCCTCCCTGAGCGCCTTCTGCTCGGGCTGCGCCAGCCTGGCGATAATCGGGGAGAGTGAGACCTCGCCGGCAAGGCCGAGCTCGCTCCCGATCGCCTCCATCATTTTTTTGCAGTTCTCCGACAGGCGCGCCAGCCGTTCCATAGCGCTCATCATCTCCTGCTGGTTCTCCTCCAGCCTGGCGAGATCAAGCGAGGTCAGGCAGTTCTGCTCCTCCTGCAAGAGGGAGTGCAACTGGTTCAGGAGCTCGCCTTTATCGGAGAGTGCCGCTATAAGTTCCGCTATGTTTCGATTCATACCTGATTCCCCCTTATCACGCGCCGTACGCTTCCATCATCTTCTGAGCCAAAATCGAAGGTTCCACCCGGTATGCGCCGCTTTGCACGTTCTGCCTGGCGAGCGCCACCCGGTCCAGCCTCACCTCGGGGAGCGCGGCCAGATCGCGTTTCAGCCTCGCCACCTCGCGGCTTTCCGCAGAGATCTCCACCCGGTCGAAACTATGCACCCGTGCGGCAGCTTGGCTGCGCTGGGCCGACTCAGCCGCTTTCTCCTGCTGCGCCGCCTCCGGGCGCGACAGTTCCACGATATATGGCGCGCCGTCAATCCGCATGGTTTACCCCCTTAAGCGGAGCCGGCGCAGCGTAACTGCGGTTGAGCTCCCTCTCTATGCTCTGCGCCAGACCGATGCCGCCGCCCCGGGTTGCCGCCGCAGCGTACTCCTGGTCCAGCAGGGAGCGGAAGGTCTCCTCGCCGCGCCCGCCGCCGGTCAGCGTGTCCTTGCCGACCGTCTCCCGCATCGACTTGAGCATCATGGCGACAAACATCGATTCGAACTCCTGGGCCACTTTCCTGGCCGCCGCGGGATTCTTCTCATCCCGGTTCGCCGACTTGAGCGAAGCTTGCAGCTGTGTGTCGGCCACTGGTAAAGCATTATTTGGTATTCCGTTCATCTGCATTATCGCACCCCTTGATTCAAGTTACCTTACATCACACTAAGTTCTGCGTTCAGCGCCCCTGCTGCCTTGATAGCCTGCATGATGCCGAGCAGATCCCTGGGCGTTACCCCCAGCGTGTTCAGTCCCCTGACCACTTCACCAAGGTTCGCCCCCTCGCGCAACAGTGAGAGGTTCACCTTTTCCTCAGCAACCTTAAGCTCGGTCCGGGGCACCACGACTGTAGTGCCGGTGGCGAGAGCCCGCGGCTGCGAGACCTTCGGGGTCTCCTTGACCGTGACGGTCAGGTTGCCGTGCGAGACCGCCACCGTCGAGACGCGCACGTTCTCGCCCATCACGATGGTTCCGGTTCTCTCGTTCATAACCACACGGGCCGTGATATCCGGATTTACTTCCAACCGCTCCAGATCCGCCATGAACTCGATGATCCGGCTCCGGTAGGCATCCGGCACCGCGATCTGCACGCTGCCGGGATCGGTCAGGCTTGCCACCCGTCCGTCGAAGCGCTCGTTGATGACGCTTGCCACCCGCGACGCGGTTGTGAAGTCGGATTGGTGCAGGTTCAACTTGAGTTCACTCTTATTGGCCAGCACGTTCGGGAGCTCGCGTTCTATCAGCGCCCCCCCGGGGACCGTTCCGGCAGTCGGATGATTTTTTGCGGCACTGGCCGCCTGACCGCCGTAGGAAAAGGAGTTGGTCAGGATGGCACCCTGCGCGACGGCGTAGATCTGGCCGTCGGCGCCCTTGAGCGGCGCCATCATGAGAGTCCCGCCGGCGAGGCTTTTCGAGTCGCCCACCGACGAAACCAGCACGTCCAGGCGATTTCCCTGTTTAGCGAAGGCAGGAAGCTGAGCCGTCACCATGACCGCAGCGATGTTCTTCACCGTGATCTCGTTGCGGTTCACCGTCACGCCGAGCCGTTCCAGAGCGCCCACCAGCGACTGCACCGGGAACTTGGTCTGGTCCGAGTCGCCGGTGCCGTTCAGGCCGACCACGATGCCGTAGCCGACCAGCTGGTTTTGCCTCACCCCGTCAAAGGCAGCGATGTCCTTAATGCGCGCCGCCTGCGCCAGATGTGGCAGCAGCAGCATGGCGAACATTGCCAGCGCGCAACTGTTGAGCCGGAATTTAACTTTCACCCTAACCCCTTAACCTTCAGTTTAGGCCTTACCACAGCCCGAGCCCTAATCTTAGTCCTAGCCTAAGTCACAGTTTCAATCTTAGTTGTAGCCTTACTCTTAATCTCAGCCTTAATCTTAATCTTAATCTGCTCTAGAAAGGCCAGGCCCAGTCCACCGCGTTCATGAGCCAGCCCGGTTTCTGCCTGTCGCTGATAACACCCTTGCCGCTGTACGCGATCCTGGCGTCGGCGATCAGGGCTGAGCTCACCGTGTTGTCCGCGCTGATATCGCGGCTGCGCACCGTGCCGCTCAATACGATGATCTGGTCCTCGTTGTTCACCTTGACGTTGCGCCGCCCTTCGATGGTCATATTGCCGTTGGCCAGCACGTCCAGCACCTTGGCCGAAATGGTGGCCTGCAGGGTCTCCTGCCTGGAGGTCGAACCGGAGCCATCGAACTTGGAACCGAAGCTGGCGTTTAAAAGCTGGCTCAGGTCGGCCCAGTTGCTAATACCGGTCGTCTCCAGACCGAGCAGCTTCGGAATACCGGCGCTCAAGCTGGAGCCGCGGTTGGTCCCGGTGCTCGCCTGCTTGCTCGCGCTCGCCTGTTCGGAGATCACCACGGTGATGATGTCGCCGCGCCTGCGCGCCTTCAGGTCGTCGGCCAGGCCGGTCGATGATGCCTGCCAGAGCGAGCCCGAGGCGTAGCTCATCTGAGGCGCCGGGATCTGCTCGTCAAAGGTCGGTGTCTTCACCTCCGCGCTTTGGTGCGCGACGCAGGCTGACAACAGCAACGGCGCGCATAGTAGCGCGCATTTAAGACCTTTCTTGATCCTTTCCTGCATCAGCATCAGAAATCCACCCTTACCGTCGTCGCGTCCACTACCCGTGCGGCGAGGTCCTTTTGCGAAGAGAGGTTCTGGACCATGATGATGTCCCCGAGTGCGCCGGCCCCTTTGGCCCTGCCGCTCGCGGTGATCCTGACTACCTCGTTTTCGACCAGTATGGTAACCATCTGCCCGCTCTTGACGATCGGCACCCGCTCCAGGTAATCGCCGCGCACGGGCGAGTTAGCCCGGATGGCGCTTTTCACCCTGAGGCCTAGAGCCTCGTCCATCGATTTTATGAAACGTCCCTGCACCTGAGAGAGGTCCCGGCGCGCCAGGGCGAGATCGGAGGCGCTCAGCACCTCACCCCGCTCCAGGGTCCTGGTGGCGACCACCATCTCGGCGAGCGCCTCTACCTCTACCAGCACGGTCAGGTTCTTTTTCACCTGATCGTCCACCCGCACGATGAGAGCAACCGAGGCGTGGCCGTATCCTTCCCAGCGATCCGGCGCGATGACCTCGAAGCTGACCCGCCCGGCAGGAAGCTTCATCTCCCCCTGATAGCCGATCTTTTTGACCGACACCTGGGCGTTCAGGGCTGAGGCCCTCTGAATCAGGTAGTTGCCGATCACACGATGCAGCTCCCCCTCGCTCACCAGGTTGCCAGCCGGAGCCGGAGCCGGGACCGGGGCCGAAGCCGGGGCCGGAGCTTTGGCCGGCAGGGCGGAGGCGGCAAGCGGCAGGGCGAACAGCATGAGAGCCGTCAGGATCGCTTTCATCACGTTACCTCTTGAGTCCTGCTGCCTGCTGCAGCATCTCGTCCGAAGCCTGCACCGCCTTGGAATTGATCTCGTAGGCGCGCTGTCCGACAATCATGCTCACCATCTCTTCCATGATGCTCACGTTGCTGGTTTCAACGTATCCCTGCTCCAAGGTCCCCAGGCCGTCGCGACCCGCGGTTCCCGTGGTAGCGGCACCCGAGGAGTCGGTCGGGAGGAACAGGTTCTTGCCGATGCTGTTCAGACCCGAGGGGTTGGAGAAGGAGGCGAGCTGCAGGGTACCCACCGTGGTCGCCGCGGTCTGCCCGGCCTGCTGCACCGAGACCGTGCCGTCGCTCCCTACCGAAATGCGGGTGGCGTTACTCGGGATCAGGATTTCCGGCAGGATCGGGCTGCCGTCCGAGGTGACCACCTTACCCTGGCCGTCCTTCTTGAGCGCCCCCGCCCTGGTGTAGGCGGTGGAGCCGTCGGACATTTGCACCTGGAAGAAGCCGTCTCCCTGGATCGCCAGGTCGAGCTCGTTACCGGACTGGGTGATGTTGCCGGCGGTGAATATCTTGGTAACCGCCGCAGGCTTCACCCCGAGGCCCACCTGGATGCCGGTCGGCGTGGTGGTCGCGTTGGTGGAAGGGGCGCCGGTAGTTTTCACCGTCTGGTACATGAGATCCTGGAAATCGGCGCGGCTCTTCTTGAAGCCCGGCGTGCTTGCGTTGGCCAGGTTGTTGGCGACCACATCTATATTGAGCTGTTGAGCCTGCATCCCGGATGCGGCGGTCCATAGTGCCCTGATCATAAAATCTCCTTAAAATCCGTTAGAAGCCGTTCTACGTTCTACGTTACAACCGCTCTTGCTACGCCCTTCCTGTTTTCCGCGAACCATGCAGCATAAATGCCAGGTACTCCAACAACGTAGAACGTAGAACGTAGAACGGCCGTTTGCCGTTTGCCGTTTGCCGTTAAACCTTGCCCAGTTCGTTGGCCGCTTTGGCCGTCAATTCGTCGTAGCTTTTAATCGCCTTGGCGCAGGACTCGAAGTAGCGGCTCGCCTCTATCATGCGAGCCATCTCCACGATCACCTTGACGTTGGAGCTTTCCAGATACCCCTGCTTGACCTCTGCTGTGGCAGGGATAGTCGCCGCCTGAGGATTGACCGGCACAAAAAGCCCGGCGCCGGCTTTGGTAAGCTGATACGGTTTCGGGAAATCCATTTGCGCCAGGGTTCCTGCCGCGACGCCGTCCACCGTCACGACGCCGGTGGCGCCGATATCGATGCGGCCGCCGGAAACCGTGATCGGGCCGCCGTTTTTACCCTGCACCTCGTAACCGTCGCCGTTCACCAGCCGGCCGCCCGCTCCGCGCTGGAAGTTCCCCTGCCTGGTGTAGGCGGGCCCCTGCGGCGTGCTGACAACAAAGAATCCCTCGCCACTCAGCGCCACGTCGAGCACGTTGTCGCTTTTTTGCAGTCCCCCCTGGGAGAAATCGGTGGAGAACTGTTCGGAGCTAAAAATTGGCGTCTCAGGTGTCGGATTTTTGACTCCGGCCAGCACGCTCTCGAAATTGATCTGGTCACCCTTGAAGCCGGGGGTGCTGGCGTTGGCCAGGTTGTTGGAGATGACATCCAACCGGCGCAGCGCCGAAAGGTTCCCGGAGAGTGCCGAATACATACCGCTGTTCATAGCTTCCCCCTCACGCTACACGCTTCATCTTGCCGCGCAGCCTGATGATCGCCTGGCTGTGCAGTTGCGAGATCCTGGACTCGGTGAGATCCAGCACCGCGCCGATCTCTTTCAGGTTCAGCTCCTCGTAATAGTAAAGGGTCACCACGATGCGCTCTTTTTCCGGGAGATTGTCGATCGCCTCGGCGAGCCGCTCCACGGTCTGGCGCGCAATCAGCTGACTCTGCGGGCTTTCGGTCCCCTTGTCCTCCAGGACATCCAGAAGGCCGAAGGGGGCGCCGTCCTCGTCGTGCCAGGCATCGTCCAGGCTCACGAAGGAGAGCAGGTGGATCTCCTCCAGCAACCGGAAGTAATCCTTAAGCTCAAGCCCCATGGCCACGGCAACCTCGTCGCTGGAAGGGTTTCGCCCCAGGCGCTGCTCCAACTGCGAGAACTCGCGCTCCAGCTTCTTGAACTTGTCCCGCAGACTCCTGGTGAGCCAGTCCTGAGCCCTCAGTTCATCCATGATGGTGCCACGGATGCGCTGTTCGGCGAAGGTCTTGAACTGCACCCCGCGGGTGGGATCGTAGCGTTCAGCAGCCGAGATCAGCCCGATGACTGCGGCGCTCCTCAGATCGTCCCGGTCCAGGTGTGGGGGAAGTGACGAGGCTATCCGGTCCACGATGAATTTCACCAGCGGGAGGTGGGAAACTACCAGTTCATCCCTGCTCAGCGGCACCCCGCGCTGCGCCTCCTGTTCGTACGCCTTAAGAAGACAGTTCATGATTCCTCCACTGCTTGCGTCCTGCAACCGGTTCTATCAGCATGGCAGCAACGTCATTGGGCCCTGCTGCCGTTATCTTCTGCGCCAAGGCTCGAAAACCGAGCGACGCCTTTGCATCTGGGTAGAGACGGCAGAGAGCCCCGCGCCGTCTGACGGATTCCACCAGCATCTCGTCGTGGAGGATACAACCTGTGTAATCAAGGGAGACCTGGAGAAAACGCCCGGTTATGACCGAGAGTTTGGTAAAGAGCGCCGTCCCCTCCTCGGCGTCCCGGCACATGTTGACCAGAACCCGGAAGCTGAGCCCCGGGTCGCGACTGGCCAGCGTTTTCACCAGCGCGTAGGCGTCCGTGATGGAGCTTGGCTCCGGCGTCACCACCAGCATGATTTCCCGGGATACCGCGGCAAAGCTCGTGACGTTGGCCGAGATCCCGGCTCCGGTGTCGATCAGGAAGTAGTCGAAACTGTTCTCCAAACGCATCATCCCCTGCAAAAGCGAAAGCCTCTCGCTTGGGGAGAGCGAGGTATACTGCTGCACCCCCATCCCGGCCGGCAGGATGCTGACGCCGGTCCCGCAGTCGATCACGTTTTCCTCAAGGGTCCTCTCACCTGAGAGCACCTGGCTCAGCCGGTACGGGGCCTCTTTGCCGAGCCGCAGGCAGATGTCGCCCATGCCGACGTTGGCGTCCACGATGAGCACCCGCTTGCCCAAAGCCGCGATCGATTCAGCGAGATTTACCACCACTGAACTCTTGCCGACCCCGCCCTTGCCGCTGGTGACCGAGATCACCCTGAGGCCGTCGCGCAACTTGAAGCGCTCCGGAACTTCCTTTTGCACCTTGGCCCGCCCTGCCAGCTGCCTCAGGGTATCTGCCTGATCTGTTGCGCCGTGCGATGCAGTCATCGGGTCGACTCCTTTACCACCATGGAGGCGAGTTTCCTCGCCGTAGCCACCTCGATATCCTCGGGCACCTTCTGCCCGGTGCTGAAATAGGAGAGCGGCATCTTGTGTTTCAGGTAGGTGTCAACGATGCAGCCAAAACTCTTGCTCTCATCAAGCTTGGTGAAGAGGAGCCTCGTGATGGGTAGCGTCCCGAAGGTGGCGATGATCTCGTCGATCTCGCGGGCCCTTGTGGTTGCCGACAGGCAGAGATAGATGTCGATGCCAGGCTGGCACTCCAGATAAGTTTTCATCTCCTCAAGCCGCTCCGAGTCCTTGGGGCTTCTGCCGGCCGTGTCGATCAGGATCAGGTCCTTGTCGGCATGCTTTGCCAGCGCCTTGGCGAGTTCCTGGGAACTGCCGGCCACCTCGATGGGAAGGTCCATGATCTTGGCGTAGGTTTTCAGCTGCTCGACTGCCCCGACCCGGAAGTTGTCAGTGGTGATCATGGCGACGGAAACCTTACGGTTCAAAGCGTACATGGCGGCGAGCTTCGCGATGGTTGTGGTCTTGCCGACCCCGGTGGGACCGACCACGGCCATGATCCTGGGGCCGTTTTTCTTGATGCGCAGCGAGCCCGAACACTTGACCATCCCGGCCAGCGTCTCGGCCATGAGCGATCTTAATTCCTCCAGTCCGGCGCCGTCCTCGGCCGCAGGACGGATCTGCTTGATCAGGATTTCCACCGCCGCGGGACCGACATCCTCGGAGCGCAGCTCATCAGCCAGTATTTCCAGCAGGCGCTGTTCCTCCGGAGCGGAAGTTACTTCCTGCCGCTCTTGCAACTGCGATCCGGTCAGTACCTCCACCTGCTGCTGCACCGAAGGCTGCCAGCTTACCGCCGGCTCGCCCGCCGCATCGGCCATAGGGAAGGTCACCGCCCTGGGGAGCTGCTTCTCCTTTGCGGAGGCAGCACTGTTTCCGGAGACCGCGCTGTAGAGCAGCTTTTTGATCTCCTCCAGATCCTCTTTGCCGAAGGTTCTCGGCCCCTGCTCGGTAGCGGCCGCGGGTTCAGGCTGAGCCTGCTGAGCCTGCTGGACCGGCTGGGGCGCCGGCTGAGCGCTCGCCTGCAGGGCGTCCTTTTTTGTCAATGCCTCGATGCGCTGCTTGAGTTCGCGCACCTCGCGCGCCAGAGGCCCCAGCATGGAGTTCTGGAATTCCTCACGGGTCGAGAGTTCCCGCTCGGGGGCCACCGGAGCCGGCTCTTCGCGGTACGGGTTGGGACGACTGGGCGCCCTGGACTCCCTGGGTTCCAAGGCAGCAGTCACCTCGAAGTACGGTTTACAGAAAAAGCCCAGGATCCCCTTGCGCTTCTCCTTCTTGGAAGAAAGTATCATGGCGTCCAGCCCCATTTCGGCCTTAACCATTTTAAGCGCCTCTGACATCTCGCCTGCCTGGAATGTTTTAACTAGCATTGAGCACCACCACACCTAAAGATTGGATTTTTATGTTGGGCGGAATCTCGTTATGCGAGATCACCGCGAGGTTGGGCATGAACCTTTCGGTCAGCTTCTTGACATGTCGCCGTATGGTCGGCGAGGCCATCAGCACCGGCAGCGCGCCGGTACTGTCAAATTGTTCCGCGTTGCGCCTGATCGCCGCCAGAATGCGCTGCGCCACGTTGGGCTCGATGGCGAGGTAGCTTCCCTGCTCCGAGAGCTGAACCGCATCGGCGATGGTCTCCTCCACCTCGCGGTCCATGGAGAGCACGCAAAGGGTGTCGTCGTCGCGCTTGTACTGCTCCACGATGTAGCGCCCGAGGCTTTGGCGCACGAACTCGGTCAGCATCTCCGGGTCCTTGGTCACCCCGCCGTAATCGGCCAGGGTCTCCAGAATGGAGCGGAGGTCCCGGATCGAGACGCTCTCCTTCAGGAGGTTCTTCACCACCCGAAGCACAGTGCCGAGGCTCAGGAGGGAAGGAACCAGCTCCTCCACCACCTTAGGCAGGGTCGCCGCGACGCCATCCAGAAGCTGCTGCAGTTCCTGTCGGCCCACCAGCTCGTGGGCGTGCTTCTTAATGATTTCGCTGATATGTGTGGCGAGGATGGTGGTATTGTCCACCACGGTGTAGCCCGAGATCTGAGCCTGCTCCCTCTCCTTACCCTTGATCCAGACGGCGGGGAGGCCGAATACCGGCTCGGTGGTCTTGATCCCATCGAGCTGACCGGTAGCGCCGCCGGCATCCATCGCCAGGTACTGTCCGGAGAGTTCGCCGCCGCCCACCTTGGCTCCGTTGATCAGGATGTTGTACTCGTAAGGCTTCAGCTGCAGGTTGTCGTGGATGTGAATGGGAGGCACGATGAAGCCCATGCGGTCGGCTACCTGCTTGCGGATGGAGCGGATCCGGTCCAAAAGCTCCCCCTGCTGGGACGCGTCGACCATCGGGACCAGGCCGTAGCCAACTTCGAGCTCCAGCATATCGAGGGGGCGGATCGAGTTGATCTGGTCCTGATCCTCCTCGTTAACCAGCGCCTCGGCTACCTCCTCCACCTCGCTACCCTTCTCCGAAGCTTTCCGGCTGATCAGGTAGGAAAGGCCGGAGAGCAGGAAGAAGGCGAAGTGCGGCAGACCCGGGATCATGGCGAACAGGAACAGCACACCCGAAGCAACCTGGAAGGCCTTCGGGTAATTGAGCAGCTGGCCCGCGATCTCGTGGCCGAAGTTGTTTTCGTCTGCGGATCTGGTGACGATGATACCGGCCGCGGTCGAGATGATCAGCGCCGGAACCTGCGCCACCAGCCCCTCGCCCACGGTGAGCAGCGTATAGTTGGCAAGCGCCGTGTCGAGCGGCATCCCTTTCTGCCATACGCCGATCACGAAGCCGCCTATGATGTTGACCAGAACGATCATGATGCCGGCGACCGCGTCCCCGCGCACGAACTTGCTGGCGCCGTCCATGGAGCCGTAGAAATCGGCCTCGCGGGCAATCTTCTTGCGCCGGGCTTTGGCCTCCTTGTCGGTGAGCAGGCCGTTCGAGAGGTCGGCGTCGATCGCCATCTGCTTGCCGGGCATGGCGTCCAGGGTGAACCTGGCGGCCACCTCGGCGACGCGCCCGGCGCCCTTGGTGATGACCACGAAATTGATGATGACGAGGATCAGGAAGATGACCGCGCCGACCACGTAATTGCCCCCGACCACGAACTGCCCGAACGCCTTGATCACCCCACCCGCCGCCTCGACACCCTCGTGGCCGTGCAGCAGGATCAGCCTGGTCCCGGCGATGTTCAGGGCGAGCCGGAACAAGGTGGTGACCAGCAGGATCGAGGGGAAAACAGAGAAATCTAGGGGCTGCACCGTGTAGAGGCAGACCAGCAGGATCACGATAGCGATGGTGATATTGGCCGCCAGGAAGACGTCCAGCAGGAAAGCCGGCAGCGGAACGATCATCAAGGAGAGTATCCCGATCAGGGTTATCGCCATGTAGATGTCCGAATTATTGCCTTTTTTCGGGAGCGCCAGGGCGCCCGCTGCGGTATTGGCCATTACTGAAGTTTCCTTTGCCTGATCTGGGGTTTCTCCGGCAAGGGACTTAGTGCAACCGGTGTGCCATGAACCTGTACCTGCTCTATGGATGCTGCGAATGCCGTAAATGCTGAGGATACGGGAACAGTGGTCTCAGGAAGGGAAGCGTAAAGTGCGGCGGCAACGTCATTTTAACTTACGGTCAGTCAAGTTTTTGACCGGCCTAGAACCGATGTCACGAAGGGTTGGTCTTCACGCCTCTGGTTTAGTCTCACCCTTGTCCCTCTAAAGTGGTTAGGTCCCCCCTAGTGGAAGGGGGGTAGGGACACTGCCGTTCAGTTAGGCTCCCTCTCCCATCAAGGGAGAGGGAGCTTGTGCAGCACGCCCGAATTAGCGACTAACTTACCGGCAGTGGTACTAAGGGGAGGAAATCGGCGCCAGATACGCGAACTCGTTGTTATCAGCCGATTTCTTATTGTAAAAAATGCCGCGAGGGGCTATGTTTGCCAATTTTCGACCCGGCCTGGGCCTAAAGCTTTCCGGCTCGGCCCGGGAACCAATTATTCCCTACCCTTTGCTAAAGCAGCCGTTGTTGGTTACCCTTCTCCGTTAGAGATTCACCGCTACCAGAATACACATTGTATAGGACCCACTGATGCGCATGACGCTTTTCCCACTTCTTATCCTACTGTCAGCTTTCCTGCCAGGTTGCACCAGCTATCTTCCTGCCGCCCGGTTGCCCGTGCCGGCCACGGTGCAGCAGAACGTCAAAGTGGTGAGCATCCCATTGCCGGTCATTGCCACCAGCCCCAATGAAGGAGTCACCTACGGCGCTCTGACCGCTTTCCTGCTCCACAACGACAAGGACGAAATCTGTACCCTGATCGCGCCTCAGCTAAACCGCAACGACAACTTCGGGACCACCGGGACCATCTACGGCGCCTTCTATCCTTCTCCTCAGCGAAGCTATGAGCTGAACCTCTCCAAGTCGAGCCATGTCAACCAGGATTACGAACTGAGGATGCGGGACCAGAGCCTGATGGGGCAGAAGCTGGAAGTAAATGCTTTCGTTTATACCTTCACCGACGGCTCCGCGCGCTTCTTCGGGTTAGGATCCTCAAGCCCGGAGAACAGTGAGACCAACTTCGGCGCTAAAGAGTACGGCTTTAACATTTCCGCCGGGTATCCGATATTCGACCGCACGCAATTGTTTGTGGGCGAACGATTCCGGCAAGTGCGCATTGTCAGGGGGGCGGTGCAAAAACTTCCCTTCCTGCTGGACCTCTATAGCCCCGAGCAGATTCCCGGCAGCGACCGCTTTATCACCCATGCCCAGATGCTCTCACTGGTCTACAGCACCCTCGATACCGCGTTCATACCGATTTCAGGCGTGCGGGCCAGGCTGACAGTGGAGGCAAGTTTCGACGAACTCGGGAGCAGCAGCAACTATCGGCACTACGAGGCCGAGGTGAAGGGGCTCTATCCTGTCAGGGACGCCCGCTTCATCAGCGTCGGGAGGCTTGCCTACAGTCAGAGCCGTGGTGATGCGGTCCCGTTCCTGGAGCGCAGCGCGCTGGGGGGAGAGACCACACTCAGGGGGTACGGCAGGAACCGCTTTATCGATAGCAGCTATATTCTTTTAAACCTTGAGGAGAGGATCAGGCTCTTTCGTTGGGAGGTATTCGGGGTACGAGCGGACTGGGAGTTGGCACCCTTTATAGATATTGGTGGGGTCATGAAGTCGCTGGCGGATTTGAGGGGGAGCGATCTGGAAATCAATCCGGGGCTCGGGTTTCGCGCAATTGTGAGGCCCAACATCGTAGGGCGTATCGACGTAGGCTTCAGCCGCGAGGGCCCCGCCGTCTTCGTCGGGCTGGGTTATCCTTTTTAGCAAAGCCCCCCTCCCTTGATGGAGGGGGCTGGGGCAGTGCCATTAAGCTAGCGGATATCTGTAGGGGCGAACCTTGTGTTCGCCCCTGCTTGCTCGCCATTTCCATCGGATTCTCGCTGAACCCGGGCGAACACAAGGTTCGCCCCTACGTTAGGAGGAAGAGTTATTGAAGGCGGCAGAGGGAGTTTCTGCTTCAGCCACCACTCACCGCAAACCGGCTCCCCTGCTGGGTCCCCCTTCTCTCCAACTCATAATCGATGCAGTTTAGCACCTCGAACTTTTGCAGCGACCAAAGCGGAGCGATCAAATCCTTCCTGTTGCCATCGCCGGTAAGCCGCTGCACCACGATCCCCGGGTCGAGCCTCTCCAGGAAATCGCAGACCAGCCCCACATATGCATCGCGATCCAGCATCCGCACCGCCCCCTCCAGATACTGGTCTGCCAGCCGGGTATTCCGCATCACATGCAGCAAATGGATCTTCACCCCGTCCACCCCTGCCTGATTCAAGAACCCGGCACCCGAAAGCATCTCCTCCCTGCTCTCTCCCGGAAGCCCCAATATCACATGAGCGCAAACCCTGATCCCCCGCTTTTTGCAGCCGGCCATGGCATCCGTGAAGGCGGCCAGATCGTGTCCCCTGCCGATGGCTTTGAGGGTCCGGTCCAAGGGTGACTGCAGACCAAGCTCCAGCCAGAAGTAACAGCGCTCGGCATAGGAGGCGAGCAGGTCCAGCGTCTCCTCGGGGAGGCAGTCCGGCCTGGTGCCGACGATGAGTCCCACCACGTCCGGCACGGCGAGCGCCTCGTCGTAGAGCGCCTTCAGCCGCTCGACTGGCGCGTAGGTATTGGAGTAGGACTGGAAATAGGCGATGAACTGTGCCGCCTTGTATTTGCGGACCATCACCTCCTTGGCATGCTCCAGCTGCCCGGCGACGTCCGCCCCGTGCAGAATCCCGAAAGAGCCCGACCCCTTGCCGCCGCAGAAGATGCAGCCGTCCACCCCGACGCTGCCGTCGCGGTTCGGGCAGGTGAAGCCCGCGTCCACCGAGAGCCTCTGCACCCGGCAACCGAAAACCCTCTTCAACTCCTCTGAAAAAGCATTGTAGCGCTGCATGATTTTCTCCCCAGTCTCTTCTATCACAATTCGACCGCGGAAGGCGAGCCCCTGATCCTCGCTCAGAACGGGCAACTAACCGAAAGCCCGTTCTCTTCCTCATCCAGCGCCGAAAGGGGACCGGAGAGTTCGACCCTGTAAAGGGACGCGCGTCAGAATCATCCATTGACCTGCGCACCATAAATGGTACAATCGCGTCCATGGCTGACTTCGCTTTTGTCCTAAAGGTTGTCTTTTATCGCTCTGAAGCCGGCAATGAGCCGGCAGAGAGTGGCTGAAAGAATTGCCGCGCGCTGACAAGCAGCAGATCGGCGAGGATGTTAAGACCGCCCAACTCGGCTGGCCCTTGGGAATGCCCCTCATCAGGAAAATCGAGAAGGACTTGTGGGAAGTGAGGACCAGATTGGCAAACGGCATAGCGCGAGTCTTCTTTACAGTGGATGGCGATTACATGATCTTGCTGCATGGCTTTATCAAAAAATCGCAGAAGACTCCGCAAAACGATCTGAAGACGGCAATTGCGCGTCTTCGTAATTGCACGAGAGGCACGAGATGAAAAACCCGCACATCGGCACAAATTTCGACGATTTCCTCGATGAGGAAGATTTGAGAGTTGACGCGAAGGCCACAGCCATTAAACGCGTTATCGCATACCAAATTGAATTAGAAATGAAACAGGCGAATCTGTCAAAAACGGCCATGGCTGAAAAAATGCACACGAGCCGCACCGCTCTGGACAGACTTCTTGACCCCACGAACGCCTCCGTTACCCTTCAAACCCTCGAAAGGGCAGCTCTTGCACTGGGAAAAACCTTAAGAATCGAGTTGGCATGACCTGCGCCCGGACCATGGCCTGCACAACTGCACCTGCTTTGGGAGCATGAGGCCAGAGGTTCGAATCTCAGTCCTGCACATTAGAAAAGGCGCTTGGCAATTGCCAGGCGCCTTTTACTTTTGCTCCGGTCCGCAAAGGTGGTCCCCCCAGGGCCACGGCTCTAGCCCCGTTTACCGCCTTGCGCTCAGTGCAACGTGGCGGACGCTCTGATCCTGCTCAAGAACCCCCTGCTGCGGATCGGCTCGGCTAGACGCCTGAGCAGGATTCTCGCGGCGCTGATGCGGCCCAGAATGGCCAGGGCCCTATCATGATCATCGTTTTCGCGCGCCTGCCGGTAGTACAATTCCGCCTCTTCGTTGAACTCGCACAGGAAATCCTTGAACAGGGCCCAGTTGTCGAGTTTGCGCCAGCTATTCATCAAGTAAATGCAGCCCTGGGCACGCCCCGAGACGAAGCAGATCTTGGCAGCTTCGCCAAGCGGTTGGACGCGTTCCATGTTGTCTGCGGTCTCCCTGGTAATTACCGATATTTCATGGGCTACGAGCGTGTGCTGAGGCACCAGGCCTTTGGGATCGGTTCCCTTAAATGCCGCAGGATCATCGGGGCCCAATTTCATTTTTTCCATCAGCTCGGCATAGCGTCCGGTAATCTTCCTGGCACTCGCGGTTCCCGGCTCCGTGTCGCCTTGCGGGGTGCTGGCATGCAGAAGCTGGCGCAGGGGATTTTCTAGGCGCCGCGCCAGCGTTTTAGCGCAGCGGACCCGCGCCAGCGTGAGGGTGGCCATGTCACGGTCGCCGGCCTCTCGGGCATCCAGGTATCTTTCCATTTCTGAATCTATGTAGTCATACACGGTTTCCTTGAAATCGGACCAGTCCTCGCTTTCCATGAGCCCCTCGAGCATTTTGTGGAGCAGCAGTGCCTGTGCCAGGGCGATCCGGGCGCTTGCCGAATTATTCTGCTCCTCGTAGCGCATATGGTTCATCATCAGCTCCTGCACCATCAGGGTCACTTCCTTGACCCAGAGGTTTTCCACTTGATCGCTGTCCACGGTGGTACCTCCCGTGATTCCTGCGGATTGCCCCGGCTTGCCCCGCCATGCCTGGCACAGGGGTAGCGGGTTTAAGGTGAATATTTTAGTTGCTGAGGATCAAGTTGCAAGTACGTGTGGTCGAATGAACCGGCCCCTACAGAATGCAGGCTCCCATCTCGGTCTTCTGGGCGGGGGCTATACCCCCCCTTTTCAGTTGCACCCCCCAGCCAAAGTCTGTATCTTCGGAAGCCATGCAAAAGTCTTTTTCAAATCAAGCCATTCAGCAGCTCCGATCCGCAATAAGTGAAGCCGAAGGCAACGAAGTTTTCTTCCTGGGACGCACCGATGAGTCGCGTATCGTCGTGGAGGTCGAACCGCTGGCGCGCGGCAACCGTGACGCGGTGGCCGCTATCATGATCGCCGCCTCATTCGGCGACGTCGTGATCCACAATCATCCCTCCGGACATCTCACCCCTTCGCAGGCCGACATCGAAATCGCATCGCTCCTGGGCAACCAGGGAGTCGGGTTCTATATCGTCGACAACCTGGCTGAGCGCTGCTACCAGGCGGTATCGGCTTTCGCCCGGAAAAAGGTGGAGCGGCTCTCCTACCAGGAGATCGAGCGCTTCTATGCCCCGGACGGCGTGCTGTCACAGGCGCTGCCAGGCTACGAGCATCGTTCTGAACAGACCAGGATGGCGGTAACCCTGTCCGAGGCATTCAATGAGGAGCGGGTTGCGGTGGTCGAGGCGGGAACCGGCACCGGCAAGTCGCTCGCCTATCTGCTCCCCGCTGCCCTCTGGTCGGTCAGAAACAAGGAACGGGTGGTCATTTCAACCAACACGATAAACCTGCAGGAGCAGTTGATCCAAAAGGACATTCCTTTCCTGCAGCAGCATGCAGAGATCCAGTTCCGGGCCGTGCTGGTGAAGGGAAGGAGCAACTACCTCTGCCTGCGCAAGCTCCATCTGAATGCTGCCGACTCCTCGCTTTTCAAGGACGAGACCGCAGTGGAACTCGACGCCATCGTCGCCTGGAGCAAGAAAACGGAGGACGGCTGCCGCAGCGACCTCTCTTTCATCCCTAAGGACGAGGTCTGGGAGGAGCTTTGCTGCGAGTCGGACCAATGCAGTCGCGTCAAGTGCTCCTACTATGCCCGCTGCTTCTTTTACAAAGCACGTCGGGAGGCGGCCGGCGCCGATCTGCTGGTGGTAAACCACGCCCTGCTCCTGGCCGACCTTTCAGTGCGCCAGGAAACCGGCTACGATTCCACCGCCATACTGCCTCCCTTCACCCGGCTCATCTTCGACGAGGGACACCACCTGGAGGACGTGGCCACCAGCTTCCTGTCAAGCCAAGTCTCCCGGCTTGGTCTGGTGAAACTCCTGGGAAAGCTGCAGCATCCGAGAAAGGCGCACCGCGGCATCCTGCCGCAGTTGTCTACCCTGCTCTCCGCCGCGGTCCCGGAGTCACAGGATGATCTCTATATGGAGATCGCCGAAGTGTTGGAAGGAAGGCTGATCCCGAAAAGGGTTGCCGTGCTCGATGCGGTGACGCGCGGGATGGACGCCATCGGAGAGGCGCTGTTCCAAAAACTCAAAAAAGAAGCCGCCGAGCAGAAACTGCGGGTAACGCCTGCGGTCTACGCATCGCCGCTCTGGCCCGAGGTCTCCGTGCAGGTGGAGAATATGTGCAATGAGCTGGCGGATTACGCCGGGGCCCTGCAAGCCTTCTTGAAAGGTTGCGACAAGCTCTCAGACAAGGTACTGGAGCGCCTAGCCGGTCCTCTCACCGACCTGAGGGGCGTCAAGGGGCGCATCGAATCAGTTGTGGATGCCCTGCGCTTTTTCACCTCACGCGAAGAGGGGTACTGCCGCTGGTTTGAGCTGAGAAAGGGGCCGATGGTGAAACTCTGCTGCTCCCCGCTAGAGGTTGCCGAATCTATCAAGAAGGCGATTCTGGACCGCTTCAAGACCGTGGTGATCACTTCGGCGACACTTGCCGTCGGGGAGAAGTTCGACTTCTTGAAGAGAAGAACCGGCGTGGAGCTTCTGGCCAAGGAAAGGGTGAGCGAGTTGCTGCTTCCCTCCCCGTTCGACTATGCCAAACAGGCCTTTGTTGGCGTCCCATCCGACATGCCCGAGCCTACCTCGCCGCTGTTCGAGGCGCGCCTTTGCAGCCACCTTTTGAAGGCGTTGAAAATCTCCCAAGGCCGGGCCTTCGTGCTGTTCACCTCTTACGACCTTCTGACCCGGGTCAGTAACCGTTTGACGGAGCCGCTCAAAGCAGCCGGGCTCACGCCGATGCGCCAAGGCGAGACCAACCGCCACATGCTCCTCTCCAAATACAGAACTGCGCACAATCCGGTCCTCTTTGGCACCGATTCCTTCTGGGAAGGTGTCGACGTGCAGGGAAAAGGGCTTGAATTGGTGGTGATTACCCGGCTTCCCTTCCGCGTCCCGACCGAGCCGATTTTGGAGGCGAGGAGCGAGCATATCACCGCCATGGGCGGCGATCCCTTCATGACCTACACCGTTCCTCAGGCGGTCATCAAGTTCAAGCAGGGGTTCGGTAGGCTGATCAGGAGCAAGGAGGATCGGGGTGCCGTGCTGATTCTCGATTCCAGAGTGCTGACAAAGAATTACGGCAAAGTGTTCCTGACCGCGCTGCATGGAGTGAAAGTCGTGAAAGGAGTCGAGGAGATGCTCTGCGGGGAGATGGAGGCGTTCTTCGGGCCTCAAGGAAAAAGCTCAAACGCTGAGGACACTGTGGTTCACAAAGGGAAGGCAAATCTTTTGTAATTGGCCACGTGCAACGGGGGATAGCCGTGAAGGGTATTCATCTGAACGTTTCGCCAATCGTTGTTGCTGCCTTGTTCACCCTCCCCCAGCCCCTCCCATAAAGGGAGGGGAGCTTAGAGTCCTCCCTAAAGAGGAGAGGAGCTTGACTCCTCCTTAAAGGGAGAGGAGCTTTGACTCCTCCCGTAAAGGGAAGGGAGCTTTGACTCCTCCATAAGGAGAAGGGAGCTTAGAGTCCCCCTTGCAAACTCTCCACCCCTTGCAAACTCTGCCCCTCTTTGCAAACTCTCCCCCCTTTGAAAAAGGGGGGTCGGGGGGGATTTGCCTTGGCGATGTTGGCAACTGCAAAAATCAAATCCCCCTAAATCCCACTTTGTCAAAGGGGGACTTCAAACCAAAGGGACAAACCACCCCTTCTGCAAAACAAACCCTTTCCGGCACGCTCTCACTGCTGCACCCCACGGGCTACCGTCACTGCGAAAACCGCCGCGACCTTTGCCTCACGCAGTGCCTCGACACAGGCGCGCATGGTGCTTCCGGTAGTCAGCACGTCATCCACGAGCAGCACCCTTTTCCCCTCCAAACGTTTGGAATCCTTCACAGCAAATGCACCGCATACGTTACTAACACGGTCCCTGGCATCAAGGCCGGTCTGCGGATCTGTCCAGCGGGTCCTGCGCAAATTGCCGATCTGAATCGGCACCCGCCACTTTTTCTCCAGCACCTCGCCGAGAAGCTGGGATTGGTTGAATCCGCGCTGCCTGAGCCTCTTACGGTGTAGAGGCACGGGAATTATCAGATCCGCCGCCGCAGCACCGCAAAAGGGCGCCAGTTCGGTCGCCGTGATCAACCCCAGCGGCTGGCAAAGATGGACGCGGCTTCCGTACTTGAACCGGTGTATCAGTTCCTGTACCGGTCCGGCTAATAAGGTAGCTGAGCGGCAGATGTGGAAGGGCTGATGGATAACGCAGGCACCGCAGGTATGATTCACGCCGGTTTCAGTGGCAAAGGGGGCGCCGCAAACTGTGCAGAGTGGGGAAGCGAGGAAGGAAATTTTGCGGAGGCAGTCGGCGCAGATGAAGAGCTCGCCGGCTTCGGGGATGAAAGCCTTGCAGACGTGGCAAAGAGGCGGAAAAAGCAGATCCAGCAGGGCGCGGAAAGCCATGCTACCCCCATAGAGCGGTTAAAGGCAGAAGCGAAGAAGCCGTTCTACGTTCTACGTTCTACGTTCTACGTTCTACGTTCTACGTTCTACGTTCTACGTTCTACGTTCTACGTTCTGCGTTCTGCGTTCTGCGTTCTGCGTTCTGCGTTCTGCGTTCTGCGTTCTGCGTTCTGCGTGCTGCGTGCTGCGTGCTGCGTGCTGCGTGCTGCGTGCTGCGTGCTGCGTGCTGCGTGCTGCGAACGGTGTGGGGGCGAATCAACATTCGCCCCCACAACCCTATTTACAGCCCCATATCCTCATTTACTACGAGGACCCTGATATCGGTGTTGCGCGGCTTCTTCTCGATGACAGTTGTCACGCGGCAGATTCTTTGCGGCGAGTTGCAGTCCGAGCAGAAACCGGTGGTGGCGCAAGGGGTTGAGAGTTCGAGCCTTTTCGCGTTGGCTGGGGAAGCAAAGCTCTTGATCCTGCGCACCGCATCTTCCACGCTGCCGTCAACGAGTTTGTTCCTGCCGACCACAACGATCACCTTCTGTGGCCCGAAAAACATGGCAGCCGCCCTGTTGCCGTTGCCGTCGATATTGACCAACGCTCCCGAAAGGGTGACGGCGTTGCTACCGGCGAGAAAGAGGTCGCAAGTCAGCTGGCGTCTGGCGGTAGCAAGCCGCTCTTCAGGGGTGAGATCCGGTGCAGAGTGGTTCAGGATCTCCTTCCCCATGCCTTTCAGCTTGTCGACAAGCTTCAGGTCCGCGACCGACAGCGAACCGCCGAAGCCGATGCTCTTCGCAGTCGCAGCCTCGTTGACGATGTAGTGGAATACTTCTTCTCCGGTTTGACAGTAGACGGCATCAAAGCCGTTCCTCTTGAGGCCGGCAACTGCCTTCTCGCATTTAAGGGCATAGGCCCAATCGTTTAGCTCTTCGGTTTTACTCATTTGTTTCTCCTGTATTGGTGATGACCGTTTTTATAATTCCAGCCACAACCGCATTCGTTAATTCGCAAACTCTTAAAACTCGTCCAAACACCCCCTCGCCCTGCGGGAGAGGGTCGGGGTGAGGGATCTTCAGGTGTCATGCAGAGATAGCCGCTTTAAGATCGCTCTTTTTGAATCCTTCATCTTCATGACATTAAAGGTTTCCCGCTGTGGCACCGCCCTCACCCCTGCCCCTCTCCCGGAGGGCGAGGGGATAGTCGCTATTGAGAGGGAAAAGAGAGCCCTCGTGAAGCCTTATCGGTTGGCCCAGAATTCGCGCTCATAGGGCCAGGACTCTCCCATGAAGGAGATCAGGTACTGCATCCGGGCCCTGAAAGCGAGACGACCCTCATCCTGTTCGGGGTACGCCCGCTTTTCACGAACGCTGCTGCATAGCTCTTTGCCAAGTGCACGAGCTTTTTCCATGAGCGCTTCCTGATCGGGAAACATGCGGGGACCGGCGCCGGCGGAGCCGATGCTCCCCACGCACTGCGCGCCCAGCGAATTGACAACGCGCTGCATGTAAGTCAGCACCTCTTGGTCTTCTCCGCCGCCGGAAGTTTCCACGACTGCGGCGTACTTACCTTCCAGTGCCGTACGGTGGGCAAGCCCGTTGCAACGGTCAAAGAAGCACTTCAGCTGGGCGGTAACGCTGTAAATGTAGTTCGGACTGGCGAAAATGAAGGCATCGGCAGCAAGAAGCTTGTCCTTGATCAGTTCGTAATCGTCGTTTATCGGACAGACTCCAACCTTGTGGCAGGCGTCGCAGGCAACGCACGGTTTGATGGGTGCCTCTGACAGCGAGATGATCTCCACCTCGGCGCCCGACTCCACCGCTCCCGCGAGCACTTCCTCCAACAGTCTGCCTGTTGTCCCTCTCATCCCGCGGGGACTTCCGTTAATTGCAATAATCTTCATCCGTCTCTCCTTCAGCTATTAGTGGTTCGAGCTAGCAGCGAGGCACCCTCCCCCAGCCCCTCCCATAAAGGGAGGGGGGCTAAAGGAAGGAGGCCTTAAAGTCCCCTCTCCCCTTGTGGGAGAGGGTTAGGGAGAGGGGGTATCTGCTTGCTGCCAACTTAAGGCAAATCCCCCTAAGTCCCCCTTTGTTAAAGGGGGACTTCACATCATCCCATCAGCAAGCTTTTCCCTGTCATCTCAGCCGGTTGCGGCAAGCCCAGCAGCTCCAGCATGGTGGGCGCCAGATCGGCTAGGACGCCTCTGCGCAACTTCACTCCTTTGCGGGAGTCATCGACTAGCACTACGGGGGCCATATCGCAGGTGTGCGCGGTGTGCGGCCCGCCCTGGTCGTCCGCCATGATCTCGGCGTTGCCGTGATCGGCCGTGATCAAAGTGATGCCGCCTAATTGCCGCACTTTGTCCACCAGCTTCCCGACGCACTCGTCAACCACCTCGACCGCTCGCACCGCGGCCTCCAGGATGCCGGTGTGCCCGACCATGTCGGCATTGGCAAAGTTCAGGATGATCACGTCGTACTTGTCCTGGTCCAGCCTCTTCAGGAGTTCTTCGGTGACCAGGTAGGCGCTCATTTCCGGTTTCTGGTCATAGGTGGCCACTTCTTTGGGAGAAGCGATCAGCGCGCGGTCCTCGCCGGGGAAGGGGGTTTCCCTGCCACCGTTGAAGAAGAAGGTGACGTGGGCATATTTCTCGGTCTCGGCGATCCGGAGTTGGGTAAGTCCGGCGTTGCCGATCACCTCGGGGAATATGTTGGTGAGATCCTCGGAACCGAACGCGATCGGAAGACCGAAGGTCTCGTCGTAACTGGTCATGCAGACGTACGATGAGAGTCTGGGCCAGAACTCCCTCTGGAAACCGTCGAAGGCCGGATCGGTGAAGCTGCGGGTGATTTCGCGGGCGCGATCGGAGCGGAAGTTGAAAAAGATGAAGCCATCGCCGTCGGTCAATTTACCGACAGCGGCTCCTCGGTCCAAAATGACGCTCGGCTGCACGAATTCATCGGTCACACCCTGCTGATAGCTCTCCCTGATCGCCGTTCCTGCGGACTCGTACAGGTTTCCTTCGCCGGAGACAATGGCGCGGTAGGCCTTCTCGACCCGCTCCCACCGGTTGTCCCGGTCCATGGCGTAGTAGCGGCCGATCACCGTGGCGATTTTGCCGTGACCGATCCGGGCTATCTCCGCTTCGAGCCGCTCCAGGTATTCGGCTCCGCTTTGCGGCGGGGTGTCGCGGCCATCCAGCAGGCAGTGGATGTAAACCTCCGGCACCGCCTGGCGCTTGGCCATCTCGATCAGCGCGTAGAGGTGGGTATCGTGGGAATGCACGCCGCCGTCGGAGAGAAGTCCGGCCAGATGCAGCCTGCCGCTTCCCGCCTTGGCCTTCTGCATGCAGTCGACCAGCGCCGGGTTCTCGAAGAAGTCGCCGTCCAGGATCGATTTGCTGATCCGGGTCAGGTCCTGATACACCACGCGTCCCGCACCTATGTTGGTGTGTCCGACCTCGGAGTTCCCCATCTGTCCGGCGGGAAGGCCAACCGAGAGCCCGGAGCCGTCGATCTCGCTGGCCGGATACTCGGCGCTCAGCCGGGTCATGTTGGGAGTCCTCGCCTGGGCAACCGCGTTGAACTCGTGTTCGGGGCTTATCCCCCAGCCGTCAAGGATCATCAAGAGCAGAGGCTTCTTTGGCATGTCTTTCTCCCTCACTAAGCGAAATAAAAAAGGTGAAGAAGTCTTCACCTTTTTGCATTACCTTTCTGCGTTACTCGTGGTGGTACGGCTCACCGTTCATGATGGTGAAGCCTCGATAGATCTGTTCCAGGAGGAACACCCGGACCATCTGGTGGGTGAGCGTCATTCGGGAGAGCGAGATGGCCTTGAAGGCCTGGCTGCGGAAGCCGTCGCTGAACCCGTAGGCGCCGCCGATGGCGAAAACCAGATCGGAAATTCCCTGGTCCCGGCTGCGCGAAAGGAAGGAGGCGAACTCGGTGGAACTCATCCCCTCCCCGCGTTCATCCAAAACCACCAGCCGGGCTCCCTTGGGCAGAAGCTTGGCGAGCCTTTCGCATTCGCGCTCGCGCATGGCAACTGCCTGGGCACCCTTCTCCTCGCGCGCCTCCAGGATCTCCAGAGGGAGGTAGCGGCGAACCCTTCCCGCATACTCGTCGATACCGGAGCGGACCCAGGGTTCCTGGGTCTTCCCCACCCAAAGGAGCTTCAGTCTCACTTCTCTTTATGCTCCCAGAGGAATTCCGCGGGGATCTCCACCTGAGGCGCACGTCCCCAGAGTTCATCCAGATTGTAAATCCTACGGACCTCTTCCTGGAAAACATGAACGATGATGTCACCGTAATCGATGACCACCCAGCGCCCTTCTTCAACGCCTTCCATGTCGATAGGCCGGTCGAACGGCTTCATTTCCACCTTGACGGACTCAGCGATAGCCTGCACCTGACGGTCCGAACGACCGCTGACAAGAACCAGGTAATCGGCGATGCTGGATATCCTTTTGATTTCCAGTATCTTAACGTCGAGCGCCTTCTTGTCCAAGGCGAACGCCGCACATTTTATCGCGCGCTCTTGCGCCGTCAATAGTTCGTTATCTTGCATCAATGTATAACCTCTGTTCCTTAATGTATTGTTCGACGGCATCCGGCACCAGATACCTGATCGAACGGCCGCCCCTGACAAGCTGGCGGATATGGCTGGAGGAGATGTCTAAAAGCACACCGTCCAGCGCGTAGACTCCATGACCGGAGCTGTGATTTAGTCTTTTGGCCGCGGTATCATAACAGAACTCGCGGGCCATGGCAACAGGGAGCGCCACCGCTAGGCTCTTGATGGTGGAACCGGGACGCTGCACGCAGACCACGTTGCAAAGGGAAAAAATGGCGGCGTACTCGCGCCAGGTGGAGATGTCGTTGAAGGAGTCGGCACCGACGATGAAGTAGATCTCGTCCTGCGGGAACTCCAGCCGCAGCGCACGCAAGGTGTCGATTGAGTAGGAGCGCCCTCCGCGCACAGCCTCCATGTCGGAGACGGTGAAATAAGGATTATCCGCCGTGGCCAGGCGCACCATCTCCAGGCGGTCCGAAAAGGTGAGCTCCCCGACCATCGGTTTATGGGGCGGTGTCGCGGCCGGGATGAAGATCACCCTGTCGAGCCCGAACAAATCCCGCGCCTCCTCAGCAATCCGCAGATGCGCATTATGGATCGGGTTGAAGGTCCCACCCAGTATCCCTATTTTCATCTTGTTTGCGCCTCCGGGTTGCAGGGGCGGCCAACGGGTACCCTGTATGTTACCGGGGGTATGCGCGGCCGGGCGAAGCTTTCGGCATCAGGGGCGAACTTGCCCGTCGCCGTAGACGATGAACTTGGTCGTGGTCAGGTCGGTGAGCCCCATCGGCCCAAAGGAGTGCAGCTTGGTGGTGGAGATGCCGATTTCGGCGCCCAGCCCAAGCTGGTTGCCGTCCGAGAAACGGGTCGAAGCGTTCACCATTACCACCCCGGAGTTGACCTCGCGGATGAAACGCTGCGAATTGGCGTAATCCTTGGTGATAATCGATTCGGTGTGCAGCGAACTGTAGCGGTTGATATGGTCGATGGCTCCATCGAGGTCGTCCACAACTCCGGCCGACAGGATCAGCTCCAGGTATTCAGCGTGCCAGTCCTCCTCCGTCGCCACCTTTGCCTCGGGTGCGAATTGGCGAAAGGCTTCATCTCCACGCAGCTCGACATCGAGAGCGGTGAGCGCCGTGTAGATGAACGGGACGAAGGTCTCCGCGATATCGCGATGGATCAGGAGTGTCTCCAAGGCATTGCAGACACCGGGCCTCTGAGTCTTGGCGTTAATGATAATGTCGCGGGCCATCTCGAAATCGGCGCTGGCGTCCACGAAGATATGGCAGACCCCCTTGTAGTGCTTGATGACAGGGATCTTCGAGTGCTCCACTACGAAGCGGATCAGGCTTTCGCCGCCGCGCGGGATAATGACGTCGATGAATGCTTCCTGTTTCAGCATCTCCGTGACACCCTCGCGCTCGACGAACGGGATCAGCGAGATAGCCGCGTCGGGGAGGTCGCGCTTGGCCAGTTCCTCTTTCAGGAATCTGGCGATGGCAACGTTGGAGTAGATCGCCTCCGAACCGCCGCGCAATACCACGGCGTTGCCGCTTTTCAGGCAGAGCGCCGCAGCGTCCGAGGTGACGTTCGGGCGCGACTCGTAGATGATGCCGATAACGCCTAGCGGAATGCGCATCTTGCCGACCATGAGGTCGTTGGGGCGCTTCCACATCCCTGTCACCTCGCCCACCGGATCCGGCAGCGCGGCAACCTCGCGAATCGCGTCGGCCATCCCCTTGATACGGGCTTCGTCCAGCATGAGGCGATCCAGCATGGCGCCGGAAAGTCCCCGTTTCTCACCCGCCGCCAGGTCCTTGCGGTTCTCCTCGATAATGTGCGGCGCGTTGTTGATGAGCGCCATAGCCATGTCCATCAGCAGTTCGTTTTTCACATTAGAGGAGAGCTTAGCGACGGCAAAGGATGCCTGTCTGGCGTCGGCTGCTATGGTGCGGATCTTTTCGGCAACGGTCATTGGAACACCTCCGAGAGGGATTGAAATAGAAAACCTACAACAGTACCAAATTGTCCCTGTGTATCACGTCGTCGCCGTAGCGGAAGCCCAGGATCAGCTCGATCTCACTCCCCTTGTGCCCGCTGATCCGCTCAATTTCGAGACTGGAGTAATCCACGATGCCGCGGGCGAATTCGGCGCCGTCGGGCGCTACGACTTTCACGCAGGCGCCGCGGTCAAAACGCCCTTCCACCTTGGCTATCCCAGAGGGAAGCAGGCTTTTGCCGTGTTTTGCCAGCACATCGCGGGCACCGGCATCGACATGGATGCTTCCAGATGGCCTCAGCGTAAAAGCGATCCAGTGCTTGCGCCGGTTCATGGACTCGCCTTCCGGAAGAAACAGGGTGCCGACCTGCTCGCCCCCCATGACCCGGGACAGGTTTCCTTGCACTTTGCCTGCGAATACTATGGCGGCAACGCCTGACTTCACCACCTTTTTCGCCGCTGCCAGCTTGGTGGCCATGCCCCCGGTACCGACACTGCTCCCGCTGCCGCCGGCACCGCGCTCCATCTCCCGGGTGATGGCCCGGACCTGGTGGATCAGGGTCGCTGACGGATCGGTGCGCGGATCGGCCGTATAGAGCCCATCGATGTCGGTCATGATCAAAAGAAGCTGCGCCTCGACCAGGTTGGTAACCAGTGCGGAGAGGTTGTCGTTGTCGCCGAATTTCAGCTCGTCCACCACGACAGTATCGTTTTCGTTGATGACCGGGATGATGCCGCAGGCAAGCAGCGTATCAAGAGTGCCGCGCGCGTTTTGGAAACGGCGCCTGTTGACGAGATCGTCGCGGGTCAAAAGGATCTGAGCGACTTTGAGGTCGTAGCCGGAAAAAGCCTCCTCGTAAGCGCGCATCAGTCTGGATTGGCCGATCGCTGCTGCTGCCTGCTTCTGCGGCAGTGTCCTCGGTCGGTCGGGAAGGCCCAGCGCCTGCCTGCCGGCGGCAACGGCGCCGGAGGAAACTACCACTACGTCAATTCCTTTGGCGCGGAGTTCGGCGATATCGGCGGCCAGACCGCTCAGAAAGAACGGGTTGATACCGTTATCCTCACTGGTCAGCACGCCGCTGCCGATCTTGACTACGATCCTTTTTACCTTTTTAAGCAGTCCCTTACGCATGTTCGGTCGCATCCATCATGATAGTTTTTTAAAGGGAGGATACTAGCACGTTTCAAAACTCATGGCAATTTTCTTGAGGCCGCCACGCCCTTAAATGAATTGACAAACGAAAGGGGGAACTCTAGACTGAGCCATATTTTTGAGGTGCCGATTGCTGAACAAGAAGCTCTGGAAGAAAAAACTCTACTCCATCCTCTCGCTTGACAGCCATCCCGGGCATATAGCGGCAGGCTTCGCAGTTGGCGTCTTCATCAGTTTCACCCCCTTCTTCGGCGTTCATACCCCAATGGCAATCGCTGCCGCCTTTTTGCTCCGTCTTAATAAACTTACCTGTATCACCGGCGCCTGGATCAACACCCCTATCACGGTGATTCCTATCCTCGGGGTGAGCTACAAGCTCGGCCTTTTCATGCTTGGCCTGCCCACCGGCGACCTTCAGCTGCAGGGCGGACTCGGATGGCAACACCTGGAAAAGTACGCCAAGTCCCTGATCCTCGGCACCTCCGTACTCGGTTTCTGTGCAGCCGTCATCGCCTACTTCGCCTGCTACTACCTGGTGGTGAGGTTTCGGGCCCGCGATGTGGCCCAGGCTGAATTGGACAAGCAGATGGCAGAGGTGGGAGAAGAGCTGGAGTAAGGTGGTTCAAGCTCTGCTGTCCGAACGGAAAAAGGCGCCGGCAGCGTTTCATTTCCGCTCCCGACGCCCTCTCATTTTCCTGCCAAGCCCTGCCTTAAACTGCCAAGCCTGCCCTTTATCTGCCTAAAAACGGCGACAACACGATGTAGCTCACGAAACCTACCCCGGCCGAGGCCGGAATGGTGATGATCCAGGCGCACACGATCCGGTAGGCGACGGTCCAGTTCACCGCCGACATCCTCTTGGAAAGCCCGACGCCAAGGATGGCGGAGGTGATCACGTGGGTGGTGCTGGTGGGAAGTCCCAGTGCCGAAGCGCCGAGAATAACCCCCGCCGAGGCGGTTTCTACACAGAAGCCGTGTACCGGCTGCAGCTTCACGAAGTCGTGCCCGACGGTCTTGATGATTCTCCAGCCTCCAGCCGCGGTCCCGAAAGCCATGGCAACGGCACAGGCAATCTTGACCCAGGTCGGCACTTCGAAAGTGGCCAGGGTTCCGTAGCTGACCAGGGCCATGGTGATGACGCCCATCGACTTCTGTGCGTCAGCTGTACCGTGGGAAAAGGCCATTACTGCGGCCGACAATATCTGAAGCTTGCGGAACCCCTTATTCAGGCCGTAGGGCGCCTTGTTCCTGAAGGTCCACATCAAGGCAACCATGAATATGAAGCCGAACAAGGCACCGATTATCGGCGAAATGAGCAGCACCATGATGATCTTCTTGAGCCCTTCCCATTGCAGGGCAGCGACCCCCGCGTGCGCGACCACGGAGCCGACCAACCCGCCGATGATGGCATGGGAGGAGGAAGAGGGCAGCCCGTAGTACCAGGTGATGAGATTCCAGACGATGGCTCCCATTACCCCGGCAAGCACCACCATCTGGGTGATTTCATTGGCGTCCACGATCCCCTTGCCGATAGTCTTGGCAACCCTGGTGGAAACCATGGCCCCGGCGAAGTTCAGTGTGGCAGCCATGAATATGGCGGTTCTCACCGTGAGCGCCCTGGTGGAAACGCAGGTGGCAATGGCGTTGGCGGTGTCGTGAAAACCGTTGATGTAATCGAACACGAGCGCCGCGATGATCACGGCGACTAATAGAACGAGTGTCGGTTCAGGCATTTTTTACCACCACGCTTTCCAGGATGTTCGCGGCGTCTTCGCATTTGTCCGTCGCGGTCTCCAACGTCTCGTAGATCTCCTTCCATTTGATGAGCTGGATGGGGTCCTTTTCCTCGTCGAAAAGACGGCTGATCGCCTCGCGGCAGACGCGATCCGCCTCGTTTTCCAGCGCGTTGACCTCGATGCAGTAGGCGCTGATCGGCTCAAGCTTGCCGCCCAGCACTGCAACGGTTTTGTCGATGGTCTGGCACGCCTTCAGGATCAGGAAGGCGAGTTCTTTGGACTCGGGAGTCGGTTTTTCCACGTTGTACATCACGATGCGCTGTGCCGAGGCGTCGATAAGGTCGAGAATATCGTCCAGGGCGGAGGAGAGCGCGTAGATGTCTTCCCGGTCGAATGGCGTAATAAAGCTCTTGTTCAGCTTCCTGATGATGTCGTGGGTAATGGTGTCGCCCTTGTGCTCGATATCCTTTATCTTTCGCTGGCTAGCGACCGGGTCGTCGAAATTGTCCAGCATATCTTTCAGGAGCAGAGCGCCTTCGACGATGTTGTGAGACATTTCTCTGAACATGGCGAAAAATTTTTCTTCCTTAGGCATCAATCCAAACATTTTATCCCTCCAAAGGTGGCGGCCACTGGCCGTACGTTCAAAACTTTAGAGATGTAACACAATCGTAACAAACATTAAAGCATGAAATTTGTAATTCTGGCGCTCTCATGAGCCTGTACCTTTCACCCTTGATTTATCGGGGCAGTTCGCATATCGTGCAAGGCATTTTGCAGCAGGACGGGAGTTTAACCGCATGGACGCAATGCACGCAGCAGTTTTGGGCAGTATACAGGGCCTCACCGAGGTTCTTCCGATCAGCAGCTCAGCTCACCTGATTCTGATTCCCCAGTTCCTTAAATGGCCCGAATCCGGGCTCACCTTTGACGTCGCACTCCATGTGGGAACGTTTCTCGCCATCTCGCTCTACTTCTGGCGCGACATCCTGGAACTGTTCGGCAATTTCTGCAGCGGCTACCGAAACGGCGTCAATTCCCCTGCCAAACGGCTACCCTTCTATATCATCGCCGCTACCATTCCAGCGGCGCTGGCGGGCCTGACGCTGGAAGGTCCCATAGAGGAAATCTTTCGCGACAGCCCGACCGTCATCGCCTCGCTACTGATCTTTTTCGGCCTGCTGCTCGCCTTAGCCGACACCACCGGCGCTAAAAGGTGGCGGGTGGACAAGATAACCCTGAAGTACGCCGTCATCATCGGGCTGGCTCAGTGCCTGGCCCTGCTCCCCGGTGTTTCCCGCTCAGGGATCACCATAACGGCGGCACTTTTTCTCGGTTTTCACCGCGAGTCCGCAGCCCGCTTCTCCTTCCTCATTTCGCTCCCCATCGTTGCCGGCGCGGCGTTTTTAAAGGTGGGAGAGCTCCTGAAAACCGGCATTCCGGCCGGCGAGTTACTTCCCCTGCTGATCGGCATCTCCACCTCCGCTCTCTTTGGCTTCCTGAGCGTCGCGCTGCTCTTGAAACTGGTACAGCGCGATTCCCTGTATCCCTTCGTCTGGTACCGGCTCTTCGCCGGCTTCGGCGCCCTCGCGCTGGTCTTTTTCGGACTCTGATTAGTCGCCTGGCAAACTTTCCTTCCTAGGGTATGATTGACCTTTCTTTTTCCGGGGGCAGATCAGACAGTAGCAGGGAGGTACTCATGAGCGGCGGAATTAAGAACTGGCCCGAAGGCGAGCGTCCGAGAGAGAAGCTCCTGCAAATGGGCGCCACCGCGCTAAGCGAGGCGGAGTTGCTTGCGCTTATCCTCGGTAGCGGGAATGCCGCAAGCGGCCGCAGCGCCCTCGATCTAGGTCGGGAGCTGCTCCTTGAGTTTAACGGCCTCCGCTCGCTGGCTGACGCCTCCTGCATCGAGATGCAGCGCGTCAAGGGGGTTGGTCCGGCGAAGGCCACCTGCCTGAAGGCTGCACTGGAACTTGCCGGACGCGTTCAGGAAAAAAAAAGACCTATCGAATCCTTTACCCGCTTTACCTCAGCCTCCCAAGTCTTCGAACATCTCAATTACGAATTCAGGGATCGCCACAAAGAGTATTTCATGGCGCTGCTTTTGGACGGGAAAAACCGGATCATCAAGCGCGTGCAGATCTCCGAGGGGTCCCTGAACCAGAGCATCGTGCATCCGCGCGAGGTCTTCAACGTCGCCGTCCGCGAATCGGCGGCGGCCATGATTCTGCTGCACAACCACCCGACCGGCGACCCGACCCCAAGCCCCGAAGATCTCGAAGTGACCCGCAGGCTCAGCGAAGCCGGCCAGCTGATGGGGATCAAGGTGCTGGACCACATCATCATAGGCGACGGCGCCTTCTACAGCTTCACCGAGAGGGGGCACCTGTAGTCGGGAAGCCCCGAAGATTACAGCAAAAAACCAAAGGAGATCCAAAATGCGCAAAAACATCGTCGCACGGGAATCCCGCAGCGGCCAACATCTTGAGCAGGAGTGGTTAGACCTGGGAAACTTGGCACAGGTGGAAATTACCTCAGAAGACCCCGCGCATCCCATTGAATCAGCGTTGCAGCCTAATGGGGGAGCCGGCTGGCGGGCGGCGGAACCGGGGCTTCAGGTGATCCGCCTGCTTTTCGATCATCCCATAAGCGTCAAACGGATTTTAGTGGTGGTAGAAGAGCGAGAGCGGTCCCGGACTCAGGAGTTCGTACTGCGCTGGTCCCAGGATCAAGGGCGGAGTTATCGGGAATTGGTGCGCCAGCAGTACAATTTCAACCCGCCGGGAACCATCAGCGAAGAGGAAGAATACACCGTGAATCTAACCGGAGTAACGGCGCTGCAGCTTGATATTCAACCGGACGTGAGCGGCTCGGACGTCAGGGCTTCATTGGCACGGTTGCGCCTGGCCTGAAGCTGACCTCCCCTCCCTTGCTGAACTGATAATAAGTAATGATCACGCCATTCGTAGGTTGGGTTAGCGGTCTCATCGCGTAACCCAACGATGCTTTTCACCCTCCCCCAGCCCCTCCCATCAAGGGAGGGGAGCTTAAAGTCCATCCTCACCCGGCCCCTCGGCAAAGAGAGAGGGATCTACTGGAAATCCTCAAATTTCCCTTTCCCATTACTATTCAGCTGAAGCCCTGAAGCCCCCTCTCCCCTGGTGAGAGAGGGTTGGGGAGAGGGTGGATTTAACTGATTGCAAGACTGCAACCGGATAACGGGGGGAGTGGCGCAAGTTGCTGATGCCGCAGCATCTTGGGGATGAACCGGGGCGTACAGGCGGGGCGGGCAACGGCGGCGTGTGCTAAAGAAGTAGCCATCGGCAGAAAAAGGACGAAAAAAAGCGCCGTGACGAAAGGAGAAACACGTCACGACGCAAAGTAAGTTTTATTGTGTTTTTAGCTTTTGTGCCGCGCCTAGATCCCTTTCTCCCAGGCCTTGAGGCTGATGTTTCTGTCCATAAGTTCCCAGAGATGATCACCATCAGGAAGAGCCGTTAAAACGTGGGCCTGGTGTGCAGTCCGAAGCCTGATCAGGCGCTCTGCTCTGTAATCACTTAGCCTGACCACTTTTCCCGGTTCATGCGCTTCCTCATGCGAAGCCCATTTGTCGCTGGGTAACTCGAAGGACAATGAAGTATATACAAGAGAAGTGCCAACACAAGCTCACCCGTCGAAAATGTTTAAACACCTGGAACGTAAGGTTTTTATCAGAGCCGCCTGTAACCTGCGTCAAATTATCTCTAGATCAAAATATGAGCTCCTGTCACATGACGAGGGCTTAAGCTGCCGATTCAGCGCAACATTCAAGTTTTCATCAACTGTCAAAATTTGCACAGCAATTTTTCAAAAAAAGGACACACCGTCCTTCGGGTGTGCCCTTTTTAGGTTCCATCAACATCAACAAGACTTCCTTACTTCTGGACCCAGCGGCCGTTTTGGAGCTGTACCCACCAGCCGCGCTGTGCCGCTTCACGCTTGGTATCGGCAAAGGTCGCCGCCGCCTTTCCTAATACCAGGTCCAGTGCCTCCTTGCTTTCCTTTTGCTTATTCAGCTTCAAAATCGCCTTTGCCATGCTCATGACAACCGTTTTGCGGTCCTGGTTTTCTGCAGCCAGCATACTCTCATCCTGCGGAGTTACCTTGGTTTTTTCCCGCACCGTGACCAGCCCCTGATTGGTAAGGCCGACCGCTCCACTGGCAAAAAGCTCGTTAACCCTCGGCAGCCTGCGACTCATGTTGTCATAAGCCTTCAGGACCTCCGGCATGCTCGATAGCTCAATTGCCAGTGTGTCAGCTTCGTTGTCGGCGGCGTATGCGGCAGGCACCAGGGAGAAGATCGGCAGCTCATTAAACAGGTGGCTCAGCGGCTTGGCCTGGGGATCGGCAGGCGCAGTAGTAGGTGCCTTCGGGCCTGATGGCGACTTGTTGTCATCGGTTTTCAGCAGCATCTCATCGAGAGACTTGTACGCCTCCTTGGCCGCTTTCTCGGGAAAGTACACGTTCACGGTAATCACTGCACATGCAGCAAGAAGAAAACATGAGCATGCCAGCAGCCATCTCAAGAGTCTCGTTTTCATTGTTACCTCCGGTTTCATTAGTTTTACGACTGCGCAAGAAGAACGTATCTAATATAGCATGACGCTCTTGATTGGAAAGCCGGGATCTGACAGCAAACTCATTCACCCCATTTGAATTCCTGCGTCGCGGGAGCCTGTGCCGGCTCTCCTCCCTGCTCTTTTCCCGGCGGTTGCCCGGTCGCCGGTTTGCCCCGCACCGCCGCTTCCTTGATCGACTCAAGCAGATGGTTCAGGGCTATGCGGTTTTGGCCGGGAGCAATCGTGACGTTCAGATCCCGGACGCCGAACAGGTTGGTATTGATGATTTTCAGGGTATCGAAGCTCAAATCCCCATCCACTAGCATCGCCTTTATCTCGGCTGCATCATAGCGACGGTCAGAGCTAAAGAAGAACCCGCTCAGCTTCTGTTTCGCCAGACGCTGCAAGAACTCCTTGCTGACCACCATCTTCTCGCCCGCCCCTTCCCGTGCCCAGAGCTCGGCATAGCCGGTGAGATTGGCAAGCCCCTTACCTGCACCGTTCAGGCTGATCACTCCGTCTACCCGCCCGGAAATGTACCCCTCGATGGGGAGGGTCCGGCAAAGAGCTCTCATGCTGAGGCCGTTCACCAAGAGGTCTCCACGATAGTTGACCTTGTCGCGGACGGTGACATACCCTCTCCCTAGCAGCGCCCCTTCATGAAGCGAACTCTTCAGGGAGACGATCTCGGTGAGGCCGTCCCTCGCCTTGACCTGCAGGGTCAGCTTGCCCAGCTCAATCGCGCCGAAACTGATTTTGCCCACCGTGATGACCTCACCGCCTCCGGCAGGATTGCGCAACTGCTCGAGAAGGCGCGGGTAATTTTCCCTGCTAAAGGCCAGCGGACTCTGCTGCTTCGCACCCGGCTTGCCGGACAGATCCAAGGAGAAGGGAATCTTTCCGTTGATGTCGGCTAGCAATAGCTTCTGGGAGCTCACCTCCATGCGACCCTTTTGAAAGGATAAAGCACCTTGAACCAGCTTTTTTCCCGGGTGCAGGTCGATCTTCCCTTCCGCAGCCATAGTCCCGTCCAGCGTGGCTTCCTGAATCAGCCCGGGCAGGATATTGACAAACGGGTCGACCAAACCGTTCAAGCTGGTCTCCGGAAGGGAAAAGGTCAGGCTCCCCTCCCGCTTCGGCGAGAGCGCTTGAGCCAGTTCACCTTTCAGCTTGAGAACTACCCCGGGACCCGCCGAGAGCTCCCCTTGGCTGACTGACAGGGTACCTTTGGCCAGCGCACCGGCAAAAGAAAGCCCGGCGCCGGACAGCAAACTTTTCCCTCCCTCACCGGTCAGGGTAATTGCGCTCCCTTTCGACTCGAAGCGACAGGCGAGACCGTCACGGCCGGAATAATCCCCCTTCACTTGCAAGTCGAGAACTCCTTGCGCCGGGCGCAGGCCGCTATTCTTGGGGAGCATGGAACCTAGCGCTGCCAAGTCAGCTCCAGAGATGCTGAAATCGAACTTTGTGGCAGCCTGCGGCGCGAAGGGGTCGAAAGACGCGGTACCGGCTAGTTTTCCTCCCAGAACCTGCCCACCCAGCTCTGCCCTGCCACCGGATCGGGAAAAGACTGCATGAGCGCCCGGAGCCAGCATCGCCTTCCCCTGCCAGCTGATCGTTTTGGAGGTGAGGTCCGCATTCCCTTCCAACCACCTGCCCGAATTATCCGCGCTGTAGCTCCCCCTCAGGCGCCCGGAAAGGTTGTTGATCTGCATGTCGCGCTCCTTTACTGCAGCGCCCTCCATATCTATAGAGATGGGATAACTGACGATATCGCCATTCTGCTGCCTGGCCGGAATTCGCGCCGTGAGCCGGGATATTGATACATCTGCTCCTGCAACGCTAAGGCGTGTTCCGTCAAGGTAGAGAACACCATCAGCAAACCTGTAGCCGAAACGCGCATCTGCCGTCTTGCCACTTAGCGCCAGCTCTGAGAGCTGCATATTCCCCTCTGCCTGCAGATGCCCCGCTCCTCTTTGTACCTTTACGACGATGCTCCCTTTTTTGACAGCAACAGGATCCTTTCCCCTGGTGCCGCGCAATTCAGAAAGCAGCACGTTTGCGGTCGCGCTTAACTCCTGCGCGCTCTTTCCTGCCAGCTCCACTGTGGCTGAGGCGGTTCCCGATGCTAGCCGCAGGTCGTAGCGCTTGAGCAGAGAGTTGGCGGCGGAGAGTCTTGCAGCCGGGACTTTGAGGGAGGCTGTGTACGGGTTCACCCTAGCGGCATCGAAAGTAAGCCGACCCAGGATCTGGATTCCGGAGAGCGTGGTGGAAAGCGCGGGGATCTCGCCCCGAACCGGCTTGAAATGAGAAGAGAGGGTGAGACCAAAGGGGATGTCGAGCGCCTCAATGAGCGCCTTGTCCTGCCGGCCGGAAGTCCAGAGCCTTCCTTTGGCGACAATGTCCCCATTCTGGCGAGAAAAGCCGATGCTCCCGGAAACTCCCGATAGTAACAGTTGTTCTGGCTTCGCCACTCTGCCGTCTTTCAATTGCACTGTACCGACCGCGCCCTTAAGCCCCGTTTTGCCGTTCCCGGTTAACTTAAGCGACTCGCAGCTAAGCCTGCCGCCGAAAAGGAGATCTTTGCGGAGTTCCCGGGAGAGCATAGAGTTGAGCCGGGCCAGATCAACAGGGTCGATAGCGATGTCCAGGACGAAGTCACGCGCGCCTGTCATTCCCCTGACACTTCCTTCAGCACGCAGCCTCGCCAGGTTATCCAAGGTCAGGGTGGATTTCTGCAGGCGCAGTAAGTCGCTTGAGGCATTGTAATCGGCGGAAAAGTGCAGAGCTCCCTGCAGAGGTTGGCTTTTCCCGGCAGGGGGAAGGCGAAGCTGGCTGAAGGAAAAATCTCCCATGGTCGCTAGCTCTCCCTTTTGCAGGGTGGCGTTTACCTTGAGTGCACCTTTGCCTCCCTCAAAAAGAGCCGGATTCTTCAGCTTCAATAGGAGCGCCACATCTTTAAGTGAGAGCGAGGGAGCGGTCAGGGTGAGGTCAAGAGCCGCATCGGCTCCGGCGCGCGCTTTTCCTTTGAGGGCGTAACGGTTATGTGCTGCATCCTCAAAGGCAAGGTCCACATTGGCATCACGGGAGCCAGTGGTGGCAAAGTTGAAAACGTGCAACGATATGCCCTGCGCCCCCTGCCCCTGGACCTGGAAAGAACCATTCTTGATAATGAGTTCCTTGATAAAGGTCTCGGCGGGTTCGACGTCAGGTTTCTTCTTCGCAGCCAAAAGCTGCTGAAGCTGGCTGAAGTTCCAGACCCCGCTGGCATTTTTATCCAGATTTATCTTGATCCCTTCCAGCGCAACCAGGCGGAAACGCTGCCGACCCTGGATAAGGTCTACCCAGAGTGGCGCAATGGTTACCGAATCTGCCACAGTAAGATTCCCCTCGGGAAACCCGGCGGGGTTTTTCAGGCGCACGCCTTTTAGAACCAGTTTCGCGCCCGAGGTATCGATGCTTTGGACTGAAAAGTCCTGGTTTAGTTGGGAAGTCACGAAGCGGGATAACTGGTCTGCAGGATATTGTGTAGCGAGGTAGATCTTGATGGAAGCGAAGATGAGCAAAAGGATGCCAAGAACTGACACTACCAGGCGTGACAGAAACCTCGTCGTTTTTTCTCTCACAATGTTTTGATTTGCTGCGTCGCCCATGCGTGGTTTCCTTTGCAGGGAGAACTCTACCTGAAATTACTGGGAAATACCAGCGCGACCCGGACACTTTCCCCCTTTGACAAGGGGGACTTTTTCTGAGTCCAAAAAAAAGGCACCCCAGAATCCCGGGGTGCCCTATTTGTTGCTGAAGCGCTTTTATTAATTAATATCGTTCGGCAGTGACGGCAGCTCCAGGCCGGCCATCCTCTGGACCATGCGCACGACCTGGCAGCTGTAACCGAACTCGTTGTCGTACCAGACGTAGAGGACGCAGCGGTTGCCCTGAACGATGGTCGCCAGCGAGTCCACCACTCCGGCATGACGCGAACCAACGAAATCGCTGGATACCACATCGGGGGAGTTGGTGTAATCGATCTGATTCTGCAGCGGGGAGTCGAGCGAAGCCGCACGCAGGTGACCGTTCACAATGTCAACCTCGGTGGTCTCTCCCAATTCCAGGTTCAAGATGGCGAGAGAGACATTAGGTGTCGGCACACGGATCGCGTTGCCCGTGAGTTTCCCGGCCAGTTCGGGGATCACCTTGGCAACGGCCTTGGCGGCTCCGGTCTCGGTGATCACCATGTTGAGCGGGGCGCTCCGCCCGCGGCGGTCGGCCTTATGGTAGTTGTCGATCAGGTTCTGGTCGTTGGTGTAGGAGTGGCAGGTTTCCACGTGGCCGCTCAGAATCCCGAACCGGTCGTTCAGCGCCTTCAGCACCGGCACGATAGCGTTGGTGGTGCAACTTGCTGCGGAGTAGATATTTTCCGAGGCGACGATCAACTCGTTATTCACGCCGGAGACGACGTTAGGGATATCTCCCTTGCCCGGGGCGGTCAACAGCACCTGCGAGATACCCTTTGCCTTCAGATGGCGCCCGAGACCCTCGCGGTCGCGCCAGATGCCGGTATTGTCGATCAGGATGGCGTTATTGATGCCGTACTCTGTGTAATCCACTTTTTCCGGCGCATCGGCGTAGATGATGCGGATCATGTTGCCGTTGGCAATGATCGCATTTTCTTCCTCGTCGATGGTGATGATGCCGTTGAAGGGACCGTGAACCGAGTCACGGCGTAGCAGACTTGCCCTTTTAATGAGATCGTCCTCGCTCCCCTTGCGCACTACTGCAGCACGCAGACGGAGTTTCTCGCCGCTGCCGGATTTTTCCACCAGGATGCGGGCGAGCAGACGGCCGATCCGGCCGAAACCGTAAAGCACGATATCCTGCGGCTCTTCCAAAAGCGCGCCGCGGCCGGTGTCGACGGCGGCGAGTTCGCTGCGCACGAAATCGTACACGCTCAACTTGCCGGCCTGTGCCTGGTAGCGCACCGTCAGCCTGCCGATATCGATACGTGCCGGCCCGAGGTCCAGCCTGTCTATCGCCTCAAGAATGGGAAAGGTCTCCAGCACGGTCAGCTCGCTGTCCAGGATCAGACGGGCGAAGCGGTGTGCCTTGAGAACTTCGATGGTCGGACTGTTGACGAGAGAGCGACCGTACACAGTGGTGACGATGTTGTTGTCGCGGTACAGATGGCCGATTATCGGAAGCATGCGCTCGGCATATTCCTCATGACCCTGCCATTCCTTCAAGTAGACTTCCTGTTTCTCAATGTTCATTTTGGATCCCTTCACAGAAATAAATAACGGCGACCTCTTTGATGCACTGTCGGCGCAAAAGCTTTGAAAAAGAACTGGTTTTATCTGAAGTTGAGCACGCGGGACTGTCAAAAGCGGCTTTCTTGCAGTAATTTTGACAGAGATCGATGGTTGAGACTGATAAAACCTGCACATATTACAGCATTTGGCAGACGCAAACAAACAGAAAACCATCCCGAGAACTTAACTACAGTAAATCGTGAATCGCTTAATTATATTCTCGCCACATTTGACTGACGTCGAACTTAGATTCAAGCACTGATATTGACCATACATCCTTTGCACTAGACCCCGCACTCGTGATATCGTTCCGCCACTAGGTCCGACCATCCCTATGCACTCCTTCGCGGCAGCTGCGCAATAAACAACCCACTTTGGCGTCCGTGAACCGGGTGGCATATTTTGTAAATTGGAAAAGCTATGAGAACCATCGTATTACTGGTCATGTCGAACGTCTTCATGACCTTCGCCTGGTACGCACACCTGAAAGACCTCCGCACCGCCCCGCTCTATGTAGCTGTCTTGGTGAGCTGGGGCATCGCCCTCTTCGAGTATCTCTTACAGGTACCGGCCAACCGCGCCGGGTACGGAACCTTCAGCCTCGGACAGTTGAAGATCATGCAGGAAGTGATCACCCTCTCCGTATTCATCCCTTTTGCCGTGTTCTACATGGGACAGCCGCTGAAGCTCGATTATCTCTGGGCCGGGTGCTGCCTGGCCGGCGCGGTCTTTTTCATGTTCCGGAGTTGAAGAGACTGATTTACAACTACTTTTGACAATAAGGAGCTCTCTATGATCAGCGTAGTGGCATCGATTCGTATCGCCAAAGGACAGCGCGGCGCATTTCTCGACATCTTCAACGCCAATGTGCCGAAAGTGAGAAAAGAGGCAGGATGCCTGGAATATTCCCCCGCCGTCGACATCGATGCGGCTCTTTCAGTGCAGGATCTTGATGAGAATGTCGTCACCATACTTGAGAAATGGCAGAGCCTGGAGGCGCTCAGGGACCACCTGGCGGCCCCGCACATGCTGGAATACAAGGAAAAGGTCAAGAATTTGGTCGAGAATGTCTCGCTGAAGGTGCTCCAGCCGGCTTAAGCCGGCTGGCACGATTATCCAGCAACGGGAGCGGAGCATGCGACACAAGATCACCAGGAAACAGTACAATTCCAAGCTTTGCTTCGTCTGCGGCCTGCGAAACGGCTCCGGTCTAAAGGCCTCGTTTTACGAAACCGAGCGGGGTGAACTGATTGCGATCTTCACGCCCGGGGCAGAGCATCAGAGTTACCCCGGGCGGCTTCACGGGGGGCTCGCCTCCACCATCCTGGACGAGACCATCGGCAGGTCAATTCTGGTCGGCAACGAGAAGGAGATTTGGGGGCTGACCCTCGAATTGAACCTGACCTACAAGAAGCCGATCCCGCTCGGGGTGGAATTGAGGGTGGTTGGGAGGATTACCGAGCAAAACAGCCGCTTTTTCCATGGGACCGGAGAAATCATCCTTCCCGGCGGCGAGATCGCAGTCACCGCGCGGGGGAAGTACCTGAAGGCGCCTTTGGAAAAAATTGCCAACTTTGATCGGGAAGAGAACGAATGGGCCGTGGTACTTGACGAGAGCGACCCCGAGAGCATCGAGCTACCGGATTAAACAGTAAAAGCAGGCGTTCTTGCCACGGAGCGCCCCACGCCGCCTGCCGCGGCGCTTTATCCCAGAGAAAGTACCACCTCTATTCAACCTCTCTAAACTCTCCTCCTCCCAGCGGGGGGAGGTCGGGAGGGGGGAAGACTGTGGCTTCTGGCTAAGAACCGGCAGGGTTCCCCCTCCCTAACCCTC
>Ga0209317_1000525_pt1 | contig 44613 bp, 40 predicted proteins | sample RifGroB2_FD_183994 | JGI IMG/M metagenome (GOLD analysis project Ga0209317, IMG submission 183994) | Soil microbial communities from Rifle, Colorado, USA - Groundwater B2 (SPAdes) (version 2) | ecosystem: Environmental > Terrestrial > Soil > Unclassified | place: Rifle, Colorado | collected... | reverse complement strand
CAACGTTTTTTTTGATTTTTTCATAAACATAAAAAGTTTGATGAAACCAAGTTCATCAAACTTTCTGTATTATCAATGTTGATTAGCCTTTTAGAGCTTTTCACCAACCATTTTTGACTAATATGCCCTAATTTCTCTATTTCCAATTATTTAACTGCTTTTTAAAGCCATTGCTATTCCGTCTGAGAGGAGGGTTTTGTCCTGAATGTGGCTTTCCATCAGACGGGTTGCCTTTATTTTCTCCTTCCCCTATTTACATTAAACCCTTCCAGGGTAAAAAACGATAACTTTCAAACGCTTTCAGTTGTATTTCCAATGCTCCGGTTAATTTCCAGACTGACTTCTTCCCTTTTTCCTATTGACTAATGACCGACTTCTCTTTTCTAGGTATATAAATACCGTTTAATGTTCCGCTTGGGCGTTTTCTCAAATTCCTTATCAACCAGAATGATTGAACTCAATTGAGAATATTTGGGAAGTTCCTTATTGACCTGCTTGCAGTTTTCCGCCATAATTTCCTTTAGTCGGTTTTCGTCCGTTTTTTCTGCTTCAATCAATTCCTGATCAGGGAAAACAAATGCGACAAACTTTCCTTCACGCTCGGTGATGACACATTCGAGCACATAAGGATAATTGTTTAGTTTGGCCTCCATTTCTTCGGGATAGATGTTTTGTCCTGAAGGTCCGAGAAGCATATTTTTGCAGCGGCCACGAATGTAAATGAAATTATCCCGATCAATAATTCCAAGGTCACCGGTATGCAGCCAGCCTTCTTCGTCGATTGCATCAGCTGTGGCCTTTTCGTTTTTGTAATAGCCGAGCATGTTGTTGGTTCCTTTCACAAGAATTTCACCAACTTCGGCATAGGGATCTTTGGAGTCGATGCGGACTTCCATCCGGTCAACAAGCCGGCCGGCAGAAGTAGGACGGAAACTTGTAGCTGGTTCGTACGAAATCAATGGCCCACATTCGGTCATTCCGTAACCGATTGTAAACGGAAATTTGATTTTGCGGAAGAATGCTTCAACCTCGTGGTTTAGCGGGGCGCCTCCAATCACAATCTCGTGGAAATTACCTCCAAAAGTTTCGACGAGGCCAGCGCGAACCTTTTTATATAACAACAATTGAATTCCGGGCACTTTCAGCAGAAATTTCAGGATCGGTTTTTCAAGTTTAGGTAGAATCCGTTTACGGTAAATCTTTTCGATGACCAACGGAACCGACAAAATCAAGTGAGGTTTAACTTCCTGAAATGCTTTAACAATCAATTGAGGAGTGGGTGGTTTGGTCAGGAATGAAACATGACAACCCACCGAAACCGGGAATAAAAATTCGAACAACAACCCGAAAACGTGTGCCATGGGCAAAAAAGAAACAATGCGATCGCCAGCTTTTAGTGGCATATGATCCTGGGCATATACGATGTTCGATAATAAGCTGCGGGCTGGAATCATCACTCCTTTGGAATATCCTGAAGTTCCGCTGGTATAAGATAATACACTGAGTTCTTCATCCTCAAATTCCCGTAGTTTGAAATTTTCCGGATTGGATATCCCGGCATGTTCCGCGCTATAACAGGTTTTCCAGCGTTCCATTTCTTCCGGATTAGAAAATGCCAGGGCTGAAAAGTCGGTCAGGCTGACAATCCCGCTTATTGCCGGAATTTTGGCAAGTTCCAGTTTTTCGAATAATCCGTCAGCCGCAAAAAGGAAAATTGATCCGGAATGGTTCAGGATATGATGAATATCTTCAGGATTAAAATCGGGTAAAACAGGCACGGAAACGGCTCCGTAACCTGAAACAGCTAAAAAGGCGATGGCCCAATTGGACGAATTTCGCCCCAGGATGGCAATTTTATCACCTTTTTGGATTCCAGATTCACGAAAATAACAATGAATCTGCCTGATCATTTGAGCAGCTTCACCATAAGTGGTGGTCGATCCCTGATAATCAGTAAAGGCAGGTAACAACCAGTTTTGGCTGAAGGATTGAGCGTAAAGACCAATTAGTTTGTCACGGTTCATATTGTTTAGGTTACGGGGTTAGGGTTGTGGCATGTCGTCATTGATAGTCAATAGGTCATTTATTGGGGCATACATAAAAAAAACTACTATTGAATGACGTGAAACAAATGACCATAAATGACAATTTTCACTACCAACTGCAACCGGCAAAACTCTCCGTCGTCTGGAGAGGGCCGGGTAATGTTTTTATCCGTTCACCACTTTCATCAACAGGTTCACATTGGCGTCAACTTGCTCTGAAGTCATCATTCCTATCGTCATACAATCCACGTTTTTACTGTCAATGACATACTTTAGCGATTTTTCACGTCGGCTTTCTTCTGTCATTTTTCCTTCGCCAAAAATTTTCATCCCGATCACACCTTTTCCGCTGTCGTGCGCTTTTTTCAACACAGCCATGACTTCCTCCGGACTGGCATCCATAATTAGTCCTTCCGGATTGATTCTAGACAGGATTACATCTACCCATGGATCATCGGCCGCCAGTTTCAGCGCTTCAAAATTGTGGCATGACACGCCAACAGTTTTAATGATCCCTTTCTGTTTGGCTTCTGAAAGGGCTTCGATGTATGGTTTTTTCTCTTCCTGCCAGGTTCCGTTGGTCATGCAATGCAAGAGCATGATGTCGAAATAATCCGAACCGGTTTCACTTCTGAAACGATCAAGCGTTTTCTTTGGATCATCTGTATTCCACTTTTCAGGCCGGGTCCAGATTTTTGAAAGCAGAATCGCCTTTTCGCGTGGGACTTCCTTGAAAATATTTTTAACATTCTGATGCGATCCGTACAGATCGGCTGTATCGTAGAAACTAATTCCTCTTTCATGGGCATACCGTGCAACTTTGAGCCAATTTTCGAGGCCCATGCGGGTCATATCAGACGACTGGTTGCCGCCGTGTGAGCCGGTTCCAATGGCCAAACGTGGCACAAGCATTCCGGTTCTACCCAATTTTACTTTGTCAACCTGGGTAATCTTCGAACCTACATAGCTCGTATTGGCGAAACCTGTGGTTACCGCAGCCGCGCCAATCAGTCCGGTCTGAATAAACTTTCTTCTTGAAATCTGTGACATAGCAATTGAATTCAAAGGATTAAAAAAATTCTATGTTTTAGGATTGCTCCTGAACAGGATAGAATGATTTTTGGATTTAAATTGTGGATGAAGATATAAAAAATAATTCAAAGCATTCAGGCTAACTTTAGCTAATCAGTTGGATTTCAATTTAGGCTGTCTGTTAGAAAGCTGTTGGTAACAAATTGGGTTGACAAATGGCAATTCAAGATTCAGAAATGCTTTTTTACCTATTTTTGGCCTTTCAATCACTCAAAACTAAAAGATTAGATTATGAAGAAATTAGTCCTTGCTTTTGTTGCAGGTTTATTTGCATTCGGTGCGTTCAGCCAAAACATCCAGTTACATTACGACATGGGTAAAGACCGGGGATATCCAACAACTACAGTTGAAATGTTCAGGCCAGACAAAACCGGTAATACCTTTTTCTTTATTGATTTCGATTATGGTGTTGGAGACGTAAAAAATAGCCCTGCCCTGGCCTATTTCGAGATCGCCCGTTGCTTTAAACTAGGTAAATCGCCTTTCAGCTGGCACGCTGAATACAATGGAGGATTTGGACAATGGAAAGCAGGCACAGCGAGTGGCGCTTACTCCATTAGCAACGCATGGCTAACCGGGGTTGACTATTCATGGAATGCCTCGGATTTTTCAAGAGGATTCTCTTTAAAAGCTCTTTATAAGAACATTGCCAATACAGTGGATGATAAACCAAACAGTTTCCAGCTGACAGGTGTTTGGTATCTTAATTTTGCCAAAAACAAAATGCGCTTCTGCGGATTCGCTGATTTGTGGAGAGAAAAAACTGCCTTCGGGAAAATGGTTTTCCTTACTGAGCCACAACTCTGGTACAACTTCACTCCAAAATTTGCTGCCGGTTCGGAAATAGAAATCAGCAATAATTTTGCAGGTCAGGATGGCTTCAAGATCAATCCATGCGCTTCGTTGAAATACACTTTCTAAACTAAATAACATGGAATTTATAACCAAATTCTTCAAGCTACAGGAAAATAAAACGACTGTACGTACCGAGATCATTGCAGGAATCACCACCTTCATGACGATGGCCTATATCCTGTTCCTGAACCCGAATATTCTTTCGGCTACCGGAATGGACAAGAATGCTGTATTCTTCGCTACGGCCATTGCCGCTGGTTTTGTAACCATCGCGATGGGGTTGGTCGCCAACTTCCCGATTGCCCTTGCTCCCGGTATGGGACTGAACGCTTTTTTTGCTACCGTTGCTTTGGCCGGAGTGGGAATGCCCTGGAGAGTGGCATTGGGTGCAGTTTTCATTTCAGGACTTATTTTTATTTTGCTGACAGTCACTAAAGTCAGGCAGATTCTGGTCGTTGCCGTTCCACATTCATTAAAAATAGCGATCACCGTTGGTATCGGATTATTTATCACTATTATCGGTTTGAAATTGTCTGAAATTATGGCTGTTTCGGCCAATGTCATTCCGCCGACACTCGAGCATTTAAATGCCACCAAAGGACAGTCAAACCTCTTGTTCTTCGAGTGGAACATTGGTTTGGGAAGCCTTAAAAATCCGGCCATGTTGCTGACCTTGCTCGGACTTGTGATTACCTCCGCATTAATGGCTTTACGTGTGAAAGGATCATTATTGATCGGAATTATTGTAACCACCATCATTGGAATCCCGATGGGTGTGACCAAAATCGCCGAAGGTTTTTCACCTTTTTCACTTCCTGATTTTTCAAACCTCGCCGTTTTCGAACTCGATATCAAAGGCGCGTTGAGCATGGGAATCTGGACCGTTGTATTTACTTTCACTTTTGTTGAGTTGTTTGACACTTTCGGAACCCTGGTTGGGACTGCCAACAAAGCAGGCCTGATTGATAAAGATGGCAATTCTCCTAAAATTGGAAAAGCCATGTTGGTCGATGCTTTTGGAGTTTCATTCGGAGCACTGATGGGTACCAGTACGGTAACCGCTTACGTTGAGAGCGCCGCAGGTATTGGAGAAGGTGGACGTACCGGACTTACCGCTGTTACCACCGGCTTACTTTTCCTTGTGGCTTTGGTTTTGGCTCCTTTGGCAACATTAATTCCGAATGCTGCAACTGCTCCGGCTCTGATCATTGTCGGATTGTTGATGGTTTCAGCCATTAAGGAAATCAATTTTGAAGATTTTACCGAAGGTTTGCCGGCTTTCATGTGTATCATCATGATGCCGTTTACTTACAGCATTGCCAATGGTGTGGCAGCCGGTATTATTTTCTATACCTTGTTAAAAGTACTGACCGGAAAAGCAAAAAATGTACATTGGATGATGTATCTGTTATTTGCCCTGGTTGTCATTCGCTATATCTTTCTTACTGAAGGATGATTCGATAATGGATAAATCTGCAAAGAGGCTGGGCTGCAAAGTTCAGCCTCTTTTTTATCGCTGAAAACTACCGGGAACGGGCAACTTGAAAGATAATTGTTGCCGGGTTACCGGATGTTCAAATTCGAGTTTGTATGAAAGCAGTTTGATGTAGTTCACCGTTCTGCCATCTTCGTTATAGCGGCGGTCGCCCGCAATGGGGCAACCAATGGAAGACAAATGAATCCGGATCTGGTTTTTGCGGCCTGTGTCAAGTTTGATTTCAAGCAAAGCCATCGAACGAAAGGTCTTTAATACGCGGTATTCAGTAATCGCTTCTTTCGAACCCTGAACTTCACGATCGTATGAAACCATTTTCATGTTGGCTTCCTCACGCAGCCAGGAACGAATAATTCCTTCTTTCTTTTCGGGAATGGCGGTGGTTTGCGCCAAATAATACTTGTTAACCGATTTCCAGTTTTCCTGAAATAATTCCTTCACTTCTTCTGATCGGGCAAAAATGATCAGGCCTTCAACCGCTTTATCGAGCCGGTGAACTGCAAAAAGCTGTTCACGACTGCCATACCGGTCACGCAGATAATTGCGGACATGCGAAAAAAGCGTTGGACCTTCAACGGCAGTATCCCCACTCGAAACAATTCCTGGAGGTTTATGAACCACCAACAGCCATTGATCTTCGTGAATAATCTTCAATTGAAAACCGTCCTGTTTTACGGCTCGTTCCTGCGATTTTGGCAATAGTTCAACAATCTGTCCTTCAGCAACGACATCATCCGGGCGTTTCAGGATTTTGTCACCGCATTTTACAGTGTGGTTGTCGATCAGCTTTTTCGCCTTCGAATTTGACATTCCGGCGTGGTAAGCGAGAATCAGTTGGAGGAGTGTACTATCTTTTTTTGCTTTTAGCTTCATCAGTCAATAATTTTCATTTACCACATAGACACATAGTTCTTATAGAAAAGAATTTAAAACTATGTGCGCTATGTGCCTATGTGGTTATTTTCAGGTTTAAATCTTCATGCGTAAAAAAGTGCCAAGAGGCAACTGAATTCCGGTTTGAGACAGCAGATAAAATTCGCCGTATTCTTTTTCAGAGGAAGTCAGATAGCTTTCTACCACATTATTACCAATAAGAGAAGAAAATCCAAGTGAATAAAGATTGAGCACCAGAAAACTGTCCTTTCCGGCCAGTAACTGAGAGCAAAGGCTTATCAGTTCATTGAAATTTTCTTCGAGTACCCATTTTTCGCCTGCCGGGCCGCGACCGTAAGCCGGAGGATCGAGAATAATTCCCTGGTATTTTTTACCTCTGGTCACTTCCCGTTTTACGAATTTAAGGGCATCTTCGACCAGCCAGCGGATGTCTTTCAATCCTGTTAGTTCCATGTTTTCGCGCGCCCAGGTAATTACATTTTTTACGGCATCCACGTGGGTTACATCAGCTCCTGCGGCTTTTGCAGCCAGTGAGGCCCCACCTGTATAAGCGAACAAATTCAGAACTTTACAGCCTGCTCCTGCCTTTTTTACATTTTCAAATATGTATTTCCAGTTTTCAGCTTGTTCAGGAAAAACCCCGATATGCCCGAAAGTAGTCAGGTTTAGTTTAAAATTCAGGATTACCGTACCCAATTCATAGGAAATAGTCCAGCTTTCAGGCATCTTTTTGAAAAAGGTCCATCCGCCGTTTTCCTCATCGGCAAAACGGTAGGCTTTTTTCTGTTTCTCACGCTGGTAGCGGGCATTGGCCATTTTCAGCCATTCTTCCTCCGGAAGCCTTTTGTTCCAGATGGCCTGTGGTTCCGGACGAATCAGGATATATTTCCCAAAGCGCTCTATTTTTTCAAATCCGCCGCAGTCAATGAGTTCGTAATCTTTCCAACCTTCAGCTTTAAGAATGATCATTGGTATTAAAATAGGTTTCAGGCTTCAAAAGTAATTGATTTTAACCTAATTTTATCCGCATATTTTAATCCTCCAATTATGCTCTTCAGAGATCCGATAACCAGCGCTCAAAATCCACGGATAAAGAATCTGATTCACCTTCAAAAAGCCAAGGAACGAAAGGAACAGAATGTTTTCGTTCTTGAAGGCTCGAAAGAATATACTCAGGCAATCAGGCATAACTATCAGTTTGCCGGAATTTTCGTTTGTCCCGATCTGATTTCTGAAGTGCATTTTAAAGCCTTATCAGCAGGAATTAATCACGATGCTGAGGTGTATCCGGTTTCAAAAGAGGTTTTCGATAAAATTGCATACCGCGAAGGAAGTGGCGGAATCATTGCATTGGCGCGTCCTAAAAGTCATTGTCTGGAAGATTTAAACCTGAAAGCTAATCCGCTTTTACTTATTTTGGAGTCGGTTGAAAAACCCGGGAACCTGGGTGCCATACTTCGTACTGCCGATGCCGCCGGTGTGGATGCCGTAATTGTATGCGATCCGCAAACCGACATTTATAATCCGAATGTGGTTCGTTCGAGCATTGGCTGCCTGTTCAGTGTGCCACTCGCTGTTTGTAATTCCAACAAAGCGATTACCTGGCTGAAATCAAAAAATATTGCCATCTATTGCACCTATCTAAAGGCTGCGGTTTCGTATACCAAAGTTGATTTTACCAAATCTTCGGCCATCGTAATGGGTACCGAATCGGAAGGAATTACCGACAAATGGGTAACTGCGGCCGATCAAAACATCATTATACCGATGCAGGGAAGCGCCGACTCCATGAATGTTTCAACAGCAACGGCCGTGGTCGTGTTTGAGGCTTGCCGGCAACGAAATTTCGGGAAATACTAAATTTCGGGTGTCCGATATGATGCCTAAACAAAATAGAATTTGTCATTTAGTGGTCATTAATAGTCCTTAAGTAGTAAAAAACAAAGAATACAATCAAATGACGATGAATGACAACGATTGGAAGAAAGAAATCCCAATTTGAAAAGTAAAGGGTTATTCAAATTAAATTTTATCAAATGACTTTAAGCAACTACGAACGACTCATCCAACTGGCCGATGAAGTGTTTGCTGTGAAAAGCGACCCCAGTCAATTGGATGTTAATGCGGAGGTTTTGGAGCGATTAATCCAACTCCATCCTGCCACGGTTTCTGCATTTGATGACGGAAATGGACCGGTTGCCTGGGTTTTGCTCATTCCCACCACGCTTGAATTAATGAACCGCTTTCTCGGAAGTGAAATTTCAGAAAAAGAACTTTTTGAACAGACTCCGCTGAATATCAGTTACGAAGCCATCTACTTGTGTTCGGCGCTGGTTCTGGAAGAATATCGCAGGAAAGGAATTACCAAAAATATGGCTTTAACAGCTATTGAAAAAATTAGCCAAAAACATCCCATTAAAGCTGCTTTTGTTTGGGCATTTAGTCATGAAGGAGATTTGGCCGCCGAAACCATTGCCAGATTGGCCGGGTTGCCACTGTATAAGCGGGAGAAATAATCGATCACGAACGTAATTTGTCAGGATTATTCCAGTAATTTTGTTCAAAGCCCAACTGACTAATAACCTGATTAATTCAGTCATGAAAAAGATTTTTTGCATCGCATTCCTGATTTTCTCGCTCATTTCCCTATGTTTTGCACAAAGTAAAACCACTACCGGCGATTAAAATTCAGATGTAAAAGACTCGCGCGGAAAAATGAAACCCTGGGAAAAGGGTGCGTACGAAACAGGTAAATACCGAAATGTATTTCTCGACGCCGGGTACAAACAGGCTGACATTGAAGCCAAACTGGAACCTTATTCGGATGGGTATTTTGATCCCTATTTCGACGGTTTGCTTTTCCTTTTCAGCGTAATGCACCTCAGCGGAAATTACCGGATTATTGAGCCATAAAAGACCAATCTAAAAATTCAGTCGGATAAAAAATATCCGAATTTATTAAAGTCAATGGCAGGTAGCTAAGATTCTGCTACTTTCCGTCACTTCAGGTATAAAGAGATTTAGATTTTATCATAAGATAGTTTCAAATTCTTACATTTGAAATTATCTCATGGGGTATAGAATTAGATTTTATGTGAAATTTTTCTGCTTCTGTTCATTTTACAGAACCTGACAAAACCAAAAAACCACCTACAAAATATTTGTAAGTGGTTTATTTTCAGTTGTCCTGTCAGGACAAAAAGAGTCTTTTCTTAGTTTTCTCGTATTTTCGTAATCTGTATACAATTCAGGAGATTACAAATAGTTTATTCAGTTAATTTTGCCCAACTTTCCCCCGATTTTTACAAAATCCGTTCCCCTTTGTCGTTCCCCTTTTGTATATTTGTAGTAACTAAACTGATTCTATTATGGCTAAGATAGGATTTCATTTGAATTTAAACAAGGTCGATAAGAATGGATTTGTACCAATACGGGCAAAGATTTCTGTTGAATCGAAAGCAGTTTCCAAAATCCTTCCTTATAAGGTAAAAAAGCCTAAAGATAAGGATCATTCTCAATGGAACTATGAGAAACAAAGAGTTGAAAAAACCAGAGAGAATGAAAAATACAACCAGTGGAAGGAAATAAATGAATTTCTGGACGGTTACGAGAGTAAAGCGAAAAAGCTGTTCAATGATTGTATTTTGAACGATGATCCTTTGACGCTGCAAATAGCAAGAAATTTTTTTGATGGGAAACAACCCGTTTTCAAATCAGTTAAAAAGGGGTTTTGGGAGGCCTACGATGAATTTTTAAAGGATATTGAAATAACAATGCAGGCTAGTACGATCAGGGTGCATAAATCGACCAAAAAGAAGCTTGAAAATTTCGAGACTGATACAGGGTATAAATTGACCTTCAATAGTATTACTATCTCATTCTTTGACAAGTTAAAGGAGTACATTTTGTTAACGAAAGGGCACGAATACAACTATTTGCCCGTTATATTGAGGCGGCTAAAAGCTTTTATGAATTGGAGTTTGAAAAGAGGTTATCACAATAACACCGACTTTAAAAGCTTTTCAGCTCCTGAGAAAGAAGGGAGTATTATTTATTTGACCTTTGATGAGCTACAGCATTTAATAAACTTTCAGTTTGAAAGCCGGAAATATCAAAGGGTTCGTGATTTCTATTGCTTTGGATGCTTAACCGGCGCCAGGTATAGCGATTTAAAGCGATTGACAAAAGATAATATTGCCGATGGTAAATTAAAGTTTACAACTCAAAAAACGAACAAAGATATAACTATACCCATTTTCCCGGGACTTACTACTATTATTGATCGTTACCCGGATCAACACAAGTTGTTGCCAAAATATAGCGGGCAAAAAGCAAATGAGTATATCAAAAAAGCCTGTGAGAAAGCCGAAATTAAGACACCTGTTGAGCTAAAAACATTTTTAAGGAATGAGACAGTTAAGGAATTTAGACCAAAACACGAACTAATCGGAACCCATACCGCTCGAAAAACTTTTGTCTGTTTGGCACATGCCAGGGGAGTTGACATTAAAACGATTATGGATATTACCGGAATACAGGATCAGAGAACCCTAAAAAGATACCTTGATGTTTCAGAAGATATAAAACGGGAAAGTCTTAATAAAATGTTTGACGAACTGACACCCAAGGCAAAACCTGAACCAAACCAAGAAACTATACAGGCCATTAAAGATGCACTTGCAAAAGTTGGTTTTAAGGCTGAAAATATTGAGAATCTTTTCAATCAGTTGGACTCCAATAAGGCTAACTAATTGTTATTTAAATAAGTCGGAATGCGACCCGGTACCAATTAGTGTAATGGTTTTTTGATTATCGTTTTTGATCCATATTAATAGCCAGTCGGGTTTAACATGGCATTCCCAATATCCTTTAAACTTTCCTGATAAAATATGTGGTTTGTAGTTTGGTGGCAATGCTCCATCATTTTCGAGTTGTTCAATTGTTTTTTGTAACAAGTCGAGTGATAACCCTCTTTTTGCACATCTCACAACATCTTTCTCGAACGTGTTGGTAGTGATTATCCTAAACATTGGCCTTTTTCCTGAGTTTTGAAAATAACTGTTCTGTGCTTTTGTATTCGTTTGTTTTACCCGCTTTGGCCTCATTCATAGATTTCAATAACGAAGCGCTGGGGGTTCGTTCCTCAATGATCGTAACGTAGCTTTGAGTTTTCAGAAACTCAATCATCTTTTTTGCGCCTGTTGTCCGGTCGTTGATTATTATTGTTGTCATAGCTGCAATATTTTGCACAAATATAAAAAACTTGCATGAATAAATTTGCCTGCCATTTGAAAAGCCGGCTGCAGTATCCAAACTTTTCCCGGTCCCAGCTCTAAATTCAAAAACAGCTATTGACTTAAATATTTATTTGTTGTAACTTGTACTCACTTTGTTTTTATTTCTTCCAGGGGTGGAAAGAGTTAATAAAATGGAGCCCTGCATTCGTGCCGGGCTTTTTTGTTTGCTGCAGTACCCTAACTTTTACCGGTTCCGGATCTCTTTCAATTTATGCTCGAGGCTCTGAATTTATTCCGATACGATACAGAAGGGATTTTTTAACCTATTGATATCGCGCCGGCTATTTTGTTGGTGGCTGCCGGTAACTGCATTTTTGCGGATTCCGCACCGAACCGCAGTTTTTATCGGTGTTACCTGGCGCCATCTTTAAAAATGTAGTTGCTGGCCAAAAAGAAAAACCCGGACAAATGATCCGGGGATACTATTTAAAAGTTGGTCAATCCGGGGATATAATAGCTAGGGCAAAATTTTTTATATCAATTTGCGATACCTTGACATTAATTCTGAAAATACCTCTTTGTTTCCAAATTTATTTTCAACATCAGAAGCCGAAAAATATCCACCTTTTACACACGCAGCAAGGAGTTCAGCTTCCTTATCTGTTGATTCAGATAACAATGATTTGAAAAGAGATGAATTTTTAATGGCTTCCGGGTTTTCTGATTTTATAAAATCTGGTTCAGTCAAATGGAATTCTTCAACCCAATTTAATATTAAAGGTTTGATGTTGAGAAGGTCTTTGGATAGATATTTTTCTAGTCGCTTCTTATCTTCAAGCTGACTTTCCAGTTCTATTATTCTTTTTTTCAGAATTTCAATCTCAACATTTAAATCATCTTGATAATCTGGCTTTTCTATGTCGAATAGTTCATTAAAATCAACATCAAGGACTTTTGCGATTTTAATAGCTATATCCAACGATATACTTTTCGTTATCCCTTTTTCAATCTTTGAATAAGCTGTATTTGATATTCCAATCTCTTTGGAGATTGCAACATGATTCAGATTTCTTTCCTCCCTTAGTCGTTTTATTTTATTGAATAGTTCTTCCATAATATATACACAAAGTTTAACGAATGAAACAAATATAACGCTTTTTCATCTATTTCCTATTTTTTTCTTTTTATGCAAACTAAAAGTTTTAAAATATATAACTAAAAGTTTGTATTTAAAACCTTATATATACAATTTAAAACTTTTAGTTTATAAATTTGGCTAATTAATCATTTATTTAAATATTTATTTGCATTTAGTTCCATTTATTGAATTAATGTTTTAGATTTGTTCTATCTTATTTAATATTTATAAAACCATGCAAAACGAAAATGTAATAATCAAATTTGTGACCGATCAAAAGACTATTGAGTCAGTAATTGAGAACGCCATTAAAAAGGCGAATCAAGAAAAAGATCAAAACTTAACTGATTTTGAAAAAGACAGATTGAGTAAACCTTTAGCGGCAAAGCTTGCAGGAATCTCAATTCCGAGTTTGGACAAGCAAATAAAACTAGGCAAGTTTAAACAGTACCGTCTGGGGTCTCGTGTTTATTTTTTAAGAAGTGAAATGCTTGAAGCTCTTAGAAACAACAGCTAGAATGGGTTTAAGCAACGATGAAATAAAAAAGATTGTTGAAGATTCATTTCTGAAAGCTGATTACGAATTTGAATATCCTCCTGTTTGCCTCGAAATAGCCGGGCAATATGGAAATCAAATTTTTGCTACGCTTGGAAATTTCTCTACCATTTTAGCACCTCCTAAAGTTGGTAAAACTACCGCCACTGGGGTAATAATATCGGCATTACTCACTAGGAAACAAGTATCTAATTTCATTCCAATGCTGCCAGATGACAAAAGGGTTATTGTTTGGATTGACACGGAACAGGGAAAGCCTGAATGTGTAAAAACAATTCAAGCAATAAGCTTCCAAACCTCTGGGAATAAAAAAGAACATCATGAAAATCTGAAATTCTCATCATTAAGAAAGCATGGGAAAGTGGTTCGCGTACAGGCTATTGAGTATATTATTTATAGTACTCCAAATATTGGTTTTTTAGTAATTGACGGCATCAGAGATTTGGTAAACTCAATTAATGATGAAAGGGAGGCAACAGAAATTGCCGATAAGTTACTAAAATGGTCGCAAGAACTAAACATCCACATTATGGGAATATTGCACGAAAACAAAGGAGATAAAAACGCTCGTGGGCACGTAGGAACTGAATTGATGAATAAAGCCGAAACGGTGGCAACATTGAGTCGGGGGGATAATAACGGAACCCGCACAACCATACTTGAACCAAAATTTACGAGGCACAAAGAGTTTGAACCTTTTGCTTTTACGATTGACGAGGGCAAAGTAATTGAATCCGAAATTAAGCAAACCTATGAGCCAAAGAATCCCCAGGTTCATCAGTTAACTATTGATGAGATTGTCGATACCATAAAAGCCACTTTTGAAAAAGGCAATCACTTAACTTACAAAAACTGCTGGAAAGGTCTACAAACAAATCTTCTTGAGATACATAAAATAGATTTTGGGATAGATAAATCTAAAAAGCTATTGACCTGGTTGAAGAATAACAAATATCTTAATTACGATGAACAAACAAAGCATTATACACCCAATTTGCCTCATTAGTGGTATGGTAGTTTGGTTTGGTGGTATGGGTCATTCCATTACAGATAAATATCTAATATTCAGATGTTTAAAATTTTGTACAATCACACTAGAATGGAATGGTCTATTATATATGAATACAAATCATACCATTCCAGTTAAAGTATTGATTATCAATGTTTATAGTGGTATGGTCAATTGAAATGAATTTTTACCAATCAAAAAAGAAAAGATGAACTGCGAACAAGCCAACAAAATTAGTATTGACGGATTCCTCTCTAGCATCGGAATTCAGCCAAAGAATAAAACGCGCAAAGGTTTTATGTATTGCTCTCCATTTAGAAACGAAAAGAAAGCCAGCTTTATGGTTTTCCAGCCTGATAACCATTGGCGTGATTACGGAACCGGCGAAAACGGTAGCCTGATCGACCTGGTTTGCAAAATTTATAGTACCACTACTTCAGGCGCTTTATCCATTTTATCAGGTACCCACATCCCGGACAATCATTTTTCTTTTGAGAAGCAAGAGGAAATCAACTCCAGCATCCAAATAAAACACGTTCAGAAACTTCAAAACAAGGCATTAATCTACTATCTTGAAAAACGGTGCATCCCCTTTAAAATAGCCTCAATTTATCTGGAAGAAGTTTATTACACGGCTTATGAAGGACAGGTAAAGCCTTATTTTGCAATCGCCTTCAGAAACGACAAAGCCGGGTATGAGTTAAGAAACGGAATAAAGACAAAGAATTTTCCCAAAGGATTCAAAGGAAGTACTAACCCAAAATATGTAACTGAGATACCAGGCAACGAAAGCACAATTGACCTCTTTGAGGGTTTCATCGATTTCCTGTCATTTTTAGTTTATTTTCAAAAATCCAGACCCGACAATACTTCAATCATTCTTAACTCAACAGCTAATATCAGGAAGATCGAAAGCAAGCTTTCACAGGCCGAAAAAATATATTCATACCTTGACAATGACAAGGGAGGAAAGGAAGCCCATACGTGGCTCAAAGGAATCAATCCTAATGTCGAAAACAAAAGCGAACAATTGTATCCGGATCATAAAGATTTCAACGATTGTTTGATTTCAATAAAAACAACAATCCACAGGGATAGGCATTAAATATAAACATTTAATTATCAATCATTTAAAAATTAAGTTATGAAAAAATTACTTGAACACATGGGGCCTGTATTTAAACAATGGGCTGATCAGTATTTTGAATCGGAAATTGCAATTCAATTCGAAGATTTCCAGAAGAAAAACCCTGAAGAAAGTGCAAAATGTGACATTGAAAGTTTCAAAGAAAAACTATTGGCCTACCATGTTTTCAAAGGTCATTACATTAGTACCAAGTATTTTACCAAGGCTATTAATTCAATCGCCCAAGGTATAGAGTCACCATTACCCAGCGACATAAAATTGAGCGAAAAACTTTTGAGCTTCATTGACCAGATGCAAAATGACGAGTGGGACGGCCTTGATTGTTCCCTGATGGCTATTTCTGATGCAGTTTGCTTTATTGGCACCATACTTTACCAACTCGAAGACGATGAAAAGCAGAATGCGTTAAAGCACATTGAAGCTCTTTGTTTAACCCGCGAAAAAATGGAAACATTAAGAGGTTAGTAATTTTTTTAAATCATTAACATTGTAAAAACGTACCGGTAATCAGACCGGCGCAAAATTCCTGAATTTTTTACCCGAAAGCCGGGATTTCCCTTCCGGCTTTTATTTTTCTTCAACTCACCGCCATCGGCTTCATACTAAGCTACAGAAAAACAATCTTTAACAGCTTAATAACAAAAAACTATGAATTCTCCCTTTCATCTAACAGTAGTTATTTATCCCTCAACAGCCATTGCTCCCAGACGCATGTCAAAAAAAGAATTCGCCAAACGTTTGGGTGTTTCAGAAAGAACATTGCGTAATTATCTTAACAATCTATATTACCCCCAATTGGAGAAAATGGGATATTCTAAAAATCAGAGAATGCTATCTGCAAGTTTGGTGGCTAGTCTTGATAAATTCTTAGGTACTATTCCTGGGGCGGAATAAGTAAAAACACCATATCTCAAAATTCTTGTATTTTTTTTCTATCCACGCGGCAAAATACGGCAAGCCCACTTACCATATAACGTATTTTTACTTTCAGTTCCTTGTATTTGGTGTGTCAAGGCCTTTGCCCTATTAATGTATTTATAGGTCACAATTGTTGTATATAACGATTTATGACAGTTGAATTATAAGTACACAATTCGAATGTGCATCTCTGATTGATGGGTGTATAATGGTTAAATAAATCAATCACAATTCTAGGCTGAGAGCTATATGATTAGTGTATATGTCGAACATTCAAGTGATTTTGGTTAATTTTTTAAGTAATCTTCCTGATAAGGCAAACACAACCATTTACAAGGATTAACCCTTTAAAAACACAAATTATGCAAATCAAAAAATTTAAAAAGAAGTATCCGGATTCTCCGGTGATAGGTTTCTTAGAAAAGAAGCCAATTGCAACAATCTTGTTTGCAATTATGGTTGTTGCATTCATCTCTAAATTATTTTAGCTATGGCACAGAGAGCAGGTTTTAGAAACATTCAAATTCAGGCAAAGCCGGAAATGTATGAATTATTTGAAGATACCTACCTTCAGTCAGGAGCCAATAGCAAGGCTGAATTTCAAAGAATTCTACTTGATAACTATCTTAACCCGGAAGACTCAAACACCTCGGAATTAAGAAAAGCTGAAGAAAGCTTGAAAACCATAGAGGAAAATTTGAGAATTGCCAATGAGGAGAAAGTTAAACTAATGTCCCGTCTGGGACTGTATGAAACGGAAGAAATGAAGACAGTTCTAAAAAAACATAAGGGTGAAAAACTTGTGTTTAAGAATTCTAATGGTGCAAAAATGACCATTGAAATTAATGATCTTCCTGATGTGTTCTCAGCAATTTTTAACTCAGTAAAGATCAAATAGTATGGAAATTACACAACTCGTTGACCCTTTCAGTGCCCAGGTCGCTGGATCAAAAAATGGCCTTTTGATATTTGTAGTAGTTCTTGCCATTATTGGCGGAATCGGCTATTTCCTTTACAGAAGTAATAAACTTAGCTTTAGTGATGGAAAATTGTCTTTTAACCTTTAAATTAAAATCATTATGTCTGAAAATAATCAAAACAATGACGCTGAAATTTTAGCTGCTCAACAAAATTACAACCAGCGGTACAATGAATACATGAATGGTTTAAAAGGTGGAGATTTAATTCGTATTTCAGGGCTTGAAACTGCATTTCGTGAAGCTGAAACCCGGCTCAGAGGACTTAATAGAAATCCTGCATCGGGCATACCAGTATTGGTATTACCAACTAACGGTTCTACCCCAGTAACAGGGATTGAATCGTATAAAATCTCAGCGAAAGTTGCATCTGATCAATACATAAAAAATCCTTATTATCATGATGGCGTTGATTATTCAACACTATCCCGTCAAGGCTATGATGATCTTCTGAAAAAAATCACCGAAGAGATTAATCGCATGCAAACTGACTATAACATTAGTAAACAAGCTGGTGTCAGTGGACCGGCACTCGCTCTTAAATTGCAATGGATTGAACCTGCGAAGAAATATTTAGAGATGGCAAAAAACTATAAAGCTCAATTTTATCCTGAACCGATCAAGCCTCCTTTGAATATCCAAACACCAACCACCACAAAAAGCAACCAGAAAAGTAATTCAATTTTGGAAACGATTAGGGAAAAAAGTTCGGATCCTATAGTATTGGTTGGGGTTGGAGCAAGCGCATTACTAATTATAGGTGTTGGAATTATAGTTTTTTCAGATTAATTTCTAATTTAAAATATAGCCTTTTTTAGCTGCTTTTTGGGCTATGTGCTTTTTTTTACTTTTAGCCGTGAGGCTTGCAGAAATGCAAGCCTTTTTTATTTCAAAAACACAATTCGTTCCCTATTCGTTCCCCTTAAAATACAAAACCGCTTAACTGTTAATTAGTTAAGCGGTTTTTCAGTTGTCCTGTCAGGTCTCGAACCTGAACTCTTCTGATCCAGAATCAGACGTGTTGCCAATTACACCACAGGACAATTTTCAAGATGTTAAACAAATTTCAATTTGCCGAAGCTTTAATTGTTTGTTTTTTGTTGACCTGCCAAGGCTCGAACTTGGACTCTACTGAACCAAAATCAGTTGTGTTGCCAATTACACCACAGGTCAATCCTTCGTTGTCTTTTCTTTAAAGACGGTGCAAAAATATAAAAATTATTTTTTCAGGGCCTGTTTTGAGTACAAATTTTCCGTTTCTCATGAAATGTTTCATTTCTCTTAATTGACGCCCCTGGTTTATCCGGTCAGAGTTTGTCGGTTTACTACCTCGTATAGCCTTTTAAGAAGTTTCTGACCTCGCGATGACATCCCGGCTGATCCGTGAAATTCAATCTCGTGTTCAATCAGTTCGATTAATTCACCTGCAAAATCAGGCTCTTTCATGGCGATATTAAATAAAACCTGCATGGCATGAACACGAACTGCAACAGGTTCCGAAGCATCCGTGAATATTTGGTACCCGAAATTTAACAACACAGCCATTTTCTCCTCGGGAATATCATGAAGGCTGATTAGTTTGAGGATGTGCCTTTTTTTGCCCGTATTTTGAGTCGTAAGCACAAATTCGGTCAATGCCGGAAGATATGGAATAACCATGTCAGGATGTTTATCGTGGATTTTATCTACCATCCATGCTGCCCGCCAGTTTTCAGGTTGGCTGTCATCCATTGCTTTGGATACGATCAGATCAAGGTATTCCGGGTAATCAGCAACATACCGTACCATCAAGGCCAGATTTTCCCATGATTGGATCAACGTACGGATATCATTTTCAGTCATTTCAGAAAAGCTATTTTTTGTGCAATAAATATAAACCAACTTTGGCAAATCCGGAGAAAGTTAAATCCTTTTTCCTGATTCCTCTTTCTGAAATCGCATGAATAATTTCCCTTTCCTCTTTTTCTTTTTCTAGTCAAATATTAACTTCTTTGTAAGCAGATTCCAAATCGAGAAAATGATAGATGTTTGTTGCGCAATTATTTTAAACGATAAGAAAATACTCGCAGTTCAGCGTGGCCCGGAAAGCAGTCATCCAATGCAATGGGAATTTCCGGGAGGTAAAATTTTGCCTGGTGAGACTGCAGGGCAATGCATTGTTCGTGAGATTCAGGAAGAATTATTGGTACGGATTGGAGAAATAACTCAACTAGAATCAATTGATTTTGATTACACTACAAAACAAATAAGGCTGATTCCCTTTGTATGCAAAATCAGTTCTGGTGAGATTTTTCTGACCGAGCACATTTCGAGGCAATGGTTCAGTTTCGATGAATGGGAAAAGTTAGATTGGGCAGGTGCCGATCGCGAATTGATCCTGAAAAATCAGGAATCCCTGAAGTTGTTGTTGAAGGAATAATCAGTAAAATTATCTGAGAATCAAAATTCGTCCCGTCGTTTTCTATTTTATCAGATTCGGGAAAATAAGGGCAAAAGCGACAAAAACTGCAGTCCAGCTAAGAATGGATAAAACCATGTACGACATGGCAAATTTATGTTTTGAGTAATATTTGTTCAGCAGAAATGCACCGATTGGGATGCTTAAAATTACCGGTGATAAAATAATAATTCCGGGTAATCCAAACTTTGCCCTGAACCTGGCAATAAAACGGTTTCTTTTTGAGAAAACCCGTTCACCGGTTATTTTCCTTCGCCATTCGTTTAGTTGACGGTATTTAAAATGAACAATAGCAGGCATCATTTTCCGGAGGAAAGTTTTGACATGATGAAACTGCTTAATTGCGAAGCCGCTGAAATGATAGAAAAAGAAAAATCCGGCTATTCCGCCCAATGTAACTGCAATAACAGTCTGTTCAACGTTTAACCCGATTAGCAATGCAAAAGGAAAAGTAACAATGTACTTCACCGATGCTAACAAAAATACCTGAATGATTTTTAAAACCGCGATCATGATCTTCTCCGCCTCCTAAATTTCCAGAATAGAACGTCAAAGGTCGGTAAAATGTTGTAACGAAAATCAGATAAGTATCTGAAATTTAATCTTATTAAGATTTTTTAAAGTTTAACCTGTGCTTTCGTTTTGTTAAAAAATGCTGGAGTCTATGTCTGGCGCGGCTTTCATTTTACTATTTTACTAACATGCCATAAATCAGTCCGATAGCAATCAGTCCTAAAATAAGCAGATAAGTATAAATATTGGCAAAATTCATCGTCCATCCCATCATTCGAGATCGCTTTGGAACAACTATTCGCGGATCTTTGGCGTTAAAATAGAATATTCCCCACTTGTAATTCTCCGGATTCTGGATCATCCGGTCCTTTTCAAACTGATCAAAATTGTGTTTCACGCTGTTATATAGTTTTAATGGATCAATACATTCATTCTAAACTCCCGGGATGTTGATTCCTTTAATTTTCCGGTACAAATCGAGTGCATACAAATCAGTCATTCCGGATACAAAATCAACGATGGCCTGTACTTTTTCATAGGTTGTTGCATGGTTTCCTCCGTACTGATCAGGAATAAGTTGAAGCAGTTTTTTTGAAAATTCTTCCTTCGGATTCAGCATGGCTTCAATGAAAACTTCGAGCAGGGTTCCGATAATCTGGTAACCCGAAATTTCAATTTCAATAACCGACCTGGAGTTATAAATATCACGGATACTTGTCTTTTTTATTTCCTGAATAGCTCCTAATAACCCGGAAGGAACCTGATCAATCAGCGCTTTCTGATAGCTTCCGGACAGAATGTCCTCCTGCCGTTCCCAAAAAACATCTACACATTGTTTGACCAATTTTCCAATTACACTGGCACGCAAATAGGCTATTTGTTCATTCGGATCAGCCACCAGGTTGAGTGTTTCTTTCATCCTCCTGATTTGTTTTTGTTCGGTTTGCGGATCAAAAAATCCCATCAGCATTGAACTTGTCTGCTCAAAAGTGTGAATCTTTAATTTATGTGCATCTTCCAAATCCATCAGTTGGTAGCAAATGTCATCGGCAGCTTCGACCAGAAACACCAGCGGATGCCGGATGTATTTTGCCGGATTTTGTTTGATTTGAGATAATCCAAGTTCAAAGGCAATACTTTCGAAAATTTCTTTTTCCGATTGAAAAAAACCAAACTTAGGTTTTTCTGTCAGCAACGATTCGTAGGGATATTTAACGATAGATGCCAGTGTTGTATAGGTCAGGGCAAAACCACCGGCACGCCGGCCATTAAACTGATGACTCAAGAGACGAAACGCGTTGGCATTTCCGTCGAATTGGGCAAAGTCTCTCCATTGAGCTTCATTAAGCTCATTTTTAAGTCTGGGCTCTGTACTTTTTTTGAAAAACTGCGCGATAGCATCTTCACCTGAATGCCCAAAAGGCGGATTTCCCATATCGTGGGCCAGGCAAGCTGCTGAAACCACCGATCCTATTTCCTGAAAAAGCGGGTTTTCAACGTCCATTTTTTCAATTTCTGCTTTATCTACAAACATGTTTCCCAACGACCGGCCAACACTGGCAACTTCCAGGCTGTGGGTTAGTCGGTTGTGCACAAAAACACTTCCCGGAAGCGGAAAAACCTGCGTTTTGTTCTGCATCCTTCTGAACGGTGACGAAAAAATGATACGGTCGTAGTCACGCTGAAACTGTGTCCGGTTACGCTTGTTATCTGTTTTTGAGAGTTCTTCCTGTCCCAATCGGGTCGTCGAAATTAGTTGGTTCCAGTTCATTCAGAAATTGTTTTATATGATTGTTCGTTTATTTACCTCTTGAGCCTTTTGGGACAGTCAATGGTAGTCATTCATAGTTATTCTGTTGTTTGATGTCACTACAAGACGACTGAATGACCACTGAATGACAATTAAATGACGTATTAATGTTGTTAGACAAATTTGTGACATCTATATTGTTTTAAAAAGTTTGTGTCCGGTAGTTGTTCATTTCCTTGTCTGCTTTTCTGGCATTCGGATAACAGTGTTCGAGTAATAACCAGAACTTTTCGCCATGATTTTTTACTACGGTATGAGCCAGTTCATGCAAAAGTACATAGTCGATGAGGTGTTCCGGAACGCGCATCAGATGTAGATTTAGATTAATGTTATTGACCGAAGAGCAGCTTCCCCATCGGGTTGAGGCATTTTTTATGCTTACATTCTGATAGTTGAATCCATGTTTGTCAGCCAGTTCGTTCAGTCGTTTCGGAAGATAAATTTTTGCTTCCCAACGCATCACGTCAATCAATGTATTTTTTATAAACTCCTGAACTTTTGGTTGTTCAGGATTGACCCTTTCAGGAATAAAAATCTGAATGATTCCATTTCCAACCCGATTATAAACTTTTTCAGTATTTCCTCGGGTAATTGCCAGTTGGTGGAACCGGGTTTTAAAACAGCTTTCGGGAGTAAATAAAGTTAGTCCGGCTCGTGTTTTTGATTGTTGTTTAAGTATCCAATCTGTTTTCGATTCAGCAAACCGGATTGCATCGCGATACAAAACTGAAGACGGCATCGAAACCACAATTTCGCCGTCCGATTTCACCCTTAGGCGAATTCTTCTCGATCGTTCATTGATCAGAAATGAAACTGGTCCGACTTGTTCAATATTGATTTGTTTCGTAGTCATTCTGCTTTCCGGAATATTTTGCTAAAGTAATCAAACCTGAAAAATTTATTCTATGAACTGTAAAAACCAATTCGAGGTTTTTTGTGAATGGATGGAAGCTTTGTTTTGAACAAACCAGGTGAATTCGCAAATAAAACAGTTTTAGTGATAATGATGTTTCGAAACATGAAGTAACAGCACAGTGCAGCATTGTTAAACCCAAAGCTTATTGTATTTTTATTCCTTCTTTTTTGATTTTTTAATTCAGAGTGAATAATAACCTAAACTGCATAAAATGAAAAAATTAGTATTGTTTGTATCATTATTTGCCTTGATATTTCAAGGAGCAAATGCCCAGCAAAAACTTTTTAAGGAAACTGAAGAACAGAAAAAGGAACGGATGGCCTGGTGGGTCAACGAACGTTTTGGCATGTTTATTCACTGGGGATTATACGCCCTGCCTGCCCGGCACGAATGGGTAAAAAATCAGGAGCGGATTACCGATGAAAATTATCAGAAGTACTTCGAGAATTTCAATCCTGATTTGTACAATCCGCGTGAATGGGCTAAAATGGCCAAAGCTGCCGGGATGAAATACGCTGTTATTACCTCCAAACATCACGAGGGATTTTGTTTGTTCGATTCAAAGTTTACCGATTATAAATCAGTGAATACACCGGTTGGGAAAGATCTTCTGAAAGAATGGGTGGAAGCTTTTCGCGCGGAAGGTTTAAAAATCGGCTTTTATTACAGCCTGATCGACTGGCATCATCCTGATTTTACCGTCGACCGCGTTCATCCGCAACGAACCGACGATAAAGCCAAACTGGCAGAACTCAATAAGAACCGCGATATGAACAAATACCGTGAATATCTTCACAACCAGGTACGCGAACTTTTGACCAACTATGGAAAGATTGATATGCTTTGGCTCGATTTTTCATATCCGGGCGAAAACGGCAAAGGACATCAGGACTGGGATTCAGAAAAGCTGATTAAAATGGTTCGCCAGGTACAACCTGGAATTTTGGTGAACGACCGGCTTGATTTAAAAGATTACGAAGATGGATGGGATTTCACTACTCCGGAGCAATATAAAGTCTCGAAATGGCCTGAAGTCAACGGGAAAAAAGTGGCGTGGGAAACCTGTCAGACTTTTAGCGGATCGTGGGGATATTACCGTGACGAACACACCTGGAAAGACACTAAACAGTTGCTCGTTTTGCTCATCGAATCGGTAAGTAAAGGTGGAAACCTTCTGTTGAATGTTGGTCCGACGGCACGTGGAATGTTTGATGAACGCGCACAATCGAGGTTAAAATCGATGGGTGAGTGGATGAATCTGAACAACCGCTCGGTTTATGGCTGCACTCAGGCTCCTGATGAATTTAAAGCGCCGGATAACAGTTTGCTTACCTACAATCCGAAAACTAATCGGTTGTACGTTCATTTATTGGATTATCCTTTGCAGAACCTGAATTTGGAAGGATATGCCGGAAAGGTAAAATATGCACAATTTTTGCACGATGCATCCGAAATTAAAATTTCGCAAAGGGTAGAACACGGAGCAAAGGAAGGTGCAACTCCGACTGATTTGAATTTAAGTCTGCCGGTTACCAAACCCAATGTTGAAATTCCGGTGATTGAATTAATCCTGAAATAAGTAGGAATTAGCTTTCAGATAAAGAGATTTCATTCTTCGCAAGAGGGATGGAATTTTTTGTTTCTTTCGTAAATGTAGCTGCTGTTTTGGGTAAGTCAGCAGAATATCATTACCACAAATATTCAACCGAAGGCTTCAATTTGGAACTTGAAACCTGAAACTTTGAACTTTTGTTACCTATCCAGCCAATTCTTAAACTCCTGAACCCGTTCGCGGGCAACAATGATGTCGGAATCGTCGATGCCATCGATTTTCAGGCGGAGGCGCGAGTTGGTCCAGGCCAGAATGTTGGTGCAGGCAGCAATGGAAACAATGTATTTGCGGTTGATACGGAAGTATTTTTCAGGATCGAGCATGGGCTCCAATTGGTCGAGTGCATAGTCGATGCAATAGGTATGGGCATCGGTGGTTCGAATAAAACTGGCTTTCTCCTGGCTATAGAAAACGATAATATCTTCCACGGGAACACTTTTGATTTTATCGCCAACTTTCACCATAAAACGCGATTTGTAAACCTTTTCGGAGGCAGGATTATTCAGCGAAAGAATTTTTTCGAGCGCCAGTCCCGGTGAAAAATGCTTTGCTTTTTCAATGGCTTGACTAAGCCGTTCTTCTTCAATTGGCTTCAGCAAATAATCTATTCCGTTAGTTTGAAAGGCCTCGATGGCATAATGATCGTAAGCAGTCGTGAAAATGATCGGACATCGGACTGAAACCAGGTTGTAAATCTCAAAACTCAATCCGTCTGCCAGTTGAATGTCGGAAAAAATCAAGTCAGGTTCGGGATTGGTTCGAAGGTATTTTATTCCGTCGCGCACCGATTCTATTCGGGCAACAACTTTCATGTCAGGAGCAACTTTGGCAAGCAACCGTTGCAGGTGGTTGGCCGCCCGTGTTTCGTCTTCCAAAATCAGTATCTTCATTTTACCAATGCTTTTAAAATGGGCAAACGAATCAGAAAACGATCATCGGAGGTAAAGATCCGGATGGGCTTTTCCGAAAAAAATGCGTACTGCTGGGTAATGTTTTTCAGACCGGTTTTTTTTGAATCATCGCCCACTTTTTTAAGTTGTAAACTGTTTTCAACCTCAAGCCAGTCATCATTTTTTCTTACCGAAATACGCAATGGAAAAGCCTCTGAAATTTCATTGTGTTTCACCGCGTTTTCAATCAGCAATTGCAGGCTCATCGGTACAATGTAATCGTCCTGATCGGGCTGAACATCGATTTCAATCTTCAGTTTCTCTTCGAAGCGGGTTTTGAGCATAAATGTAAACGATCGGACAAATTCCAGCTCATCTTTGAGTGGAACCAGTTCTTTGTCGCGACTGTCAAGCACATAACGGAACAAATCGCTCATCTGCTGGATGAACTTCACTGCCAGGTGTTGATCGTCGTACACCAGATCGCTCAGTACATTCAGGCTGTTGAACAGGAAGTGCGGGTTGATCTGGTTCCGGAGCGATTCGTATTTATAAGCAAGCATTTCGACTTTCAGTTTTTCGGCCTGTTGAAATGATCGCTTCCAGGCAAAGAAAAATCCAACTGCTGTAAATATCAATGAGATAATACCCGAAATAGTCAATGTATATGGCAATGATTTGATGATTGAATCCCAGGATTCTGATGGCAAATCGCCCTTCCAAACGTAATAATTGAAAAGCTGAACCAGAATAAAAGCGATGATTGAATAGAAAAGAAAGGCCAAAATCTGAATGAATGTCTTTTTAACCGGCGTTTCGATCCACGATATTTTTCGGTCGATGTAGCCATGTATCATCTGTATTCCACCCCATTGTGTAACGCTGATGCTGAATGCCCACAAAAAAGCAATCAGAAAGGTATTCCAGTCTTTGAGCCCTCCTGTTATAAATACCAAAATGAGTATAATGCTCAGCACAACATTGGCAAGCAGGAACCTGAAAAAAGAAAAGGGTTTGTTCCACAATCCGGGAATGTACATTGATCTGGTTGATTTGAATTGTTTTATAATGATAAAGATAACTGAGTTCCGGAAGCATGCAAGCTCCAAAACGGGAATTCAATTTTTGTGTTTCCTGTTATCAAACAGGAAAAAGTCATTAGTCATTGGGAAAAGGAAAGGGAAAAAAGAAAGTCGTTGTTCAAAAACAGATTGATCACTTTTTTTGACTAAATCATCAACTTCCTTTTGTGTGTCTTATTCCATTTCGTCCGAAATGAGTTTATAGTCCTGTGTAGCTTCTTTCCACGGACGATAGCCACTTCCCCTTGTCTATTTCTATAAATATTACACTCCTCTGGAGTTGAAGACTATAGATCGATCATTTTCCCATTTCCTTTTTTCTAATGACTTTTTCCTGGCGTTTTTATTGGCATCCTTTTACAATTCCTTCAACCTGATCTTTTCCCCAATTCGGGTGAATGGGTGATTTTGGTTTGAAATTATCCCAATTGGCCAGTAATTCTTTAGCCGCAGGACAAGACGCTTTTGGGTCTAGTCCCATATACGGGGCTGAGCCCATATCCATTTGAATTTTCATCAGTTTTGCCCGTGGATTTGTCGGATCCAAAGCCAGAGCTTTTCCGTTGGCCTGACCAACCAAACCTCCATATTCCTGACCGCGTTCCATCGGATTGACAACCAACCGGCCAGTTAAATAGAAGGCCTGCAAAACAAAAACTTCAGATTCGCCGGGAGCCATTTCCATTAGTTTATTTACCGATTTCTCGGCAACATCCAGATAGCTGTCTTTTTTAGCAGCATCGCCTTGTTCGATAAAACTCATCAGGATGTAGCACTGCGCATGATAATACAAAGGAAGCCATTCACTTTTTTCGACATTGGCAATCATTTCGAACTTATTGCCCAACGCCTGAAAATCTTCCACGTTTTGACAATTGGCATACTGACCGAGCGTTTCGCCCATAGTCTGGAGGTACTCTGGTTTCTGTGCTTTAGTAACTAAACTAACCAATACAACTGCAAGGATTAATGTAAACTTTTTCATTTTCTTTTTTATTTAAGGTTAACGTTTTTATTTTGCTCCTGGCCTCTGGCTTCCAGCATCTGGCAAAAAAACCAGTAGCAAGCTGCTAATCGATAGTTGCCAGCGTTATTCAATCTTCTCTAACTGGTTGGCATTTCCTTTTCGGGTCAATGTAATGAAACATCCCAATACGTAAAACTGATTCGAGCTTGGCTGAATAGCTTTCCCGGGATAATTCCCGTTTGAATCCGGATTGTCGCTGTACCGCTGTCCAAATTCATTTTTGAAATTCAGGGCGTTGGTTACGGCTCCGTACAAAATGATGTTTTGGCGGTAAAGGAAACTCCAGCTTAAATCCAGGCTTCGGTATGGCAGCATCTTTTTGCTGTTGAATGCCGGTGAATTTGGATCGTTGTAAACCCGTGGTGACGAATACCTGAAATTGAATCCTGGATACGATCTGATGCTTCCAAGCCAATGTTTATACACCACAGATAAATTGTGTTTACTGGCAAATGTTGGTATAGCCTCTTCCGGAAAATTACGGTAATCACGTTTGGTATCCAAATAGGAATACGAAATCCAGTAATCGCCATTTTTAATTGATTTTTTGTCTCTCCAAAATAAGTCAAGTCCTTTGGCGTAGCCACTTCCGGAGTTAGTATAACTGGTTGGCAGGTAAAATTCACCGCCGGTAAGCTTGACCAAATCTTTATAATCTTTGTAATAGATTTCAGCCCTGATCGTCCGGCTGTTTGCTGACGACTGAAAACTAAACGTGTAATGATCGGCGCGTTCGGGCTTAAGTTGGTCGGTGTATAGCAGGTAATCATCAACAGGATTCTGGAAGAACCAGCCGTATGCCATCGAAAACTGGCTTTTGCCGGTTACCTTGTAGGCTGTCGACAATCGCGGCGAAAAGGTGAACCGATTCAGATAATCGGAGTATTCCACTCGGCCTCCAATGCGGGTGACGAATTTTGAAGAGGCATAAACCTGAGCCTCAGTAAACCCCGAAAACGTATGATTGGTAATGCTGTTGTTATGAGTTTCGGAAGGTAATTTTACATTTTGTGAATAAGTTTTCGAAAACAGTTCACCCCCGAATTTCAAGGTGAATTTTTCGCTGAAATGGTAGGAAAAAGCATTTTTAAAATAGGTACCCTGAATTTCTTTCCTCACAGTGGTTTGATCGAAATGTATATCATCCCGATTATTGGTAAATGAAGCGGCAGCATTGATTCCCCATTTTTCACCCAGCTTATCGTTCCACGAAGCATTCATGTACTGATTGTTATTTTTCAGGTGAAATGAAATTGGATTTCTGGGCTCCAGCAGATTTTCCTGACATAGCGTAAAACTTCCGTTATCGATGTTGGTATAAAACTTGAACATGCCTGTTTTACTGGTCTTTTGCCTGATGCTTATTGCACCAGTAGCCGATTCAGGGGCATTTGTCCAGTCGTAATTTTGTTTTGCAAGGCTCATGTAGGGTCCCAGGTTGTTGTATGTCAATGTTCCGGTAACAGCTCCGTTATTCCATTTTTTTGTTCCGGCAAACTCAAGTCCAATCGACATAAACGACAGATCAATCTGATCTTCTTCCGGCATATCATTGGTACTTAGCAACAATACCGATGAAAGCGCCTGGCCATATTCGGCAGAATAACCGCCTGTGCTAAAAATCGTTCCTTTAAACATGAACGGGTTAAACCTGCCACGGGTAGCCAGGTTGGGAGCCGACGAATTGTAGGGAACCGACACCAGCGACCCATCGATATAGGTTTGTGATTCCTCGCTGTCGCCTCCCTTTACAAATAACCGGCCCGATTCTCCGTTGATGGTTGTTCCCGGAAGCGATTGCAATGCTCCGTAAACATCACCGGCCGCTCCGGCTGTGGTCATCATATCCAGCGAAGAGATGGTGACTGCCTGCTTTTTATCGCCCGCTTCGAAAGTCCCCGCCGAAATCGTTACCGCATTTAACTGGTTAAAAGCCTCTTTTAACTTTACGTTCAAACGGATGGTATCGCCCTTCAGTTCAACAGGTTTCGTAAAGGGTTCATAACTGATAAATCCTACCTGGATAACGCATGGACCGGTTTTGGTCGTTTTCAGTTTGAATTCACCTTTCTGATTGCTTGAAGTTCCATCGTATGTTCCCTGCAAATAAATATTGGCGCCGGGCAATGGGTCGCCATTTTCCTGCGTCACTTTTCCGGTGATAATCGTTTGTGAAATTGCAGTCAGGGTCAAAATAAGAATAATGCCAGTTAAAAAAAAATGTTTCATGTTTTTGACTTCTTCAAGTTTTACGATTCAAAGGTGAAACAATCTCTGGGGCACTCAAAAAAACAGTTGCTGAACTGTCGGAAAAGATGGATGAACTGTAAAAATAAGAAAGGAAAAGGGAACTCTTTAAAAATTGTTACGAGTTTCGTGATGCGAGTGCAGAAAATAACTCGTAAAATGAAACCCGCAACCCGTAACAATTTATTCAGCCACCTCGCAAATTTCTGCTCCAGTCATTTTGATCAGATCTTCGGAATTGATTTTGAGTTGCAACCCGCGTTGGCCGGCGCTTACAAAAATGGAGTCGAACAACTGACAGGTTTCGTGGATGTAAATGGGGTAGGGCTTTTTCATACCCAATGGAGAGCACCCACCGCGAATGTACCCTGTCAAACCCAGCAGCTCTTTTTGCTGAACCATGGCACAACTTTTATTTCCGGAGACTTTGGCGGCTTTTTTCAGATCGACTTCGGCATTTCCCGGAATAACAGCCACAAACACACCGGTTTTATCACCACGAAGTACCAGCGTTTTGAAAATCTGCTCAATGTTTTGGCCAATCTTTTTTGCCAATGTAACGGCGCTCAAATCGGTTTCGTCCATGTCGTATTCAGCCAGTTCATAGTTAATTCCGGCGGCATCAAGCAGGCGTGCAGCATTGGTCTTTTTCATATTAGAAACAATTATAAACGCAATGACACGAAGACACAAGAAATTAAAATCCTGGCTCTATGTTGGATAGTATGGGTTTTAGCTTTTATTCGTAAATCGATCCTCTTGATTCTATTTTAGAAATAAGGTAATAAGGTTGTGTTTGTAAGTTTACTTTTTCTACTAAGGTTCTATAAAAAAATAAGGGTTCAAGTTTATTTAACTGGTTAATTGCCTGTAAAATAGTTTGTTAATTTTCGAAAACCTTATTCCTGGGTTTTCAACCTTAGTAGAAAATTTACCAACCCACCAACCTAAACCTTATTAATCAACAATGTATTTGAAAAAGAATTACCCATACAAAACGCATAAAACCAAAATCCTTTTGTGAATTCGTGTCTGGTCTGGTGTTTAAAAACAATTTATTCTTCCAGTCCGAGAATGGCTGAAGTTTCGTATGATTCGCCAGGGGCAAGTGAAATCTGATAGTCAAACGCATTGGTGGCCTCCACACATACAAAAGTTTCATAGGATTCATCTTCCAGATCGATGATTTGGGCGCAGGCTTCTTTTCCCGGATTCCAAACGGTGGTCACTTTGCTTCCCGATTTATCCACTTTAATCCGGCGGCGGAAAACCGGATCAGCAATGACAACAGGAGTTTCAGTATCCAGGTAATGGCGTGTAAACGCATCCCCGATTTGAAGATAATGTTCTATCTGAATGCCATTTTCGCCGGTCAACTGGTTGTAATAGGCTGTTCCTTCAAGACCTTCAATCGACATGTTTTCGATGGCTGAAAGGTTGAAATAGGAGTGGAGGGCACAACCATATTTGAACACTTCATCTGAGGTGTTAGTCACTTTCAGGGTAACCGTCAAAGTGAGACCGATGGTGATACTCATTTCGGCACAAAAATCATAAGGCCAGTAGGCTTTGGTTTCGTCATCAGAACAAAGTTGGAGCCTGACCAATGTTTCGCCATTCGGTTTTACTGCGGTTTCCAAAACATCCCAATACATCAGCCGGGCAAAACCATGCTGAGGCTTCTCCGGATCGGTTTTATGCGGGCCGAACCATGGAAAACAAACCGGAATTCCACCACGGATGGGTTTTCCTTCTTCAAAAAAACTTCCAGGGCTCAGCCAAAGCAGATCCATGGTGTTTCGAGGTCGGAAACTGGTGACATGTGCGCCGTACAGACAAATATCGGCATCGGCATATTTGTTTGAAACTGTCATGAAAATCAGGTCGTTTTCGAGTTCGGCAAAACCTACTTCGCCTTCAATACTAAATTGTTCGTCCAGTTTGTCGATATCAATCATGTGAAATGTTGAATTTTAAATGATAAATTTTGAATTTGAGGCGCAAGGTAACAAACCTTTTCCGTAGATAAAAGGATGGAAAGAGAAGAATAAAGTTGAAATTAGTGTCACGTTAACATGATTCTGTCGTGTCCAAGTCACCCCGAATTCCAGCCTGCCGGCTGGCAGGTATTTCGGGGTCTCATTCTATTAAGAGATGCCGAAACAAGCCTTCGACGTGAGCTCAGTCGAACGTTTGGTATGACGCTCCGTCAATTTTATATTAACAGAGCACTAATGGATTTGAAAATCCCGGGAAAGATCCAGATCACCCAACCAGATACGCCCGTATCGTTGAACCAAATCTTCCTTTTCAACATGAGAAAGTTCCGGAAACCTGAAATATAATTTGTACTGACCTTCCGGAATCGGATCAAAATTGGTGTAATGAATCCAGATGGTCTTTTTTTTATGACTTTCGATCACTGACAACCATTTTATTTCCCACGAATCCCAGGGCTCGGGTTGAATATGCTGAACATGATTGTCAAACGATTTTTTCAGTGACGGGCTCCAGAACGACAATCCGTTGGTAAAATAATGAAACAAACCCAGACCCATCTTTTCCGGATCGAGGTAATAATAGTTGAACGAGTCGTTGTTTATTAATTCCAGTTCCATGGAAACTTTATTGCCCGATTTAACCTGAACCGATCTGATTTCGCAATGCAAACCCTCGTGCAACTGGTTCCACGATTTTAATGCGTTAATAATGCGCGGATCACTGCGCGGATCTTCAAATGGTACTCTTTTCCCGTCCTGATTGAGGTAGCTGCTAAAAGTTATTGGCAGCAGGTAGTCACCGTAAAACATAGTCGGTGTATAAATTGACGGCCCCATTGGCATGGAGGACATCACCCACGAATGAAAAACTCCTGAATATATTTTTTCGCCGTTGGCGTAAATCTGAAAACTGTCACGAACGAGTTTGTCGTTCAGGAAGGAATTGGTTTCTTTCAGGTAAATAAAATGCGTTGAAAGGTCATAATAATCAATGTCTTTGGCCGTAAAAACAACTTTGTCGTTAATTGTCATTGACAGTCCTTCGCCCGTTACCCGAAATTCATCATGATCCTGATCGCAGCCAAAAAACAGAACCAAAAACAATGCAACAAAAGGGAGGAAAGTTTTCATCGTAGTTTTTTTTATCAGATGGCATGAACTGCAAAATGGTTGCGCGATTAAACTTATAAAAACTGCCTGAAAGGTAATCTAATTTAACATTGGTAACCGACAAAATATTTTGAATTAGCCACAGCTCTCATTATTGGTAATACTTTCAGGTATATTTCGCTCCGCTGGAGCTCATGTTTTTTGTCTGACATGATTTTCTACAAATATTACGTGCCTCTGGCACCAATTTGTTCTATCAGGAACGCTTAATTGGTGCTTGCTCCAGAGGAGCAAAATAGTTATAGAAAAAAGAATCAGATGATGGCAATTGTCCGCGAGACATTGTAGAGCAAGGCTTTGGCCTACTTTCGGACAAAACATCATCAACCTTTAAAAAAGTAATTACATAAGAGGTTATTACTGATGTTTCATGCAGATTGGAATCTCTTTTTCGTATTTTGCAGCACTTAAAAATCTCATTCAGATGTCAGAATTTACCAATCATAAAGCAAACAGAATAAGCAAGTTGACTGAACTCTTTCAACTGGTTATTCGGGGAGAAATGACTCCCGCACTGGTCGCTAATTATCAGCAGGTTATTGATCTTGCCGGCCCGGCTGATGTCATTGCGGTTGTCGACCAATTGGTTCAGCTTCAGATTCCGATGCCCGAACTGAAAAAAGGAATCAACAAAGCCTTGAATCTTCTGGGAAAATCGTTGCAGGAGTTTCCGCATGAACCGCCCGTTTCAGGAAGTTTTTTGCATGTCCTGATCCTGAATAACGAACAGATTGACCAACGACTGAAAGCCATTCGCCCTTTGCTGAAAGAAATTAATGAGGACAGCAAAAATCGGATGTCAGGAAACGTGCTGAAAGACAGGTTGATTGACTTGTCTCTGATCGATTTGCATTACCAGATTAAAGAGAATGTACTTTTCCCGCTTATCGAAAAATATCTTCCCGACTACCGCTGTTTGCAGGTCATGTGGTCGTTTCACGACGATATTCGCAGAAACCTGAAAGAAGCTATCCGGCTTTTGGATACTCCTGACTTTGACCTTAAAAATCTCAATCGCCTTTGTGGTGATATTTTCTTCAATATTTACGCCATTAAGTTCCGTGAAGAACGCATTTTGTTTCCCATTATTTCTCAAGTTATTCCTGAAAGCGAGCTGAATGAATTGCTGTCTGAAAGCCGGGAAATAGGATTTCCTTTTGCCCAGCCTGATCTTATTCAGGTTGTAAAGGAAATAACTGTACCTCAATTTTCAGATGAGGTTGATCTGAAAACCGGTTACTTGTCTGCCGAACAAATCCGATTGGTTTTTAATCATTTGCCGGTTGACATTACCTATGTTGACGAAAACAACCAGGTGAAGTTTTTTTCAACGCCTGAAAAACGAATCTTTCGCCGTACCAATTCCATTATTGGTCGCGATATAAGGAATTGCCATCCGCACGAAAGTGTTCATGTGGTGGAACAAATTGTAGAAGCTTTCCGGAAAGGTGAAAAGGATAAGGCCAGCTTTTGGATCCGTATGAAAGGTGAATTTATCCTGATCCAGTATTTTGCGGTGCGCGACGGGCAGGGAAACTACAAAGGAGTTGTTGAAGTATCGCAGGAAATTACTGAAATCAGAAATCTTCAGGGCGAGAATCGATTGTTGGATTGGAATAATTAAGCCACTCCGAAGAGTCTAAGTTTATTGATTTTCAACTTCTTTACCCCTACCCCCTGAAGGGAAATTCGTTGAAAATCAATAAACTTTTCAAAGTCCCCTTCAGGGGATTTAGGGGTTATTAACTTTTCGGACTGGATTGGAATAATTAATACTCAAAATCGCACATTCGCTCTTTTTTTTTATGCGATTTAAGGCATTGGCGTTTGGCTAAAATAATTCATGATTTTCTTTTTGTTAAAGTTAATTCATCGCTTCTCTTAAATTAGAATCGCAAATACCCAATTCCAACCAAAAAGAAAATGAAAATATGTATTCAAGTATCTGATTATCAGATATAATAATCATATTTGTAATTTCGTTTTTTATAGAATTTGTATTATATTTACTTTTTAATTTTCAGGATTTTTCTAACCCTGTTGGTTGCTTAAAAGGTTTGGCAGCTATTTTGCATTTTGTTAATGTTTTATATAGCTTTCATCCGTATTACTATTATTTTCAAAACTACGACATGTAGGAGGGGAAGGAAAAGCCGAATAAAAAAAACGGCCTGCGTGAAAGTCGGATGATGATCGATTGAATTAATGATTAATGCAATTTAGAAATTGCAAAGCTTTATTGGTTATTGACTAGCCGATAGATATTTTTCTATGATCAGGCTATGTATTTTTTGTTTTTGATTGGATTTGCAAAACATATGACACCCATTCAGGAAATAATAACAGGTTTATTATGTCTTGTCGTTTACGTTGCCCTAAGGAAACTGACCCTGCGGAGCCTTCGAAATGATTGGTGCCCCCGTTTTGCAAATTTTCAGAAAACAAACAAATCCCGGAATACTTTTCACTTCATTTTATCTCCTACACAATCAAACGGGCAGAGTCCGCGATTATTACAAAAAGTCACCAGTTTTTTTTCTTCAGCCACCAGCTTTTCCCAATCGTTCTGCAAATCCAATCAGGGAAAGGTTGTTCATCCAGCTTTTATCGGGCAGGAGGGTTCAAAAACACGACCTGGTTTTTTTGATTTTAATCCGGATTTACTGCTTCGTTTGATTTGGAATCCCAGATTTTTGATGGGGGCATTCATTTTGATTTCATTTGCCGGTGCAGTTAGTGGAGCAACAATAAACAGTACAGCTGTCGGCGGCAATTGGTCAAATCCTTCAACTTGGGTTGGAGGGGTGGTGCCTGCGGCGGGAGATGAGGTGACAATTGCCGATGGGGCAACAGTTACCATCGACAGCGATACTCCTGCAATAGGTTCTCTTACAATCGGGCAACTTTCTGCCGGAATTCTGCAATACGAAACCGGAACAGGAAGAACAATGACGATTACCGGAATTGTGACTGTCAAAAAAGGGAGTGTTTTCCGTAGTGCGCCTTCAGGCTCAACCAGTACTATTACCACCCATTCGCTGGTAGTTGGCGGAAGTATTGTCAACAACGGAACCATTGATTTCAGCGCAACTGCAGGTGCCGGAGGCACAACCGCCAATGCATCGGGAGCAGGTATCACATTTACAGGTGCAAAAAACGCAACCTTTGATTGTTCTTCTGCGAGGCTTACCAATTTAAGGCAAACCAATGGTGTAATCCTTAATAAAGGAACTTCAGTAACATCAGTGCTTTCATTTACACCCGGAAATACCTTTCAGGTTTTATCGGATGGTACCACCAATGCAAAGGGATTCCTTTCCATTATGAATGGAACTTTTAATATTATCGGCTCAAATACCTTTAGCAATCCGGTATTTAATAAAGATGGAAGTTATACCATTCCTGCCACAGGTGGTTTTTGGCTTGGAAATCAGAATGCTACAGTTACCGGAATGAATGGAACAGTAACCAATCATGGAGAACTGAAAATAACGAATGGCACTTACCAGGTCGGTATTTCCGGTGGAAACTCCAACGGAATCCAAAGTAACGGGCAATTCATCATGTCGGGTGGAAGCATGAATATTTCAGGCAAATTTGATGTGGAGAATGGCGAATGCAGGATTTCAGCAGGGAAAATTAATATTGTAAATAAAGCGGGAGATGCTGCTCCTGAACCCGACTTTACCGTTGCACCACAGGCCAGTCTTTTAATCTATGGAGATCCTTTAATCACCATTGAAATTCCAAATTCGAATAACGAATCCGTCAACGACATTCAAATACTGGAAGGCACCGGGTCAAAATCCATCACCGGGGGAACTTTCCTGTTGGGTGCTGCCGGCACACCATCAGGGAGTACTTTTTACGTAAACAGCGACATCCCTTTTAATAAAATAGCTGTTTATAACGAATGTATCCTTCGGATTATCGATACATCAAAAGAGCAGTTTAAGAGCAAACTGAACGGTACGTTTCCTCAATTAGGTTCAGAAAATGGCGGTATGGCGCTAACTGCTCCCGAAAATAAAACCATTAAGTGCAACGATCCGATCCCGCAATCATACACTTCCCTGCAAGCGTTTATTAATGATGGTGGCAAGGCATTAATCAATTGCACACTCCTTCCGGCCAGTTTTAAATTCGTTGGGCAAAACCAAAATAACGCAAGTTGTCCTTATACGCTTACACGTACTTACCAGGTGAGCGATATCTTTGGGAACACCGGCACCGTTGAACATCGGATTTTTGTTGAAAGCGAGGCTGTTGAAGCTCAGCCCGAAGCAGTGATTGAGCCTGCAAAAGAAGAAGTTCTAATACTTAAATCGGCGAAGGCTGTTTATACAGCTACCCAAAATGGAAACTGGAATGATCCGGCAACCTGGGGAAATTCAGGACCCCCAACTGCTCTTGATGACGTTATCATTCCAAATACAATTACCGTAACCGTCAATGCAGCTTCTGCCTGTACCAATATTGATATTCAGGCTGGCGGAACAATAAATTACAGCGGAGCCAATACATTACAGGTTAACGGTAACTGGACCAACAACGGAACTTACAATGGCGGGACCAACGGAATAGTCGAATTTGCCGGTGCCTCCAATACAAGCATTAGCGGCACAACCAATTTCGAAGAATTGATAATTAACAAGGGAAGTTTGAATACAACCCTAACCATTAGCGGACCCACTACGGTTACCAGCGGCGGAAGCCTTACCTTAACAAGTGGGCTGGTAACCATCCCTGCTGGTGGTAGTTTTACTGTTAATCCAGCCAGTGCATTGTCAATTCCGGCAATCGCAGGTTTTGATGTTAATGGGGGTACGTTAACTACAGGCAACTTTACTATTACCAACGAAGGATTAATACGCGTTTCATCAGGAACGGCCAACTTTGGGAACAGTTCGGGGAATTCTGTTCATACACAACAGGATGGCGTTTTCCAGGTTTCCCAGGTTTCAGGCACTTCAGTGGTTAATATCGCCGGAAGGCTTGAAAACACAGCAGGTGGGACATTGGCTCCTCTTGGTATTCCTGCCGGAATTAATATTTCGGGAGGTACAGTTACACTGGCTACCCAAGGCAACGGATTAGACAATATTGGATCATTAAATGTTACTACCAATGGGGCATTTAATTTTACCGGAGGAAAAATCGTATTCCAACGGGAAAGTACTGCCGGACCTGCTGTCGACCTTGGCTTGGTCAGTGGATCAGGAAATGGTGCAAAAACTACCATCGGTGGCACCTTCCAGTTTGGGAATGCATTAACTCCTGTCGGCACAGTATTTAATATTTCGAGCGGTATTCCGCTCAATAAGGTTACATCGTTCCCGAATACCGACCTGAAACTGATCGGCGATTTAACTATCGGTGATTGGACGCTTGACCCCGGAACAACTATTGATTTGAACGGAAATTCAATCCTCTTGTCAGCATCGGCAACTGGTACTTTTACTTTTCCACTTGATAATGGAGCAGGAATTCCCATTCCGGTTACGATTAACCTGACCAGCGGAACTTTTGGCGCCAATCCAACCATCGAAGTGGAAACCCTCGGAACGAAACTCACTGAAAATAAAAGTTCTGTGAATTATCTGAACCGTAACTGGACCATTAATACCAACGATATTACCAACCCGGTTTACGATGTTACCGCCACCTATGCAGCTCCAACTGATATTGCAGGTTCTGAAACAGAAATTGCAATAGGAAACTGGACAGGCGCTCTGCCATGGATAAAAGGCAATGTTGTAAATGATGTTGCGAATACAGTTTCAAAAACGGGAATTACAGCCACCAGTTTTGTATTTACGGGTATTACCTTTGACCCGCCAACAGTTGTGATTGACAATGGTGCAAGTGCAACCATTTGTACAGGTACTTCCATTACATTGAACACCACTGCTACCGGTGATCCTACTTTCACTTTTTCATGGACTTCCAGTCCGGCAGGATTTACTTCAACGTTAGAAGAGCCTTCTGTCAGCCCCTTAGTTTTAACGGATTATATCGTCACGGTAACAGATGGCAATGGGTTTACAGCTACGGATCTGATAACAATCACAGTCACCCCGAACAATACAGTAGGTGCAGCATCTTCAACTCCAACACTTTGTATCAACACTGCACTGACAGCGATCACCCATGCCACTACCGGAGCTACCGGAATTGGTGCGGCCACCGGATTACCTGCCGGAGTCACGGCAGCGTGGGCAGGGAATGTGATCACGATCAGCGGCACTCCAACAGCGAGTGGTGCGTTTAATTACAGCATTCCGTTAACGGGCGGTTGCGGTGCAATCAATGCCACGGGCACGATCACGGTCACCCCGAACAATACATCAGGAGCAGCATCTTCAACACCAACGCTTTGTGTCAACACTGCCTTGACAGCAATCACCCATGCCACCACAGGAGCTACCGGAATTGGTGCAGCCACCGGATTACCTGCCGGAGTCACGGCATCGTGGGCAGGGAATGTGATCACGATCAGCGGCACTCCAACAGCGAGTGGTGCGTTTAATTACAGTATTCCGTTAACAGGCGGTTGCGGTGCAATCAATGCCACGGGCACGATCACGGTCACCCCGAACAATACATCAGGAGCAGCATCTTCAACACCAACGCTTTGTGTCAACACTGCCTTGACAGCAATCACCCATGCCACTACCGGAGCTACCGGAATTGGTGCTGCCACCGGATTACCTTCCGGAGTCACGGCATCGTGGGCAGGGAATGTGATCACGATCAGCGGCACTCCAACAGCATCAGGAACTTTCAATTACAGCATTCCGTTAACGGGCGGTTGCGGCAGTGTAAATGCTACCGGTACAATCACCGTCAATCCACTACCTACCATCACTCTGGGAGCATTAGCGCTTAATTGTCCCGGAGCTGCAAGCTTTTTACTGCCTTATACAGCTACAACCGGAACGCCAACCACATACAGTATTTCTGCCGGAACTCCTGCATTGAGCGGTTTTACACCGGTTGTTAACGCTGCATTGACGGCTACACCTTTAACAATTTCCCTTCCGGCAAACGTTCTTGCAGGAACCTATCAGTTTGTTATCACAGTCAGAAATGGATCAGGTTGCGTGTCTTCCAGCCAAACTTTTAATGTGGACTTTGCTGATAATACACCTCCGGTCATCAGCGGATGTCCTTCCAATATAAATACTACCACCGGTGCAGGACGTACGACCTGTGATCAGGTTGCAAGCTGGACCGAACCCACCGCAACAGATAATTGTACTGTTTCCGGTAGTCTGGTCTGGACTAAATCGCATACATCAGGAAATGCTTTCCCATTAGGAACCACAACCGTAACCTACACAGTTAAAGATTTGGCCAACAACACCGCTACCTGCACATTTACTGTTACAGTTGTTGACAATACACCTCCAACTTTTACCGCACCAAATAACATTACCATCTACAGCGATAACTCTTGTAACTACAGCGCCCCGGTTTTGCTTACCGGACAGCCAAACAACGAGAACGATAATTGCCCTCTGGGTGGAATAAAGGCAACCTTTAGTGATGGACCACGAACTTATGGTGCCTGTGTAGGTACTTCAACAGTAGTCCGGACCTGGTCGCTGACTGATGTCAATAGCAATACGACCACTCACGCCCAAACAATAACCATTGCCGACAATATTAAACCTGTTCTTACTTTGCCTCTGCCCATTACCATTGAATGTACCGCAAGCACAGCCCCTGCAAATACAGGACAGGCCACAGCAACTGATAATTGTGGTGGAACAGTAACAGTTACTTACAGTGATGTTTCTGTTGCCGGTAATTGTGCAGGACGTTCCACCATTACACGTACCTGGACCGCCACCGATTGCAGCGGTAATTCAGCCTCAGGAAATCAAACCATAAGTATTCAGGATACACAGGCCCCAACCTTGGTTTGCACTAATTTTACAGTTGCTACGCCTAATAATATACCGGCGAGTGATTTATATAGCCATCTAGCTGCGGTGGATAATTGCGGTGGTACCGTTGAATTTGTATTGACAGATGAGTCATACACAGGGCTTACCTCCGGCGCCGGATTTTGTCCAACCAGTGTCATTCGCAAATATATAGCGCGAGATCAATGCGGAAATACTTCTGCTGAATGTACACAAACCATTACTGTTACAAACACCAGTGGGTGTACTGTTTGTCAAAGTAATGTTCCATTTTATCCGGCAATACTGGATGGCGCCCCAGATAGTTTGTGGATTTCTCCAGAGCACATTCGGGAAGGAGTTTGTTGTGGTGTTGTTGCTGAACCGCCAAAACCTCCAAGATGTACTTCATTTAACGTTTATCTTGATAAAAATGCAGTTGGGTTGATTTTTGACATTGCTTCTGGAGCAGAACCTCCTGGTGCACTATATTACCAGGTTGATTGTTCGGACCCAATACCGATAGGTGAAGTTATTTGTTTGGCTGGAGGTAGGTTCTATACGGTAACCTTTTGCAAGCCAGGAAATAATAAAAACACTTATTCAATTCAATCCATTTCGGGGATAACAGGAGCGGGCGGCATAACAACTCGTCAGGATGCCCAGTGTGCCGATACATTAACTGTAACAGGAGTAAACCCTGGTTCTGTCACATGGACAGTTAAAAGTCCAAACGATCAAACATTGTTGCGCTATTTATCCAGTACAACTAGCATGGCGCCTATATTTACTCCCGATCAATTTACTCCGCCGGTAATTATTTATGAAGTATGTGGTACAATTTCAGGCACTGCAGAATGTAATGGTAATCCAATGACTGACTGTAATGATGTAACTGTTACTACTTTGCCTGCAATCATTATAGCGTTTGATATTGATCTGGGCGATATTTGCGCCAATAATATTCCAACCATCAATGCGGGAGTAACTCCCATAAATCTGAATTACGAGTACAAGTGGTATGCCGGGTCCAATGGAACGGGGGTCCTGCTTTCCAGTATTGCATCCTGGAAACCAACGGTTGAAGGAGATTATTCATTGGTTGTTACGGAGACAACCAGTGGTATCCTATGTAATACTGCGACCTATAATTTCACCATTGCATTTGATGTTTTGGGACCAAATTCTATTGTTGCACCAGCCCCGTTGGTAGTCGAGTGCAGTGATCCGGGGGCGGCCCAGCTGATTGTAAATTGGCTTGCGGCGGCCACTGCATCTGATGGCGCAGTCAGTATTCCTGTAACAAATAACTATGCCGGAGTGACTATGGCATGTAATCAACCTCCGGTTACCGTCACTTTTACCGCTGTGGACCAATGCGGAAATCCATCCACTGCAACTTCTACCATCACTGTTGTTGACACACAAGTTCCAACATGGACTACCGCTGCAGGAAACCTAGATCGGTCGGTATCCTGCAGTGACGCTGCCGGACTTGCCACAGCACAAGGATTGGCGCCTGTTGCCGTCGATGTTTGCGATCCTACGCTAACCCTGACAAAAACTTCCGGAGCTTTTGTACCAGGAGCATGTCCTCAAACGGGCAGTTACACCAATACCTGGACGGCTACCGATGATTGCAATAATATAAGTGCGATTTACACACAAGTGATAACGGTCAGCGATACTCAGGCTCCAACCTGGACTACAGTTGCCGGTGCGCTTAACCAGTCTCTTTCGTGTTCTGATGCAGCGGGACTTACAGCCGCACAGGCCCTGGCTCCTGTTGCCGCCGACTTGTGCGATGCAACATTGACTCTCACCAAAACAGCTGGCGTTTTTGTAGTGGGAACCTGTCCACAGGCTGGTAGTTATACCAATACCTGGACCGCTACCGATGATTGCGGAAACATAAGTACAGTTTTCACACAAGTGATAACCATTACCGACACTCAGGCTCCGGTCATTACCTGCCCGGCTGCAGCTTCAGGAACCACTGCCACCAATGAATGTTTCTCCTTAAATGTTGTGCTGGGAACAGCCACTGCCACCGATAACTGTTCTACTGCAGGACAAATCACAATTACCAACAATGCCCCGGCACAATTCCCGCTTGGAATTACTACGGTAATTTGGACTGCAACAGACGCTTGTGGAAATCAGTCAACCTGCTCTCAAACCGTAACTGTAACCGATAATAATCAGGCTCCTGTATTTACATCTTGTCCGGGAAATCAGACTCAAACTGCACTGGCCGGAAATTGCTCATTGAGTAATATAGTCCTTCCTGATCCATTATTTACAGATAATTGCGCTGTTACCAGATTAACATGGACCATGAGCGGGGCAACCACCGGAACAAGCGCTGCAACCGGCATCAATTACGTTAGCGGACAAACTTTTAATGTTGGTATTACCACGGTTACTTACCTTGCTTTTGATGCTGCAGGCAACCAATCACTACCCTGCACTTTTGATGTAACAATCAAAGACTTAAATAAACCCGTATTTACAGTTGGATGTCCGGTTAATGTAACAACAAATGCTGATCCGGGACTTTGTACCGCAGCAATTACGGTTCCGGTTCCTGCCGTTACTGATCCTTGTAACGAAGGATATACCCTGACCAACAGTTTTAATAATACTAATAATGCCTCGGGCAGTTATCCGGTTGGTGTGACAAACGTCATCTGGACGATTACCGATGCTTCGAATAACGTTACCACTTGTACCCAAACTGTAACAGTCACCGATACGCAGGTTCCTTTATTTACCGTATGCCCGGGCAATGCCATTGATCAGGTAACTAACGGTGGTTGTAGTATGATCAGCGCACTAATCGGCAGACCGACTGTCAGCGATAACTGTAATGTCGCCAGCCTGACTTATACCTTAGCAGGATCAACAATCAAAAATAGTCTGCCAACAGGGATCAATTATGCCGACGGTGAAACCTATAATGTGGGTGTAACAACAGTAACTTACACCGTGACCGATGTGAACGGCCTGACAAACACTTGCACGCACACCGTATGGATCAAAGACTTAAATAAACCCGTATTTACAGTTGGATGTCCGGTTAATGTAACAACAAATGCTGATCCGGGACTTTGTACTGCAGCAATTACGGTTCCGATACCAGCAGTTACTGATCCTTGTAACGAAGGATTCACGCTTGTGAACAGTTTTAATAATACCAATAATGCCAGTGGAAACTATCCTGTTGGTGTGACAAATGTGATCTGGACGATTACCGATGCTTCAGGGAATGTAACCACCTGTACCCAGACCGTGACGGTTACCGATACCCAGGTTCCTGTATTCACCGTATGCCCGGGCAATGCCATTGATGTGATTACCAACGGAGGCTGTACAAAAGTTCCGGGCACGGTCACCAGGCCAACTGTCAGCGACAACTGTTCTGTGGATAAGCTGACTTACACCCTGACGGGTGCCACCACGGCCACCAGCCCTGCCACGGGATTGAACTATGCCGACGGGCTGACCTACAACGTAGGGCTGACCACCGTTGTATATACGGTAACCGATGTGAACGGGCTGACCAATACCTGTACGCACACGGTGTGGATCCAAAACCTGGCCGCCCCTCAGTTC
>Ga0209317_1000522_pt1 | contig 44692 bp, 32 predicted proteins | sample RifGroB2_FD_183994 | JGI IMG/M metagenome (GOLD analysis project Ga0209317, IMG submission 183994) | Soil microbial communities from Rifle, Colorado, USA - Groundwater B2 (SPAdes) (version 2) | ecosystem: Environmental > Terrestrial > Soil > Unclassified | place: Rifle, Colorado | collected... | reverse complement strand
ATCCGTTGGCGCCGCTGGGAGCAGGGCGCGGAAATTGTTGGAAGGGGGCATTCCCCCTCCCTGACCCTCCCCCTCCGGGGGAGGGAACTCTGAAACATGTTCCGGGTGCTAGCTGATGCTGTCGTAGGCTTCCTTGAGTTCCGGGGTGTTGAGGACCTCGCCGGTTGCAGCCGGAGAGGCGAAGGCGGACCACTGCTCCTCGTGCTCCAGTTCCTTGAACTCCGGCATCGGCCCCAGGGCGCGCACCCTTTCGGTCAGCTCGGTTACCACCTCGACCCATTTGCCCCCCTCGGCGGCGGAGACCCAGGAGAACTGGAGCCGGTTCAGGTCGACGCCGATGAAGTCGAGCAGCGCCCGGAAGGCGGCGAAACGGCGACGGGCGTGGAAGTTCCCCGCCATGTAGTGGCAGTCGCCCGGGTGGCAGCCGGAAACCAGCACCCCGTCCGCCCCCTTCTGGAAGGCGCGCAGGATGAACACCGGGTCGATGCGGCCGGTACACGGGAACTTGAGCACCCGGACGTTGGGAGGGTACTGCATCCGGCTGGTCCCGGCCAGGTCCGCCCCGGCGTAGGTGCACCAGGTGCAGACGAAGGCGACTACCTTCGGTTCGAAATCGTGCTTCTTCGTTTCAGCGTGCATGGGAAGTCCTTTGGGATCTCACGTCGTGGTCTCTTCGCTGCATTGGGATCTCACGTCGTGGTCCTTGCGGCAGGGTAGGGCGAATGATTATTCGCCCCTACGGTGCCCGGCGTAACGTTAACGTTTGGTTTAGAGTGATTCGATCATCGCCATGATCTGCTCGTCGGTGTAGCCGTCCAGCTCGATGGACTTGGACGGGCAGGTGGCCTGGCAGGTGCCGCAGCCGCCGCAGACGCCGGGGTTGACGTACGCCACCGCCTTCACCAGGTTCCCCTGGCGGTCCCTGATCTCCTTCTCCTCGATGGCCCCGTAGGCGCAGACCTTCTTGCAGGCGAAACAGCCCACGCAGTACTTCTCGTTCACCTTGGCGACCACCGGGTCGCGCTCCATCTGGTCCTTGGAGAACAGGGTCATTACCTTGGCCGCGGCGGCGGAGGCCTGGGACACGGTGTCCGGGATATCCTTGGGACCCTGGCAGGCGCCGGCGAGATAGATCCCGGCGGTGGCGCACTCGACCGGCTTCAGCTTGGCGTGCGCCTCGGAGTAGAAGTTGTACTTGTCGTAGGAGATGCCCAGCTTCTGCGCCAGGAGATCGGCGCCTTCCTGCGCCTGCACCGCGGTGGCCAGCACCACCAGGTCGGCCTCGATCTCCACCTGCACGCCGACCAGGGTGTCGCTCCCCATCACCACGATCTTGTCCCCTTTCTGGTACATGCGGGACACCATCCCCCTGATGTAGACCGCCTCTTCTTCCTCGACGGAGCGGCGCCAGAACTCGTCGTACCCCTTGCCGGGCGTCCTCGCGTCCATGTAGAAGACGTAGGCCTGCCCGTCGTGCACCTTGTGGTGGTAGAGCATGGTGTGCTTCGCCGTGTACATGCAGCAGACCTTGGAGCAGTAGGAGATGCCCTTCTCCCTGGCGCGGGAACCGACGCACTGGATGAAGACCACCTGTTTGGGCTCCTTGCCGTCGGAGGGGCGTTGGATCTTGCCGCCGGTGGGGCCGGAGGCGGAAGCCAGGCGCTCGAAGGTCATGCCGTCGATGATGTCGGGTATGGTGCCGTAGCCGAACTCGCCGTAACCCTGGATCGGGCTCCCCTCGGGCTTGCGGTCGATGGAGTAGAGTTTGAACCCGGTGGCGACCACGATGGCGCCCACCGATTCGACGCTGAAGCTGTCCTGCTGCTGGAAGTCGACCGCACCCGGCCCGCACACCTTGGCGCAGACCCCGCATTTGCCGCTTTGGAACATGGTGCAGTTCTCCCGGTCGATCACCGGGGTGTTGGGGACCGCCTGCGGGAACGGGACGTAGATGGCGGTGCGCATGCCGTGCCCCTGGTCGAAGTCGTTGGGGATCTTCTTCTTGGGGCACTTGGTCATGCAGATGCCGCAGCCGGTGCACTTGTCCTCGTCCACCGAGCGCGCCTTGCGGCGGATGGTGACCGAGAAGTTGCCGATGTACCCCTCGACCTTCTCCACCTCGGCGTAGGTGTAGAGCGTGATGTTCGGGTGGTTCGCCACGTCGACCATCTTGGGGGTCATGATGCACTGCGAGCAGTCGAGCGTCGGGAAGGTCTCGGAGAGCTGCGCCATGTGGCCGCCGATGGAGGGCTCGCGCTCGACCAGGAGCACCTGGTGCCCGGCGTCGGCGATGTCGAGCGCCGCCTGGATGCCGGCGATGCCGCCCCCTATCACCAGCGCCTTCTTGGTGACCGGGACCACGATGGGGGCCAGCGACTTCCCCTTCTTGACCCGTTCCACCATGAGCTTCACGATGTCCGAGGCCTTGGCGGTGCCGAGCTTCTTGTCCTCGTGCACCCAGGAGCAGTGCTCGCGGATGTTCGCCATGTCGCACAGGTACGGGTTGAGACCCGCCGCCTGGGCCGCCTTGCGGAAGGTCTTCTCGTGCATGCGCGGACTGCAGGCAGCCACCACGACGCCGTCGAGATGCTGCTCGGCGACCGCCTTCTTGAGAAGGTTTTGGCCCGGATCGGAACACATGTACTTGTAATCGCAGGAGTACGCTACCCCCGGGATCTCGCCTGCAGCCTTCGCGACCTGCTCCACATCCACCGTGCGCGAGATATTCTCGCCGCAATGGCACACAAAAACACCGATTCTGGACATATGGTTCCTCTACATGTAAAGCCGCTGCCGGCCTTTGGTTTCGGCTAGAGCAGCTCCTTGCTCATCAGTAACGGCCGGGGATCGACTATGACGCTCTCCAGTCCGAGTTTGTTTCCCGAGACACCCAGGGCCAGGGCCACCAACTGGGTGACGTAGAAAATAGGGGTGTCGTAGCTTGTTTTGCTCCTATCCTCGATGCTCTCCTGGCGGATGTCCAGGTTGCCGTGGCACAGGGGGCAGGCGACCATGATGCAGTCCGCCCCGGCCAGGCGCGCCGACTCCAGGATGGCGCCGGAGAGCTTCAGCACCACACCCGGGCGCGACAGGGTGAAGTTCGCGCCGCAGCACTCCATCCGGTGCGACCAGCTGACCGGCTCGGCGCCCAGCGCGCGCAGGATGTCCTCCATGATGCTCGGATCCTCGCAGTCGTCCAGCTCCGGCACCCCGGGCGGGCGGGTCAACAGGCAGCCGTAGTAGCAGGCGACCTTCAGTCCCATGAGCGGCTTCTTGACATGCTCCTCGAGCTTGGCCAGGCCGAAGTCGCGGGCCAGGATCTCCAGGATGTGCTTCACCGGTTTGCCCAACGATGCCGGGCCCGCGATGGCGGTTTCCACCTGCTTGCGCTTGTTGTCGTCCCCTTTCAGGTGGTGCTGCGTCGTCTTCAGGCGCGAGAAGCAGGCTGCGCAGGCGACGGCGAGGTCACCCTCGACCGCTTCGGCGAGCGACAGGTTCTTGGCGCAAAGCGACAGCGACAGGAGCTCGTCCACGTTGTGCGCGGGAGTCGCGCCGCAGCAGAACCAGTCCGGCACGTCCTTGAGCCCGACGTTGAGGGCCTTGAAGACGGCGCGGGTGGAGATGTCGTACTCCCGTCCCGAGGCGTGCAGCGAGCAGCCGGGATAAAAGGAATAGTTCAACTGTTTCTTGTTAGCCGTCACAGAGCCTCCCCTTTCTTGCGCATCTCCTCGATCCTCTTGAAGATTCCCTCGATCTCGGAGATGTTCCTGTTCTTCGAGTGGAACATCTTCAGCTTCCCCTTGGAGAGGAGCTTGGGTCCGAGCATGAGGTCCTTCAGGAACTGGCCGCTCTTCATGTTGAAGGCGGCGCCCAGCCTGAGCTCGTACTGCCTGCCGTAGGTCCGGATGTTCTCGATGAAGAGGCGGTTGGCGAGCTGGACGTAGCTCTCCTTGGAGGGGCCGTCCGCGTCCCAGGAGAGCTTCCTGAGCGCGTCCATGATGGCCGCCAGGTCCACCTTGTTCGGGCAGCGCGTCGTGCAGGTCTCGCAGGAGGCGCAGTACCAGATGGAGCGGCCGGCCAGCACGCGCTGCCCCTGGCCCAACTGCAAAAGCCTGACGACCCGGTTCGGCGGGTGCTCCATGAACCCGGACATGGGGCAGCCGGCGGAGCACTTGCCGCACTGGAAGCAGCGGCGCACCGAGCTGCCGGAGAGTGCCTCCACCTTTTTCACGAAGCCCACATTCATGGTTTCGTTGGAGAGGTGCATCAACTTGTTTTTCACTGCGGACCTCGCTACTGGGGGTGTGATCTTTGGGGGAGCGGACAAGCACGTCGAGGCGTAAGCCGGCTCTTTAACTAAAAGACATCAAAAACATACGCTTGTTCAAAGCAAAATAGCAAGAGCGGTGTTGCGGCGTGACAGGTAGGGAGAACGTTGTTTTATAAGTGCTGGAACGGCCCTCCGGGGCGGTTCTTTCCCGCCGCTTGGGAAAATATACGCCATTTTAAAACAAAAAAGCAAGCATAACTTTACATGGAAAGCTGCTGAATGTGAAGGGCTTTTGCAAAAAGTGCGTTCCCGGGAGGCAAAATGCGCCATGGTGTGTGTCGAAATTACCCCAAAAAATGGGCGATTTTAGAACAGGTCGGCGGCAACTGTTAGGGCCGGCCAAACTTCCCGTAGTATCTAAATAAATTTCTGACCGGCGCAATCTTGGTGTATTGGTATGACAAGCCGGGTGTCGGTCGCGGCCCGTCCCGGTTTACGCGTTTTTAGAACACGCTGGCCGTCGGGGAACGGGGGGCAAATGCTTTGACAGCGGTTGCTAAATGGATTAATAGTATCATGGCGTTATCCCCATGTGAGGTGTGTCATCGGTGAGCTGAACAGACTATACGGCTACATGCGGAACTGCGGCGCAGCCTATATCGGCGGCTGTCTGCTGCTCGTGGTGACCAACGCGTGCGGGCTTGCCATCCCCTGGTTGATGAAGCTCGCCATCGAGGGGCTCCAGCAGCAGTCGACCGGCAGTTTCACCCCGGGACAGTACGGTGCGATGATCGCCGTGGCCGCTGTGGCACAAGGCGTGGTAAGGGTTTTCTCCCGCACCACGCTGCTCAATGCGGGACGCCGGATCGAGTACCTGATGCGGGAGGACCTCTACGGCAAGCTCCTGACCCTGGACCGGACCTACTTCTCCAACTGGAGGACCGGGGACATCCTGTCCCGCCTCGCCAACGACCTCACCAACGTCAGGATGCTGCTCGGTTTCGGGGTGTTGAGCCTCTTCAACACGGTAGTGGTCTACGGTGCCGCCATCTTCCTCCTGACCCGCATCTCGCCGTTTCTCACCCTGTGCGCCATCGCACCCTTCCCGGTGATGATCTTCATCGTCAACAGGATCAGCTCCTCCATGTTCCGGCGCTCCAAGCGGATGCAGGAGGCCCTTTCCAGGCTCACCGTCCGCGTGGAGGAGAACGTCTCGGCGGCCGCGGTGGTCAAGGCCTACTGCCGGGAGGAGGGCGAGATAGAGAGCTTCCGGCAGGTCTGCGGCGGTTACCTGGACGCCAGCATGGGGGTGGCCAGGCTCAGGGGAGGGATGCTCCCGGTCATGGCCGCGACCGGCGCGCTGGGCACCCTGGTCGTGCTCTTTGTGGGAGGGGAGCAGGTGATCCGCGGGGAACTGACACTGGGGGGATTCGTCGCCTTCAACGGCTATCTCGCCATGCTGGTGTGGCCCACCATCATGTTCGGCTGGATTCTCAACATGCTGCAGCGGGGGGCCGCCTCCATGACGCGGCTCGGGGAGATCCTGAACGCGAGGCCCGAGGTGACGGAGCCGGCAAGCCCGGCGCAGACGGGCGAGCTCTCCGGAGAGATCGAGTTTCGCAACCTCTTTTTTTCCTACCGCGACTCCGCCATGCTGCGTGGCCTCAACCTGAAAATAGCAAAGGGGGCCCGGATCGGGATCGTGGGAGTGGTCGGCAGCGGCAAGTCCACCCTGGTCCGCCTGATACCGCGACTCTTTCCCGTGTCCGACGGGATGCTCTTCTTGGACGGCGTGGACGTGAACCGGATCCCGCTCAAGACCCTGCGCGCTGCCGTCGGCTTCGTGCCGCAGGAGAGCTTCCTGTTTTCCCGCAGCATCGGGGAGAACATCGCCTACGGCAAGCCCGGCGCCGGACCGCAGGAGATCGAGCGCGCAGCCCGGATCGCGGGTCTTTCCGGTGACATAGCGAGATTTGCCGACGGGTTCGATACCCTGGTAGGCGAAAGGGGGGTGACCCTGTCCGGTGGCCAGAAGCAGCGGGTGGCCATAGCCCGTGCGCTCATCAAGGAGCCGCAGATCCTGATACTGGACGACCCACTCTCCGCCGTCGATGCCGACACCGAAGAGGCGATCCTCGTCGCACTCTCCGGATATTACGGGGAGAGGACCGTGCTGATCGTCTCGCACCGGCTCTCGCCGCTTCGGGGCTGCGACCGGATCATCGTCATGGAAGAGGGGACCATCGCCGAGCAGGGGAGCCATGAAGAGCTGCTGGCACTGGGCGGGCGCTATGCCGCGATCCACAGGGAAGAGCAGCTGAAGGCGGAGATAGAGAAGATGTAGTCTCCCCTTCCCGGACTGGTCCAACTCCCCCTCTCCCCCCGGGAGAGGGGCGGGGTGAGGGCGCTTCGGTTGTCAGGGAGAGCGGCGGCACAGACTTTTTGGCATTCTGCTGTCTTGCCTATCAGCGCTCAGGCGCCCCCCTCACCCCTGCCCCTCTCCCGGAGGGAGAGGGGAGACATTTGTTGATCTCATATCACCATTGAACTTTACTTAGTGATAGGGGTGGTGAGGGAGTTTTGCCACTATGAAATCGAGGCTGCCTGAGGACGTCCTTGAATTTGCTCGATCACTCAGGGTACATCAGACCGATGCAGAGAATCTGCTCTGGCTGCTGCTCAGAAATCGTAACATCGGAGGGTTCAAGTTTCGTAGGCAGCATCCCGTTGGGCGCTTCATCCTCGATTTCTATTGCAAGGAAGCCGGGCTTGCTGTCGAACTCGATGGTGGTGAGCATAATGATGATGCTGCTGTTTTAAGAGATCAGTTCCGTAGTGACATGCTAGGAAAAATGGGCATTCATGTCATCAGATTCTGGAACAACGAATTGCTCAATAGCACGGAAGCGGTGCTGGAAAGGATTTATCAAGAATTGATCGACAGGGCAGGTTCTCATACCTCTCTTGGAACAATGAAATAACATGTAATCTCAGCCCCCGGACCAAACTCCCCCTCTTCCCCGGGAGAGGGTCCATATACTTGAATCGGCAGGCAAAAAGGGTACTTATGCACTTCGGCGGGATCTACGAGGACGAGATTGTCGGCAAGATGTACGACCGGCGGCTGATGCGGCGCTTCATCCGCTATGTCCTGCCGTACCGCCGCCAGATCGTCTGGGCGCTGCTGCTCTTGCCGCTGGTGGCCGCCGCCAAGCTCTCGCAACCCTGGATCCTCAAGGTCGCCATCGACGACCACATCGTGAAGGGGCAGATGGCCGGGCTCCCGATGCTCGCGACCGGCTTTTTGGGGATCATCTTCGCCGAGTCGCTGCTCACCTTCGCCGAGGTCTACCTGCTGCAGTGGGTGGGGCAGAGGGTGATGTACGATATCAGGGTCGAGCTCTTCGCCCACATACAGCGGCTCTCCACCCGCTTCTTCGACCAGACTCCGGTCGGCAGCCTGGTCTCCAGGCTCACCAGCGACGTGGAGGTGCTGGGCGAGATGTTCGCCGCGGGGATCGTCACCGTGGTCGGCGATATCCTGGTGCTGGCGGGGATCGTCGGCATCATGCTCTGGATGAACGTCAAGCTCTCGCTGGTCACCTTCTCGGTCCTGCCGCTCTTGATCTGGGTCGCCTTCGCCTTCAGGAACTGGATGCGGGTCGCCTTCCGGCAGGTGCGGGCGCGACTGGGAAACCTGAGCTCGTTTCTCGCCGAGAGCATCGGCGGCATGGCCGTGGTGCAGCTCTTCAACCGGGAAAGGGACGAGGCGCTGGAGTTCCAACGGCTCAACGCATCCTACGTCGAGGCGAGCAAGCCGGTGATCACCTGGGATGCCGCCCTCTACGCGGTGGTCGAATCCCTCTCCGCCGTGGCGGTCGCCCTCATCATCTGGTACGGCGGCGGGGAAATCGTGAAAGGCACCCTCTCTTTCGGCGCCCTGGTCGCCTTCATACAGTACATCGAAAGGTTCTTCTCCCCGATCCGGGATCTGTCGGCCAAATACTCGGTGATGCAGGGTGCTATGGCCTCGCTGGAGCGGATCTTCGCCCTTTTGGACAAGAGGGAGGAGAAGGAGGAGGCCGGCCTCCCGGCGCCCCCCCCGCCCGCGGCGCTGCCCGGCTCCGGGGCTGCGCCGCTTGAGAGCATCTGCTTCAAGGAGATCTGGTTTGCCTACAGCGGGGAAGATTTCGTGTTGAAGGCGTTTTCCCTGGAGATGAAGCGCGGCGAAAAGGTGGCGCTGGTGGGGGAGACCGGGGGCGGCAAGACCACCGTGACGCGGCTTCTCTCCAGGCTTTACGAGGTGAACCGCGGCTCCATAGCCATCGACGGGACCGACATCCGGGAACTGCCGCTGCCGTCGTTGAGAAGCCGAATCGGCGTGGTGCTGCAGGACCCCTACCTTTTTTCCGGGTCCGTCGCCTATAACATCTCCCTGGGCGACCCGAGGGCGCTTCAGCGGGTGGAAAAGGCTGCGGCCGTGGTCGGCGCGGATCGTTTCATCAGGCAGCTCCCCAACGGTTTTCAGGAGGAGGTGCGCGAGCGCGGCGTGAACTTCTCCGCCGGAGAGAGGCAGCTCATCTCCTTTGCCAGGGCCGTTGCCTTCGACCCGGAGATACTGGTTCTGGACGAGGCGACGGCGAGCGTCGACTCGGCCAGCGAGCGCCTGATCCAGCAGGGGTTGGCGGGGCTCATGGAGGGGAGGACCACGCTGGTGGTGGCGCACCGGCTCTCCACCATCCGCGACGCGGACCGGATCGTCGTGATCCACCGTGGCGAGAAGGCGGAAGAGGGGAGCCACGCCGAGCTCATGGCGGCCAAGGGAGTCTACTACCGGCTTTACCAGCTGCAGTTCAAGGAATAACGGCAACCGGGCAGCCACCGGGAGGGAAGAACCCTTTCCCTCAACAAATCTTTTTCTGGAGCACATGCAATGAAGCATCTAATTCTCGGCACCGCCGGGCATATCGATCACGGCAAGACCTCGCTGGTGAAGGCTTTGACCGGCATAGACACGGACCGGCTCAAGGAGGAGAAGGCGCGCGGCATCACCATCGAGCTGGGCTTTGCCCACCTGGAGCTGCCGGGGGGGCTGCGCTTTGGCATCGTCGACGTGCCGGGGCACGAGCGGTTCGTGCGGACCATGGTCGCCGGGGTGGGCGGCATGGACCTGGTGCTGCTGGTGATAGCGGCCGACGAGGGGGTCATGCCCCAGACCCGGGAGCACCTGGAGATCTGCCAGTTGCTCGGCGTCAAGCGCGGCATCGTGGTACTCACCAAGAAGGACCTCGTGGAGCCCGATTGGCTCGACCTGGTGACCGAGGAGGTGCGGGAATACCTGGCCGCAAGCTTCCTGGCCGAGGCCCCGATCGTCGCCGTCTCCTCGCGAAGCGGCGACGGGATGGAGCAGTTGAAGGGGGAGCTGACCCGGCTGGCCGGCGAGATCGAGCAGAAGAGGCTCGATACCCCCTTCAGGCTCCCCGTCGACCGGGTCTTCACCGTGACCGGATTCGGCACCGTGGTGACCGGGACGCTTTTGGCCGGCGGCATTTCTGTGGGCGAAGAGGTCGAGATCCTCCCCTCCGGCATCTGCTGCCGGGTGCGCGGGGTGCAGTCCTTCGGCGCCAAGGTGGAGCGGGGGGGCGCCGGCGAGCGGCTGGCGGTGAACCTGCAGGGGGTGGACCACAGCGAGGTGCAGCGCGGGGACGTGGTGGTGCCCAAGGGTTTGTACCGCCCGACCAGCGCGGTCGACGTGCGGCTCAACTACCTCGGCTCCGCTGCCAAGGAGCTGAAGCACCGCGCCACCATCCGCCTCCATTCGGCGACCTACGAGGTGCCGGCCAAGGTGATCCTCTTCGACCGGGACCACCTCAAGCCGGGGGAGAGCGCCTACGTCCAGCTGCGCCTGGCCAGGCCGGTGCTGCTGTTGCCGGGGGATCCTTTCGTGCTGCGGACCTACTCGCCCCAGGCGACGCTGGGCGGCGGGACGGTGCTGGACCCGGCGCCCCCCAGAAGGCGCAGGCGTTCCGCCGAGGCGCTGGAACTTTTGGCCGCGGCCGAGTCCGGCGGCGACCAGGAGAGGATACGGCTTTTGGTCGAGTCGTCGCTTTTGTCCGGCATCTCCGTGCAGGAGATGGTGAACCGCAGCGGCATGTCCGGGAAGAGGATCGAGGCCGCCCTGGCGCCGCTGCTCTCCGCCGGCGCCGTGCTCCAGGTGGTGAAGGAGCCGCGCATCTTCCTGAGCCGGGATGCCTTTGCCTCCCTGAAACTGAAGCTTTCCGAAGAGCTGCGCGCCTACCTGGAGGAGAACCCGATGCAGGAGGGGATCGGCAAGGAGGAGCTGAAGTCGCGCATACCCAGGAGAAGCGATGCGCGCTTCTTCGGGCCGGTTCTGGCCGGCATGGAAAAGGAAGGCGCGGCGCTGTCGGACCGGGACATCGTCCGGCTTCCGGGGAGAAAGGCCGGGGTGACCCAGGACCAGTCGGAGGTCCAGTCCATGCTGGAGGAGGCGCTCAAGAAGGGATGGGGCGAGCCGCCGACCGTGAAGGAGCTTTGCGAGCTCTTGAACTGCAGCGAAAAGCAGTTCCTTAGCCATGCCAACATGCTCTGTCGGGAGGGGAGGGCGGTCAAGGTGAAGTCGGACGTCTTCTACGCGCCCGGTGCGGTAGTCGAGATACGGGAGAAGCTCGTCTCACATCTGAGGGAAAAGGGGGAGATCGCCCCGCCCGAATTCCGGGAGCTGACCGGGCTGTCGCGCAAGTTCATGATTCCGCTTTTGGAATACTTCGATCAGGAGCGCGTGACCATCCGGGCAGGCGAGAAGCGGGTGCTCAGGAAGGGGTAGGAAGGACGATTGACGATGGACGATTGACGATTGACGATTGACGATTGACGATTGACGATGGACGATTGACGATTGACGATGGAGAACCAAAGGGCGGGTAGCGCGGCCGCAGCAAACTGTCACCAGATGTAATCCCTGGCGATCTCTCTCTTGTCCCGGCCGTACAGTATGTGGAAGACCCTCAGCCTTTTCAGCGCCACCGGCGACAGGCTCCCAAGCGGCAGGTAGATGATCCTCTTGCCGAGCCTTGCGGCGAGCTGCTTCAGGTAGCTGCGCGGAGGGCGCGCCGCCGCGTAGACCACGTCCTTCTCCAGGGAGTAGTCGAGCGCGGCCATCAGCAGCACCTCACCCTTGCCGACGGCCCCGCTGTAGTCGCTGTCCCGCCAGACGTCGCTCATCCGGCGCGGCGGATAGCAAAGCAGAAAACCGCCGTACTCGCAGCGGGAGATCCCCGGGCCGACGATGTTTCCGGCCGGCGGCGTGGCGTAGAAGGCCATGTCCGATTCCTGCTCGTGCTCGCCCAGCCAGGTCATGCAGTAGGGAAACCGGGAGCTGTCCCGGTCCTCGTCGAAGACCACCACCACGCAGCCGATCCCGCTCTTCAACCGCTTGTTTTCCCTGACGTAGATCTTCCCCTCGTGCAGGTTCCGGATGGTCTCGCGCATGTCGATCCCGTCCAGAAGCGAAGCCGAAAACGGCTCGGTCCGGCTCTGCTCCTCGCTGAGCTGCCGGGCGCCGATCCTCTTCAGGTTCCTGCCGTACTCCTCGATGCTCAGGTCTTCCGGCGGATAGGAGCAGATGGAGGGGTCGTCGAAGCCGTCCAGCCAGTCGCCGGGGCCAAGCTCCTTTTTCCTCTTCGTCATCTTGATGCGGGAGCGCCCCTTGCCGCGCTGCTGCTCCTTCGGTCTGAAGCGGATCCTGCGGGTGGCCGACCAGAGCTCCGCGGCGCTCAGCCTGAGCGTCGGCAGATCGCTTGACTCGCGCTGCCACGGGTAAAAGGAGGCGAGCCGGAAAAACGCGTAGGCGAAGTTGTCGTCCAGGCAGCCCCGGGCGGCGGCCAGCATCTGGAACAGGTCGGGAAGCAGGGCGCGGGAGAGGAGGGCGTAGTTGCGGGCAAAGCGGAAAAAGGAGCGCTTCTGCCAGAAATGCACCTTGTCACCGGTCTCCTGGCTGTAGTGCCGCGCCGCCTCCAGGAAGAGCCGCAGCATGATCTTCTGGCGGTCCGGCATCTCCCCTTCGGGCCCGATCCGGTGCGCGCTGCGCCGGATCGAGTCGGCGAGCACCTGCTCTTCGGGGATCGACTGCTTGCCTCCCAGGATCAGCTCGAAGGCGTTGAAACTCTTGCGCAGCGTCGGGCCGTCGGAGGCGGGCTCAGGCGGCAGCGGCGACCTCCTGGTCTCGTAGAGCGCGGAGAGAAAAGGGTACTCGGCCAGTACTTCGTGGCAGCAGTCCGGGTGCAGGTTGGAGAGGGTGATCCGGTCTCGCCTGGTGCGGCTGAGCGGCTGGGCCAGGGGGGTCGCGAACAGCTCGCGGATCCGCTCCAGGTGGAACATGCCGCAGATGAAGAGCACCCTCTCGTGGCCGGCCGAGAGCTGTTGCAGCCTGAACGCCATGGCGCGCTCCCGGCGCAGATCCTCCTGTCCCGGCGTCAGGCCCCGGTACATCCGGGCCACCTCCCGGTAGAACGGTTGCAGGCCGATGCGCTGCACCGCGTAGGAATCGGGGAGCTGTTCCGGGTGGGAGGGGTAGCTGTCCAGGTCGATGTCCACCAGGTGGAGCGGGACCCCGTGCCCGAGGGCGAGGCGCGCCCCCTCGATCAGAGGGTCGGCGGGCTCGATGATCAGGAAGACGGACTGCTCGCCGACGGGGTAGGCGAGCACGGACAGCTCCGGGAGGCGCCGGACGCCGCGCAGCAACTGCGGCTCCAGCGTGCGGGGGAGCTCGATGGCGATGCAGTCGGGCTTCAGGGCGGAAAACGCCTCACGGACCAGGTGCGCGAACTCCATGCGGTAGTGCAGTACGGGGAGCGCGTGGATGTTGCCGAATTTTTCCAGGTGGAGTCTGTCGGGCATGAGCGGATCTCGAAGGGGGCGTGCTTAGCTAACCTCGGGCACGCATTGGCGTGTCCGCTTGTGATTGACGCGGGTTGCTATCTCAGGTACCGCAGCGCCTCTTCCCCGAGGATCCTCTCTACCGCCAGCGGCAGCAGTTCCCGCGGCTCCTTGTGGGTCGCCGCCATCATCTTCAGCGCGTAGCGCGCGATGTTGATGCCGTCACGCACCGAGTACGGCTCGTCGGCCGCGTGCCCGCGCTGCAGGAATTCCACCACGTAGTTGAGGATGGACGAGCCTGCGAAAGGGAGGTTCTCCTTGAGGATGGTCAGCTCTTCGCCCGCCTCCGGGAAGTCGATGAAGAGCTGCGGCTGCAGCCTGGAGTGGATGTATTCGGGGACTTCGAAGGTGGAGGAGTCCTCGTTCATGGTGACAACGATGCGGAAGTCCGGGTGCGCCTGGATCCTGAGCCCGGTGATGATGGATTCCACGTACCTGCGGTCGTCCAGAAGCGGCGCGAGCGAGGCCCACGCCTTCTCGCTCATCCGGTTCCCCTCGTCCAGGATCAGCACCCCCCCCTTGATCATGGCGGAAACGAGCGACGAGGCGGCATACTGGATGGTCCCCCGCGGCCCTATCACCGGGGTGACGATCAGGTCTTCGGGGCGCGTGTCCATGGTGGCCTGGAAAAGGTAGACCTGCCTGCCGAGCCGCTTGGCCGCGGCGTAACCGAGCGTGGTCTTGCCGACGCCGGGCTTTCCGATCAGGCGGGGGTTGAAGGGGATGTCGCGCTCGTCGATCACCATCCAGGCCGCCAGAAGCTGCCTGAGCAGTTCCTCGTCCCCCACCCAGCGCAGCGGCAGTTCGATCGGGCTGGCCAGGGTGAGGTCGATGCCGTCCAGGTTGATCTTTTCCATATCTTAAACTCCAAAAACAAACGGTTGGCCAGGGAGAAAATCTGAGGAAATCCGAGAAATGCTATGTGTTCATCTCGTGGCAGTACATCATGGAGAGGCGTGCCCGGTTTTCCAGGCAGCTCTGGCAGAGCTCACCGGCGTCCTGCCACATCTCCTGCGCGAGCCATTCGCCCGCCTCGCCGTACAGGGAGCGCGGCTCGTTCTCGTCGTAATCCTTCTTGCAGATGCCGCAGGTTTTCATGATTTTTCCGCTTGCCGCACCAGTTGCGCCAGGCACTCCAGGAAAAGCGGCGAGCAGTTGAGCGCCTCCGTACGCACGAAGCGCTCGATGCCGAGCGCCTTGGCTTTCTCCGCATACTCTATGTCGATCTCGTACAGGGTCTCGATATGGTCCGAGACGAAGGAGAGCGGCACCATCAGGAGGTTCTTGCGCCCGGCTCCGGCCAGGCTCTGGATGGTCGCCTCGGTGGAGGGCTCCAGCCACTTGACCGGACTCGCCTTGGACTGGAAGCAGAGCTGGTGGCTTGCCTCCCCGACCCGCTCCATGACCAGGCGCACCGTCTCCTGGATGTGCGACAGGTAGGGATCACCCTCGTCGATGAAGGATTGCGGCAGAGAGTGCGCGGAGAAGACGATCTCCACCTCCCTGGGATCGGGAAACGACGCGAGCCCCTTGGTCACCTTCTCGGCCAGCGCCTGGATGTAGAGCGGGTGATCGTAGAAGCGGTCGATGTAGGTGACCTCGAATTTCACCCCCGATTGCTTCAGCATGCGCTGCAGTTCGTTGATGCTGGAACCGGTCGTCGCCTTGGAAAAGTGCGGGTACAGCGAAAGCGCCACGATGCGTGTGATCCCCTCGCGCTTGATCGCCGCCAGCGCATCGAGCGTGGAGGGGCGGGAATAGCGCATGGCGACGAAGGAGCTGTAGCCGTCCCCCAGCAGCTGCTGCACCCCCTTGCCCTGAGCGTCGGTCAGCTCCCGGATGGGCGACTTGCCGCCGATCTGCCGGTAGTACCCCTCGACCTTGGGCGCCCGCTTTTTCACGATGCGCCGGGCGATGAACGGCTGCAGGAAGGCCGGACCGATCTTGATGATGTCGCGGTCCGTGAACAGGTTCAAGAGAAAGGGTTCTACGGCGGCGATCGAGTCGGGGCCTCCCATCTGGAGCAAAAGGAGTGCGGTCTTTTCCGGCATGGCAACCTCTCGGGCAAAAGTTTAGCCGAAATGTAGCAGAAAAAGCGTGTGATGAGAACAACTTATTGATCGGTGGGGAAATGGGAGGGGGTTAGCGAGGGCGCTGGGGCTCCTCCCCTCCAGGGGGGAGGTCGGGAGGGGATGGGGTAGGCGGGTGCAAACTGCCTGGTCCCATCCCCCGGCCGGGTCAGCTGATATGGTTTTTCCGCAGGTGGGCGCCGTAGCGGTTGTCGGTCCCCTTGATGTGCTGCACCAGCCAATCCTGCAGGAACTCGATCACTTCCTGGGTGAGCAGCATCTCGCCGGAGTTGAATTTCTCCTGCAGTGCCACCGCCTGCTGCACCAGATCCTGATGCTGCTTCTTATGGGCTGCCTCTTCCGGATAGCCGGTCTTGCGGAAAGCTTCCTCTTCGGCCGCGAAGTGGGTGCCCGTGTAGGAGATGAGCCGGCTCAGGACAGATCCGATCGCCTCCTTGCTCCGTTTGTGCTGCATCGCCTGGTTCAACTCGTTCACCATGGCGAAGAGCTTTTTGTGCTGGTCGTCGAAGGTGGGGATCGAGGTGCTGAAGCTCTGATCCCAGACCAGGGCGTCGGAAAGCCGGAAGTGCCCGACCAGTTCGTGCAGTTCGTCGACCTGCTGTGACAGTTTGCCGGTGGCGCTCCTGGTGCTGCGCGCGTTCTCCACGTTGCCGTTCACCACGCTGGTGATCAGCTGGATGTTATGGGTGATCTCGTGGGTGGTGGCGGTCTGCTCCTCCGCGGCTGTGGCAATCTGGCTGAGCTGCATGGTCAGGTCGTTGATCATGGTGAGGATGCCGGCCAGCGCCTCTCCGGAGCGGCAGGTCTCCGCCGTCCCCTGGTTCACCTGCTCGACCCCCTCGCCCATGGAGCCGACCGCGGCACGGGTCTCGGTCTGGATCGACTTGATCATGGCGTCGATTTCCTTGGTGGCGCGGGTGGTCCGCTCCGCCAGCGCCCTGACCTCGTCGGCGACCACGGCGAAGCCGCGTCCCGTCTCTCCGGCGCGGGCCGCCTCGATGGCCGCGTTTAGCGCCAGCAGGTTGGTCTGGTCCGCGATGTCCTCGATGGTTCCGGCGATGGCCCCGATCTGGTCGGAGCGCTCGCCCAGGCCGGCAACGGTGGACGAGGTCGCCGTGACCCTCTGGGCGATGTTCTGCATCAGGCGGGCGCTGTTTCGCACGATCTCGGCGCCGGAGGTGGTCTCATCGGTGACCTTGTGCGCGTTCTCGGCGGCGTAGAGGCAGTTGCGGGCGATGTCTCCGGAGGTGGCGGACATCTCCTCGCTGGCCGTGGCTATGGTGGTCGCCTGCAGGGCGACATCCTCCGCGGCGGCGGTCATGGCGTCGTTGGTGGCGCTCACCAGTGCGACCGAGTTGCGCACCAGGTCGGTAACGGTGAAGAACTGGTGCATGGTCTTGTTCCAGTCGCCCATCATCTGGTTGAAGGCGAGACCCAGTCGGGCGAACTCGCCGGCGCCTTTTTGCTCCACCCGGCAGGAGAGGTCCCCCCGGGAGGCGTTCTCCAGGGCGAGGGTGAGCTCCCGCAGAGACTGCTGCGTGGGGCGGAACAGCACCCAGCAGGCAAGTGACGAGCAAAGAAGGACGGCACATCCGGCTAACACCATGAGCAGCATGCTGCCAACTCCACTGCACAATATCAGGGTGAGGACTGTGAGGATGACAACAACCGCGTTGACCGTAATGACACGAGAGGTGAATGACATGCTGTTTCTCCTGTGTTATCTTCTCGATTTGAAGAGACATACAGAAATATCGTCTCATCGTGAAGAAACTTAAGAGAATTTTGCGGATTGCATACGATCGCAGGGTTGAACCTGGCCGGCAGCCGTTCCCAAGTATTGGAAAAACCGATTGATTCGCCCTTAAAGCTAACGGCGGAACCCGAGTTTGATGCCTGGAAGCTCTGCTGCAGGTTACCTGGCGATACGGCCATTGCGGCTGGCGGGAATTCTTGCAGCGACATCGTGCGTTGACCCTGCGGCAGATTCGATCATCCGCCTGTTGCGTGCATCGGTTGCGCTTTTTGCCTTTTCATACTGTGCAGGGGGATCGGCTTGCATCACGAAACCACAGGAGAGAATGAGCGCGGCCATCATCGCTTTTTCCGGCAACCTTTTCATAGTCAGCCTCCTCGTTCAGATGACGCGGGGCCGTTTCGCCCGCCAGGAAATGCATGAGAATGATAATGGTAGTACTCTAATATTTTTTCCCTGGAAGTCAAGCGATGCCGACACGTGGCGCAAGAGCCGGATAGCGCGCCCCTTGCCGGTGTCCCGGTTCCCCTGCGGTATGGACATGACGAAAGATTGCTTTATAATGAGCCGAATATGAGAAAACAGCTAATATGGAAAGCCGTAACCAGCCTGCTGGCCGCGCCGCTCAAGCCGCTGGTCCTTGTCGCCTTGGTGGCGCGGCTCATCCTGCCGGCAGTTTCCCATGCCCACGTGCCGGAGGAGCCGGGCCATCATCAGGGGCATGGGGCGCCGCCGGGGCGGGAATCGGGCGAGCTGGTGGGGCTGGACGAGCGTCTGGGAGAGAAGATACCGCTCGACCTGGTGTTCCGGGACGAGACCGGCCGCGCGCAGCGTCTGGGGGATCTCATCACCGGGCCGACCATCATCCTCCCCGTCTACTACGGCTGCACCAACGTATGCAACTTTCTGCAGGGCGACCTGGCGCGGGTGCTGCCGGCCATCAAGCGGACGCCGGGTAAGGATTACCGCGTCCTGTCGGTGAGCATCGACGAGACGGAGACCCCGCGGCTGGCCGCCGGCTACCAGAAGATGTACCTCGCCTCGATGAACGCGCCCTTTCCGCCCGCGGCCTGGCGCTTCCTGACCGGCGACGCGGCAAGCATAAAGGGGCTCACCGGGGCGGCAGGCTACCGCTTCCAGCGCCGGGGGCGCGACTTCATGCACCCGGTGGCGAGCTTCGTGGTGGCGGGGGACGGCAAGATCGTCCGCTACCTGTACGGCACGAGCTTCCTTGCCAAGGATGTGACGCTGGCCCTGGTCGAGGCGGGCCAGGGAAGGACCGGCGCCACCATCAGGAAGGTGGTCGGTTACTGCTTCAGCTTCGACCCGGCGCAAAAGAGCTACCAGTTCAACCTGCTGCGCGTCAGCGCCACGGTGGTCATCCTCTGCTGCGGCAGCTTTTTTGCCTTCCTGGTTCTGACAGGCGCAAGAAGCAAAAGAAAAAGTTCGGGGGAAAAATGAGTTCGGCAGAAAACAGGACAGCCGCATCGGGAGGGTTCTGGCAGGACACCGGGAGGAGGGGGATCGCCTCCTGGATCCTCTCCACCGATCACAAGAGGATCGGGCTCCTTTATCTCTACTCGGTGCTCGGCTTCTTCATGGTCGGCGTGATCCTGGGGCTCTTGCTCCGTCTGGAGCTGATGGCGCCGGGGCGGACCATCGTGGATGCCCAGACCTACAACGCGCTCTTCACCGTGCACGGCGTGGTGATGATCTTTCTCTTCATCATCCCGGGGATCCCCGCCTCGTTCGGCAACATGGTGATGCCGATACAGATCGGCGCCCGCGACGTCTCCTTTCCGCGGTTGAACCTCTTCTCCTGGTGGCTCTACGCCATCGGCGCGCTCATCGTGCTGACGTCGCTCTTTACCGGCGGCGGGGCGCCCGACACCGGCTGGACCTTCTACGTCCCCTTCAGCGCGCGCACCGGCACCAACGTCTCGCTCGCCGTCTTCGGGGTCTTCGTCCTCGGCTTCTCCTCGATCCTGACCGGGATCAACTTCGTCACCACCATCCACCGCCTGAGGGCGGAGGGGATGGGGTGGGGGCGCCTGCCGCTCTTCGTCTGGTCGCTCTACGCCACCGCCTGGGTGCAGATCCTGGCGACCCCGATCATCGCCATCACGCTGGTCATGGTGATCGCCGAAAGGACGCTGGGCATCGGCCTCTTCGACCCGGGGCGCGGCGGCGATCCCATCATGTTCCAGCACCTGTTCTGGATCTATTCCCATCCGGCGGTCTACATCATGGTTCTGCCGGCCATGGGGGTGGTCTCGGAAATCATCCCGGTCTTCTCGCGCAAGCCGATTTTCGGCTACAAGATGATCGCCGTCTCCAGCGTTGCCATTGCGGCAGCCGGCTCGCTGGTCTGGGGACATCACATGTACACGAGCGGCATGAGCGACACGGCGGTCATGGTCTTCTCGTTTCTCACCTTCATCGTGGCGATACCGTCGGCGATCAAGGTCTTCAACTGGGTCTCCACCCTGTACAAGGGATCGATCTCGCTGGAGGCGCCCATGCTCTTCGCGCTCTCCTTCATCCTGCTCTTCTCGATCGGCGGGCTCTCCGGCCTCATCCTGGGCGCCGCCGCCACCGACATCCACGTGCACGACACCCATTTCGTGGTCGGGCATTTCCACTACGTCATGTTCGGCGGCGCCGGTTTCGCCTTCTTCGCCGCGGCCCACTACTGGCTCCCGAAGTTCTACGGGCGCAGGTACCGCGAGAAGCCGGCCATCGTCGGCTGGGCCCTCATGTTCGTGGGGTTCAACATCCTCTACTTCACCATGCAGGTGCTCGGCATGCAGGGGATGCCGCGGCGCTACTACGATTACCTCCCGGAATTCGCCAACCTGAACCTGGTGGCGACCGTGGGGAGCTGGATCCTGGCGCTCGGCCTGATCGTGATGGTGGTGAACCTGTGGCGCGGACTTCTGCGGGGAGAGCCGTTCACCGGGAACCCGTGGGGCGGGGCCACCCTGGAATGGAGCATCCCGACGCCGCCTCCCACCGAGAATTTCGAGGAGGAACCGGTCGTGACGCATGCACCCTACGACTTCAAGGGAACGGGGATACCATGAGCCATCCGGAGCCAAAGGACAACGTCGGGGCGAAGCTCGGCATGTGGCTGTTCCTGTTCACCGAACTGCTGCTGTTCGGCGGGCTGTTCATCCTCTATTCGGTGTACCTGGCGCGCTACCCGCACGAGTTCGCCACTGCCGGCCGCGAGCTGAACGTGATCTACGGGGCCGCCAACACGGTGGTGCTTCTCACCAGCAGCCTTTTCGCGGCGATGGCCGTCACCGCCGTCAAGCGCGGCGAGCGGCGCGCCACCATGGCGCTTTTGGCGGGGACGCTTTGCTGCGCCGGGATCTTTCTGGTCATCAAGTATCTGGAGTGGAGCGCCAAGATCCATCACGGCATCTTTCCCGGCTCGGCCAAGCTGATCGCGGGACCGCCGGGCGAGTCGGTCTTTTTCGGCCTGTACTACCTGACCACCGGCCTGCACGGCATCCACGTGGTGATCGGGGCGGCGCTGCTGGCCTGGATCGGCGCCAGGGTGAAAAGCGGTGCCCTCCATGCCGGCGACAACGTCGCACTGGAGAACGGGACGCTCTACTGGCACCTGGTGGACCTGATCTGGATCTTCATCTTCCCGCTTTACTACCTGATACTGTGAGTCGGTTTCTGATCCCGGAGCATATCGATGACTACTGACACTACCGAACATATCGTGAGTTATAAAAAACTGGCCGCGGTCTGGGGCGCGCTGCTCGCGCTTACCGCCGCGACCATACTGGTCACCCGGGTCGAGCTGGGCGCCCTGAAGGTCTGGGCGGCCCTCGCCATCGCCTGCCTGAAGTCCGGGCTGGTGATCGCCTTCTTCATGCACATGAAATACGAGGCGCGGCTGTTCCGCGTCATCCTGTTCGTGGCCCTGGTTACCCTGGCGACCTTCATAGGGTTTACCTTTTTCGACGTACTCTACCGCTAGAGGGGTGAGCGTGGATAAACAGCTGATAACGACAACGCAAGCCGTCGACCCGGTCTTCATGTTCATCTTCGGGGCCTGCCTCGTTTTGCTGGTCGCCATCACGGCGGCGATGGTCTGGTTCGTGATACGCTATCACCGCTCGCGCGCGCCAGAGCCGACTTCGCAGCAGGAGGGGAGCCTCTGGCTCGAGATCATCTGGACCACCCTGCCGACCCTGCTGGTCATGGCCATGTTCTACTACGGCTGGTCCGGCTATCTGTCGCTTCGCGACGTTCCCAAGGGGGCGCTGCAGACCACGGCGGTGGGGCGCATGTGGTCCTGGAGCTTCCGGTACGAAAACGGCAGGACCAGCAGCAGGCTCTACGTGCCGGTCGGCAAGCCGGTCCAGGTGAATCTGGAATCGCGCGACGTGCTGCACGGCTTCTACATGCCGGCCTTCCGGGTCAAGCGCGACGCGGTGCCCGGCATGAAGAACCACGTCTGGTTCGTGGCTACCAGACCCGGCTCCTACGACATCTTCTGCTCCCAGTACTGCGGCACCAACCATTCCGCCATGATCACCACGGTGGAGGCGATCCCGCCGGAGCAGTTCGAGGCCTGGCTCAAGGGGGGCGAAGAGGGTAAAGAGGGCGAAGAGTCCGAAGAGGGGAAGGAACTCCTGGAGCAATACGGCTGCCTCGGCTGCCATTCGCTGGACGGCTCCAAGAAGGTCGGGCCGAGTCTCAAGGGGATCTTCGGGCGCAAGGTAACGGTGGCCAGGGGGGGCAAAAAGACGGAGCAGCTGGCGGACGAGGCCTATCTGCGTGAATCGATACTGACCCCCACTGCCGCCGTGGTCGAGGGTTTCCCGCCCATCATGCCGGTCACCGCCGACCTTGGGGAGGCGCAGTTGAAGGAGATCGTCGAATACCTGAAGGAACTCAAGTGATCTCGATACTGTCCCGGCTGTTCCGGCTGCGGCTCGCGCTTTTGAACGGCGTCGCGGCACTCGGGGGCTATCTGCTCTTCCCCGCCAAAGCGGAGCTCGCCACCCTCTGCGCGCTCTTCATCGGCGTCTCGTTTCTGGCCGCGGCGGGGTCGGCGCTGAACCAGGTCCTGGAGCGCAGCAGCGATGCCCTGATGCGGCGCACCAGGAACCGGCCGATCCCCGCGGGTGAGCTGTCGGTGGCGGCGGCCGGCGGTATCGGTTTGGCCTGCCTGGCGGCGGGGGTGCTGGTACTGGTCGCCGTCGCAGGCACACTCCCAGCACTCCTCGGGGCTGCCGCGCTCCTGTGGTATCTCGCCGTTTACACCCCGCTGAAGCGCCGCACCCCCTTCGCGCTGGCGCTGGGAGCACTGTGCGGCGCGGCGCCGCCGGTGATCGGCTGGTGCGTTGCCGGTGGCAGCCCGGCCGATTTCCGGGTGGTGCTTTTGGCGGGAGTCCTCTACCTCTGGCAGGTGCCGCATTTCTGGCTGCTGCAGCGGCGTCATGCCGATGACTATCGGCGCGCCGGCTTTGCGCTTTTCACCCCTGCGGGAAACGGTGGCGATCTGGCGCCGGTGTGCCGGCTCTGGCTGGCCGCCATGGTGGCAGGCGCCCTGATGCTCCCCGCCTTCGGGATCATAGGGGAGTACCGTGCGGCGTGGTGTGTCGCCTTTTGCGCTCCCCTTTTCATCTGCGCCTTGAAGCGGCGCGAGCCCGCGCTTTTCGCCTGCCTCAACCTCTTTCCCGTCCTGGTCACCCTGGCGCTTTGCGTCGGGCGCTAAAAGACCCCTTCCCATTCTCCCGGCCTTTAGATTAGAATGGCCGGAGTCGCGTTTCATTATCGCGGCCCGAGCACCAGCCGCGAAAAAGGGAGTCATGAATGGGAGAGAAGCAGAAGAGTGAGAAGCCGGCCGGACACCAGGTGCGTATGTGCAAATTGAAGAAAGACGGAAAGCTTGAGGAGATCGACCTTCACGAGCTGAGACCGATTGTCTACTGCAACAAATGCAAGGCGAAGGCTGACCACCCCTCGTACCTCTGCAACCCCCGGGCGCTCAAGGCGTCCAAGACCGAGAAAGGGTGAAACCGGGGGCAACGCAAGGTTTCCCCCAGGTTATCCCACCACCCCAAGCTCCCTGCCGACCCTGGTGAAGATATCCAGCCCCGTGTCGAGATCCTGCCGCGAGTGCGCGGCGCTGATCATGACCCGGATGCGCGCCTTCCCCTGCGGCACGGTGGGAAAGCCGATCGGCATGGCGAAGACCCCCGGTTCAGACTCGAAGAGCCGGCGCGAGAACTGCTGGGACAGCGAGGCGTCACCCAGCATGACCGGGGTGATCGGCGTGACGCTGGCACCGGTGTCGAAGCCGGCCACCTTCATGCCCTCCTTGAAGTAGCGGGTATTCTCCCAGAGTTTCTCCACGAGCTCCGTGCTTTGCTCCAGCAGATCGACGGCGGCCAGGCAGGCGGCGGTGTCCGCCGCCGTCACCGCGCTGGAGAAGAGAAAGGGGCGTGCCTTTTGGCGGATCCAGTCGATGACGATCTTGCGCCCGGCGATGACGCCCCCCATGACCCCGAACGCCTTGGAAAGGGTGCCTATCTCCAGATCGAACCTGCCGTTCAGGCCGAAGTGGTCCACGATGCCGCGTCCGCCGCGCCCCAGCACCCCCTCGCCGTGCGCGTCGTCCACCATGGTGATGATGCGGTAGCGCTCGCACAGTTCATAGAGCCGGTCCAACGGCGCCATATCGCCATCCATCGAGAATACGCCGTCCGTGATCAGCAGGGCGCGCCGGAACTGCCCCAGGTTTTCCCTGATGGCCCGCTCGCAGTCGGCCACGTCGCAGTGCTCATAGACCACCACCTGGGCCGAAGAGAGCCGGCAGCCGTCGATGATGCTCGCGTGGTTCAGCCGGTCGGTGAAGATGACGTCCCCCTTGCCGACCATGGGTGGGATCGCCGCCTGGTTGGCGCAGAAGCCGGACTGCAGGTAGAGGGCATCCTCCACCCCCTTGAACGCGGCCAGGCGCTCCTCCAGCCGGCGGTGCAGCTCCAGAGTCCCGGCAATGCTGCGCACCGCCGCAGGCCCCACCCCCCACTTTTCGATGGCCTGTTGAGCCGAGCTCTTCAGTCTGGGGTGGTTCGCCAGTCCCAGGTAGTTGTTGGTGCAGAAATTGAGCACCCGTTTGCCGTCCACCACCATCCAGGGGCCGCAGGCGGAACCTATGGTGCGGATATTGGTTCTCAGCCCCTGATCCTGCAGGGCGTTCAGCTCATCGGCGATCCAGGAAAATTTATCGGGCATCACTTGACTCCTCAACATCGTTATTGCCACAAGACACGGAGCACGCGGAGGAACTGCCTCAAAAGCGATTTAGAGTAAAAGCAGATTAGCTTTTGCCCTTACCCGTTTTGATTCCTCCGTGTGCTCCGTGCCTCCGTGGCCAACGGTTTACTGTTCTGCCACCCACTCCATGATCACCTTCCCCGAGTTGCCCGAGCTCATCACCTTGAATGCCTCCTCGAACTGCGTGTAGTGCATCCGGTGGGTGATGACGGGGCTCAGATCCAGGCCGATCTTGATGAGCGACTGCATGAGGTACCAGGTCTCGTACATCTCGCGCCCGTAGATCCCTTTGATGGTCAGCATGTTGAATATCACCTGGTTCCAGTCGATGGCGAGCTCTTTGGAGGGAATGCCGAGCATGGCGATCTTGCCGCCGTGGCACATGTTGCCGAGCATCTCCTTGAAGGCGTCGCCGTTTCCCGACATCTCGAGCCCCACGTCGAACCCCTCCTTCATGCCCAGCTCCTGCCGCACCTGCGCCAGGCTCTTGTCCTTCACGTTCAGCGCGACGGTCGCCCCCATCTTCTTTGCCAGAGCGAGGCGGTAGGGGTTCATGTCGGTGGTGACGATGAAGCGCGCGCCGGCGTGCCGGGCGATGGCGGTTGCCATGATGCCGATGGGGCCCGCGCCGGTGATGAGCACGTCCTCGCCCAGGATCGGAAAGGCGAGCGCTGTGTGGGTGGCGTTGCCGAACGGATCGAAGATGCAGAGAATGTCCATCGGTATGCTCTGGTCCGCGTGCCAGACGTTGGTAACCGGGATGCAGATATACTCGGCGAAGGCGCCGGTGCGGTTCACGCCGACACCGTTGGTGTCCTTGCAGAGGTGGCGCCTGCCGGCCAGGCAGTTGCGGCACCTGCCGCAGACGATATGCCCCTCGCCGGAGACCAGGTCGCCGATGTTCAGGTCGAACACGTTGCTCCCCATGGCGGCTACCCGCCCCACGAACTCGTGCCCCACCACCATCGGCACCGGTATGGTCTTCCGGGCCCAGCTGTTCCAGTCCCAGATGTGCAGGTCGGTGCCGCAGATGGCCGTTTTGTGGACCTTGATCAGGACGTCGTTGATGCCGACCTCGGGGACGGGCACCTCGTCCAGCCACAAGCCCGGCTTTGGGTACTTCTTGACTAGGGCCTGCATCGTCTTCTGCATAAGCTCTGGCTCCTTTGCGCAGCTGCGGTTCGCGATGCGATTTCCTCATGAATGGTACCAAGTTCGCGCATCATGTAAATAGGGAAAGCTGCAGTAGACGGGCCTTCATATGTGTGTTTCACTCAGATTATTTAAATCTTAGCGAGGCATTTGGACTCAAGAAAGATCGGGGAATGCCGAAGACTAGGATGTGCGAATTCATCTGCAAAATTGCTGACATGAAGTAGCCGGCATTAATGTTGAGCCGTGTCTCCGGTGAAGATTTTCTGAGGAACGAGGAAACGATGCGGCCTGAAACAGTTCGAAACACGGTGCGAGCTTTATACGCCATATCCGTTTGGGCAATGGCCTTGCTGTTGTTCACTGCGGCGCCACTGCAGGCAGCGCAGGCGGCTGTTATCAACCAACCGGTCTCCTCGTATGCCGTCAGCAAGACCGCATTTTGGGTCGCGGCAGTATTCATCGTTTCCATGGCCGTCGCGCTGATCATCCTCTACCTGAGCAACGAACGCAGGAAGCGCCTGGAAAAGGTGCTCCGGTTGACAGAGGCAAGGTTCAAGCAGCTCTTCGACAACGCCGGCGACGCCATCTACATCCACGACTGTGCGACCCGCATCGTGGAGGTGAATCAGGCCGCCTGCGACCGGATGGGATACAGCTACGACGAATTCCTGCACCTTACCTTGAAAGACATCAGTTCCCCGGAGCAGATGGCGAACATCCCCGAGCGCACGGCGCTGCTGACACAGCAGGGGCGGTTGCTGTATGAAACGGTACATGTCACGCGAAGCGGCGAAGCCATACCGATCGAAGTGAGCAGCAGGATGATCGAATACGAGGACCGGCATGTCATCCTCAGCATAGTGCGGGACATCTCACCGCGCAAACGGGTCGAACTGAGAGAGAATACGCGTCTCAAGATTCTGGAAGAGCTGGCAACCGGCGCTCCGCTGGAGGCGCTGCTTACCTACATCGTGAGGTTTGTCGAGCAGGAGAGCACCGGTGCTCTTTGCTCCGTGCTGCTGGCCGACGATTCGGGCACGCAGCTCGAACATGGCGCAGCCCCCAGCCTGCCCGATTTTTACAACGAGGCGGTGAACGGCTTGAGGATCAAGCAGGGCATGGGGTCCTGCGGCACCGCCGCGTTCCTGAGAAAACGCGTGATCGTCGAGGACATCGAGAGCCATCCCTTCTGGAGGGGGTTCCAGCCGGCACGCGAGGCCGGTTTGATGGCCTGCTGGTCGGAGCCGGTCCTATCCGCCGACGGTCAGTTGCTGGGCACCTTTGCCGTCTACTTCCGCACCTGCCGGGCTCCCAAAGAGGAAGAACTTGGGCTGATAGAATCCGCCGCCCACATGGCGAGCATCGCCATCGGCCGCGTGCGCAGCGACGAAAGCCGCTCGAACCTCGAAGAACAGATGCGCCAAATGCAGAAGATCGAGGCGATCGGGCAACTGGCGGGCGGCCTCGCCCACGACTTCAACAACCTGCTGACGCCCATCCTGGTCTATGGGGACATCATCAAGAAGAGTTTGAACGAAGACGACGGCAATTGGAAAAAGGTCAACGTCATCATTTCTTCGGCGCACAAGGCCGCGGACCTGACCAAGAAGCTGCTCTCCTTCGGCCGCAAGCAGATTCTCACCATGGAGACGCTTGATCTGAACGGGGTGATCGTTTCGCTGCTCGACCTGATGCAGAGGACCATCCGCTCCAATATCGAGATCGAGACCCGCCTGACCCCGCTGGGCGCCCCCATCTTCGCCGACCGCGTGCAGTTGGAGCAGATCCTGATCAATTTCACGGTCAACGCCCAGGATGCCTTCGCAGGTAAAGGGAAGATCGTCATCGAAACGGGAACGGTGATCCTTGACGACGAGTTCGCGGAAACGAACCCGGGCATGAAGACAGGTCCCCACGTCCTGCTGTCGTTTACCGACAACGGCTGCGGCATGCCCGATGAGGTGGTGCGCCATATCTTCGAGCCGTTCTACACCACGAAACCGATCGGCCACGGAACGGGACTGGGGCTGGCAACGGTCTATGGCATCGTCAAGCAGCACAACGGCTATGTCAAGGTCGTCACCCGCGTCGACAGGGGAACCTCCTTCCTGGTCTATCTGCCGAAAGCCGGCGGGGAGATAAAGGCGCAGGGGGCGTCGGCCGCACCGGTCGAGCCGCCTCGTTCTCCCAACGCCACCGTGCTGGTGGTTGATGACAACGAGATGATCCGCGACATGGCGGTCGAGATGCTCGAGAGTTCCGGATACCGGGTGCTGGTGGCCGGGACCGCTTTGAAGGCCCAGGAGATGATGCAGGCGTCCGGTCCCTCGATCGACCTGCTGGTGACCGACGTCGTCATGCCGGGGCTGAGCGGCCCGGAATTGTACGAGCGCCTCTCGGTCAAATACCCCGGCCTCCCGGTCCTGTACATTTCCGGCTATACCTCCGACGTGGAGCTTCATGACGGGTCGCAACATCAAGAGGTGCTCTTCCTTCCGAAACCTTTTACCTGCGAGCAGTTGCTGCGCAAAATCCAGAAAGCGCTGAATTAGCCCCGGCCGAGCGTTCCCCCCCCAAGCGATCCACGGTGCTTTTTCGTGTGTCGATCCCCCCGCCGCGATCCCGAGGTCGACGGTAGCGTCAAGGGCGCCACCCACTCTACGAACCCCCCTGAAAATTCCCCACAGAAGTCATAGCAATAACACCTGTGCTAAAGATCTGTTACTATTGACAGTATGGTGCATAGTCAAAGCCAGTGGGATCCGTCCGGCCCGGGTCTTTTTTCACTCACGGCTGGAAAGCATCTATGAACCATCGCAACCAGCACCGATTTTATGACTTGGAGGCGTCCATGGATCTGCGCAAAACCCACACCATCCTGCTGAACGAAGGAGAGCCGGAAGCCAAACGCGCCGAGATTCTCGCCTACTTCCATGCCACTTTTGACATCGACGAAAAACTCTATGAGTCACTCAAGGACGACAGCACCTTTTACCTCCGGGCCGACCCGCTGCGGCATCCGCTGATCTTCTACTTCGGGCATACCGCCGCCTTTTTCATCAACAAGCTGACCATCGCCCGGGTGCTGCAACGGCGCGTCAACCCGCGTTTCGAGTCGCTCTTTGCGGTGGGGGTCGACGAGATGTCCTGGGACGACCTGGACTCGACCCACTACGATTGGCCGACCCGGCAGCAGGTGAAGGAGTTCCGCGACCAGGTGCGCCAGGTAATGGACGAGCTGATCCGCACCCTGCCGCTCACCCTCCCCATCGGCTGGGAGGACCCGTTTTACGGCGTCATGATGGGGATCGAGCACGAGCGGATTCACCTGGAGACCTCATCCGTTTTGATCCGTCAGCTCCCGGTCGACCAGGTGCGGCGCCTGGATTTCTGGGACATCTGCCGCGACTTCGGCGAGCCTGCGGCAAACGAACTGCTCCCGGTGCCGGGCGGGACGGTGCTGCTCGGCAAGGAGCCGGACCACCCGCTCTACGGCTGGGACAACGAGTACGGCCGCCGCGAGGCGACGGTGCAGGATTTCGCCGCCTCCAAGTACCTGGTGTCGAACCGGGAATACCTCTGTTTTGTCGAGGCGGGCGGCTACCGGGAGTGCTGCTGGTGGACCGAGGAGGGGTGGAACTGGCGCAACTTCAAGAACGCGCGGCACCCGCTGTTCTGGGTGGAAAGGGACGAGGGATGGGGGCTGCGCACCATGCTGGAGGTGATCGAGCTCCCCTGGAACTGGCCCGTAGAGGTGAACTACCTGGAAGCCAAGGCGTTTTGCAACTGGCTGGCGGCCAAGAGCGGCAAGCCGATCCGGCTCCCCACCGAGGATGAGGCGAAGCGCCTGCGCGAGCTGTCGGCCATCGGGAACCAGCCGCAGTGGGAGCGCGCCCCCGGGAACATCAACCTGGAGTACTGGGCCTCCTCCTGCCCGGTGGACCGCTTCGCGTTCGGTCCGTTCTTCGACGTGATCGGCAACGTCTGGCAATGGACCGAGACGCCGATCTATCCCTTCCACGGTTTCCGCATCCACCCCTGGTACGACGATTTCTCGACGCCGACCTTCGACACGCGGCACAACCTGATTACCGGCGGTTCCTGGATCTCGACCGGCAACGAGGCGACCCGCGAGTCCCGCTACGCCTTCAGGCGCCATTTCTTCCAGCACGCGGGTTTCCGTTACCTGGAGAGTGCGGCGCCGGTGGAAACACACGAGGACCAGTACGAGACGGACGCCCTTACCGGGCAGTATTGCGACGCCCACTACGGGCCGGAGCACTTCGGCGTCCCCAACTTCGCTAAGAGCTGCGCCGACATCTGCCTGGAGCTGAGCGCGGGGAGGGCCCGCGGGCACGCCCTCGACCTCGGCTGTGCCGTCGGCCGTGCCAGCTTCGAGCTGGCGCGCGGCTTCGACAGGGTCACCGGGCTCGATTTTTCCAGCCGCTTCTTCCGGCTGGCGGTCCGGATGCAGGAGGAGGGGTACCTCCGTTACGCGCTCCCCGAAGAGGGGGAGGTCCTCTCCTACCACGAGCTGACACTGGGCGAGCTCGGGCTGGAACAGCTGCGCAGCAAGGTCGAGTTCTTCCAGGCCGATGCCTGCAACCTGCCGGACCGGTTCACCGGCTACGACCTGGTGCTCGCCGCCAACCTGATCGACCGCCTCTACTCGCCGCGCCGCTTCCTGGCCGGCATCCGCGGGCGCATCAACCCGGGCGGGCTCCTGGTCATCGCCTCCCCGTACACCTGGATGGAGGAATTCACCAAGAAGCAAGAGTGGCTGGGGGGCTACCGGGAGGCAGGGGAGCCGGTCTGGACCCTGGAGGGGGTGACCGCCGCCCTGTCGCCGCACTTCCGGATGCTCGGGGAGCCGCGCGACCTGCCGTTCGTGATCCGGGAGACGCGCCGCAAATTCCAGCACAGCGTGGCGCAACTGACCGTATGGGAGCTGAAATGACGCGGCATGACTACGATTTCGACGAGATCATCGACCGGCGCGGCACCGCGAGCGAGAAGTGGGACAAGTACCGGGGGCGCGACATCATCCCGCTCTGGGTGGCGGACATGGACTTCCGCTCCCCCCCCGCCGTCATCGAGGCGCTGCACGAGCGGGTGAGCCACGGCGTCTTCGGCTACACGGCTCCCCCCGATGGGCTCGGCCAGGCGGTGATCGACGCGCTCTCCGCCGAATTCGACTGGCGGGTGCAAAAGCAATGGATCACCTGGCTGCCGGGGCTGGTCACCGGCCTGAACGTGAGCTGCCGGGCCGTGGGAGGCGAGGACGACGAGGTGATCACCTTCACCCCGGTCTATCCCCCCTTCATGTCCGCGCCGCCGCTCTCCGGGCGGACCCTGGTAAAGGTGCCGCTCAAGGAAGAGGGGGGGCGCTGGGGACTCGACCTGGATGCGCTGGAGCGGGCGGTCACGCCCAGGGCCCGGCTCCTTCTTTTGTGCAGCCCGCACAACCCGGTCGGCCGGGTCTGGACGCTCCAGGAACTCACCGCCCTGGCCGAATTTGCCCAAAGGCACGACCTGGTGATCTGCAGCGACGACATCCACGCGGGGCTGGTCATCGAAGAGAGCGCGCGCCACATCCCGATCGCCACCCTGTCGCCGGAGACGGACCGGCGCACCGTCACGCTGCTCGCGCCGAGCAAGACCTTCAACGTGCCGGGGCTCGGCTGTTCCTTCGCCGTGATATCCGACGACACGCTGCGCCGCGCCTTCCGCAAGGCGATGGGGCGGATCGTGCCGCAGGTCAACCTGCTGGGCTACACCGCCGCCGAGGCCGCCTATCGCCACGGGGATGCCTGGAGGCAGGAGCTGCTCGTCTACCTGCGCGGCAACAGGGACCTGGTGGCTCAGGAAGTGGCGCAGATGCCCGGGTTGCGCGTGGCGCACGTGGAGGCGACCTACCTTTCCTGGATCGAGGTGCGGCAGACCGGGATCGAGGATCCGGTCCGATTTTTCGAGGACGCGGGGGTGGGACTCTCCGGCGGAGCCGATTTCGGCCTCGAAGGCTACGTCAGGCTCAACTTCGGCTGCCCGCGCCCGCTTCTGGCGCAAGCGCTCGGGCGCATGCGCCAGGCGCTCGATGCCCGCTCCCCCGGCTGAAGAGGGAGGGCGGTGCCTGCACGCTGAACCCGTGAACAGGAGCGAATCATGGCCGAGATGGAGCTGTTCTGGAGGGTCGAGGACCAGGTGGCACGACTGGTGGAGCTGATTACCCGCGACGCCACGCTGCGCGAGGCCCCGCTGCGGCGCGACGTCGGTTCCCTGGGGCGGCTATTGGGGACGGTGATCCGCGAGCAGGCCGGCGAGCAGGCTTTCGCCGCCGAGGAGCAACTGCGGCATCTGGCCATCAGGCACCGCAGCCTGAACGACGAACTGGGCGTGAGCTGCCTCGACTGCCCGGAGGAGCAGGAACTCCAGGAACAGGCGGTGCGGATCATAGGGCGGATGAGCGTCAGCGAGGCTTACCAGATCGTCAAGGCCTTCTCCACCTTTTTCGAACTGACCAACCTGGCGGAAACGAACCACCGCAAGCGGCGCCAGCGTGCGGCCAGGCTGGCGGGCAAGGAGGGGGACAAGCCGGGCTCTCTAAGGGGCACGCTCAGGCGCATGCAGCGGGAGGGTATCTCCTCGCAGGAGGCGTTGCGCCTTTTGCAACAGGTCCGGATCATCCCCGTGTTCACCGCCCATCCTACCGATGTGGCGCGACGGGTAGTCCATTTCAAACGCCGCCGCATCGCGGCGCAGCTGGAGCTATTGGACCGGCTTCCTCTGACCGACAGCGAGGCGCTGCAGGGGCAGGACGCCATGCTCGCCGAGATCACGGCCCTGTGGCAGACCGACGAGGTGCGCCGCCGCAAGCCGACGGTGCTGGATGAGATCAAGATGGGGCTCGACCATTACCCCGAGTCGCTGATGGCGCCGATCCACGAGCTTTACCTGGATATGGCGGCGGCATTCAGGGAGGTCTACGGCAGCGCCATCGACCCTGCCATGCTGCCGACGGTGGTCAGTTTCGGCTCCTGGATCGGGGGGGATCGGGACGGCAACCCCCATGTGACGGCCAAATCGACCCGCGCCGCCCTGCAGAAGGCGCGCGAGACCATCCTGGGCAACTATGTGGTCTCCCTGGAAGAGTTGCGCCGCCTCCTGACCCCTTCGCTTTGCCGCATGCCGGTTACCCCGGGGCTGGAAACGGCGCTGAAGCAGTACCGCGACACCCTCACCCCGGGCGACCAGGAGAGCGACACCATCCCGGAGTGCGAGCAGTACCGGCGCATGGCGGGCTACATGCTCCATCGCCTGCGCCGCTCCCTGCAAGAGCCCGACAACGGCGAGGCCTACCCTGACGCCTGCGCTTTGGAAAACGACCTGCTGCTCATGAGCGACAGCCTCGCGCGCAACCGGGGGGAGCGCCTGGTCCGTGCCTTGCTCGATCCGCTCCTTTTGCGGGTGAGGACCTTCGGTTTCCACCTGCACACGCTCGATATCCGCCAGCATGCGCGGGTGCATGACCACGCGGTGGCCGAACTGGCCACACTGGGTGCTGCCGCTGCCGGTTCAGCCGCGCTGCTGCCGGCGGCGCCCGGCCCGGAGACCACCGAACTGCTCGACACGCTGCGCTCCATTGCCGACCTGAAGCGGCGCTACCCGGCCGACGCGATCCGCAGTTACGTCATCAGCGGCGCTTCCCGGGTACAGGACCCCCTTTCCCTGGTCTGGCTCATGGAGCTCTGCGGCGTGCGGGTGGCCGCCGACGGCGACGGTGACCCGGGCCTGATGCCGGTGCCGCTCTTCGAATCGATCGAGGATCTGCGCCGTGCCCCGGAAATATGCCGCACCCTCTGGAGCCTGCCGGAATACGCCCCCTATCTCGACTCCTGGGGGCGCAGGCAGGAGGTCATGCTCGGCTATTCCGATTCCAACAAGGATGGCGGCATGCTCTCAAGCTCCTGGGAGATCCACAAGGCGCACCGGGAGCTGCATCGGGTGGCGGCCGACTGCGGCGTCAAGCTGGTGCTGTTCCACGGGCGGGGCGGCACGGTCGGACGCGGAGGCGGTCCCACGCACCGCCATCGTGGCCCAGCCCGCGGGCGCCTTCAACGGCTCCCTGAAAATCACCGAGCAGGGAGAGGTGATCAACTGGAAGTACTCCGACGCCTCCCTGGCGCAGCGCAACCTGGAGCTGATGGTCGCAGCCTCCCTGGAGGCGCTGTCGCCCCCCGGCCAGTCGGGGCCGCTGCCGGAGAGCTCCTGGGAAACGGCCCTGGAGCAGATGGCGGCCGACGCCTACGCCTTCTACCGCGACAGGATAGCGGAAAATCCCGACATCCTCCCCTACTTCGAGCAGGCCACGCCGGTTCAGGAATTCGAACTGGCCAAGATCGGTTCACGACCCTCGCGGCGAGGGACTGCCCTGGACCTGGGCGACCTGCGGGCCATCCCCTGGGGGTTCGGCTGGATGCAGAGCCGTCACGTCATTCCCGGCTGGTTCGGGGTGGGGTATGCGCTGGAGCGTTTTGCGGCACAGGGGGAGGGAGAAGCGGTGCTGCTGGGGGAGATGATGCGCCGCTTCCCCTTCTTCAACGACCTGATAAGCAACGTGGAGCTGGCCCTGACCAAGGTCGACCTGCCGCTGGCCCGGCGCTACGCCGAGCTGGTGCCGGACCGGGAGCTTAGGGAGCGGGTGTTCTCCATGGTGATGGAGGAGTACCAGCGTACCCGCCGGGTCGTGCTGGCCGTAACCGGCCAGGCGCGCCTCCTGGAGAACAACCCGTCGCTGGCCCGTTCACTGCGCCTGCGCACCCCTTATGTGGACCCGCTCAGCCTGATCCAGATCGAACTCTTGCGGCGCAAGCGGGCCGGGGAAGAGAACGAGGAGCTGGACTACGTGCTGGCCGCCACCATCAGCGGCATCTCGGCGGGTTTGCGCAATACCGGCTAGTCCCGGGGGGCTCCCGACGGGCGCCGCGGCGGGCGCTGCGGGCTGTGAGAGTCAGGGCAAACGGCCGGGCAAGATGGCGGGGAGCGCCGATGATGCCCCCTGTTTTGCAGTCGATGTCCGGGAAATGTTGACTTGATGAGGATAATCCTTTATTCACAGGGGGGGATATCCATCCCCACCCCGGGTCCTCCCCTTGGAAGGGGAGGGAGTGTTCACCAGAGATTAGCGCTGGTCGGGAAAGGAGATACTGTCAGCCATGACCTTACAGAGGCAGAATAAACCGTTCTCGATGATACGGGAGTTCCATCTCGCCGACTGGGTGACCCTGGCAAATGCGGTCTGCGGCACCTCGGCCATGTTCGCCATGATGACCTACCTGCAAACGGCCGACGTCAGGCATGTCTATTTTGCCTGCGGGTTGGTGCTTGCGGCCTTGGTGTTCGATATCCTGGACGGAAGGATCGCCCGCTGGCGGCAGAAGAGCTCGGCCCTGGGCCAGGACCTCGACTCCCTCGCGGACATCATCTCTTTCGGCGTGGCCCCGGCTGTGATCGCCTACGGCTGCGGCATGCAGGGGCTGTACGACCGGATGGTCCTGACCTTTTTCGTCGCCTGCGGCGTATCCCGCCTGGCCCGCTTCAACGTCACGGCCGAGGCGCTCTCCGAGGGGGGCAACAAGGTGAAGTACTTCGAAGGGACCCCCATCCCGATGTCGATTCTGCTGGTCATCATGCTGTGGGTGGCCGCCTCGCAAGGCGCGCTGCGCGAATCCCTCTGGTTCGGAAAGGTTTTGCTGGCCGGTTTCACGCTGCACCCGCTCGTGCTGTTGTTCGCCATCTCCGGTTCACTCATGGTGAGCCGCATACGCTTCCCCAAGTTGTGACCCGCCGCCCCGCCCGTCCCCCCGCAACGCCACCTCTGAAACCTGCTGCCTGGTCTTTTCACCCGGGCAGTTCGGTGCGGGGCCGGCGAGGCAGGGGGATGAGACGGGCTCACGCCTAACAGACTGATTGTCCGCAGGTATCTTCCCCCGGGAAATTCCCATCCATCGGCTCAGGAATAGATTGACGCGGCACACGGCGCGTGATATTTCTTGCGCTAATTTAACTAATACTGTGTCACCAGATGTTCGCACCGCTTGGTTATGAGTCAGACCCCCAGTTCACACAGAATGAGGAGGACCTGCCATGCAACGGTTACTTCTGCTCGGGATGCTCGCACTGTTTCTACAGTTGGCTGAGACGGCTGAATCCGAAGCCGGTCTTGTCGCCGGCTGGAGCTTTGACAACTGCACTGCGCAGGATTCGAGCGGCAGGGGGCTGCACGGAGCAATCAACGGGACGGCAACCTGTGTCGCGGGGATTGCGGGCAAGGCTCTCAATTTCAGCGGGAACAGCGGGTACGTCGAAGTTCCCGACGATCTGCGGCTCTCGCCCCTGACCAGCCTTACCCTGGAAGCCTCCGTCAAGCCCGAGTCCCTGGAAAACCTCTATAGCGGCATCATCTACAAGCAAAACAGCGACGGCGGCGGCTATTCATTCCAATGCTACGGGGACCTGGGGCTGCAGTTCAGCGTTACCTTCGAAGGGGATAACGGTCCCAGGTCCTTCGGTGTCTACGATTCGGACCTGATACCGCTCAACCAGTGGAGCCGGGTAAAGGTCGAGGTAGATACCGTTGCCGGGAAGGTGAGGATCTTCGTCAACGACGTCTTGAAGTCGGAGGAGGTTTGCCCCCACAGCCCGATGGTCCTAGGCCACGCACCGCTGAGAATCGGGGCGGGTGACCTGACTCTGGCGCCTTACGGATTTTACATGAATCTCAACGGCGCCATCGACGAGGTGAAGATTTCCTCGAACAACGCCCTGCTGACCACTACGCTCACCGGCACCGGGCAGGGGGCGGTGAACAGCATCCCTTCCGGCATCGCCTGCACATCTGCTTCCTGCTCAAGCTACTTCGCCTCGCCCGACCCCGTTTCTCTGCTGGCCACGCCGGATCGGAACTCCGTTTTCAGCGGCTGGTCGGGAGCCTGCACCAACAGCTCCGGCAACTGCACCGTCACCATGAACGCCAGCAGGGATGTCGGCGCTCTCTTCACCACGAACCTGCCGGTGAAGCTTCTGGGCAACCCGGACCGCTACTATGAAGACATATCCGGGGCCTATCAGACCCTTACCGGCGGCAACGTGACGGTTCAGGCCAGGAACGTGGCCCTTACGGAGAACGCGGTCCTCGATCTGCCGGTCGCGGTCAAGCTCAACGGGGGGTACGACAGCGCCTTCGGTGCCGTGGTCGGCAAAACGGTGCTGAGCGGAAAGCTCATGGTGCGGCGGGGAACGCTGATGGTGAAGAACGTGGTGCTGGCCTCGGCCTCGTCTCCCGTCGTCTCCTCTACCCCGGCCGATGCGGCCACCGGGGTGGCCACGGCCACCCCTATCGAGGTGAAGATGGTGCGCGGCATCGACGCCGCGACGGTAAACTCGGCCAATGTCAAGCTGGTGGGGAAGGGGCGCTTCGGGCTGTTCAACGTGCCCGGGCAGGCAGGCTACGATGCGGCCTTGAAGGTGATCAGCCTGCGCACCGGCGGTCTCCCCCCGGGATGCGCCTATACCCTGACCCTGTCGGGGCTGAAGGACCTGTCCGGCACTGCGGTCCCCGACGCGGTGGTCACGTTTTCCACCCGGAGAAACCAGCTCAAGAAATCGGTGAACTATCACAGCAACGGCTCGGTGAGGGGATATTCGCAGGCTACCTTCGAGTCCGACGGGCGGCCCGCGAACCGGAAGGATTACCCCTCGGCCGGTCCGGACGGCATCTGGTTCACGGCCGACGATGTCCTGGGCTACAACGAATCGAACTCCTACAACTACAGCTATGCGACCGACAAATACACCTTGTCCTACATCTATGGCCGCTACGGCAACATCGGCATACTTTCGAGAAGTTACGTGTTTGACGCCGGTGGAAATCTCACGGAGGAGGTCTATCACGGCGGTTCCGACGCGGGTTATTCCGGGTTCGGCTACGATGCCCGGGGCTATCTGCGGGAGGCGACGCGCTATCTCTACCGTTATGAGCAAAATTCGCCCGTCGTCTCCTACACGGTATCGGTCTACGACCCGCAGGGGAACAAGACGCAGGACATCAGCTACAACTCCTGCAGCACCGACGGTATCCCCCTGCCAAATGACGAGGTGGCCAGATATGTCAGCTACGCGCTGAACGGTCAGGGGCGTCTGGGCAGGATCATCACCCATGACGACGCCGGCCCCGACGCCGTCTGGTTTACCGCCGATGACGGCATCTCCGGCTACTGGGACCTTACCTACTCGGCGAGCGGTCCGATGACCCGCGCCGTTTACCACGGCCATCCGGGAACCGACGGCATCTGGCTCACGGCCGACGATCTGCTGCTGGCCTACCTGAGCTATCACTATGACGCCGCGGGCAACCGGACGGAAAGCATACGCTACCTGGCCCCGGGCGCTGACGGGGTCTGGTTCACGGCGGACGACACCAAATCGGCCGTGGATACTTACGACACGACCTGGTAGCGATGACCACGACCGGCAGACGGGATTTCCCGTGCCGGTGATAACCCAATGAGCGGCGGCCCGATCATGCACACCATCGACAAGGCAGCGTCAATAAGGCCGATGATCATCCTGGCCGCCGTCATCGCGGCCTACGGCAGTTCCGTCCGGGGCGACTTCCAGTTCAGCGACTACAACGTCATCGTCTCGAACCCGGCCGTCCATTCCTGGGGGGGATGGCTGGAAACCATGCGCCAGATGGGGATCCGTCCCCTCCTCAAACTGACCTATACCCTGTGCTGGACTTCCGGGCTGGGGGTGGCGGGATTCCATCTCTTCAACATCGCCGTCCACGCGCTCGGCTCGCTGCTGGTCTACGTCCTGGCCGGGAAGTTCGCAGATGCCTGCCTTGGCCCGCGACGCAAGGTGTGGCCGGCAGACCCCGCGCTCCTTGTCGGCCTGCTCTTCGCCCTGCATCCGGTTCATACCGAAGCGGTGACCTACATCTGCGGGCGCTCGTCATCGCTTTCGGCCCTGCTCTACCTCGGCGCCCTGCTCGCCTATCTCAGGGGGGTCGAGTCCCGTAGCCGGGCATGGTTATACCTCGTCTCGCCGCTTCTGTTCGTTTTGGCAGTGGCCGCCAAGGAGGTCGCCGTCACGCTCCCCCTGGCGCTTGTTTTGTGGGAGCTCAGCGTCGGGCGCAGACCGTGGAAAAGGGTCCTGGCCGATCAGGCCGTGCACTGGGTGTCACTATTGTTACTCATGGCGGTCATCCTGAGCCACCCGAAGTACCTGTCGCTTTTGCTCTTCAGCTCGGAGCTGCGCAACATCCACGACAACCTGATCAATCAGATAAACGGCTTCGGCTATCTCTTGTCGCGGCTTGTTTTCGTGAACAGGCTCAATATCGACCCGGACCTGACGATCGTCTCCCGCATGGACCCGGTCATGTGGTGCAAGCTGGCGCTGGCGGCAGCGGCGCTGGGGCTGAGCCTGCGCTGGAGGAAGTCGAGACCGTGGCTTTTATTCGGGATGGTCTGGTTTTTACTGGTGCTCATGCCGAGCAACTCGATCTTCGCGCGCCTGGATCTTGTCAACGAGCGGCACCTCTACCTCGCCGATTTCGGGCTGTTCCTGGCGCTGGGGTGCGAAGCGAGCCTGCTGTACCGGGGGCGGATTGCCTGGCGCCGCCCGATCGCCGCAGCTGCCGGGACGCTTCTTTGTCTATTGCTGCTCTTCACCTTGCTGCGCAACCGGGAGTATCGGAGCGAGGTCTCCCTGTGGGAGAGCACGACCCGGAACTCGCCCAACAAGGCGCGCGGTTTCAACAACCTGGGATGCGCCTACGAACTGGCGCAGCTGCCGGACCGGGCCGCAGCGGCCTACGCAAAGGCCCTGAAGCTGGACCCGCGCCACGCCAACGCCGCCGCCAATCTGGAGCGGCTCACGTCGGGCGGGTACCGGAGCTCGCCATCGCTTAGAGAAATGGATCGGTGACCGGGAGAGGATTCATGGCCCGCTGTCCAGGCCTTTTCGCTGAATGTACCCGTCGCAGCAAAGAACTTACCGGAGGTGCGCCATGTCTGAAACCAGAAAAAGCTGTCTCTTTTGCGTCGGACTTCTGATCATCGTGGCGTCCGTGGCCTGGTCGTTCTGCCTTTCCTATGCCACCTCGTGTACCTGCGCGGACATCTGCAACATAGACAATACGGCCAACGAGGCCAGGGCGGCACAATGGGAGTATCAGATCCAGATATCCAAGCTCGACAGTCAGGATGCGGACAGTCTGATACGCACCTGGTTTACTCCCGGCAGGTACAGTGAGGTGCAGGCTGCGGTACAGGGCGCCATAAATACCGTTTCCGCCAGGGGCAAATGCACGACGCCTCTGGATACCATACGGTCCGACACCAACGGGGGTGACTGCACCATCAGCACCCAGGCGCAAAGCGCCTGCATGAAGGAGTTCGCCATGGCTCACGAGGGTGTGCATCAGGCCACCTGCCAGAGTTTCTCCCACATCTTGACCTATCAAATGAGCATGCCCTTGGCCGATGTCTTGTCCGAAGAGATCCGCGGCTATCAGACCGCCATCGACATGCGCAATGCCATGCGCGCCGGCCCGCTCAAGGATTGTTGCTGCGTGAACCAGTGCACTCCCACCACCGCCACCGCCGCCCTGCCGACCCTGCAGCAGATAGTGCGGAACCTGATCAGGTAGCTCGGCTGAAGCCTATCCGGCAGTGCGGTTTAATCACGTCCCGACCCAGTGCAAACACAAAAGGCCACCCCCGGGAGGGGTGGCCTTTTGATTACTTACTGCTTGCTGCTGTTGCTCTAAAGCTTGTTAATCGTCATCGCGGTCGTCATCGTGGTCGTCGTCGTGGTCTCTGTCGCGGTCCCCGTTACGATAAATCACGTTGCGGGTTACCACGCTGTTGTTGCCTGCTGCATCCAAGGCGGTAACGGTGATGGTGTAAAGGCCCGGCCTCTTGAAGCTGAGCTTCTGCTTGAAGATACCGCTTTCCACCTCAGGGGCGTAGATGCGGCCGTTCATGTTGATGCGGACCGAAACCTTCCCTACGGCATCGACGATCTTGCCGGTGAGGACGATGTAATCCCTGCTGGTGGTGATGTCCTGGATGGGATAGGTAACGGCCAGGGTCACGGTGCTGGTGCTGGTGCCGTAGGTTATGGTCCGCTTGGCGCTGGTGGTATTGCCGGCCAGGTCGGTAGCGGTGATGGTGATGGTGTTAACGCCGCTGGTCAGGTTCACCGTAGCGGTGAAGCTGTTGCCGACGATGGCGGCGGATTGCTGATTGCCGCTGTTGTCGGTGACGGTAACGGTTGAAGACTCGTTAACGGTGCCGGTCACGGTTGTGAAAGACTGGGCGGAGCTGCTGTTGTCGCCCGGGGCGGTAACGGCCAGAACCGGAGCAGTCGGGTCAAAGTTGATGGTGCGGACACCGCTCTGCTGGTTGCCGGCCAGGTCGGTGGCAAGGACAGTGATGGTATTGACGCCGGTCACGAGGGGGAAGGCGGTGCTGAAAGAACCGTCCGCGCTGACCACGACAGCCTGGCCATTGACGGTGAGCGACTGCAAGCCGCCCGCGTCGCTGGCATTGCCGCTGATGTTGAGGGTCGTCTTGTTGGTGTAGGAACCGCTCGCCAGGGCCGAGATGGTGAGGGTCGGCTTGGTGGTGTCGGCAGTCGCAACGGTGACGGTGACGCTGGCGCTCTTGGCGAGCGAGACGTTGCCGGCCGCGTCCTTGGCCCAGGCGAAGAAGGTGTTGCTCCCTGCGACTGCGGTGACGCTGGCCGGAGCGGAAGCCGCCCACCCTGCTGCGGAGGCAGCGGGTGCGGTAGCTACCTTGTTGATCAGGTAGCCGGTGACGGCGACGTTGTCGGTCGCTGCGAAGGCGCTAACTGCTACGGTCAGGTTGGTGGCGGTTGCCGGCAGCGTGAAGGTGCCGACCACCGGGGCGGTGGTGTCGGGGACGGTGACAGTCACGGTGACGCTGGCGCTCTTGGCGAGCGATACGTTGCCGGTCGCATCCTTGGCCCAGGCGTAGAAGGTGTTAGCCCCTGCGACTGCGGTGACGCTGGCGGGAGCGGTTGCCGTCCAGCCGGTTGCGGAGGCTGCGGGTGCGGTAGCTACCTTGTTGATCAGGTAGCCGGTGACGGCGACGTTGTCGGTCGCGGCGAAGGCGCTAACTGCTACGGTCAGGTTGGTGGCGGTTGCCGGCAGCGTGAAGGTGCCGACCACCGGGGCGGTGGTGTCGGGAAGGGTGACGGTGACGCTGGCGCTCTTGGCGAGCGAGACGTTGCCGGCCGCATCCTTGGCCCAGGCGTAGAAGGTGTTAGCCCCTGCGCCTGCGGTGACGCTGGCCGGAGCGGTTGCCGTCCAGCCTGCTGCGGAGGCAGCGGGTGCGGTAGCTACCTTGTTGATCATGTAGCCGGTGACGGCGACGTTGTCGGTCGCGGCGAAGGCGCTAACTGCTACGGTCAGGTTGGTGGCGGTTGCCGGCAGCGTGAAGGTGCCGACCACCGGGGCGGTGGTGTCGGCGGCCGGTGCGGCGGCCACGGTAATGGAGACGTTGACCGATTTCTCGCCGTGGACGTCGCCGGCTCCCGTACCGTTTTGATTACCGAAATAAGCCATCTTCCAGACATAGGTGCCGGCCGCGGCCGGCGCCGGAGCAGAGAGAACCGCCGGGTACACGGCTGAGCCGCCCATGCCGCTTTGTGCGCCTGCGCTGCGTGCGATTTCTGCACCATTCTGGTCGTACAGGCGTACGCCGATCCAGCCGGACCGTGCTCCCGAGGAGGTCAGGGTGATCGTCACCGTTTCACCGGGGGCGTAGGAGGCTGTCTTGTTCTTGGTTGCGGTAAGGGATCCGCTGTGCTGGTGGCATCCTGCGCAGGTGGCGACCGTCGGGGCAACGTGGCAATTCACGCAGCCTCTGCTCGTGAAAAAGCTCGATTGTGCCTGTGCCTCGGTGCGCCACTGAAACGAAACCAGGGTCAGTGCAAAAATAAACAGCATCAACACTCTACTGCCATTCTTTTGAATCATAAAAGCTCCTTTTTGTTGATGAAACTGGCTCATGTGGTGAATCAATTGGGGAATGTCCCTGCATCGGTGACGTTTCGGAGCTGGAACCTCCTTTTCAGCTGCCTGCTAACAAGACCTGAACTTGTCTGCACGGCTTTGGCTCCGGGAAATAGATGGTTAATATAGTGACGGGTAGAGTTCTCGGCGAATTTTGGGCACAAAAAAGCCGGGGCCGAACATCGTGAGATATTTCGGCGACCCGGCTGTCTCAGAGAGACCCATTAGGCTTTCCGTCCCACCCTCGCGGATGGTTTAGTATTATCGTGTACCAGATGCAGATACTAATTTTTGTTCTTGCCGACGGACAGGGTTCATGCTTGACCTCTGGTCCTGTGCAGACACTACAGCAAATGCTGTTACCCTGGTCCCCCCTGATTGCGCACAAAAAAAGCCGGGCGCGAATATCGTGTGATATTTCGGCGACCCGGCTGTCTCAGAGAGACCCTGTAGGCTTTCCGTCCCACCCTTGCGGATGGTTTAGTATTATCGTGTACCACCATTATTTTAAACGTAGACATTTTATATCTCAGTTGCTCAAACGAAGTCAATAAAAAATCTCGGGTCTAAAATGAGACGTATAGAAGAAAGCTGCGCTTGCTTTGATCGTGCGATAGCCAGTCACAGCAGAAACGTAACTGATCGAATCTGCGCAGATCACAAATTTATCCAGAACAAGCATATTTTCTGAACTGTACGTGACTGCTTGAAGTAGCTAAAAATGCTCAGACGTAGGCTAATGAGAGTAAAATCGTTGCCAATGAAAGCCAAATTCATTCTCAGACGGTAAAACAGCGCATCGTTGTCAGTTATAACTCGAAAGACCTCTATGACCTGCACTGCAGATTGCTCTGAATTAATTCGGCTGGCACAAAAAGTAGAGTGAGGTGCAACCGACCCCGCAGCAGATAGTGCGGAATCTGATCAGGCCGATTGGTTGAACGGCCCGCTTGAATTTGCCTCAGTGCAAATACAAAAGGCCACCCCCGGAAGGGGTGGCCTTTTGATTACTTCTTGTGGCTACTGTTGCTAATCATCATCGTCATCGTGGTCATCATCGCGGTCGTCGTGGTCTCTGTCGCGATCCTCGTTACGATAAATCACGTTGCGGGTTACCACACTGTTGTTGCCTGCTGCATCCAAGGCGGTAACCGTGATGGTGTAAAGCCCCGGCCTCTTGAAGCTGAGCTTCTGCTTGAAGATGCCGTTCTCCACCTCTGGGGCGTAGATGCGGCCGTTCATGTTGATGCGGACCGAAACTTTCCCTACGGCGTCGACGATCTTGCCGGTGAGGACGATGTTCTCCTGCCTGGTGGTGATGTCCTGGATGGGATAGGTAACGGCCAGGGTCACGGTGCTGGTGCTGGTGCCGTAGGTTATGGTCCGCTTGGCGCTGGTGGTATTGCCGGCCAGGTCGGTAGCGGTGATGGCGATGGTGTTAACGCCGCTGGTCAGGTTCACCGTAGCGGTGAAGCTGTTGCCGACGATGGCGGCGGATTGCTGATTGCCGCTGTTGTCGGTGACGGTAACGGTGGAAGTTTCGTTAATGGTGCCGGTCACGGTGATGAACGACTGGGCGGAACTGCTGTTGTCGCCCGGGGCGGTAACGGCCAGAACCGGTGCAGTCGGGTCGAAGTTGATGGTGCGGACATCGCTCTGCTGATTGCCGGCCTGGTCGGTGGCAAGCACAGTGATGGTGTTGGCGCCTGTCACGAGAGCGAAGGCGGCGCTGAAGGAACCGTCCGCGTTGACGACGACAGCCTGTCCGTTGACGGTGAGCGACTGCAAGCCGCCTGCGTCGCTGGCATTGCCGCTGATGTTGAGGGTCGTCTTGTTGGTGTAGGAACCGCTGGCCAGGGCCGAGATGGTAAGAGTCGGCTTGGTGGTGTCGGCCGATGCAATGGTGACGGTGACGCCGGCGCTCTTGGCGAGCGAGACGTTGCCGGCCGCATCCTTGGCCCAGGCGTAGAAGGTGTTAGCCCCTGCGACTGCGGTGACGCTGGCCGGAGCGGAAGCTGCCCAGCCTGCTGCGGAGGCCGCGGGGGCGGTAGCTG
>Ga0209317_1000521_pt1 | contig 44697 bp, 42 predicted proteins | sample RifGroB2_FD_183994 | JGI IMG/M metagenome (GOLD analysis project Ga0209317, IMG submission 183994) | Soil microbial communities from Rifle, Colorado, USA - Groundwater B2 (SPAdes) (version 2) | ecosystem: Environmental > Terrestrial > Soil > Unclassified | place: Rifle, Colorado | collected... | reverse complement strand
ACCACGCGAGCGAGGCCGCCCAGCGCGCCTTCCGCGTGGCGGCGGAGACCGTGGCCGGACGCGCCACCCACCAGGTGGTCGGCGGGCCGGCAGGACTCTCTGAAGAGGTCTACAAAAGCATCAGGATCTCCAAGAGGTTCCGCGCCTGCGCCCCGGTTGTGACCGGGCACCTGCAGCTCTCCGGCAAACCCGGCAGCACCTTCCAGCTCATAGGGATCGATCCCTTCTCCGAGCCTCCCCTGCGCTCCTTCAGCTCCCGTTTCACCGATCGGACCGTCCTCGCCCAGCTCATGGGGCGCCCGAACACCGTCCTCATGCTCCGGCAGACCGCGGCCGAGCTCGGGGTGGCGCGGGGCGGAACCTTCCCCGTCGACATCGCGGGGGCACGCAAGGAGCTGGTTCTCGCCGGGTACATCGATCCGCCGGACGAGGTGAGCCGCGTCGCCCTCGCCTCGGTCCTTGTCTGCGACATCAGCACCGCCCAGGAGCTTTTGTCTCTCCCCCACCGGCTCTCCCGGATCGACCTGGTCCTCCCCGAGGGGGAGGGAGGGGAGAGGATATTGAAGGATCTCCACTCCGTACTCCCCCCCGACGCCAGCGTCATCCCTGCCGGCGCCCGCGCCGGTGCCCTGGACAAGATGACGCGCGCCTTCAGGCTGAATCTCAAGGCGCTGAGCCTGCTGGCCCTCGTGGTAGGGATGTTTCTCATCTACAACACCATGACCTTCTCGGTGATCCGCAGGCGGCGCCTGATCGGCATGCTGCGCGCCCTGGGGGTGAGCCGCAGGGAGATCTTCAGCATGATCCTCGCCGAGGCGTTCCTGATCGGGCTTGCCGGCACCGCTATCGGCATCGTCTGCGGCACGCTGCTCGGAGCGGAACTGACCCGCCTGGTGACGAGGACCATAAACGACCTCTACTTCGTGATGGAGGTGCGCCGCGCGCCGCTCCTTCCGGCCGTTCTTTGGAAGGGTGCGCTGCTCGGTATCGCGGCGACGCTCGCAGCCGCTTTCCCTGCCGCCCTGGAGGCGACCGGCGCACCACCGAGGGCTGTGCTGTCACGCTCGCTTATCGAGACCAAGCGCAGGAAGATGGTGCCGCTTGCGGCGCTTTGCGGGTCGGCGGGTTCGCCGGACTATTCGCCGTCATCGTCGGCTACACCCTGTTGGTCCCGGCTGCCGTGCTCCTTCTCGCCAAACTCTTTCGCCCTGTGATGGGTGCCGTCATGGGCTCCATGGGGAAGATGGCCGCGCGCGGGGTGGTCGTCTCCCTCTCCAGGACCGGGGTGGCCACGGCAGCGCTCGTGGTCGCCGTGTCGGCCGGGATCGGTGTCGGCATCATGGTCGGAGGTTTCCGCCTCACCGTACAGAGCTGGCTCCGGAACTGGCTTCAGGCCGACGTCTACGTGACCTCCGCCGACAGGAGCGGGGGGCGCTACCGGCCACCCCTCGACCCCGCCCTGGTGCAGCGCCTCTCCACGCTCCCGGGCATCCGGGGGTTCACCCTGTCGCGCCGCGTCTCCGTTGAAGGGGAAGGGGGGACGACCGAAATTTTCTCGGTGCAGGTCCCGGAATCGAACTTCCTCCATTACCCCTTCAAGGAGGGGAGCGCCCAAAGCGCCTGGGGGAGTTTCAGCCGGGGGGAATCGGTGCTGGTGTCAGAGCCGTACAGCTACCGCCACCGTCTGCACCCCGGGGACAGGGTCGCCCTGCGCACGGTCAACGGCATGAGGCAATTTCCCGTTTCAGGCATCATCTTCGACTACGGCTCGGATACCGGCATCGTCATCATGAGCCGCGCCGGTTACCTGCGGCATTTCAACGACCAGAGCGTCGACGGGATGTCCTTCAACGCCGGAGCCGGCATGACCGTCCCCGCGCTCGCCGGATTGATCCGGAGCAGGGGAAGGGAGGAGATGATCACCGTGATCTCGAACGCCGAACTGCGCCGGGCCACCGTGGAGGTATTCGACCGGACCTTCGCCATAACGTCGGTGCTGAGGATGCTGACCATGCTGGTGGCGTTCGTCGGCATCCTCTCGGCGCTGATGGCTATGCAGGTCGAGCGCGCCCGTGAACTCGCGGTGCTTCGCGCCGTGGGGCTTACGCCGGGGGAGGTGTGGGGCGTCGTCTGCGGCGAGACCGTGCTGATCGGATTGATAGCCGGCCTCCTATCGCTTCCCCTTGGCATCATAGAGGCGCTGATCCTGGTGTACGTGGTGAACCTCCGCTCTTTCGGGTGGACCATGCAGCTTTCCATAGAGCCGGTCTACCTGGTTCAGGCGCTCGTCCTCTCCGTGACGGCGGCGCTTCTGGCAGGGATCTACCCTTCGCTTGTGATCGCCCGGACCTCGCCGGCCGTCGCCCTGAAGGAGGAGGAGTAGCATGCGCCGCCTGTATCTCGTCATAGCCCTCCTCCTGGCCGTAGCGGCGCTCTCCTGGTGGCTTGCCGCACGTGGGGGAAGAGGAGTGCCAAGGGAGGAGAGCTTCAGCCTGAACGAGGTGCTTGGAGGAACCGCCGCCGAGGGGTTCGCCAGGGCCGAGAAGCCGCGCCGCTTCGCCTTTCCCGAGGATCACGGCCCCCACAAGGGGTTTCGCAACGAGTGGTGGTATTTCACAGGGAACCTGAAGACGGCAAAAGGGAGGATTTTCGGCTACCAGCTCACCTTCTTCTCCGCCGCGCTGACGCCTGCCGCGGTGCAAAGGGAATCGGCCTGGGGGAGCAACGAGGTGATCATGGCGCATTTCGCCGTCACCGACGTCGATGGCAGGCGGTTCAGGTTCGCCGAGCGCTTCAGCCGCGCCGCCCTGGGCCTTGCCGGCGCAGGGGGACGCCCGCTCTCGGTAAAGCTTGAGGACTGGTCGCTCCTGGAGACCTCCAGGCGCCCGTGGGGGGTGAGGCTCGCCGCAGCCGATGCCGACATGGCGATAGATCTGGAGCTATCCGGCCTGAAGCCGGAGGTGCTGAACGGTGAAGGAGGGCTGAGCCGCAAGAGCGCCACCCCCGGCAACGCCTCGTATTACTACAGCATCCCCCGTCTGGCCACCTCCGGGACCATCCGGGTCGGCGGCGAAAGCTTCCGGGTAAAAGGGCTCTCCTGGCTTGACCGCGAATGGAGCACCTCCGCCCTGGACCGCGACCAGCAGGGGTGGGACTGGTTCGCGCTGCATCTGGATGACGGCAGGGACATCATGTACTACCAGTTGAGAAAGAAGGACGGGAGCGTCGATCCCTTCTCCAGCGGGACCCTGGTCGGGGCGGAGGGGGGCAGCAGGCACCTGAAGCGCGAGGAGGTGAGGCTGGAGGCGCTAAGCTGGTGGAAGAGTCCTAAGAGCGGCGCGAGCTATCCCTCCGCCTGGCGCATGCGGATACCCGCGCAGGGGATCGATCTGGAGATCGCGCCGCGCCTGGCGGACCAGGAACTCGTGACCGGCTTCAGGTACTGGGAGGGAGCGGTAGCTGTCCGGGGCAGCGTGGGCGGTTCGGGGTACCTGGAGATGACGGGATATCCGGCCCCCTCGTCGCGGGAATAATGTTGCCGTTTCCGAAACGTAGGGGCGAATAATTATTCGCCCTGGCAGTCTCTCCGCCTCTCTCTTTTTTCAAAAAGAGGAGGAATGAAGATCACTGTCACATGAGTGATTGGTTCAGGGAGATGATTGGTTGAAGGAGAAGAACGATTGTATCAGGGGAGGGTGACATAGAAAAAGCACTCAACCTGATTGGTCAAGTGCTCTCTGTTTTACGCATGTACAAAAAAGGACCTAGGAGAAATCCCAGGTCCTTTGTAATTGATGGTGGAGCTACGCGGGATCGAACCGCGGACCTCTTGAATGCCATTCAAGTTAAAACTACTTTCACCCGCTTTCAATCTCTCTCAAACCTATGCTAAAAATGTTGACATTCCAATGCATTGTGGATATTCTTCATTCGCCTCCTTTCAAGTTATTTCACCATAGCAACCCACTTTACTACGGCATTACTACGGCACGGCGGTCCATGCCGTAGTAAAACGGCGGGAAAATCCATGAAAAAAACGACCTTCACCGACACCTTCATCAAGAAGCTCAAGCCGGAAGAGAAGAAATACAGTAAGGGTGAAGGGAATGGTTTCACCCTCCGCGTTATGCCGTCCGGCGTCAAGACCTGGCTCTATGTCTACGAGTTCGACGGCAAGCGCAAGGAAAGGAATCTGGGGCAGTATCCAGATATCTCGCTGGCAACTGCGCGGGAGAGATTCGAGGCGGACAAGAAGCTTGTGAAAAATGGCACAGACCCAGGCGAGGCCGAGCGCCTGCAGAAAGAAGAGCGGACTAAGGCGCCGACCGTTTCCGACCTGTGCGGCGAATATATAAAGAAGCACGCCAAGAAGGTTAAGAAGTCGTGGGAAGAGGATCAGCGCGCACTCGATGTTGAAGTCATCCCTTTGTGGGGTAAACGGAAGGCCGCAGATATCAAGAAGCGTGACGTCGTGTTGCTACTGGAGGGGATCGTTGAACGCGGCTCGCCTGTAATGGCAAACCGAGTGCGTGCCTTGATCAGTAAGATGTTTAATTTTGCTGTCGACCGGGATATTGTCGAGGCGAGCCCATGCACCGGGATCAAGCCGCTTGCTAAGGAAACGCCGAGGGATCGGCACCTGACCGAGGCAGAGATCAGAACGATATGGAAACGGCTTGACGATGGTGATTTGATCCTCACGACCGATGTCAGCAGGGCGCTTAAATTAATCCTCGTAACGGCGCAAAGGCCGGGAGAGGTCACTGGTATGCACAGCCGGGAGATCGATGGTAAATGGTGGACCATCCCGTCAGAGCGCAGCAAGAACGGCAAGGCTCACCGGGTTTTCCTCACGGGCCTCGCGGTCGGGCTGATTGGTGAAAAGAAGGGATATATTTTTGAGTCGCCATGCGGCGGCAAACCGATTGATGAAAAAGGACTGGCAAGGGCACTTAGGAGAAACATCAAGGGCGAGGTGTACCGAGAGGACAAGACCAAGCGGCGCAAGGGCAAGGAGTATGTCAGAGGCGCGTACAAGTCCAGGGAACTCCCTGAGGATCTGAACCGGATAGGCGTTGACCACTTCACCCCCCACGACCTGAGACGGACGGCTGCAACATTCATGGCCGAGGGCGGGACGCTTGAGGAAATAGTTGACCGAGTTCTGAACCATTCCCGCCGCGGCGTCACCTGGACGTATAATCGTTACCCTTACGAAAAAGAGATTCAGGCCGCTCTTGAGGCGTGGGAACGCAAGCTGATACAGATCACCACCGGCAGCAAGGGTAAGGTTTTACCGATGAGGCGCATCGCAGCAGGGGCAGAGTGACCGTAGTCAGAACGCGACAGGGCGCAACCGAGGAGGGCAGCATGGAAAGGAATCTTGACTTGGCTGAACAGCTTTTCAAGGCAGCATTTGACCCGAGTCAATACCGTACTGCAAGGTCAGACGCCTACAAGCGCGGGGTTATGGCCGTCCTAACCCTCAAGTGCGGCGGTCCCCGTGACGCCCAGACCTACATGCCCGGCACTCCTGAACTTGATGCATGGGCGGCAGGGTGCGACGAGGGTCACTCTGCCTGGCTGAAGCACATCGAGGGCGAGGCGGCATAATCACAGTTTCGCGGGATAGGATACGGCTGATCCCCGTTTCCGACAAGATGCCTTTCCTGGGGCATTTTCTCGCGATTAGTTTACCAGGGCGTTACGGGAGACGCAAAAATGAAGCTCGTCATTGACGGGAAAGAAATCGTGCCAGTTCGTCTGGTTCCATTTATTACATGCTCCATCCCCGGCCTCAATACTTTGCCTGGAATTTTATCAAACAGATTGAATTTAAACGGCCGGCCTTATGATCTTGTCAACAGTCGGCCTCTAGGCCGAATGGGTCAACTCGTCAGGGAGATATGTGGCGATCAAGAAGTGCCCCCCCTAAGGGGTGACAATCTACTCCATGCGTATCGTTTGGATTATCACGACGTTCCTGTAAAGATGTTGCCGCAAGAATGGGATAAGATGTACACCGAACGTCGCGATAGCTTTTCAATTCACAAAGATTTCGGAGATGGAATACAGGAGATCTGGAGGCTAGAGGTTTCGAAGCGTTTGCCACTTGGCGTATTCATATGGAAAGTGGATCTGGAACTACTCGAAATTAATTCTAAAGCTCACATCAAGGTCGAGTACAAGGAATTTGCTTATGAAGGCTTCGGGCATCTACTGCATGTTGTCGGCGGCACTTCACCATTAACACCGCCGCCACCATCCAGTAACATCTTAAAACCGTTTGTGGAACGTGTAGTATGGGGCATTCGAAAAAAAGCAACAGGGCCATTCCCGAAGTACAAAGAAGTGATAGAGAAGCTGCGGCACATGGTAGAGATAGAGATGGATGACCAAGCGGTGACGATTATTGCATCCATCAATGATGACAACCGTGTCTCTACGAAGGATGGCAAATCATATTCAGTAAAGACCATTAAACACTGGTTGACCGAAATCAGAAAGAAAGCTTCTGTCTTGGCATAGTTCTAAAAGTCCTACAAAAAGTCCCGGAGTCCCTGTAACTTTCTCGGTTAAAAACAATTTTCCTACCATTGGTGCACCTTTCCACGGTCCCGCAAAAAATAAAATCCCGCACGTCTGACACTCGATTAAATATCTGTTTTGATGCACCCCCATGCACAGCGTTTCACGCTAATACTTACGGGGGCACATTATGCCAAGAGACTTCATCGCACGTAGAATCTACCACAACAAAGACCTTCCCATTGTAACCGGCCTCTCTCTGACGACAATTTGGAGATTGCAAAAAACCGGCAACTTCCCCGCACGGGTTCAACTATCGCCGGGCCGTGTCGGAGTCATGGCCTCCGAGGTTGACGCCTGGGTCGAATCACGCCAGCAAGTTGCATAGGCGCGGTGTCCCTAATAATTACGGATGCTGGCACAAGAGGACGAGCAGGATAAGCGCCGTGAGGCAGCTTAGAGGAGATCTAGGGATGCCTGAATGTAAGATCGTGTCTATTCAGCATAGGGAAGCAATGACCACTAGCTTGATCGTGGCAGAGGTCTTCGGGAAGCGGCATGACCGGGTACTTGAGGCAATCAGAAATTTCATTGCCGACCTGCCGGAAGGTGCCCCGTTTTTTCGGGAGACCTCTTACACCGACTTATCGAACCGCGCACAAGCTGCATACGAAATGAACCGTGATGGCTTCTCCTTGTTGGCAATGGGATTCACTGGCAAGAAGGCGCTAGGGTTCAAGCTCAAATACATCGAAGCCTTCAACAAGATGGAGCGCGCCCTTCTCAACAAGAACAACCTTTCCTGGCAACATGAAAGGGCTATCGGGAAGATCGGACGCCGAGCTGAAACGGACACCATCGCAAGGTTCGTCAACTATGCCACGGCGCAGGGGAGCAAATCGGCCAAGTTGTATTTCATGCAAATTACCAAGATGACAAACCAGGCGCTTTTCATGGTGAGTGCGACAGGGCCTCAATCCTTCCGTGACACCCTAGACTCGATGCAACTTTCATTCTTGACCACAGCAGAACATATCATTCGGCAGGTATTGGAGGATGGGATGACAGCAGGGCTGCATTACAGGGACGTGTATAAGCTGTCGCGGGATAAGGTCCTTGCTTTTGCTGAATCACTGCCACGTCATCGCCAAATATCAGCATAAGGCTATCTATATGAAAAGGGAGAAGAAGGACCGTCTCAGGTACTTCGCCATGGATGTTGACGCTTTTCTCGATGACGATAGAACTCAACGATTATCCGATGGAGAGCAGGGGCAATGGCTGTTGTTACTTGTGAAAATGTGGCGCCTTGGCGGCAGGATGCCCGATGATGCTCTGTTTATCTCAAGGGCAATAGGAATACCCTTCAAGAAAGCCCTCGCGTTTAAGGCGAAATTTGAGGGACTCAAGCTGTTGGTTCACGACGGCGGCAATTATCTTGAATCGCCTCGCATGGTCAAGGAGTACGCCATAGCGAGGGCAGCGTATGAGCAGCCGAGAGATGCGGGGCGTAAAAGTGCGGAGGCGCGTAAAAAAGCATATGGGACCGCTCAACCCCTTAGAATTGTTAGAGCAGTATCGAACGCCGTTCGTAACGCCGTTGCGAACGATACACGAACAGATTCAGATAGAGATTTAGATTTAGATTCTGAACCATAAAAACCGTCTCAATGCTCGCAGGAGGAAAGGGAATCCTAAATATGGAAACCGAATACTTGCCTTGAGAGAGAGCCCGAGAAAAAACCGGCGGGGGAGTCGGCGGCATAATGGCTACGGCGAAGCAGAACCCCCTCAGAGTGGGCGGCAACCTCAATGTGTAGGCATGACTATAACCAGCGGCCAAAAGTGCCGCGCAATCGCCTCTCACGGCAAAGGATTGACGATATGCCCTACAATGATGGGTGGAATGATGTCCCGACGCATAATGACGGATGGGTTGATGTCGCGCCCAAGGCAAACCCCTTCGATAAATTCAAGGCTCCGGTTAACCCCTTCGATAAATTCAAAGCCCCCGCTCCGCCGAAGGGTATCCAGCCGCGCACCGCTGAACCTGCCAGGATCTTCACCAGCTCGCAGCAGGGCAACCAGCGGGACGTGATGGGTGTCGCTTCCCCGGCGGGGCGGCAGTCGGCAGAGAAGGCGAAGCAATGGCTTAACGCTCCCACGGAGGCACCCAAAGGCATTGTTGATTTTGCGACACGGGTCGTGCCTCATTCCGCAGCCAAGGCATTGAAAGGGACCTTTCAGGCTCCTGTTGAAATGGCGGGGCGGGTGGCCGATCCTATGATTGACGCAGCGGCGGATTACGCTTATGGCGATAAGGGCGGCGGACAGGCCCTGGCTGAAGGGACGGCCGGAGCCGCCAAGGGGATAGCTCAAAATGTGGGGGACATCGCCAAGTTCTTCGGAACTAAAGCCGGTGTCATTGCGCCGGATGCAGCGGGGAACCTGAATCCCTCCTTAAACCCGCTCACTGTGGCCCCAAGGGTCTGGCATGAGGCCAGCACGGACCCGGTAGGCACAGGCCTTGCCGCTTTTGGCGCTAAAGGTATGGTGAAGGCGGCGGCGAAGACCGCGGCGGAAGCTGCAAGCCGCGTCGGAGTAGAGGGGAGCGCCGAGCTTGCTAATCTCAGCAAAACGCACGATGTACCGCTGACCGCCGGAGAGGCGTCCGGTAGCGCCGGGCTGAAAAGCCTTGAGACGCAACTTGAGCGGGTGCCGGTGGTGGGGACTCGCGGCTTCAGAGAAATGCAATCTAGCAAGCTCGCTGATGCTGCCAATAACCTTGTGGAGCGGTTTGCACCCGAGAACATGACAGACATTCCGGACCAAATCCAGACGAGCATGCTGAAGACGCTCCAGGAGGGCAAGGATGTTATCAACCGCATCCAAGGGCGAATAGATAGGGAAGTTGCCCAGAACGTCACGGAGCCTATTCTTCCCGGCAATCTCAGGGGGGCAACCGTTAAGCTGCTCGACCAATTCCCTGATATCTTCGACCGCCTCCCGAGCACGACGTTAAAGAGCAAATTGGAAGCCCTTGCGGAAGGCACAGCTTCGAAAACCGAAAGCGTCGGCGTACTTGATGCGCAGGGGAGCCCGATCAAGCGGACAGTGGAGCCTACTATGGGATTCAAGGACGCGATGAACCTCAGAGAGCTGCTGAACGATTACCTCAGTCGTGCATACAAGTCGGCGGGGGCGGTCGGCAACCGCGAAATCTACCAGCTTTCGGAGCTTAAGCGGGGGCTTGATGCCGATATCAACACTTGGGGGGAAACCTCTTCGAACTCCAAGGTGGTGGACCTCTTCAAGCAGAGGAACGCGGAATATATCAAAAAGGTGGTTCCCTTCAAAGAGGCTACCGTCAAGAACGCGACGGGGAGCGCATTCGACACAGATTTGATGCTCAAGAAGTTCATCCAACCAGACCGCCCCCAACTGGCCCGCAAACTGATGGGCGCCCTTGACGAAGAGGGGCAGGGGCTTGTCCGCTATGCAGTCTTGAAAAAGGCCCTCGATGCAGGGCAGGACGCAAAACCGGGGGTGCCCTTCTCTCCTGCGAAGTTTGCCCGTGAGATAGAGCGCCTGGGGCCGACCATCGAAGCGGTTTTCCCCGGCGCGGATAAGCAGCTCATTCAGGGCTTTTCCAAATTGTCGAGAGTGGCAGAGCGAGCCGGGCAGTACGCAGAGAGCCCGCCCACAGGGTTGAGGGCGGCTGACACCGGTATTAGCCTGGGTATCGGGGCGGGTGCAGTTGCTCACCCGCTGTTGACCGCCGGGGGGCTGGGAACGGCCAAGGCGCTCTCAAGCCTGCTGACCACCGAATTGGGAAAAAAGATCCTGTTAAAAGCTTCAGGCGCGCCGGAGACATCCTCAAGGTGGGCGGGGATACTCGATGAGGTGAACCAGTTGCTTCCCGGCTTGGCGGCGGGTGTGGTTGGGAGTGATGCAGGCACGTCAGACGATCCGCCCCCCGTGAAGCAGACAGGGGAATCGCCGGTTGCTTACAAGAGCCGGTTGGCAGAGTGGGAACGCCGCAAGCCGTAATGTGTGATAAGCCCCGGCTTGCGGTTGTCACTGTCACGCCTGCCGGGGCAGCGCAATCACTGAAGATGGCAGGACAGGGCCGAGGGGAACAGCACGCCGTAATAAATGAAAGAGAGGTCATACATGTCAGAGATATGCGCCGGTGACATGGCAAAGCGAATAGCGGAGCTTGCCGAGGAAGTCGGAAAGATGCCAGCATTTGGAACGATTGAAGCCGAAAAGGCCACGTCACTCATAGGCGAAGCTGTCAGCATCTTAGGCCTTGCTCTTGAGGAATCTGCCAAAAGTACAGCCAGAGCTACGGAATGGGCGGAACGCTGTGACGGGCTCCTTGACATAGCACTTGAGCACATCTGGAATAGAACGGGCGCAAATGCTTAAGCTTCACATGGATGGGGTTGAACATAGAGCCGTTGCCCCTGTAAGGGGTTGGCCGCACCATCCGCCCCCCAGCCTATGCTTCAGGTAGTAGAGGTGGGAGAGAAGGGAATACAGCCTAAGGGCAAGCCTTGGCCTTTGGGGGTTGGGGTTTGGGTTCAGGACGCACGCACAAACAGGAAAAGGGGAACGCATGGCACCGATACAGAAAGATGATGCTGAGAAAAAAGGGGAACAGCACGGGATAGGGAATGAGGGCAAGGTGACACTTCCCCCGCACGGGCGCACGCGCGAGGCCAGTGACAAGGAACGCACCAAGGGACCATTTGGCCCGGAGGTGTTTGCAGATATATTTTCACGGATGATCGAGGGTGAGACATTAATCAAAATATGTCGAGATCCCGCGATGCCTTCCCGGAAAACTGTATGTGCACGCATTGCCGCTGATTCGGATTTGCAGGGAGCCTATGACCGGGCCATGCTTTTACGGGCAGACTATTATGCAGAGTCCGTCCTAGACCTGGCTGATAACTGCCAAGTAGGGACGAAGATCATCAATAAAAACGGTAAGGTCGAAATCGTCACGGCGGACATGGTGGAAAGAACGCGGTTGCAGATCGAGGCGCGGAAGTGGTACGCGGCCAAGCTCGCACCGAGGAAGTACGGCGACCGGTTGCAAACGGATCTTGCTGTCACAGTTGAGACGCACGAAGAGAGGTTGCAGCGGCTCACCGGCGGGAAGGGAGGGTAAATAGTAACATCCTGCAATCATTGGTTCTGCGATGCTAACTAAGGCATAATAGTTGGCATTGTGGGCTACTCCCTCGCGTCATTCATCAAGGTGGGTTTAGCCAATCGGCCGAGCATCTGCACCAGGTGCAGGACCTCCGACCCGCCCGGCGCGGCTACCGTGGGAAGTGGCCGAGCATCTGCACCAGGTGCAGGACCTCCGGTATACACACCTGAACCCAGAAGGGCCGGAAATGTAATACAGACGTGGGTGTAATACAGAGCAGCGGTATATACGAAAAGTCGGGGTGTAATGACATCCGGGACAAGGAGCCGAGATGAAAAGGAACGTAGGGACGCAAGGCAAGAGGCCAAAGGTGCAGGGGCTACGCACTGTCGCACTGTCACAGGACCTTGAGACGGTCGAGAGTGCCACCGAGCAGGAGCTTCTTGACATGAAGCCGGCCAAGGATGCTAGCCCCGAGGAATGGCGAGCCTGGCACCAGATGCTTTATGATGCTGGTTTGCTCCGACCTCCTGAACCCGGCAAATAGGGGGCACTCCTTTCTTAGCAGGTGACGGATTAACGACCGCCCGCCGCCGCTGCTTAACCCTTCCCGGCTATCCTCTAGCAATCGCATTTTTAACCGCTGTCGGCGTCCATTGTTTCCCTCTGGGAGTCGGCGTAACCTTGTTGAGTTCGTCGGCTATCCGCTGAAGGGTAGCACCCCCGGTCCTTAAGCTGTTGATGATGCCGATTACCTTTGCTGCGCACTCATTGGCCTTTGCAGACCTGTTTGCTGTCGCCGTTGCCCTTTTGTCTGCGTCCATAGTTGTTCCCAACACAACGCCTCTTGCCTTTGCAGCGGCCAAGCCTGCCTTGGTCCTGGCAGAGATCATAGATGCCTCATGCTCCGCGACAGCAGCTAGCACATGGATTGTCAGCCGGTTTGCTGTCGGGAAGTCTGCGCAGATGAATTCCACGCCTGACTCCATGAGCATGGAGACGAACGCCACGTTACGCGCCAATCTGTCGAGCTTCGCCACAACCAAGACTGACTTGGTCCTTTTGCAGAAGTCCAAGGCCTTCAGCAACTCGGGGCGGTCCTTCCTCTTTCCGCTCTCCACCTCGATAAACTCAGCAGCCGGGGTATACCTTGCAATCGCTGCGCGCTGTGCGTCGATACCATAGCCGTCAATGCCTTGCTTCGCGGTGCTAACCCTCAGGTAGTGTGCGTATCTTGCGGTATCCGTTTCCATGAAATCCCCCCATAATGATGCTGTTTATAACCTATGTTTGAACGTACACAATTTATAAATGATAAAGGATGCCTTGTCAACTCTTTCCGTGTAGAATATTTTCCGCTGGAACTTGCTGGCACGGGCATCACTTTGGAGACCACCCGAATGGAAACTAAAACCGATGCGCACCAAGCCGAACAGCCTTTCTCTGATTGCTTCGCCAGATCCTGTAGGCACCTCGTCACCGGCCATTGTGGAATCTACACCACCTCCCGCCCCCGGACCATAACGGTTGACGGTATGTGTCTCGGGTACGATCATTAGGCACCGTGCTCAGTTCCCCCGGCAGTTCGAGCCTCTGCACCAGGTGCAGACCCTCCCCGCATTCGGTGCACCCCTCCCCCCCACCCCTTCCTGGGTCCCATCCCAGTAAACCCCGCTTTTATAGGTATTGGCCACCTCCCTCAAGCCTGCACCGCTCCCTATCTGAAAATCTGCCTTTGCCCTGCCGTCCACCTGTGCGGCTCCCCTCGTTGAAAATTTTTCTGAATTTCCAATTACGAAAAGTGGCTGTTTGCGCTGTGAAATGTGGGGCCTCTGTCCCTAATAGTTGCGGACGGTAAGTATCTGTAATTATTATTCTATTTGACTTTGCCTATGCGGTTGATGTAGGCTCCCCGGCACGTTCAGCAGCATAGATCTATCGGGAGGTACGACAATGCAGGAGCAATTAGCATCCCCTCAATTCTGGAATGACAGGACAACGGCGAAAGTGAACGGAGTCGATGTTTATTATGGAGAAGAGGCGGGGGTTTTTATTCCGGATTCAGATCCTCAAGGCGGGAAGCGGCCTTTTGTTGTCGTGCCGAAAAACTGCCCGATGTCGGACATCCAGAACTTAACCGGAAGGGTGCGGACTCGTTATGATTTCATCCGTCAGCTAGATGGTTACGCCCCGATGAAGTGGGAAGGAGGCTTTGAATGAATCCAAACGTGTTAGCGGGGACTTGGCGGGCGGAGAAAGGATATACCAGCCGGGGGGGGATCGTCGTTATATTTGATGGCGTTGTCAATAGCTGGATAAACGAGTTGCGCGACCCGGAGCATTGGGCGCCGGGCTGCGTCGCCGTAGATGAGGCAGGGAACCAGTGGATCAGCGCCGGAGGCAACAGGCAACAGGGGGCCTCTCGATGGGAACCGGTCTCAGCCTCCGCATGTCAGGCGATCCAATCGAAATAGGGTCACCGGGAGACGGATTGACCTTGTGAAGGCGAGGCCGGAAGCCACGGACCGAAGCCCCGCGGAAAAGGGGGGAGTGTGAGCCTCACCGATGATGACCTTGAGAGAATCCGGCTTATAGTCCGCGAAGAAGTGTGCGCCGCCATTGGTTTAAATCTGGCAAGAAACAGTCACGCTTTTGCGCCCTCCGGTGAAGGCCTAGATGTATGCGATAGGGCAGAGAGGCCGATGCTGACGGAAGCTACCACAAAGCCGGGGGGAATTGTGGCCGACCGACCTCTAGGACCGGATGAGCTGGCAAAGATGCTCGGCTACTCGCGGGCGTCCCTTAAGCAGATGCGTACCAACAAGAGCAAACTGATAGAGGGACTGCCGATGTTCAAGCTCTGCAATTGCGCTGCAACGAGACGGAAAACTCAGACTCGGTGCAACCATCCGTTCTATGCATGGAAATCCGAGGTGATGGCATTTCTCAAGGCAAAGCAGGAGAGGTATGGTCAGATGACGGCAAAGTTCCCTTAAGCGATTGATTCGGGTTGTTAATGAGTAGCGGCCGGAGTATATAAAGGCTTCTTGACCCAAAATGAGGCAAGGGGGCAGATAATGACTATCAATCTGAGCAGGCACAGAATCACGTATGTCGTTGCGAGAGAGGGGCTTATTGTTGTGTCACTGCTGTTCTGTCTGGGGGGAGCTACCTTCTTAGGATTTTGGGTGGAGAAACAGATTACACTCTACGTCAACGATGCTATAGAAGTCGGTCTTGTCCGTAGCGGCAACCCTAACGGGTTAAGAGCATCCATTGACGTTCCTTACGGCCAAAGCACAAAAACTACTAGCTTCTTTGGGACAGAATTTGAAAATTATTACGGTGTCCCAGGTGTAAAAGCTCAATTCTCGAAACGGGTTAGCTATGAGGTTATATCCCGCACTATGGAGAGTGATTTTAGTGGTTTTTTGAGCGGTTTGACGGCAAAAGATGCGCGTGACGGATGGGTCCCCTTGAATTCCCCAACAAACACGAATATCAACGCTAGATATGATGACAAGGGAAACAAATTATTTACTAGTTTTCTATGGCACATTGATTTTATGAAAATCGAGCTTTTTCTGGTTTTTGCTTACCCTTTCTACCTGCTCATCCGGTTCATTGTGTGGGCCGCTGTCACCGTAAAAGGTCGAGGTGCCGCTGTGTCTTGAGGATGCTGAACTACCGGCAGCGAACCTGAAGTTTTTACTACGGCATATACTACGGCATGGCGGGATTTGGACAAACAAAAAGGACTTAAGCGTTTGCCTAAGTCCCTGTAATTGATGGTGGAGCTACGCGGGATCGAACCGCGGACCTCTTGAATGCCATTCAAGCGCTCTCCCAACTGAGCTACAGCCCCATCTAAGGAGTCCTGTTTATAGCAAACGGAGCTTTCGCTGTCAACGGTTTTGTTGGCGGTAAAAATTTAATTTTCATTCTTGACCTCAAATGCACCATCCGCTATACTCCCGAAATCTTTCAGCCGGAGTGGTGAAACTGGTAGACGCACTGGACTCAAAATCCAGCGGGGCAACCCGTGTCGGTTCGATTCCGACCTCCGGCACCACGCAATGACTCAAGGGTTTGGCCTGTATCCGGCTGAACCCTTTTTTCGTGTTCAGTGCGTTTCGATATCACCTGCTCTTTGCCGATGCTGTCTACGTCCTGCAGGTCTTCCAGAAGAAATCGAAAGGGAATCGCCACACCGAAGGAAGAACTAGAGAAGGTCAAAGCCCGCTTGAAAATGGCGGAAGTGTTGCACCACCGCAAGAGGGGGTAGGAATCATGAAAGAAGGGATCGAAGTTTATCATGGAAGTGGCAACGTATTTGCCGACCTTGGCCTGCCCGATGCCGAAGAGCGCCTCGCCAAGGCGGAGCTTGCCCGCCAGATCCTCAACATCATCACCGAGCGCCGCCTGACCCAGACCGAGGCAGCCGAGCTCCTCGGCATAGACCAGCCGAAGGTGTCGGCCCTGACACGGGGGAAACTGTCCGGCTTTTCCATGGAACGCCTGTTCCATTTTCTAAACACCCTCGGTCGTGACGTTCAGATCACCGTCAAGGCCAAACCACGGTCACGGCAGCAGGCGCACCTAAAGGTCAACGCAGCCTGATTTTTTGGGGGTAGAATCATGTTCGAATCACAGTACAACGAGGAGATGGAGGCCGAGGTGAGGCGGCTGGAGGCAAAAAAAAGAGCCGCAGATGCCGGCCACCCCGGGTGGGATAACGTCTGCGCTCTCTGCGGCTGCGAACTTTCCGGCAACACGGATCTGCACTGCAAGGCGTGCAGCAGGTAGCGTCCTGCTGCACGCGAAAGCCTCTACTTCACCTCCACGGTGAGTATCTCCGATTTATCGCTCTCAAGACCGTCCGAGTCCTCGGCGGCCACCCGCAGTTCCTGCTTCCCCTTCGCGGCATCGAGGACGAATTCAGTCCCGAATACCGTCTGCAGCTTCTGGAAGATACCCACGAAATTCTTCTTGTAGACCACGTAGCGGACCACGTCCTTCTCCGGGTTGGGCTCCCAATGGATCACCTTCCTGCCGTCCTGCTCCTTGAGGGTCACCCCTTGCGGGACCACAGGCCTTGGCTTGGTGCTGCCCGTAACCGATGTGGTTATTGCGCTCGGTATGTCGTGTGCGTCGATCCCTTTTATGGCATAGATGTAGGAGGCCCCGTGATCGACCGCGCTGTCGACGTAGAACGGCTCCTTCACGGTCTTCAGCCTGGTCACCTCGTTTTGCCCGACGATCCCGCGGTACACCTCGTATTCCTTGAACTCCGGGGTGCTCTCCCAGTTCAGCGTGACCCGACCGGCCTGGCCTGCGGTCGCTTTCAGCCCCCTGGGTGCCGCGAGGAGGCTTCTTGTGGTCGCGGAGACGGTCTGGGAGGGGAGGCTCTCTGAGCCGACCTCGTTGAAAGCGCTTATCCGGTAATAATAGGTTGCGCCGTCGGCAAGCGGACGGGTTCCGTCGCCAAGCAGCGAGGCGAACTTGGAAACCCCCTTCTCCGATCCCTTCTCCCGGTCGTCCGTGTACGTGGTCTTGCCGTACGGGATGTCGGCGATCTTCGTGAACTCGCCGCTCTCCTGGGTCGCACGGTACAGGTGATAGCCCTTGATCTCGTCTTCCGGGGCGCCGGTCTGCTGCCAGGCGAGGAGCACCCGCCTCGGCTCGTTGTCGGAGGCGGTCAACCCGGCGGGTGCCGCGGGACGCTGGCGGGTCGTGCCGGACACCGCGTCGGACTTCGGCGTTTCGCTCTTCCCGTCGAGCACGGCGGTGATCCGGTACCAGTAGGTGGTGCCGTCCTCAAGTCCGGTGTCGAGGTAGGAATTGGCGCCTCTTCCTCTCAGCTCTTCGACCCTCTGGAAATTCTGGTCGGCCAAGGTGGAGCGGTAGATGCGGTACCCCTCCACGCTCTTGCTGTCGTTGGGAATCCAGGTGAGCTGCACCTTTCTCTTCCCCCCGCTGGCTTTGATGTTGCCGGCGGCCTGGGCGCTCTTTGCCTCGAGCGCAGAGGAGAACTCGCTCTCGACCTTCTCGGGGTTGAAGGCGGTGAGGGCGTAGCTGTAGAGCACGCCGTTTTTCATGTCGCCATCGAGGTAGGTGACCGTGCCGGCCTCGACCTTTGCGATCATCCGGTAGTCGTCCTCGTCGGCCGCCTTGCGGTAGATCTGGAAGCCGCTGGTCATCTGGTTTCTGTCGCTGCCGGAATATGGGCGGCTGTACCAGTTGAGACGGGCGCCAGCTAAGTCGGACTTGATGTCGATGAAGATCGGGGGGAGTGGTGCGAGCGAGGTCTTCCCGACCAGGGCCGGCGTCAACTCGCACTCGATGCCGCTTTTACTGATCGCTTTGACCTTGTAATAGAAGAGGTCGTTCAGCTTGAGGTTGTCGTCGGTGTATTTGGCCTGGGTGGTCGTGGCGATCTGCACGAACGAGCCGTTGGGGGAGTTGGAGCGCATGATCGCGTACCCTATCACCTGGGGAGATTCCGAGGGGGCCCATTTCAGCTTGATGCTCTTCGATGTACCGCTGATGGTCAGGCCGGCGGGGCAGTCGATCCTGGTCTCGACGGGAGGTGGGGCGGTGTTGAAACCCTTTACCTTGGCGACGATGGTTTCGGCGATCTCCTGCAGTTTGCTCTGGAGTTCGTATTCGGGGGTCCTGAAGCTCTCGGCGTAGTAGGAGTTGCGCGAACTGGAACCGATCACCTGCAGATCGATCACGGCAGCGTTGTCGACCCGGCTCACGTTGCCCACGATGAAGACGTCGAAACCGGCGCGGTTGGCGACGGTGTAAAGGGCGTCCTGCGACATGGAGGTGATGGTAGCCGCATCCTGTACCAGGGCGCTCTCCACTTTCTTCCTCTCCACGATCTCGAAGAAGTCGGCCCTTTCCAGGTTGTTGAACAACCGGGTGGAGACCGACTCGGTAAAGGAGATGGCTTCCACGCTTTTCGCTACCAACGGGTAGAAGGCGAGCTTTGGCTTGGTCTTGAAATCCACCGCGAGCGCGGTCGTGCTCATCAGCAGGACAAAAAGCAGGCAAAGCGCAGCGAGTCTTCTTTGCATCGGCTATCCTCGTTCGGTTATTTGCACCTGTTTGGGGGCTAAAATGACGCCTGGAGGGAAAATCCTTTCCCTCCAGGTGAGATGCATGCTGTTTCGATTAATTGGCGCCTGTTGGCGCCAGTACCGCGACGGTCGCCGGAGCCGGCGGCGGGACGGCCGCATCGCTCTGCGGCGGGGCGGGGGGCTGTGCCGGCGCCGGGGCCGGGGCAGCGACTGGCTCCGGAGCAGGAGTCTCCGAACCGCGCTCGAGCACGGCCGGATCCGGCGGCAGTTTTACCGCAACCGGTATCTTGGTCGGGGGAGCCTTCTGGAGGGTGGCCTTCTCCGCCTCGGAAAGGTCATCGATCGGCTTCTCGAACGAAATCGCCTTCAACTGAAGCTCGATCTCCTTCCTTGCCTTTTCGGTGATCTGGCTCGGGTTGTTCTTGATCTCCTCTGCGGTGATGGCGTCCATGTACCTTTCAACCACCAGCTCGGGGTCGCCCTTGGATTTCATGGCTTCGGCGCTGTTGGAGTAGAGCACCTGCAGGTTCTGGAAGCGCGACAGCACGGCGTAACCGAGTTCGGCGATGATCGACTCGACCACCTGCTCCAGTAATTCGGTATCGGAGGGGAGTTTCAATTCCTTGAAGGGAATCTGCGCGAACTCGACCCCTTCGGAGTAGGTGTCGGAGACTTCGTGCTTCTTTTTCAAGGTCTTGGTGATGATGACTTCCCCTTCCTCGACGTCGATCACCCGGAAGGAGACGCTTACGTTGGCGGTTTTCCTGTGGGTTGCCACCTTGTATCTGATGATCTCCCTGATCTCTTCCTTCAACGTCTGGGGGGGCGCCAGGTGGCGGTTGTCGGAGGAGTTGCGGTTGGCGTTCATCCACTCCTGGTAAGCCGGGTTGGGGATGGATCTGGTCCCGACCACGGCGTTTACCATCTTCTGACCCTCGTCGACGTTCTTCTCGACGTTGTAGTTGAGGACGCTGCCGAAGATGAAGACGTCGGTCCCCTTGAGCTTGCCACCCTTCTTTGCGCTTTCGATGTCGTAGAGACCCGCCTGTCCGAGTTCGATCTCCTTCAAGAGGGTTCCCAAAACGTCGCGGGCCAGGATCTTGATGTCGCCGCTTGAGTTCCTGGTCAGGTAGGAGAGGAGGTTGTCGGTCACGATCCTTCCGGCATCCTGGCTGGCGCTGGGGCTCGTGAAATCCATCAGCGCGATCTTCTTCACCACGCGCTGGCGGAGCTTGTCCTTCAATACCTGCGTTTTCTGCAGGATCTCTTTGCTGGCACCGAACTTCAACGCCTTCTCCTGCCAGTTCAGCGCGTTGCCGAAGCGGTTGATCTCCTCGTAGGCCTCGGAGCGCTCCAGCATCGCGGCAACAAGGCGGTCCCTGAGTTCCTGGACCTTGGGGTCGCTGGCGGCGCCGGGGTCGAAGCCGATGATGGACTGGTAGCTGTTGTAGGCGCCGAAAAGGTTCTTCCGGGCAAGGTCCTGCCCCATGCTCTCTATTATCACGGCGGAGGTGTCCCTGTAGAGCCGGTCGATGCTGGCCAGGATCTCCTGGCTCGGGTTCAGGGTCATCGCCTTTTTCATGGAGTCGAGTGCAAGTACGCATTCACCCTTTTTTGCATATCCCTGGGCCTTGTCCAGGTAGTTGTTCGGGGTGTTAAGCGCCTTTATCTGCTGTGCCAGCGCTACGATGCGCTGGTTGTCCGGCTGCAGCTTTTGGGCGGCGTCGAGTGATTTAAGGGCGCCGGCGTAGTCCTCTGAGGCCTGCTGGCATTCCGCATCCTTCAGATAGGCAGCCGTCCCTTCTTCCTTCGCCTGCGCCAGCTTGATGGACACGTCAAGGTAGGTCGGGTAGAAGCTTATTATTTCGGTCAGGTTTTCCACCGCCAGGCTCCAGGATTTGGCTTCCTGGGCCTTGGACGCAGCGGCGTACAATTCCTCCGCCTTTTTCACCATCGCTTCCATGTCATTCTTTATGGAGGTGGAAAGCTCCTTGGCGACCGGGTTGGCAGGCTCCAGTGCGAGGGCCTTGTCAACGGCTGTCAGGGCGGAGTTCAGTTTCACGAAATCGGCCTGACCATCGGCCAGGATGGATTTCGCCCCGTTCAGGTGCTTGTTTACCAGCGCGCTCTTGACGGCCTTGTATCCCTCCCTGTAGGTGGCGTTGCCTGGTTCCTTGGCAACGGCCTCCTCGTACATGGAGATGGCGTCTTCGTAGCGTTGCTGGCCCTGCAGGGTGAGGCCGCGCTGGAAACTGCTCTTGCCGGCCGGTGGGGCGCATCCGAAAAACGCTGCTAGTGTCAGCACTACGGCGGCCTGCGATATCAACCTATGACGCATATCTTGGTACTCCTCCAACAGGTTATTTCCTGCTTATCTGCAATTCAAGGGCGTTCGCGGACAGTGCGGTTACCTTCACCACTCCTCCCTTGAACTCCATGTTGCTGATGCCGGCGGCAAGGTCCTTCGCGCTGCCGATTATCTCCAGATCCATTTTGGCCGTATCGCCGCTGAATCCTCGCTCGTAGATATCTTCGACCTCGTCGAGCCGGTCCTTCAAGAAGAGGGTGAACTCCTGCAATTCCTCGTAGCTGAGACCCGAGGCGATCAATTTCACTATGCCGGACTTGACCACGCGGCGCTTCCACTTCTCCAGGATCTGTTTCTGCAGTTTGTCGGCGCACTCGCCCGCGGCCTTCTCAAGCGCCTGGGCGCCGCCGGCCGCCGCGTTCACATGGGGGACCATTGCCGTGGCAGTGAAGGAGGCGAGCACCTCGCCGTTGTCGGTGTTGATGGCACGGGCAGAGACCGTTGCCTGGCAGGGCTTGAAATTGGTGCCGCCGGCGCCGTTTGTACCGGCCTTGGCGTACGCCTGACCGATGATGGCGACTTCCGCCTCGCCCGACGCCAGGACCCGCATGGCGGCGTCGTCGGAGATGTTGGCGTAGAGTTTTCCTTCCAGCCCCTCCTGTTTCAGGTTGGCCAGGATGGAGTCGCGGTCGACGAAGTTGAAATCCTTCCGGAGCAGCTTCGTTACGATGGTGTTCTCGGCGACACCCATGTCGATCGCATTGCCGCCCCACCAGTAGGAGGGTTTGTCCTGGGTCACGCTCTGCTCGGACAGCAGCATGACGATGCGCGGCTTGCCCATCTTCTTCATCATGAGGCCGTGGCTGTCCAGACCCTTTTCCAGTTTCACCTTGGAGACCAGCGCCTTGATCTCGACGGTACAGGTTTCCCCTTCGAAGTTCTCCTTTGTGATGGTGTACTTCTTGATGTACCCGGCGCTCTGGGAGCAGATCTTGTCCTTGACCAGCTCGAAGTTGTTCACCACGCTCTCCGATTCGATCATCACGCCGACTGCCTGTTCCACCGCCCTGCGAAACGCGTTCTGGATAGCGCTTTCCCTGGCCAGATCCTTCCTGCCATCCACGACGTTCGCGTAACCGGTTACCTCCAGGTAATCCGGTTGCGCCGCCATGGCTGTGCATGGGAGGACCGACAGCAGCAGGAAAAACAGAATCTTGGCGATTTTCAGTGCGTTGGTATTGGGCATATTAGGCTCTTCTAGTAATAATTTTTGGGTTTACGATACGGTATTTCAATCTATATTTCAAGGTAATAGTGTAAAAAGGTGAGCTTTTTCGATCCAAACAGCCGTTGTGCCACTGTGGAAAATCACTGAGGGATATTTTACCCGCTTTTACCTCTATACCTCCTTGGTCTGTGACAGTCGAAGAGGGATGCTTGCCATGGGCTGTCGTCTCAATGCCAGTCCATTAGTCCGTTCAAAGACAAAAAAAGGGCCTTCCCTATGGAGGCCCTTTCGGCTGATACAGATGCTTACCTAAGCGTTTTGTCAGATGCTACATTCGCATGCGCTCTTCGGCCGCGTTCCAGTCGATGTTCTGGAAGAAAGCGTTGATGTAGTCGGCCCGCTTCAGCCCGTAGTCGATCATGAAGGCGTGCTCGAAAACGTCCATGATCAGGATCGGTGTGCAGCAGGCCGGGTGGCCGGCATCATGCTCGTTGATCCAGAAATTGTGCAGCCTGCCGGTCGTCAGGTCCTGGTAAAGGATCGCCCAGCCGATGCCGCGCATGGCGCCGACGGCTTTGAAGTCCTGGACCCACTCTTCGTAGCTGCCGAAATCCTGGTGGATTCTGGCTGCCAGCCGGCCGTCTTGGTTGATCGGCTGATGCCCGCCCAGGTTCTCGAAGTAGCACTCGTGCAGTCTCATCCCGTTGAACTCCCAGCCGAAGCGCCGCTTGAGCTCGGCGAAGGCGGGATCCGACCCCTTGCCCGACCTGCGCATTTCCGTGAGGGTCTGGTCCAGGGTGTTGGTGTTCTTGACGTACCCCTGGTAGAGGGTGAAGTGGTTGTTGAGAAGCGATTCGCTAAACCCGGCCATCCCTATCAGCTTCGAGTAATCCTTCGCCGCGAACTCCGTCATAGCTCTCTCCCTTGTCCTTGGATTTATTGGCAGCAGAAGCTTCTATCCAGCTAAAAATACCGCCCAATTGTACCCAAGAGCTTGATGCTGTCAAATGTTAGCGCGAGGCAGGGGAGGCTGACTGAGCGCGCTTAGGCTAGAAGGTGTAACTGACCGTGACGCCGGTCACCTGTCCGATCTGGGGCATGATGGTCAGGTTTCTTGCCTTCTTCACCTTGTCCTCCTTGTGGTAGCCAAGCACCGCCTTGCTGATGAAGTGGCCCAGGGCAGCGCCGAAGAAGGTGTCCGAAGCCCAGTGCTCGTTGTCGTGGATTCTGGCCAGAGCCGTCAGCGTTGCCAGGCCGTAGGCAACCGGTGCTACGTAAGGGGTGTCCTTGTATTCGTTGGCGACGACTGTCGCCACGGCAAATGCGTTGGAGGTGTGCCCGGAGCTGAAGGATGCCCAGTCGCCGTTGTTGGTCGGACCGTGCCAGTTCATCGGGAGCGAACCGGTGAGGGGGCGATGCCGGCCGGCCACCGTCTTCAGCCCCATCGTGATCGCTCCGGAGATGGTGAGGCTTTCCAGGGAGAGAAGCGATACCCTGCGCAGCTTGCTGTTGTCAGTGAGGTAGCCGTACAGATAGGAGGCCCCGACTGCCGGGAATATGTACATGGGCTCCCCGATGAAATTGCCTATGTCCGCCAAGGTCGAGGTCGCCGAGTTCTTGTGCTTCTGAGCGAAATTCTCGATTTCCCTGTCCGCGAGGAAGAGCGCGGATGTGCCGCCGAAGACAAGGCCTACCTTCATCCAGTCGCTGGTATCCCAGCGTAACGGAGAGGTGAGTATCTTTCCGGTGTCCGTTGCGTACCCCTTGATGTACTTGAGGTCTATTTTGTCCATCTCCGAAGCGTCACTCTTCGCCTCAGATCCTCCCACTTTTGTTTCCGGCATGGCCGTGGCCGGTATCGCTTTCGGGTCAGGGGATTTTGTTGCGGCTTCTGTTGAAGGGGGATTTGAAGGCTCTGCATAGGCGGGAGCGCTGAGAAGTGTTGCGCCAACCAGCATCGCCACCGCGAATACTCTCACTACCTTTAACTTTTCTGCCATGCAGACTCCTCGATATCCTTTCCTGCTTCCTATTAGATGCGTGTTCGGATCTGAACGCCTGGGCATCATATTTTGATAAAAGTCAAAAAACAACTATAAAACAGATGTTTGTCGCACAGCTTTCAAGTATTCGTTTAATTGTGTGCGCTGTGTCACAAGGGCGGGGAGGGGGCTCTGAGTGGGCGGGAAGGGACGTGAACGGTCGGTAATAATTTCGTTGACCAGTCTGGGCAGGATGGTTAGAGTGTTTGACTGTGCTCAGGCTGCCGACTGGAAAACTGCCAGGGGTTCATTTTTCTTGCACATTTCACGTTTAACCTGTAATCGACCTGGTGCTCGATGCGCCGGGTCCTGTCGAACATCGATTGAGCAATGTCATGAACGAGGTGTACCAGTGAAAAAAATAGTAGGCGCCGTCCTGATTTTATCGGCTCTGGTTGCTGCAGGGTTTTTCTACTTCCAAAAGCCCCCCAAGGCGCAGTACAAGACGCTCAAGGTGGAGCGGGGCTCCATCGCCTCTTCCGTTTCGGCCACCGGGACCTTGAACGCCGTGGTGACCGTCCAGGTCGGTACCCAGGTCTCCGGCACCATCTCCAAGCTGTACGTGGATTTCAACTCGCAGGTAAAGAAAGGCCAGCCCATCGCCCAGATCGATCCGGCCCTGTTCAGCTCGGCCGTGCAGCAGTCGCGCGGCAACGCTCTCAACGCCGATGCGAATCTGGCCAAGGCGAAGGTGACCCTTGCCGATGCCAGGAGAACCCTGGGGCGGAATAAGGCCCTCTTGGCAGAGGGAATCATCTCCCAGAGCGACCTCGATGCTGCGCTTACGGCCTACGAGTCGGCCCTGGCCGGGGTCAGGGGTGCCGAGGCCTCCGTCATGCAGACCCGCGGTGCCCTGAGGCAGACGGAGACCAACCTCAACTACTCCACCATCAGGTCGCCGGTGGACGGCATCGTTGTTTCCCGCAACGTCGACGTCGGCCAGACGGTCGCCGCGTCCTTCCAGACCCCGACCCTCTTCACGATCGCGCAGGACCTGACCAAGATGCAGATCGATACCAGCGTGGACGAGTCCGATATCAGCAGGCTCCAGGTCGGGCAGACGGCAGAGTTCACGGTGGACGCCTATCCCGAGCAGCACTTCGAGGGGACCGTGGTCCAGATCAGGAACGCGCCGGTGGTCACCCAGAACGTGGTCACCTATGTTGCCGTTATCGGGGTAAGCAACCCGGACATGAAGCTGAAGCCCGGGATGACGGCAAACGTGTCTGTGCAGATCCTGAAAAAGGACGATGTGCTGAAAGTCCCCAGCGCCGCCCTCCGGTTCAAGCCCAAGACCGACAAGGAGAGGGGCGCCAAGGGGGGACAGGGTGGCAGGGGGCGCGAGAGCGAGACCGTCGCACCGAAGGGTGCGGCCCGGAAAGAGGGGGGTGGAAAGGGAGGGCCAAGCGGCGTCCCCGGCCAGAGCGTTTACCTTTTGAAGGGTGAGGATCAGGCACCGGTCCAGGTCTCCATTACCACGGGGATCACAGACGGCAGCTTCGTGGAGGTGGTGAGCGGCGATGTCAAGGAAGGGGACGACGTCATCATCGAACAGGTGAGCACGGAGAAGAAGAAAAACGGCATGGGCGGCCCACCCATGGGACCGAGGTTCTAGATGAGCGAGGTAGTACGTCTAAACGACGTCGCCAAGGTGTACATCATGGGGGAGGAGCGCGTCGAGGCGATGAAGGGGGTATCCTTCGTCGTCAACCGGGGCGAGTTCGTCTCCATCATGGGGGCCTCGGGGAGCGGCAAATCGACCTGCATGAACATCCTCGGCTGCCTGGATGTCCCTACCCGCGGCAGCTACCTGCTTGGCGGCGTGAACGTGGGGGAACTCTCGGCGGACGAACTGGCCGAGGTGAGGAACAGGAAGCTCGGTTTCGTGTTCCAGGGATTCAACCTGCTGGCCCGGACCACGGCCCGCGAAAACGTGGAACTGCCGCTGGTCTACTCCCATATCCCCGCCTCGCTAAGGCGTCATCGCGCCATGCAGGCGCTGGAGCGGGTGGGGCTTGCAGGGAGGGAAGGGCACTATTCGAACCAGCTCTCCGGAGGGCAGCAGCAGCGCGTCGCCATAGCGCGCGCCCTGGTGAACGACCCCTCTATCATCCTGGCCGACGAGCCGACCGGCAACCTCGACTCCAGGACCACCGTGGAGATCATGTCCATATTCCAGCAGCTGAACCGGCAGGGGATCACCATAATAATGGTCACCCACGAGCCGGAAGTGGCGGAGTTCACCGGGAGGCACATCATCTTTCGAGACGGGCTGATCATCTCCGACAGCACGCACGAGGCGAAGAACGCCGACCCTTCCGGGGAGGCGAAAAAGCCATGAGCACCCTCTATCAGAGCTTTCTCATAGCCATGCGCGCGCTCAGGGTGAACAAGATGCGCGCCCTTCTCACCATGCTCGGCATCATCATCGGCATCGCCGCGGTCATCGCCATGGTCGCCATAGGCGCCGGCGCCAGCAAGATGATCTCGGACCAGATCTCCAGCATAGGCTCCAACCTCCTCCTCGTGCTTCCCGGCTCCACCACGAGCGGCGGCATGCGCACCGGCGCCGGGACCACGCAGACCCTCACCTACGATGACGCGATGGCGATAAAGGCGGAATGCCCCTCCGTGGCGGCGGTGTCCCCCCAGGTGCGCGGCTCCGGCCAGGTGGTGTACGGCAACCAGAACTGGTCCACCGTGGTGTACGGGGTGGTCCCGGAGGTGATCGACGTGCGCGACTGGACCATCGTCTCCGGGCGCAACATCACCCAGTCCGACGTGGACGGCGCCACAAAGAACTGCTTGATCGGCCAGACCGTCGCTGATAACCTGTTCGGCGCCGCGGACCCGGTGGGTAAGATCATCAGGATAAACAAGATGCCATTCACCGTGGTCGGCCTTCTGGGCAAAAAGGGGCAGTCCCCCCAGGGGCAGGACCAGGACGACGTGATCTACGTGCCGCTTCGGACCGCGCAGCGCAAGCTCCTGGGGAGCCAGTTCCCCAACAACGTAGGCTCCATCACGGTGCAGGCGAGGGACGCCGAGGTGCTGGGCCGGGCAGAGGAAGAGGTCGTGGCCCTGTTGAACCAGCGCCACCGCATCGGGCCCAGCCGCGAGGTCGACTACACCATCCGTAACCTCTCGGAACTCCTCGCCGTCAGGGAGCAGTCCTCCAAGGTCATGTCGATCCTGCTCGGGGCCGTCGCCTCCATCTCGCTGGTGGTCGGCGGGATCGGCATCATGAACATCATGCTGGTCTCCGTCACCGAGAGGACCCGCGAGATCGGGATCAGGATGGCCATCGGCGCCAAGAGGCGCGACATAATGCTGCAGTTTCTGACCGAGGCGGTGCTGCTCACCACCTGCGGCGGCATCATCGGGATGCTGCTCGGGGTGGCCGGCGCTCGGCTGGTGGCGTCGCTGATCGGCTGGCCGACGCTGGTCTCCATTGACACCATCATCGTCGCCTTTGCCTTCTCCGCCGGAGTGGGGGTCTTCTTCGGGTTCTATCCTGCCAGAAAGGCAGCCACACTGAACCCGATAGACGCTTTGAGATATGAGTGACAGCCAAAAAGCAGGTGAAAGGATCGCACCCATGAAGAGAACTGCCAAAACCACGGCCGCTGTTGCCATTTGCCTTGTGCTTGGTGCTGCCGTCCCCGCCTTCGCACAGCAGGACCCGATCAACCTGACGCTCAAGGAAGCGATCCGGCTCGGCTTCGAAAGGAACCTCGATCTCAAGGTGGACCTGTACAATCCGGCCATGGCAGAGGCCGATATCCGCCGCAGCCTGGGGATCTACGATCCGCTGGCATTCCTTGGCGCGAGCTACAACCGCAGCAACTCCAGCAACACGCTGACCTTCAAGTCGCAGGAGATCGACGAGGCCTTTGTCAACGCCGGTGTCAGCCAGCTGCTCCCCACAGGCACCCTCGTCGAAGTGACCGCTGACAGCGGCTGGATCGACAACTCCGCCAAGTTCTACACTAACGCGCTCAACGTCTCGGTCAGCCAGCCCCTTTTGAGGAATTTCGGGAAGGAAGCGACCGAGTTGGAGATCAACGTCTCCCGTTTCAGCAAGGATGAGTCGCTGGAGAGGTTCAGGACCCGGCTCAGCGACACCGTGGCGCAGGTGCGTAACGATTACTTTAGGCTCTACAACCTGCGCGAGGTACTGGCGGTGCGCAGAACCTCCCTCGCCCTGGCCAGCAGGATTCTCGATGAGACCAAGGGGCGGGTCAGGGCCGGGGTGCTTCCCGCCATGGAGATACTGAACGCCGAGTTCGTGGCAGCGACGCGAGAGAAAGAGGTGATCGATGCGGAGAGGGGCGTCCGTGACCAGATGGACGTGCTGAGGGTCACCCTGCAACTCGACCCCGCCGTGGAGATCGTCCTGGCCGATGAGCCTTCGCGGGAGAGCTACGCGGTTTCCCAGGATGCGGCGCTGGCGCTTGCCCTGCAAAACCGTCCTGAACTCGCGGCGCAGCGGAGCGTGGTGAAGATCACGGACCTGCAGCAGCGCGTGGCCAAGAACCGGACCCTCCCCGACCTTTTGCTGAACGCGAACGTCGGGGTAGGGGGGGATGACCGGCGCTTCATGCGCGGGTTGGAGAAGACCGCCACTGCCGAGGACCCCAGCTGGGGCGTCGGACTGCAGATCAGCTATCCCCTTGGGAACCGTGCCGCGGAGAACGGCTATATCCGGAGCCGCCTCGCCATGGAGCAGGCGCAGACCCAGTTGCAAAGCCTGGAGGCGGGGATCGCAAGGGATGTCAAGGCTGCGATACGGCTTGTGGAGTCCAGTTACACGCAGATCGAGGTAACCAGCCGCGGCAGGGCCTACGCCGAGGAGAGGCTGCGCGCCTTCGAGAAGAGGCACGCCGTCGGCCTTGCAACCACAAAGGACGTGTTCGACGTCGAGGAGGACCTGGTAACGGCGAAAGGGAACCAGATCCAGGCGGTAGTCGACTACAACAACTCCATCACAGAGCTTTGGCGCGTGACCGGGGAGATCCTTGAACGCGAGGGTATCCGGGTTTCCGAACGCCAGGCCGATCCGCTGCTGCGGTAGGGGCGAATCATCATTCGCCCCCTTGCGTGGATCATTGGTTTGGCGTCAGGGCGAATGATAATTCGCCCCTACAGTCATAAATGGTCGCCACCCTCTCCACCGCCTTTCATTCCGTAAAAAAACCGTAATTACAGCTTGTTGTAACTGTCCTATTAAAACTCCCTCCCCCGTTTGCCACCCGCTCGATTCACGCTACAATTGGCTGATGCTAATTCTGTTGAGCGGAGGTGCTTATGCCAGGGGTGCGCTATGAGCATGTACATCAGATAAAGTTCACAGCCGTCGGTGCCAGATCCATAGACGATCTCATCCGGAACTTCGAGGACAACCTGCAGTTGTTCAAGAGATGGCAAGAAAAAGGCGTCAAGCTGGACCCGCACGGCGTGGGGAGCAGTTACGCCATCTTCTACACCCACGACGAACAAGTCGCCCGTGAAGAGGGTTTCGAGAGGATCCGCACCGAATCGGGGAACCCTCTGCCTCGCCGTTAATTCGCGGCCGCAACCTCTATAATGAAAGTTTAGCTTCCAAGATTCGTCCCATCTATGCGATACTTTGCCTGTCGCGCGGCCGCATTCCGCAGGCCGACAGATCAAAAGCCCAAAGCTTCGAAGGCAAAGGAAACATGTCACATCTACATCGTTTTTCCCGTACCGAACTCCTCATTGGATCTGCAGGTCTAGATAAACTCAGGAACTCCACCGTTGCCATCTTCGGACTGGGCGGGGTAGGGAGCTACGCAGCCGAGGCCCTCTGCAGGGCCGGGGTCGGCCGCCTGGTCATCGTCGACTTCGACGACATCTGCCTCACCAACGTCAACCGTCAGTTGCACGCCATGGACGGCACGGTCGGCAAGGCCAAGGCCCTGGTCATGGCCGAGCGGATGCGCCACATCAACCCGCAGGCCGAGATCGTCCCGTACCAGGACTTCTACTCCGCCGAGAACAGCGAGTTCCTGCTCGCCGACCAATACGACTACGTGGTCGACGCCATCGACCACATCACCAGCAAGCTGCACCTGATCCGCACCTGCCGCGAGAGGAACATCCCGATCATCTCCAGCATGGGAGCCGCGGCCAAGCTCGACCCCACCAAGATCGGGGTGGCCGATATCTCCCAGACCAACAAGTGCCGCATGGCCCGCTCGGTCAGGAAGCTCTTGAAAAAGCAGGGGATCGAGACGGGGGTAAAGGTCGTTTTCTCCACCGAGGAATACCGCGAGCAGGAAGTGAAGGACGGCGGCTGCAAGGGGAACTGCATCTGCCCCAACAAGGACGACCAGCGTTTTTCCTGCGAGCACCGCCGCGTGATCCTCGGGAGCGTCTCCTTCATCCCCTCCATCTTCGGGCTCACCATGGCCGGGGTGGTGGTGAACGACCTGCTGGCCGCCGGCTGAGGCAGTGCCGAAAGGAAACCGCACGCTGACGCAAAAAAACGCGCCCGGCTGACTGCTCCGGGCGCGTTTTGCATTTCTCGATGGTTGTCGGGCCCTTTGGGGGCGCGGCTCTTGACTATTTAAGCATCGTTTGCAGCGGTTTGTACCTTTGGCTGGCGGACTGCAGCTCCTGCTTGAGCTCTTCCGGGATCTTCGATTTGAATTCGCGCACGGCTTTCTGGTATTCCGCGTCCGATTTTGCCGTAGCGTCAACCAGCGAGGAGACGGAGTGCGGGGGAGCAAGTGCGAGAGACTGCATTCGTTCCGACGAACCGTTCAGTTTGGCAAGCATCTCGTTGCATTTCCGATACTTCTCGGGGGGCTTGTTCAGCTTCGCCTGCAGCTTTGCGATCTCAGCCCCCAGGAGCACAAGGTCATTCTCTTCCTCCGCAGTGATGCGGGGGGATGTTCCTTGGCCTTTCGCCTTCCACTCCGCGGCGATCCTCGTGCAGAGCTGGAGGCTTTTGGTCTGCCCGGAATGGATGCAGTAGGTCAGCTTGACGAAGCTGCCCGCGTATGCCTTTTCCGCCTTGCTGCGGCTATAAAGCACGAACCCCGCGGCCGCCAGGGCGACGAACAGGAGCAGGCTGAGGGCGGTTACCAGCACTTTTTTGTTCAGCCCCTTGCCGCTTCCCGTCTTCGCGTGGGTCTGCTTTGGTACGTACTGCCCTTGACTGGGACGGGAGGGGACATCCGAAGGGATGATCACCGCGGTTGACTTCCGCGCGCCGCGGGGGGTGGCGGGTTTGCTCCCTTGACTCACCACGAGGTAGTCGGGATAAGGCGCACCGCAGGCGTAGCAGTAGGTGTCGGGGCCGAGCTGCTCGCCGCAGGGCGCGCAGGATATCTCCCCTGTCATCCGGTGAGCTCTGCCGCCGAAGGACTCTCTGTGCACATAGAGGCGCGCCTTGCACGCGGGGCACGCGGTTGGGCTTCCCTTCTCCGTTACGGCTGGCAGGTCGATTTCGATGTCTGCACGACATTTTGGACAGGTGCACTTCATAAGCTTTGTCTATCCTTTGTAAAATGGCTGAGGTTTCCAGATGTTGGCCGGTTTCAGCTGGCTAGGGGGTTTTAGTAATTTATTCCCAATCCCATGTAGGAGCCGTCCGAGCCGCGCAGCACGTCGTCCTCGCTGGAGGAGTCGGAGAGCATCTGATGCGTGAGGTTGTCCGGGCCCTTGCTGTACAGGTCGTAGTCGGAGTTGAGGTTGTTTACGGCCCAGTCCTTGCGCGGCATACCGCCGCTGGCGATATTCACGTATATGACCGGGTTCCCCCAGGGATCCAGGAAGGGCGCCGGCCGCAGGTCGGCGAGCGAGTCGGGCAGAACCCCTTTTTCGATCACATAGCTGCTGATGGACTGCTCGATACCTCGAAGTTCCTCCATGGCGCGCGCCTGGTTCACCTGCTGCTTGATGCCCGCGTACGAAGAAATCGCTACGGACGCGAGGATCGCCACGATTACCATGGTGACCATCAGCTCGACCATGCTGAAGCCGGCTTCACCCTTCAGGGGCGCAGGCTTGCCAAGGCCTCTGTTTTCGCCAAAACTGGCATTGCGGCCGTCCAAAAGGGTGTTATCCGCGGGCTTCATGTTGTTCTCCAAGGCAAGAGCACTCTCCGTGGCTGCAGGTCTTTTGGCCACCGGGACGGAAGGACCGGGCCGGGTTACCAGGCAATAATGCAGAATCAGTGGCGCACGTCGGTTCATTGGAATTGTGCAGCAGGCGTCACGGTTATGTGCCGATTTTCGCGAATATATACCAGCTATCTCATTAGTGCAACGACTAAAATTCGGGCAGTTCCCGGCTCATCTGGCAGTAGCTCTTCAGCTGCAGGGCGTTTTTAACGGCGTAGCCGCAACGGCAGTTGTTGAACATGACGAAGGTGAGGCGGGCCTTTTCGCCTAACCGTTGCGCCTGCGCGGCAAGCATCCTCAGCTCAGGCTCCTGGTACAGGTACTCTTCGCCCGCTGTTGCGTGGCTGTGCCAATGCTCTGCGCTCCTGCCATGCAGCCTCAGGTAGGCCACCGATGTAGTCGCCTCGGGATGGAAGGGCGCGGTTGCCAGGGAGCCCAGTTGCGGTTCGTCGCAGGTGATGTAGGTGATCTTGTGTTCCCTCATGAAGGTGAAGAGTTCACCGCGGTTTCGGTCGGAAAGCCAACTGCCGTGTCTGAACTCGACCGCGATCGGGTGGCCGGACATCTGTTCCCTGCAGTACAACAGATACTCCTTGTTGGCCTTCTTGTATCGGAACCAGGGGGGGAACTGGAAGATGATGAATCCGAGTTTGCCGGCTTGCTTGAGCGGCGCGAGGGCCTCCGTCATGGCCAGTGCCATGGCCCGGAGCAGAGCGGGGGCGGATACGTGGAGATCCTCCTTGTTCCGGTCCTCGACGGGGAGCATCTCGCGCAGATGGTCGGGCAATCTCTTCGGGTCGATGTTGTGCCCCGTCAGCGCGCCGTAGGCCTTGACGTGGAACAGAAACTTCTCCGGTGTCCGTTCGGCCCATGCCTTTGCCGTATCCGTGGTGGGGATCTGGTAGTAGCTGCTGTCGATCTCGACGGTGTCGAACTTCCCGGCGTAGTATTTCAGGCGCGCCTTCGGCGTGCTTGCGCCGCGGGGATAGAAGGCGCCTGTCTCGATAAGGCTTTTCTCCGTCCAGGAGCAGGTGCCTATGCGGATATTTCCTGGGGGCATTGACCTCCTCCGGATGCCGACTTGTATCATACGGCGGTTATTTGGTAGCTGCTGTCTTCAATCATCCGACGACGTTTTGCACCTTGAACAGGAACCCCCATGGACCGATCATCTAAGAACCGTCTGAACCATCGCATGCTGGCACACTTTCCCGGCGACACCCTCTTTGACCGCATCGCCCGCGCCGTCTGCCGGGCGGGGTGCCTGCCGCGCAAGGAGCTTTACGAGGCCTGGGAGGTTGCGCGCCGGGTGCACAGGCGCTTTAGCGGGGGGCGGGTGGTTGACCTCGCCAGCGGACACGGGCTCCTTGCGCAGATCATGCTGATCCTTGATCGCGACCTGTCAGGGGGGCTTGCCGTCGACCTGCGCATCCCCGCCAATGCCCCCCATCTTGCCGCGGAAATCATGGCCGACTGGCCCGCACTCTCGGAACGCCTGAGCTTTCTGCAGCAGGACTTGACGGAGGTGGCGCTTTACCCCGGCGACATCGTGGTTTCCGCCCATGCCTGCGGCTCGCTGACAGACCTGGTGCTGCAGCGCGCCGTGGCGGCAGGGTGCCGGGTTGCCGTGCTCCCCTGCTGCCATGACCTCGACAGCGGCGACCTGGGAGGGGTGCAGGGTTGGCTGGACGGAGCTCTCGCCATGGACGTCACCCGGGCGGCCTGGGTGCGTTCCCAGGGGTACCGGGTCTACACGCAGAGCATCCCGGGGGACATCACCCCGAAAAACAGGCTGCTGATGGCCGAGCCGCTTTAAAAGACGATGACGTTCAGGAAATAGTTGATCACTGCCAGGACCAGACCGAACAGAAGCGCCCACCAGAACCCCCTGACGGAAAACCCAGGGACGACGGCTGCGACCAGCAGTATGAGCAAGGCGTTGATGACCAGGGTGAAGAGGCCGAGGGTAAGGATGTTAAGCGGCAGCGTGAGGAGGAGCAAAAGCGGCCTGATGAAGGTGTTGACGAGACCCAGCACCAGGGCGGTAACGAGAGCGGCGAAAAATCCCGACACCCGCACACCAGGCAGCAGGTATGCGGTGATGCCGATGGCGAGCGCGTTGACCAGCCATTTGATAAGAAAAGCCATGCTGCACCTCCCGTGGCGTCCGGAATGCCGCTGCGATTAAAACCCCGCAAGTATACCCGCATATTCCCTGACTACAAAAAGACTCCGACAACCGCCCGCAACAGCCACGGAGCCGTTTGTCCTTTTCCCTTTCGCCGATCTCATTGCCGCCGGTTTGACCCGATCAAAACAATGTTAACCGTCGCGGTAGGCGTGACGTTCCTGATAGGCGGCCTGCTGATGCAAGGATGGCAGTCCTGTCCTTCGTCAGCGCTGCAACCCCGCATAAATACTGATTCTAGCGGTTAACGACTTCCTATAAAGCTGTTGACATGGCGCCTAATACTCTTGTATATTTCGCCGACCCACACATTTACGTATAAGGAAGCCCTACGCATGAAGGAAATTCTTTCCGGCAACGAAGCCATTGCCAGAGGCGCTTACGAGGCAGGGGTGAAAGTCGCCTGTGCCTATCCCGGTACACCTTCCACCGAAATCCTGGAAAACACGCTCAGATATAAGGAAATCGACTCCTCCTGGGCCACCAACGAGAAGGTCGCGCTCGAGGTCGGTATCGGCGCCTCTTTCGTCGGTGCCAGGTCCCTGGTCACCATGAAGCACGTCGGCGTCAACGTCGCTGCCGACCCGCTCTTCACGCTCTCCTACACCGGTGTCAACGGCGGCCTGGTGTTGGTTGTCGCCGACGACCCCGAGCTGCATTCGTCCCAGGACGAGCAGGACAGCCGCAACTACGCCAAGTTCGCCAAGGTGCCGATGCTGGAGCCGTGCGACTCCCAGGAGTGCCTGGAGTTCACCAGGCTCGCTTTCGAGCTTTCCGAGCGCTACGACACCCCGGTCATGCTGAGGACCACCACGCGCATCTCGCACAGCAAGTCGGTGGTACTGCTTGGCGAACGGGTGACCGCTCTCCCCGAGATCAAGCTGGCGAAGAATCCCGCGAAGTTCGTCATGCTCCCGGGCAACGCCCGCGGCCGCCACTACGTCGTCGAGGATCGCACCGCCACCCTGTCGAAGGACGGCTGCAGCATGCCGATCAACAGGATGGAGATGCGCGGGACCAAGATGGGGGTCATCACCGCAGGGATCAGCTACCAGCACGTGCGCGAGGTGCTCCCCGAGGCCTCGGTGCTGAAGCTGGGCATGGTGCACCCGCTTCCCTTCGACCTGATCAGGGAGTTCGCCTCCAAGGTGGACAAGCTCTACGTGGTCGAGGAACTCGACCCGTTCATCGAGGAGCAGGTCAAGGCGATCGGCATCGAGGTCACCGGCAAGGAGATCATCTCCCTTTGCGGCGAGCTCACCCCCGGGAGGGTGGCGAAGGCGTTCGGGCTGCCGCAGAACGCGCCGACCACCGTGGAAAAGCTCCCCGGCCGTCCCCCCAACATGTGCCCGGGGTGTCCGCACCGCGGCGTCTTCTACACCCTGAAACAGCTGCAGGCGTACGTCTCCGGCGACATCGGCTGCTATACCCTCGGTTTCATGCCGCCGCTCTCCGCCATGGACACCTGCGTCTGCATGGGCGCCTCCATCGGCATGGCGAACGGCGCCGTGAAGGTGCTCCCTCCCGAGGAGAGGAAGAAGGTCGTCGCCGTCATCGGCGATTCCACCTTCCTGCACACCGGCATCAACGGCCTGATGGACATGGTCTACAACAAGGGGGCCGCCACCGTCATCATCCTGGACAACAGGATCACCGCCATGACCGGCCGCCAGGAAAACCCTGCCTCCGGGCACACCCTGATGAACGACCCCGCCAACGCCATCGACTTCCCGCTTCTTTGCAAGGCGATAGGCGTGAAGCACATCCGCACCATCAACCCGCTGGACCTGGACGAGTGCCAGAGGGTGATCTCCGAAGAGATGGAGCGTCCCGAGACCTCCGTCATCATCACCGACAAGCCGTGCGTCCTCATCAAGAGGGAAGGGGTCTTCACCCCCGGCGCGCCCCTTGCCGTGGTCGATGAAAGCTGCATAGGGTGCCGCGCCTGCCTGAAGATCGGGTGCCCCGCCATCGAGTGGGTGCCGGGGAGCGGCAAGAAGGGGAAGGCCCGCATCGATCCGCTGCTTTGCAACGGGTGCGACGTCTGCCGCCAGCTGTGCAAGTTCTCTGCGATTCAGGAGGCGAAATGAGCGACAAGGTAACCAACATCGTCCTGGTCGGGGTGGGGGGGCAGGGGATCCTGCTCGCAGCCGAGATCCTTTCCGAGACCTTCATGCTGGCGGGTTTCGACGTCAAGAAGAGCGAGATACACGGCATGTCCCAGCGCGGCGGTTCCGTCGTCTCCCATGTGCGCTACGGCAAGGAGGTGTTTTCCCCGATGGTGCCCGAAGGGGAGGGGGACATACTCTTCGGCTTCGAGCTGATGGAGAGCTACCGTTACCTTTCGCTCTTGAAGCCGGGCGGCGCCGTCATCGTCAACGACCTCTGCATAGCTCCCCCCTCCGTTTTGATCGGGCAGGAGCAGTACCCAGAGGGTCTTGCGCTGAAGATCCGGGACGTTTGCCCGGACTGCCTGCTGGTGGACGGGCAGAACCTCGCCATCCAGGCGGGGAACGCGCGTACCGCCAACACCGTGCTCCTTGGCGCCGTTTCCAAGCGTCTCGACATCGACGAGAAGTACTGGGTCGAGGCGATCGAGAAGATGGTGCCCAGAAAGGCGCTGGAAGTGAACCTCAAGGCCTTCCAGCTCGGCAGGTCGCTGAGCTAAATTCTCTGGTTCCCAAGCTCCAACTTCCAGCACCTGCGAAGCGGAGCTTCCTGCCGCGGATGCGTTCCCAAGCTGGAGCTTTGGAACGAGATGACAAATGGGAAGGTCGCTCAGCCAGATTGCACCTATCTCTGGTTCCCAAGCTCCAGCTTGGGAACCTCTATGGAGTAAGTCATGTTCTTCAACGAGGAGTTTGAGACGCTGCCCAGGGAGGCAATCGAGGCCCTGCAGCTAAAGAGGCTCAAGGCGATGGTGGCCCGCGTTCAGGAAAGCGTTCCCTTTTACCGGGAATCGCTCGCCAAGGCCGGAATCACCGCCGATTCCATCCGGTCCCTGGCCGACCTGGCCCGGCTCCCCTTCACCTACAAGCAGGACATGCGCGACTCCTACCCCTACCGCATGTTCGCGGTCCCCATGGAGGACATTGTCCGCATCCACGCGTCAAGCGGGACCACCGGCAAGCCGACCGTCGTGGGCTACACCAGGAAGGACATCGACAACTGGAGCGAGCTGATGGCACGCTCCTTCGTCGCGGCCGGGGTGCACAAGGGGGACATCATCCACAACTCCTACGGCTATGGCCTCTTCACCGGCGGCCTCGGCGCCCACTACGGCGCCGAGAGACTGGGGGCTTCCGTCATCCCGATGTCCGGGGGGAACACCAAGAAGCAGATCATGATCATGCAGGACTTCGGCTCCACCGTCCTCACCTGCACCCCGTCCTACTCGCTCTTCATGGCGGAGGCCGCCAGGGAGGAGGGGATCGACTTCCGGGACCTGAAACTCAGGGTCGGCATCTTCGGGGCGGAACCCTGGTCCGAGGAGATGCGCCGCGACATCGAGGGGAAGCTGAACCTCTCCGCAGTCGACATCTACGGCCTTTCCGAGATCATGGGGCCGGGGGTCGCCATCGAGTGCTGCGAGGCGAAGAAGGGGCTCCATATCTGGGAGGACCACTTCATCCCAGAGATCATCGACCCGGAGACCGGCGAGGTGCTGGGGGAGGGAAAGGTCGGGGAACTGGTCATCACCACCATCACCAAGGAAGGGATCCCGCTCATCCGCTACCGCACCCGCGACATCACCTCCATCACCTACGAGCCGTGCATCTGCGGCAGGACCCACGCGAGGATCGCACGCATGAGCGGCAGAAGCGACGACATGCTGATCATACGCGGCGTCAACGTGTTCCCGTCCCAGATCGAGTCGATCCTCATGGGCGTGGAAGGGGTCGAGCCGCACTACGTGCTCATCGTGGACAGGAAGGACAACCTCGACACACTGGAGGTCCAGGTAGAGGTGGGCGAAAACATCTTCTCCGACGAGATCAAGCACCTCCAGGCGCTCTCCTCCAAGATCGAGAAGCAGATCAAGGAGATGCTGGGCGTCACCTGCCGCGTGAGGCTCGTGGAGCCAAAGAGCATCACCCGCAGCGAAGGAAAGGCTAAAAGGGTCATCGACAACAGGAACAAAGCCTAAAGGGGGACAGTCATGCACGTGGAACAGATCTCCATATTCATCGAAAACAAGTTCGGTAGGCTTGCGGAGGTAACCCGCATCCTGGGGGACGCCGGGGTGAACATCCGCACCCTTTCGCTCGCCGACACCTCCGACTTCGGCATACTGCGGCTCATCGTGAACGACACCGAGAAGGCGAAGTCGGTGCTCAAGGAGAGGGGCTTCACCGTCAGCAAGACCGAGGTGGTCGCCGTCGAGATTCCGGACCGTCCCGGCGGGCTCGCCGACATCCTGCAGGTGCTGGACGCTTCCGGCATCAACGTAGAGTACATGTACGCCTTCGTGGAGCGCTGCGGGGAGAACGCCGTCATGATCTTCCGTTTCGACGAGACCCGGAAGGCGATCGAGGCGCTGACGGCAAAGAGCTTCACCGTGCTCCCCGGGGAGCGGCTTTACAGCATGTAGGGGCGAATGATCATTCGCCCTACGCAGGTTACCGTTGACAGGCTTGAAATTTGGTTCTTTGTGCGGTCCAACTGTATTTTCAAGGGGGAAAAATGAGAAAGATTCTGGTGGTACTCAGCATCATGGTGCTTCTGTGCAGCGCCAGCGCAGCACTCGCCGCGGCTCCGATCAAGATCGGCGGCCTCTTCGCCGTGACCGGCCCTGCTGCCTTCCTCGGCGAACCGGAGAAGAACACGCTGGAACTCCTGGTCAAGGAGGTCAACGCCAAGGGGGGGATCAACGGCTCCAGGATCGAACTCGTGATCTACGACACCGGCGGCGACGTTACCAAGGCCGTGCAGCTCGCCAACAAGCTCGTCAAGAACGACAAGGTCGCCGCCATAGTCGGTCCCAGCACCACCGGCGAGACCATGGCCGTCATCCCCATCGCCGAGAAGGAGCATATCCCGCTGGTCTCCTGCGCCGCCGGCATCAAGATCACCGACCCGGTCAAGAAGTGGGTATTCAAGACCCCCGCCAACGACCACGTGGCCGCCGACAAGATCCTGATCCAGGCTGCGAAGATGAAGCAGAAGAACGTGGCCATCCTTACCGTTTCCGATTCCTTCGGCTCCTCCGGGCGCGAGCAGCTGAAACTGATGGCCGCCAAGCGCGGCTTCAAGATCGTCGCTGACGAGGTCTACGGCCCGAAAGACACCGACATGACCCCGCAACTCACCAAGATCAAGTCTGCCAAGCCGGACGCCATCATCTGCTGGGGCACCAACCCGGGTCCCGCCATCATCACCCGCAACATGAAGCAGCTCGGCATCAAGGCCCAGCTTTACCAAAGCCACGGCGTCGCCTCCAAGAAGTTCATCGAGCTGGCCAGCGCCGATGCCGCCCAGGGGGTCATGCTCCCGGCCGGCAAGCTCGCCGTCTTCGACCTGCTCAAGAAGAACGATCCCCAGGCCAAGCTCCTCAAGGCGTACAACGAATCCTACAAGAAGGCTTTCGGTGTTGAGGCATCCACCTTCGGCGGCTACGCCTACGACGGGTTCCAGCTCATCGCGGCCGCGATCAGGAAGGGTGCGGTCACCGCAGCCCAGATCCGCGACGGCATCGAGAAGGGTGGCAGCATGGTCGGCGTCTCCGGTATCTTCAGGATGAGCCCCAAGGACCACAACGGTCTCGACCTCTCCGCATTCGAAATGGTTCGCGTCGAAAAAGGCGACTGGGTAATCGTACGCTAAAGAAAAAGGGGGAGTACCTATGAAGAAGCTGCTCTGTACCGTTTTTGCCGCATTTACCTCGCTCTGCCTTTCCACTGCCGCATTTGCCGCAGCTCCGATCAAGATCGGGGCGCTCTTCGCCGTGACCGGTCCCGCCTCCTTCCTGGGCGAGCCCGAGCGTAACACCGCTCAGATGCTCGTTGACAAGATCAACAAGGGCGGGGGCATCAAGGGTCGCAAGCTCGAACTGATCACCTACGACACCGGCGGGGACGCCACCAAGGCGGTACAGCTCGCCAACAAGCTGGTGAAAAACGACCAGGTCGTGGCCATCATTGGACCTAGCACCACGGGCGACAGCATGGCAGTCATCCCGATCGTCGAGAAGGCGGGGATCCCGCTCATCGCCTGCGCCGCGGGGAGCAAGATAACCGACCCGGTCAAGAAGTCCGTCTTCAAGACCGCCCAGAACGATGCCCTCGCCGTGGCCAGGATCTACGAGCAGTTGAAGAAGGAGAAGAAGAGCAGGATCGCCATCCTCACCGTCTCCGACGGCTTCGGCTCCTCAGGGCGCGAGCAGCTGAAGGCGCAGGCCGCCGCCTACGGGATGCAGATCCTCTCCGACGACACCTACGGGCCCAAAGATACCGACATGACCGCGCAGCTCACCAAGATCCGCGGCTCCCGGGCACAGGCCGTCATCTGCTGGGGTACCAACCCCGGTCCCGCCGTGATCGCCAGGAACGCGAAGCAGTTGGGTCTCCAGATCCCGCTCTACATGAGCCACGGGGTATCCTCCAAGAAGTTCATCGAGCTGGCTGGCGACGCGGCGGAGGGGATCAGGCTTCCTTCCGGCAAGGTGCTCGTTGCCGACCTCCTCCCGAAGAGCGACAAGCAGAAGGCTTCGCTCCTCGCGTTCATCAAGGATTACCAGAACCACTTCAAGGCCGAGGGGGACCACTTCGGCGGCCACGCCTGGGATGCCGTCATGCTGCTCAGGAGCGCCATCGAGAGGGGAGGGGCCACTCCCGCCGGGATCCGCAACGCGCTGGAGGCGACCCGCAACTTTGCCGGTATAGGCGGCGTCTTCAACTACTCCGCCAAAGACCACGCAGGTCTCGGCAAGGACGCCTTCGTCCTGGTAGAGGTAAGGAATAAAGACTGGAAGTTGGTCAAGTAAAGAGGATTCATGGAGCTTTTAAACCAGGTTACGCAATTCGTCATATCGGGGCTCGCCACCGGTGCCATCTACGCCCTGATTGGCCTTAGTTTCGCCATTATTTTCAATTCGACAGGTATCCTCAACTTCGCCCAGGGTGAGTTCGTCATGCTGGGCGGAGTGTTGACCATCTTTTGTCTGAACGTACTGCAACTCCCCCTGCTGGCGGCCATCGCCGCCGCCGTGGCGGGGACCACCGTAATAGGCCTTGTTTTCGAGCGGCTGGCCATCCGGCCGCTCAAGAACGCCACCCCGCTTGCCCTCATCATCATCACCATCGGCGCCAGCATCCTCATTCGCGGGCTGGTGATGCTCCTTTGGGGCAAGGACACACAGGCACTCCCCGCCTTCTCCGGGAACGACCCGATCAGCGTGGCCGGGGCGACCCTCCTGCCGCAGCACCTCTGGATCTTCGGCGTCACCATCCTCGTCATCGTGGGGTGCAGGCTCTTCTTCCACCACACCATCAGCGGCAAGGCCATGCGCGCCTGCTCCTTCAACCCGCGCGCGGCGAACCTCGTCGGCATCAGCGTGGGGAGGATGATCCTGCTCTCATTCGTACTCAGCGCGGCCGTCGGTTCCCTGGCCGGGGTCATCATAGCCCCCTTGACCATGACCGCCTACGACGTCGGGGTCATGCTGGGCCTCAAGGGGTTCTGCGCCGCCATCATGGGGGGGATGGGGAGCGGTCTGGGTACCGTTCTCGGGGGGCTGATCCTCGGCACCCTGGAATCCCTTGGCGCTGGGCTCATCTCCTCCGGCTACAAGGACGCCATCGCGTTCTTCATCCTGCTCCTGATCCTCTTCCTCCGTCCCCAGGGGTTGTTCAAGAAGGGCGAAACAGAGAGGGTTTAGAGGCAGGTTAAGGTTGAGGTTAAGGTTAAGGTTAAGGTTAAGGTTAAGGTTAAGGTTAAGGTTAAGGTTAAGGTTAAGCAACAAATCACTTGGATAAGGTTCAACTTTGAAATCGGACAAACTTAAATTTCTCGTTTTCTGCCTGGTCGTTCTGGTCGCTCCGCTGCCTCTTGCTGGAAGCTACCTTATCAACGTCCTCATCTTCGTCGGCATAAACAGCATCCTTGCCCTCGGGCTCAACCTGCTGCTTGGCTACGCCGGACAGATATCGCTTGGGCAGGCCGCCTTCTTCGGCCTGGGCGCCTACGGCTCCGGCGTGCTGACCACCCTGTACTCCTTCAACCCCTGGGTTGCCATGGGCATCGTGGCGGTCTGCGTTGCCGCCTTCGCCTTCGCCATCGGTTTTCCAGTGCTCCGCCTCAAGGGTCACTACCTCGCCATGGCCACCCTCGGCGTCGGGGTCATCGCCAACATCGCCTTCAACGAGACGGTCGATCTCACCGGCGGCCCCTCCGGCCTTTCCGGTATCCCGAACCTTGTCGTCGGCGACTTCATCTTCGACACGGACCTGAAGAACTACTACCTGGTCTGGGGCTTCGCGCTGGTCATGGTCCTCCTCTGCCTGAACCTGGTCAACTCCCGCTTCGGGCGCGCCCTGCGCGCGATACACGACTCGGAAGTCGCGGCGCGTGTCATGGGGGTCAACGCCAGGTTGATGAAGGTCCAGGTGTTCACGCTCTCCGCCTTCATCTCGGCCATCGCCGGCAGCCTCTACTGCCACGTCATGACCTTCATCTCGCCCACCTCGTTTGGCTTTCACAACTCGGTCGAACTCCTCACCATGATCGTCATCGGCGGCCTTGGGAGCGTCTACGGTTCCGTCCTCGGCGCGCTCCTTTTGACCATGCTCCCGGAGCTTCTGCGCACCTTCCATGACTACGACATCATCGTCTACGGGCTTATGCTGATCGTGATGACCATCTACATGCCGGGGGGGCTGGTAGGCATCCCCGCGATGATCAGGCGCCTGCTCCCGGCCAGGAAGGCGAAGGGGGGGGCAAATGCTTAACTTGAGCGGTATCGGCAAGCAGTTCGGCGGGCTCACCGCCCTGCAGGGGATCTCCTTCAACGTCGGCAAGGGTTCCATCACCGGCATCATAGGTCCCAACGGTGCGGGGAAGACCACCCTCTTCAACATAGCCACCGGGATCTATCCCCCCTCCGCCGGCGCCGTGGTGCTGGAAGGAAAGGACATCTCCAAGCTCCCGCCCGAGGGGCGTGCGCGGCTTGGGCTGGTGCGCACCTTCCAGAACATCGAGCTGTTCGGCAAGATGACCGTCCTTGAGAACGTCATGGTCGGCCTGCATACCCGGAGCGGATCCGGCCTCTTTGCCTGCTCCTTCAGGATGCCGTGGCAGATGAGCGAGGAGCGTCGCATCCGGGAGAGGGCGAAGGAGCTCCTCGCGTTCGTGGGCATACGGGAGCTTGCGGACGTGCAGGCCGGGACGCTTTCCTTCGGCAAGGGGAGGCTCCTTGAGATAGCGCGCGCCATGGCGCTCGAGCCGAAGCTACTTTTGATGGACGAGCCGGCCGCGGGGCTGAACAGCTCCGAGACGGCTGAGCTTGCCGACCTGATCAAGAAGATCCGCGACCTGGGCGTCACCGTGGCGCTGGTCGAGCACGACATGGACCTGGTTATGGACATATGTGACCAGCTCGTCGTTTTGAACCTCGGCACCATGCTCGCTGAAGGGACCCCGAGGGAGATCCAGGACAACCAGGCCGTCATCACGGCGTACCTCGGGGAGGAATAGAGCTCCGCCTCACCGTCCAAACCCTCGCCCTCCGGGAGAGGGTGCCCGAAGGGCGGGTGAGGGAGGTGCCATAAGCAACAGGGCTGCTGATAGCGACGCCCTCACCCCCACCCCTCTCCCGGAGGGCGAGGGGAGAAGCAAGGAACAGAAGGAATTGAAGGAACTGTAATGTTAAAGATAAAGAACATCAACGCCTACTACGGCAAGGTCCACGCGCTCAAGAACGTATCGCTGCATTTGAACCGCGGCGAGATCGTCACCCTCATCGGTGCCAACGGCGCGGGGAAGACCACGCTGCTCAATACGCTTTCCGG
>Ga0209317_1000517_pt1 | contig 45025 bp, 39 predicted proteins | sample RifGroB2_FD_183994 | JGI IMG/M metagenome (GOLD analysis project Ga0209317, IMG submission 183994) | Soil microbial communities from Rifle, Colorado, USA - Groundwater B2 (SPAdes) (version 2) | ecosystem: Environmental > Terrestrial > Soil > Unclassified | place: Rifle, Colorado | collected... | reverse complement strand
GCTGGAGCGCTGCGCGAGGCTCGGCATCGACAAGATCGTGATGCACCCCGGCTCGCACAACGGCGACGGCGAAGAGGTCGGCATCAGGCGCGTCTGCGAGGCGTTCGACCTCCTCTTCGACACGGTACCCGAGTTCACCGGGAAGGTGCTGCTGGAAAACACGGCCGGCCAGGGGAGCAACCTCGGCTACCAGTTCACCCACCTGAAGGCGATCATCGAGGGATCGTCCAATCCCACCCGCTTCGGCGTCTGCTTCGACACCTGCCATGCCTTCGCCTCCGGCTACCCCATCGCCGACCGGGACGGCTACCGCAGGACCTTCGATGATTTCGACAGCGCGCTCGGCATCGAGAAGCTGCTGGCATTCCACCTGAACGACTCCAAGAAGGGGCTCGGCTGCAGGGTCGACCGCCACGAGCACATAGGCGCCGGGGCCCTGGGGGTGGAGCCGTTTCGCTTCATCCTGAACGACCCGCACTTCAAGCTGATCCCCAAGTTCATCGAGACCCCGAAGGGGGACGCCGAAGAGATGGACGCGGTAAACCTGAAACTGCTGAGGAGCCTGGTAGAGAGCTGATCGGGGAGTGCAACCCGCGGAGGGGGCCATGCGTGAAAGGGTAGAGATCATCCGGGGCGACATAACCAGGCTCGCGGTGGACGCCATCGTCAACGCGGCCAACGGCTCCCTTCTGGGCGGAGGGGGCGTTGACGGGGCCATCCACCGCGCGGCCGGCCCCGAACTCCTCGCCGAATGCAGGACGCTTTCGGGGTGCGCCACCGGGGAAGCGAAGATCACCGCCGGTTACCGGCTGCCGGCGCGCCACGTGATACACACCGTGGGGCCGGTCTGGCGCGGCGGCGGCCACGCAGAGCCGGAACTGCTGCGCAGTTGTTACCGCAACGCCTGCCGGCTCGCCCACCGGCACGGTTTGAAGAGCATCGCCTTTCCCGCCATCAGCACCGGGGTCTACGGCTATCCCATGCGGGAGGCCTGCCGGATCGCCCTGGAAGAGGCCAAGTCGGCGCTCATGGGCTACCCGGAACTTGAGAGGGTGATTTTCGTGGCTTTCTCCGCAGAGGCGGAGCGGATCTACCAGGAGACGATGCGGGAGGTTTTTTAGTGAAGGCGGTCATCCAGCGGGTAAAACAGGCCAAGGTGCAGGTGGAAGGAAGGGTGGCGGGAGAAATCGGCCACGGCATCCTGGTGCTGCTAGGCGTCGAGACGGGCGACGGCCCCAGGCAGGCGGAGTGGATGGCGGAAAAGATCGTCAACCTGAGGATCTTCGCCGACGGCCAGGGGAAGATGAACCTGGCGCTCCCCGAGGTAAAGGGGGAGCTGCTTGCCGTCTCCCAGTTCACCCTGGCCGGGAACTGCTCCAAGGGGCGGCGCCCGTCCTTCGACACCGCGGCCCCCCCCGATGACGCGAACCGGCTCTACAGCTATTTCATGGGGCGGGTGTGGGAACTGGGCGTGCCGGTGCAAAGCGGGATCTTCCAGGCCGACATGGAGGTTTCGCTGGTGAACGACGGCCCCGTCACCTTCATCCTGGAGACCCCGCCCCAGAAGTGAATCACATCAGCGGACGGACCTCGTCCACCTTGAAATAGGCGACGCGGGTCACCGCGGCACTCGCCTGCGGGCTCGCGACCCTGGCCGTCTGCTCCTTGATCGCTGCCAGCAGTTCCCCCTCCCCGGTTTCCTCCTTCAGGGTGAGGGTCAGCCTCCACCCGCTGTACCCGCGCGAGGGAGCGAGGTAAAGGTAGCTCGCGTGCGGGTTCTGCCTCAGGTTCGCGATGCTGCGCCCTTCGCTGAAGCCCCAGGCCAGGGTCTGCTCGTCTATCACGTGAGGTATGGCAAACACCGCCAGATTCACCACACCGTTGCCATCAGCCGTACCGATCACCCCGCGTCCCCCTTCGGGAAACAGTTCTGCAAGCCTCATGAGTTGCGCCCCCTTTTTCCTTTAAGCTGAAGAACCACTATGATAATCTAGCAGGCTCGAAACGAATGTCCACAGCCGGCATCATCGGCAGGACGGCCCTTTGCCCGCTTGCAGGCCCGGAGGAATCCCGTGGAACTAAAGACCATACTCGAGGCGCTCTACGAGACGCGTTCCCAGGCTCACCTGGCCAACGACCCGCTCTCGTTTTGCCACCGCTACCGGGACCCGCAGGACCAGGAGGTGGTCGGGCTGATAGCGGCCTCCTTTGCCTACGGCAACGTGAAGATCATCAGGAGGAACCTGGCGGCCATCTTCGACGCGATGGGGGGATCTCCGCGCCTGTTCGTGGAGCGCTTCGACCCCGAGCAGGGGGCGCGGCTCTTCGCCGGCTTCAAGCACCGCTTCAACGACGGCCGCGACCTCTGCGCCCTGCTGCTCGCCTGCCGCATCATGCTCGCGGAATCCGGCTCCATAGAGCGCTGGCTGCTGCGCTTCCACGACCAGGGGAGGGAGGACCTCACCCGGACCCTCTCCGGCTTCAGCGATGCGGTCAAGGGGCTCGACCTGTCCCCGGTGTTCGGCGGCAAGGAGGTTCCGGCGGATTCCTACTTCCCCTTCTTCTTCCCCTCCCCCGCCTCCGGCAGCGCCTGCAAAAGGCTCTGCATGTACCTGAGATGGATGGTGCGCCCGGCGGACGGCATCGACCTCGGGATCTGGAAGGGGATCACCCCGGACAAGCTGGTCATCCCGGTCGACGCCCACATCCAGCGCATCTGCAGGTTCCTGGGCTTCACCGGCCGCAAACAGGCGGACTGGCGCATGGCATGCGAGATCACCCGGAGCCTGCGCGAGCTCGACCCCGCGGACCCGGTCAAGTACGACTTCTCCCTCTGCCACCTAGGCATCTCCGAGGGGTGCGACGGCAAGGACCGCCTGAAGTGCGCCGCCTGCCCCATCGCGGGGATCTGCTCGGCGGGCTCGCCCTGATGCGGGAGCTCCCGGCATACCTGCACGGCTACACCTTCACCTCCCTGGCAGGAGAGATCTCCGCCTGGACCCCGCAGGAGGTAGCCGGCGCGTTCAAGACCCTGGAAGAGCAGGTGGCGCTGGGGCTGCACGCGGCCGGGTTCGTGAGCTACGAGGCCTCCGCCGCCCTGAACGGCGACCTTACCACCCGCGCACCCGGCGCATTGCCGCTGCTTTGGTTCGGCCTGTTCGAGAAACGCTCCCGCGAACCTCTCCCCGCCTGCGACCGACCCTTTGACTGCTCCGATTGGCGCACCTCCCTGTCCCCGGACGAGTTCGGGGAGGCGATAGACTCCATCAGGGGGCTGATCTCGGAGGGGGAGTGCTACCAGGTGAACTTCACCATGCGGCAGAGCTTCGGCTTCACCGGGTGCCCGCGCTCCTTCTTCGACAGCATCAGCCTCGGCCAGCCGACCCCCTACAACTGCTACCTCGAGACCGGCAGATTCCGCATCCTCTCCGCCTCGCCGGAGCTGTTCTTCTCCCTGTCCGGCGGCGTCCTCACCACGCGCCCCATGAAGGGGACCGCGGCGAGGGGGAGGTGGTTCGAGGAGGACCAGACCCGGAAGACCGCGCTCAGCCGGAGCCCCAAGGAGCTGGCGGAAAACCTGATGATCGTCGACCTGCTGAGAAACGACATGGGGATGGTCTCCGAGACGGGGTCGGTGCGGGTGGCTTCGCTCTTCGACGTGGAGACGCACCCGACCGTGCACCAGATGACCTCCACCATAGAGTCGCGGCTCGGAAAGGGCGTGGGGGCCCTGGAGCTTTTCCGGGCGCTCTTTCCCTGCGGCTCGGTGACCGGCGCTCCCAAGAGAAGGAGCATGGAGATCATCGCCTCCCTGGAGCGGGAGCCGCGCGGGGTCTATACCGGCTGCCTCGGCTATTTTTCCCCGGGAGGCGAGGCGAAGTTCAGCGTCGCCATCCGCACCGCCGTCCTGGACATCGAGGCAGGGCGCGGCGAGATCGGGATCGGCAGCGGCATCACCTTCGACTCGGCGGCGCAGGACGAGTACCTGGAGTGCCTCTCGAAGGGACGGTTCGCCAGGGAGTTCCCGCCCGAGTTCCACCTGATCGAGTCGCTGCTCTACGAGGACGGGTACTTCCTCCTGGAGAGGCACCTGGAAAGGCTCTCCCGCTCGGCTGCCTACTTCGGCTTTCCGTTTCAGGATGCCGCGGCAAGGCGCGCCCTGGCGGAGGCTGCCACCGGGCTGGACGGGGGGGGGAGCTTCAAGGTCCGGCTTCTGCTCTACAGCGACGGCAGGATCGACTGCGCATCCGCCGGGATCGGGACCGCAGCGCCGGAAGCGACCGCAACCTTCGCCGCGGCCAGGGTCGACGCGGGCGATCCCTTCCTCTACCACAAGACCAGCCGGCGCGACCGGTTCGCAAGCGAGCTCGCGCGGCGGCCGGACGTCGCCGAGGTCATCTTCCTCAACGAGCGGGGCGAGGCGACCGAAGGGGCCAACAGCAGCATCGTCGCTCTCATCGACGGGAGGCACCTCACCCCCCCCCTTTCCAGCGGGCTTCTCCCCGGGACGTTCCGGGCGGAGCTTTTGGCAGCCGGGAGCATCGAGGAAGGGGTGCTGACCAGGCGCGACCTGGAGCGGGCAGAGGCGCTTTTCCTGGTAAACTCGGTGCGCAAGTGGCGCCGGGTGCGGCTCGTGCCGTGACCGGAAGCGGGCAGGGGCCGTCGGCTTTCACAACAACCGTCAAAAAAGGAGGCAAGACATGGAGAGATACGGATTTCTGGGGCTCGGCATCATGGGGAGCGCCATGGCGAAAAACCTGCTCAAGGCGGGGTTCCAGGTGACGGTGTGGAACCGCTCGCAGGACAAATGCGCGGAGCTTGCGGCACTGGGCGCTGCGGTCGCGGCAACCCCCGCCGAGGTGACAGCCTCCTGCGCAATCACCACCGCCATGCTGGCCGACCCGGCCGCCGCGCACGAGGTATGCTTCGCCCCAGGTGGCGCGCTGCAGGGAATCGGCGCCGGCAGGGGATACGTGGACATGTCGACGGTCGATGCAGCCACCGCAATCGAGATCGGCGCAGCCATCGCGGAGAACGGGGGAAGGTTCCTGGAGGCCCCGGTCTCCGGGAGCAAGAAGCCCGCGGAGGACGGCACGCTCATCATCCTGGCGGCAGGCGACCGGACCCTTTTCGACCAGACACTCCCCCTCTTCGAGAAGATGGGGAAGAAGAGCCTGTTCCTGGGCGAGTTGGGGCGCGGGGCGCGGATGAAGCTGATCGTCAACATGATGATGGGCGGCATGATGACCATCTTCTGCGAGGGGCTCGCGCTGGCTGAAAAAGCGGGGCTTGCCGGCGCCGACCTGCTGGACGTGGTGGATTCCGGCGCCATCGCCAACCCGATGTTCAAGCTGAAGGGGGGGCAGATCGCGCAGGGAGTCTACCAACCCGCCTTTCCGCTGAAGCACATGCAAAAGGACATGCGCCTCGCCGTGGCCCTGGGCGACGAGCTGGGACAGCCGCTTTTTTCCGCCGCTGCTGCCAATGAAAGCTTCAAGAGGGCGAAGGCCGAGGGTATGGCGGACCAGGATTTCTGCGCCGTATTCAAGGCCATCTCCTCGTGAAACAGCTGCTCTCCACGGCGGCCGTCTTGCTGCTCACCAGCGCGCTCCTCGACCCGATGATCAAGTGGGGGCTGGAGAGACCGATCCCCTGGGGGCGGGACCTGGGGATGGCGGCGGCGGGTATGGCCTGCATCTACCTGCGGGTCAGGTACCGCCATGAGCTGTAGAACGGGCGCTCAGTTTGGCGTTGACAAAACGAAACGGCTCCCTTATCCTTCACCGAAAATTAAATAGAAAGACCTGCTTATCTAGAGTGGTGGAGGGAAAGGCCCTGCGAAGCCACAGCAACCGGCCCTGAAAAGGGCGCCAGGTGCTAAATCCTGCCGAAAGGCGAAGATGAGAAAGGCGCTTTGGCAACGACACCACAAAAGCCCCTTCTCATATCCGAGACGGGGCTTTTTTCATGCCGGCGGGCGCCGGCGCAAAACCTTGCATGAGAGAGACATGTCCTACGGCTTAGTGACAGAACAGATCGCCACCTTCGACACCGAACTGCGCCTGGAAAGCGGACGCATACTAGGTCCTATCGACATCGCCTACGAGACCTACGGCACCCTGAACGAGTCACGCTCCAACGCCATACTGGTCACCCACGCCTGGACCGGCAGCGCGCACCTGGCCGGGCGCTACACCCTGGAGGAAAAAAGGGGGGGGTGGTGGGATGACATCGTGGGACCGGGGTGCCTGCTGGACACGGACCGTTACTTCGTGATCTGCTCCAACGTCATCGGCTCCTGCTTCGGCTCGACCGGCCCCACCTCGACCAACCCCAAAACTGGGAAGCGCTACAACCTCGCCTTCCCCGTCATCACCGTGCGCGACATGGTGAAGGCGCAGACGCTGCTCGTGGACCGGCTCGGCATCGACAAGCTGTTCTGCGTGCTGGGGGGGAGCATGGGAGGGATGCAGGCGCTCGAGTGGGCCACGCAGTACCCCGACCGGGTCGCATCTGCCGTGGTGCTCGCCACCACGCCGCGCCCCTCGGCCCAGGCCATTTCCCTGAACGCGGTGGCGCGCTGGGCCATCTTCAACGACCCCAACTGGAAAAAAGGGGAGTACCGCAAGAATCCCAAGGACGGACTGGCGCTGGCCCGCGGCATCGGGCACATCACCTTTCTCTCCGACGAATCCATGACCGCCAAGTTCGACCGCCGCTTCTCAGCACGCGACGGCCAGTTCGATTTCTTCGGCCAGTTCGAGGTGGAGCGCTACCTGACCTACAACGGCTACAATTTCGTGGACCGCTTCGACGCCAATTCGTTCCTGTACCTGGCCAAGGCGCTCGACCTCTACGACGTCGCCTCCGGCTGCGAGTCCATGGAAGAGGCGTTTGCCCCGGTAGCGGCTCCCATCCAGTTCTTCGCCTTCACCTCCGACTGGCTCTATCCGCCGGCCCAGACCGAGGAGATGGTGGACTCGCTGAAAAGGCTCGGCAAGCCGGTGGAATACCACCTGATCACATCCTCCTACGGCCACGACGCGTTCCTCCTGGAGCACCAGACCTTCGCCCCGCTGGTGGAGTCTTTCCTCGGCCGGGTCGACCTCTGACCGCATCCCCAGGGGCGCGTGAACCGTTCGCCCCTACCCCCACCCCATGATGGCGGCCACGTCCTCGTTCAGCACCATGTCCTCGCCGCTTGGGATGGCGAAGACCTTGACCGGTGAGCTGTCCGCGCTGATCAGCATCTCCGCCTCGCCCCGCAAGGCCTCCTCGTCCCTTTTCAGGTCCACCTCTATGCCGAACTGACCCATCTCCTTGAGCGCCATGCCCCGGACCGGCCAATCCTCCCACCCCTCGCTGTAGGTGAAAACGATGGCGTCGATTCTCCCTGCCACCGCAATGTAGGCGCCCAGGTACTTGCGCAGCCGGTACGCCTCCATGTCGAGGGCCAGCTGGCAGCGCGGGTCGCCGTTTACGGCCTCGTCGACCAGCACGCGCCGGCTCACCCGGCGCCCGACGATCCCGGCGAGCCCGCTCTTTTGGTTCATGAAAAGATCGAGCTCGCCCGCCGAGATCCCCGCCTCGTTGATCATGAAAGGGACGATCCCCGCGTCGATGTCGCCGCAACGGGTTCCCATCATCACACCCTCCAAAGGGGTGAGCCCCATGCTGGTGTCCACCGAGACCCCGTTTTTCAGGGCGCAGAGCGACACGCCGTTCCCCGTATGCACCGTCACCATGTTGCAGCGCTCCAGAGGCACCCCGGCCAGCGCGGCCCCCCTCCTGGCGGCATGAAGGTGGGACTGGCCGTGGAAGCCGTAGCGCCTGATGCCGTGATTTTGGTACCACTCGTACGGAAGCGGGTAGATGTACGCGGCCTCGGGCATGGTCTGGTGGAACGCGGTGTCGAATATCGCCACCTGGGGCAGCTCCGGGAGGAGTTCCTGTGCGGCACGGATCCCCGCCAGGTTGGGGGTGTTGTGCAGCGGGGCGAGCGTCGCCATTTCCCTGATGGCGGCGACCACCTCTTCGTCGACAGGCACGGACCTGGTGAACCTTTCTCCTCCGTGAACGACACGGTGCCCGATGGCGCCGATCTTCCCGAGATCCGGAATGACCCCATCCTTTGCGTCCGTCAAGGTAGCCAGTACAAGCCGCAACGCCTCCCCGTGATCGGCGCACTCGGCGTCCAGGTGCCGCGGCTCCCTCCCCGGGACCCTATGGGTGAGAAAGGAGTCCCCGATCAGGATCCTCTCCACCATGCCGCTTGCCAGGGAAACCTGACGCCCCCAATCGAAGAGTTGGTACTGCACGGAGAACCTCCGGCAGTTCAGGGTGAGAATTAGCATGCTGAAAAACTCCAGTTCCGGGCGCGGAAGGTGCCTCCCTGGCCCGCTTTTTTTGATGATCCTGGGGATTTTTGTCTGGGACGCCGGATGCGATATGCGTGTGGAGAATGTCTCGACAGGGTTGCCACGGGGTCTTCACGCTTCACGCTCTTCGCTGCTCTACCGGGCCTGGCGGAAGACCATAACTAGCATGCTCTTTTAAAAAGTGCAAATGGTAAGGGGGGAGTTTGCCAGGCCGTCAGGAATTGCGGAGCAGGAAATCGGCGACCACCGGGCGGTGGTCCGAGGCCTTGCCGGTCCCGACCCAGCAGCGCCGGCCGAGGAAATCGGGACTCGTCATGATGTGGTCGATGCGCATCCAGGAAAACCGCAGCCAGGGGAGCCTGTTTTTGAGCAGGAAATGCCCGTAGGTGTAGCCATACCCCCTGCCCGACTCGGCGAAGGCGTCCCGCAGGCCGGCATCCCGCAACGCGCCGCATACCAGGGAGGCATCAGGGGCATTCAGGTCACCCGCCACGATCACAGCTCCCTTTTCTTGCGCCAGGTACCCCGCCACCGTCTGGGCCTGGACCTGACGGGTCGCCACATTGTGCTCGAGGCGATCGACCGCCCTGGGGATATACCAGGGGCCCCCCTGCGCCTTCAGGAACGCCTTGAGGCTCCTGCGCGGGGTCTTGAAGTGGACGTTGTAGAGCGCAACTTCCGCCCTGCCTATCCGCGCCTTGCAGCGCAGGAAGGATTCCTTCTGCCTGCCGGAGTAGGGAAGCTCACACACCTCGGCCGCTGACAGCGGATACCTGCTGGCGACAAGGTACTGCCCCTGGCTGCGCACCTCCCAGTTGCGGAAATAATCGCCCAAGGGGCCGGCACCCGCTTTCACCGCGTCCTGGAGCAAGACGATGTCGGGCCGGCTCCGCTCCATCTCCTCGATGAGCGGCATCAGGTCGTGCTTGCCGTACTTTATGTTCCAGGTCATGACCCGGATCCCCTTCCCGGAGGACTCCGCCTTTTCCTGCCGCGACGGCCAATTGTACCCCATGAGCGGCCCCAGCACCCACAGCACGCAGAGTAGCGGCAGCCAGATCCAGCACCTGTCCAACCTGAAGGTGAGCAACAGGAGCATCCCCCCCGGCACCCCCCACATCACCTGGGGGAGATAGAGGTTCAGGGCGCCCAGCCAGAAACGGTCGGGCCCCAGCCAATTGACCAGAGCTATGGCGGCAAGGATTGTTGCATACAGGACATTCAGGATGAGCAGCCAGCTGACCGATTTCAAACAGCCCCCCGGGAGGAAAACCTCTTCACTGCAGCCCCCTCCCTGGCGGGAGGGGGGCTACTACCAGATCACGCTTTTGCTCCAAAACGATGCCATTTCCTGGGGCAAAAGGTGCCAGTACTCCCCTTCGTACTCGGTCCTTATGTGTGTCAGCAGCTCCCGGTACAGCTCCGAAGGGTACTCGTCGAACTGCTTCCGGCCATCAAAGCTCATGTAATCCGGGTGCGTTATCAACAGCGCCATCCCGCCGTGCTCGGCGATCCAGCTGAGCTTCTCCTTCCAGATGCCGATATCCTTCTCCCTGAACAGGATGAACATGGTGAAATCCTGCGGCAGGGTGTACGGCAGCACTACATACTCCCTCCCGGGGACCTTGGTCTGGTGCACCGGAAAGATGGTCTTCAATCCGTCGGACTGCGGCTCGAACGGGTCGGTGTCGAAAGCAGACGCCTCATAGCTGATGTCCAAGCCATGCAGCCATTCGAAGTTGTGATAGACGCAGGGAGAACGGAAACCCACCGCACCCCACTCCTTAAGGTAGCCGTTGATCTTCTCGGCATGTTCGGCGAAGGTGGCAGGCGATTCGTACAGCTTCCTGTTGTGTTCCAGCCCGTGCACCCCCACCTCGAACCCCTGCTCCACCAGCTTCCGCCGCAGCTCGGGGGGAACGGCGTAGTCATGGGCCACGAAGTTGAAAGAGGAGCGGAAGCCCAGCTCCTGCTCCAGCGCCATGAGCTGCTCGCACCTCTCGACACCGCGCGCCGTATCGACATCGTGGGTCAGCACAACGGAGAACCTTCTGCCGTCGGGCCAGCCGGGAAAGCCCGGAGGCGTCCCGCCCGCTTCCGGATCTATGGGCCAGACCGCATGGTACAGGCTCCTTTTACGCCTGGCCACCATGCTGCGCAGCATGATCTGCATCCTGCGCGACATCAGAGGCTTCACCTGGTAATAGGCACGGGCTAGTATCTCTTCGCTGATCAGCTTCATACAGGTCTCCTTTGTGCGCCGCGCGAACTCGGAAAGCCATTTCATCGAGCCAGCCACCATGTCACAGCTAAAGTGCCGACAGTACGGATCATGGCGCCCACCGATTCAGCAACGTTTAATTAGCAAAAACAAAGTCAAAATATAGCCAAACATGTACACAATGCAAGCAGCTCCCTGTTCCGCCCCCCCGTCGACATTTCGCTCCGCTCCCTTTTTGCCCAAGACAGCCACCGGCCGATGTGATATCTTTCCGTTTTCCGCCGACCCGCAAGGAGCGTTTGCGCCGCCCGGCCTGCGCCGCAAAAGGGGCGCGGCAGGCGGGGAACCTTGCGGCAGGGAGGCGTTCAATCGGCCGATCGGCTGAAGATCGTGACGCCAGAAGCAGAGGGAGTGGGAGATGCCCCTGAAGATACATACCAGCAACCGGATGGAGCGGCTGGTGGACGAGCTGGAGAAGGTCGTCCGTGCGCCCCGCCCCGCACCCTGCACCCCTTTCGACAAGGAAACGATCGTGGTGTACCGGGAGGGGATGAAGCGCTGGCTCTCGATGGAACTCGCCTCCCGTATCGGGGTGTGGGCCAACGGCGAGTTCCTGTTCCCCAACGACCTGGTGGGAAAGCTCTTTACCGAGGTGCTGCCGGACTCCCCCGCCGAGGCCCCCCTGTTCCGCCCCGAGATAATGGCCTGGCGGCTGATGGGGCTTTTGCCGCAGGTGTCGCTCCGCCCCGGGTTCGAGGAGATCGCCACCTACCTGCAGGACGACCCGGACGGCCTGAAACGGATGCAGCTCGCGCAGCGGATCGCGGAGACCTTCGACCGCTACACCGTCTACCGCCCGGAACTGCTGCTGCAGTGGGAGAAGGGTGCGGAGCAGCACTGGCAGGCCCAGCTTTGGCGCACCCTGAACGACGGGGCGCAGCAAAAACACCGCGCCAGGTTGCTGGAGGAGTTCCGCTCGGCGGTTTGCAGCGCCCCCCTGAAACATCTCTCCCGCATCTCGGTGATCGGCATCCCGTCGCTCCCCCCCTTCCACCTCGAGGTGCTGGCGCGCATCGCCCGGCATACCGAGGTGAACCTGTTCCTTTTGAACCCCTGCCGCCAATACTGGGGGGAGATCGTCTCGGAGCGCGACCTGGCGCGGCTTGAGAAACTGGGGCATGGGGAGGAGCAGTGGTACGAGACCGGGAACCCGCTCCTCGCCTCGTGGGGAAAGCTCGGCAGGGATTTCTTCGACGCCATCATCGACGACTGCGGGGAGCACGAGAGAACGGACAGCTTCGTGGAAATCCCGCAGGGATCGCTGCTGCACGAGGTCCAGGGCGACATCGTCGAGTTGAGGGAAGCCGACTCGGGCCTGCGCGAGTTCCCTGACGGCGACGCCTCCATCCTGGTCCACTCCTGCCACTCCCCGATGAGGGAGGTGGAACTTTTGTACGACACCCTGCTCTCCATCTTCGATAAGGACCCGACCCTGTCGCCCCGCGACGTGCTGGTGATGACGCCGGAAATCGAGACCTACGCCCCCTACATCTCCGCCGTCTTCGACACGCCGGAGGAGGGCGCGGAGCGGATCCCGTACTCCATCGCCGACCGCAGCCTCAAGAGCGAGGGGGAGTCCGCCCAGGCGCTGCTGGCCATCCTGAGGCTCTGCGGCAGCAGGTTCGGGGTGACGGGCGTCCTCGACATCCTGGCTTCCCCCCCCGTCGCCCGGCGCTTCGCCATGAGCGGCGAGGACCTGGAGACGGTGCGCGACTGGCTCCGTGCCGCCAACGTCAGGTGGGGGATCGATGCCGCGCAGCGCGGCGAGCACGGGCTGCCGGCGTTCAAGGAGAATTCCTGGGAGGCAGGACTGGACCGGCTGCTGCTGGGGTATGCCATGAACGGCGGGGAGCGCGCCTTCTTCAACGGGATACTCCCCTTCGACGACATGGAGGGAGGATCGGCGCTGGTGCTTGGGCGCCTCCTCGATTTCCTGGAACGGCTTTTCACCTGCAGCCGCTCGCTCGCTCGCCCGCGCGGCACGGCGGAGTGGGTAGAGGCGCTGCGGCAGATCCTGGACGACTTCCTCCTCCCCGACCAGGATGGGGAGCGCGAACTCCTCTCCCTGATCGACCTGGCGACCAAGTTCGGCGCATTCGGCGTGGCGGGGGGCTTCGAGGGGGAGGTCGGCATCGAGGTGGTGCGCTACTGGATCGAGGAGCGGCTGGGGAGTTCGGAGCGTGGCTTCGGGTTCCTGACCGGCGGCGTCACCTTCTGCGCCATGCTCCCGATGAGGAGCATCCCGTTCCCGGTCGTTGCCCTGATCGGGATGGATGACGGCACCTTCCCGCGCAGAAAGCCTCCGCAGGGGTTCGACCTGATGGCGAAATCGCCGCGCGCCGGCGACCGCTCCCCCCGGGACGAGGACCGCTACCTGTTCCTGGAAGCGCTCCTTTCCGCGCGCAAGCGGCTGCACATAAGCTACGTGGGGCAGAGCATCAAGGACGGCAGCGAGCTCCCCCCGAGCGTCCTGGTGAGCGAGCTGCTCGACTACCTCGCCAAGGGGTTCCTGGTGGGGGGCAAACCCGCAGGCGCGGTGCTGCACCACCCGCTGCAGCCCTTCAGCCCCGGGTATTTCCGCAAAGGCCAGCGCCTGTTCAGTTACTCCCGGCAAAACTATCTGGGCGCGCTCGCCAAGCTCTCGCCGCGAAAGGCCCCGTCCCCCTTCATCGGCGCGCCGCTCGGGGCGTGGCAGGAAGAGGAGACCGTCACGCTGAAGGCGCTCACCGACTTCTTGTGCCACCCGGCCAAGGAGCTTTTGAGGCGCCGGCTCGGCATCAGGGTGGAGCAGGGGGTGGAGCCGCTCGAGGAGGTCGAACCGTTCGCCCTGCCGACCCTGGTCAAATACCAGTTGGAGCAGGAGATCGTTGCCGCCGTCTTGCGCGGCGAGGAAACCGCCCTTCCCTACGCCGTCGCCTGCGCCAGGGGCGAGCTCCCCCCGGGCGAGAGCGGTGCGGCGGTTTTCGACAAGCTGAGCGGGCCGGCAGCGGAATTCGCAGAAAAGGTCGCGCAGACTCAGGTCGGAGCCCCCCTGCCGCCGCTCGATGTCGACATCACGCTTCCCTCCGGCAGGATCGTCGGGCGGATCGACGGCCTGACGTCCAAGCGGATGGTGCGTTACCGGTACGCGAAACTGAAAGCGAAGGACCAGTTGCGGCTCTGGGTCGAGCACCTGGCGCTCAACTGCAGCCAGGCCGAGGGGTATCCCCTGCAGAGCGCCTTCATCGCGTCGGAGAGCACCATGAGCCTTCCCCCCGTCGAGGGGTGCGAGGAGCACCTGAACCACCTCCTGGAGCTGTATCGCCAGGGGATGAATTACCCGTTGAAGTTCTTCCCGGAGACCTCGCTTGAGTACGCCAAGAAGGCGAGGGACCCGAAGAAGGCGGGGAAGGCGATGAGCGACGCGCGCGGCAAGTGGCGCGGCAGCGAGTTCTTTCCCGGAGAGGGAAAGGACCAGCACTGCCGGCTCTTTTTCGGAGAGGACACGCCCCTGGACGAGGAATTCATCGCCACCGCCGTGAACGTCTGGGAGCCGCTTCTGGGTAGCCAGACCGGGTCAGGAAAGGGGGCGAAGTAAGAACATGAACCGGTTCGACCTGCTGCATACCCCGCTTTCCGGCCGCAACCTCATCGAGGCCAGCGCCGGCACCGGCAAGACCTTCACCATCGCCGGCGTCTACCTGCGCCTGGTGCTGGAGCTGAAGCTGGAGGTCTCCGCGATCCTGGTGGTGACCTTCACCGAGGCGGCCACCAAGGAGCTGAAAGAGCGGATCAGAAAAAGGCTCAAGGAGGCGGAGGGGGCCTTCGAGCGCGGGGAGAGCGACGATCCCCTGCTGCGGGGCCTTCTCGCCGCCAGCGCGGACCACGCCGAGGCGAGGCGCCTGCTCTGCAGTGCGGTGAGGAGCTTCGACGAGGCGGCCATCTTCACCATCCACGGCTTCTGCCAGCGGACCCTCCAGGAAAATCCCTTCGAAAGCGGCTCGCTTTGCGACACGGAGCTCCTCACCGACCAGGGAACCATCCTCAGGGAGATCGCGCACGATTACTGGCGCATCAACTGCTACAGCGCCACGCGCGAGCGGATCAACGCGGCTACCGCAGCCGGCATCTCCCCGGGCTCCCTGCTCGCCATGGCCAGGAGGGTCTGCAGCGATCCGTTCGCCGGCGTCGTCCCCGACGCTCCGCACATGACGGAGGAGATCGACGACTGGCTCCTCTCCCTCAGGCGGCGTTTTTTCGACTACCTCGCCGAGGAGCTTCCCAAGCGCAAACGTGTCAGAAACGTCCGGTCCTTCGACGACCTGCTGCTCGACCTTTACGCGGCCCTGCACCGCCCGGGCTCCGCACTGCCGCGACTGGTCCGGGAACGCTACCTGGCGGGACTGATAGACGAGTTCCAGGATACGGACCCGACCCAGTTCGCCATCTTCGACGCCATCTACCCCATCGGCCATCCCGCACCGTTCTTCCTGATCGGCGACCCGAAGCAGGCCATCTACAGCTTCCGCGGAGCCGACATCTTCGCCTACATGGGCGCGGCCAGGGCCACCGACAAGCGCCACACCCTGCTGCAGAACTTCCGCTCCGAGCCGGGGCTGATCGGCGCCGTGAACGCCGTCTTCTCCAACCGGAAGCTCCCGTTCCTGTTCGAGGAGATCGCCTTCAGCCCGGTAGAGGCGGCCACAGTCGAGAGGAAACTCCTTCTGGAAGGGGGCGAGAGCAAGCCCTCGCTCAAGATGTGGTTCGCCCCGCGCCGCGATCCCGGCAAGCCGATCAACAAGACGGAGGCCTGGGAGATGCTGCCGGAGACGGTAGCGGCGGAGATATCCCGGCTGCTGCGTGACGGGCAGGCTGGAGCGTTGACCATCGTGGACAACAGCGTCGATCCCCCTGCCGTGCGGGGTGTCGAGCCGCGCGACATCGCCGTGCTGGTCCGCGCCAACCGCCAGGCGAAGCTCATGCAGCGCGCGCTGACCCGCAGGGGGATTCCGAGCGTGCTTTGCAGCGCGGGAAACCTGTTCGAGTCGGACGAGGCGGCGGAACTGCTCCGCATCCTCTCGGCCGTGGCGGAGCCGGGGCACGAGTCGCTTTTGCGCGGCGCGCTCGCCACCGGGCTTGCCGGGGTCTGCGGCGACGAACTGGCCAGGCTCATGGAAGACGAGCAGGGGTGGGAACAGGTACTGGAAGAGTTCCGCAGCTACCACGAGACCTGGCATGCCGGCGGATGCATGTCGATGGCGCTCCGGTTCATGGAAAGGCGCCGGGTGCGGGAGCGGCTTTTGTCCGGCCCGATGGGGGAGCGGCGGCTCACCAACCTGCTTCACGCGGTGGAAACGATCCACCAGGCGCAGGTCAAGGAGCGGCTCGGGCTGGAAGGGGTCATCGCCTGGCTCGCCTGCCGAATCACGGAGGAGCCGAAAAAAGAGGAGCACGAGATCCGGCTGGAAACGGACGAGGCCGCCGTGCAGCTGGTGACCATCCACAAGAGCAAGGGGCTGGAATACCCCATCGTGTTCCTCCCGTTTTGCTGGTCCGAGTACGGCGGCAAGGAGCAGACGGCCCTCTTCCACAAGGAGGGACGGGTCGTGCTGGACATCGGCTCCGCCGAGTTCCCCGAAAACACCGCTCTTGCCGAGCAGGAATCGCTGGCCGAGAGCCTGAGGCTTCTCTACGTGGCGCTCACCCGGGGCAAGCACCGCACCTATCTGGTCTGGGGCGCCTTCAAGGACGCCGGCGAGAGTTCCCTGCACTACCTGCTGCATCCGGAGGCCAAGCCGGCCAAGGGACAGGTGGCCCTGAGCGACAGCGAAATGCTTTCCGAGCTCTCGGCGCTGGCGGGCTCATCCTCCGGCGGCATCGAACTGCTGGAGATGCCGGAAGCGGACAGGGTTCCCTACCTGGCGCAGCAGGCGGATCTCTCACAGCTGGAGGCGCGCAGCTTCAAGGGGACCATAGCCAGGGACTGGCGCGTGGCGAGCTTCACCTCGCTCGCCTCAAGACACCATCAGGCAGCCGAGCTGCCGAACCGGGACGAGGAGAGCAGCGTCGAGGCGCAAGCCGCGGGGGGGAGCGAGCCCACGGGGATCTTCGCCTTTCCGAAAGGGGCGAAGGCCGGCATATTCCTGCACGAGATCTTCGAGAAGCTCGACTTCACCAACGCCGGCGATGCGCTGCCTCCCTTGGTGGAGGATCTGCTGAAGAGGCACGGCTTCGCCGCCGAATGGAAAGGGGCGGTCTGCTCCATGGTGCAAAACGTGCTGCAGGCCCCCCTGGGGGAGGAGCGTTTCGCCCTGGCTCAGATCGGGCTGGAGCAGCGCTGCACCGAGATGGAGTTCTTCTTCCCCCTCGCCTCCGTCACTTGCGAACGGCTGAGGGAAAAGGTCGCCCGCTTCCGCCCGGCCGGGGCCCGGGACCTCCCGGTAGACATGGCGCGGCTCTTCGGGGACCTCTCCTTTGCGCCGGTGCGCGGGATGCTGCGCGGGTTCATCGACCTGGTCTTCGAGCAGGGGGGGCGCTATTACATCCTGGACTGGAAGTCGAACCACCTGGGGAACGCCGTAGAGGATTACGGTCAGGCGGCGCTGCGGCGCGAGATGGAGCAAAACCTCTATCCGCTGCAGTATCTCCTCTACACGGTGGCGCTGGACAACTACCTGAGGCTGCGCATAGCGGACTACGACTACGACCGGCATTTCGGCGGGGTCTTCTACCTCTTTCTGCGCGGGGTGGACGGCGCGGGGAACGGGGTATTCTCCGACCGGCCGAGCAGGGAGTTCATCCGGGAGCTTTCGGAGGTGCTGCTTCCTGCCTCGGCACGCCCTCAGGAAGCGCCCCTACCCTCACCCCGCCCCTCTCCCTCCGGACGAGGGGGCGCCGGTAAAAAACCCAAGGGCGCCGGGGATGAGGCACAGATGAGCCTGGAGTTGTTCTAAAAGGAAAGCCTATGACTCCCGAAGGGATTCAGCTAAACGACATAGACCGGCAGTTCGCCGCCTTCATCTGCCGGCAGGCCGGGAAAAGCGACCCGCACCTCGAGGTCGCCGCCCTCCTTTTGAGCCGCGGGGTGATAGGGGGCGACGTCTGCCTCGACCTTGCCTGCGCGCTGAAGGAGGGGCTCACCGCCGGTTGCGGCATAGAGAGCCTCGACGCCTGGCGCCAAAGCCTCGCCGGCTTCTCCGTGGTCGGCGCCCCCGGCGACTTCAAACCCCTCATCCTGGACCGCACCGACCGGCTCTACCTGCACCGCTACTGGCGCTACGAGGATGAGCTGGCCGAGGCGATCATGAAGCGGGGAACCGCGGCAAGCTTCGACGGGGAACGGCTGCGGGATGGGCTCGCGCGTCTTTTCCCCGGCAACGCGGCAGGAGAGACCGACTGGCAGCGGGTCGCGGCGCTGGCAGCGGTGACCAGGCGTTTTTGCGTCATCTCCGGCGGCCCCGGGACCGGCAAGACCTCCACCGTAGTGAAGGTGCTTGCCCTGCTTCTGGAACAGGCCGAGGTCGAGGGGAAGGGAGGGAGCCTGCGGATAGCTCTGGCGGCCCCCACAGGCAAGGCCGCGGCAAGACTCAAGGAATCGATCGCGGGGGGTATGCAGTGGGCGTCCGGGATGAGCGAGCTCATCCCCGAGGACGTCTTCACCCTGCACCGTCTGCTGGGCTACCTGAAGGGTTCCAGCAGCTTCCGCCACAACAGCGAAAACCCCCTCCCCTATGACATCGTCATCGTCGACGAGGCCTCCATGGTATCCCTGCCGCTCATGGCGAAGCTGGTCGACGCCCTGCGGCACGACACCCGCCTGATCCTGCTGGGGGACCGCGACCAGTTAGCCTCGGTGGAAGCCGGAGCAGTACTGGGGGACATCTGCGACACCGGCGGCAGCCACGGGTTTTCTCCCGCGTTCGCCGCGCTCGCGGCCGAGCTTTCCGGCGATGCCCTGCCGGTGCAGGACTCGGCCCCCCCCCTGGGGGACGCCGTGGTGTTGCTGAAGAAGAGCTACCGTTTCTCCGCTGCCGGCGGTATCGGAAGAGTCGGCGCCCTGGTGAACGCCGGTGACGGTCCCGCGGCTCTGGCAGCCTGCCTGGATGAGGCATGCGCAGACGTCACCCTGGCGCCCCCGCCGCAGTCGGCCACTCTCGGGGAGGCGCTGTCAGGCAGGATCGCGGCGGGGTTTGCCGCCTATCTCAAGGAGAAGGCGCCTGAGCAGGCGTTCGCGGCATTCAGCCGCTTCCGGATACTCTGCGCCATGCGCAGCGGCCCCTACGGCGTTGAAGCCGTGAACCAGCTGGTTCAGCAGCGCCTGGCGCATGCCGGCCTGATTCACCCGCAGGGGCGCTGGTACGCCGGCGAGCCGGTGATGATCACCAGGAACGACTACAACCTCGGCCTCTTCAACGGCGACGTGGGGCTCATCCTCCCCGACGAGGAATCCCAGGGAGAGCTGCGCGCCTTCTTCCCCTCCGGCGCAGGGGGCATGCGCAAAGTGCTGCCGCTCAGGCTTCCGGATTACGAGGCCGCGTTCGCCATGACCGTGCACAAGAGCCAGGGTTCCGAATTCGACCGGGTGCTCCTGATCCTGCCCGACCGCGACGCGCCGATATTGACGCGCGAACTGCTTTACACGGGGATAACGCGAGCGAAGCGGTCCGTGGAACTGCTGGCAGCAGAAGCGTTGTTCCTGACCGCAGTGCAGCGGAGGATCGCGAGAAAGTCAGGGTTGCGCGAGCGGTTGTGGAAGACCCCGTCAGAGAGGTCCGATTACAAGGAGCAAGAACATGAACATACCGGCTAACGACATAGCAATGGCCTGCGACGACCTCGGCAAGGGTCCCGCCGTGCTGCTGATCCACGGATTCCCCCTCAACCGCCAGATGTGGCAGCCGCAGTTGCTGCCGGTTGCCGAGGCTGGTTACCGCGTGATCGCGCCTGACCTGCGCGGCTTCGGCGAGAGCGACGCGCCTGCCGACGGCTACAGCATGGACGTCTTCGCCGACGACATGGTGGCGCTTCTCGACTACCTGGGGATCGAGCAGGCCGTGATCGGCGGGATGTCCATGGGGGGCTATATCCTGATGAACCTGCTGGAGCGCTACCCGCACCGGGTCCGTGCCGCCTGCTTTGTCGCCACCAAGAGCTCGGCCGACGACGAGGTGGGACGCGAACGCAGGAGCGCCATGGCGGCGCAGGCTGAAAGACTGGGCGCGAACCCCATCATAAAGATCTTCGCGGAGCTCCTGTTCGCCACCGAGACGATGCACTCCAGGCCTGAGCTGATCGCCATGGTCACCTCCTGGATGCGCGGCACGAGCCCCAAGGGACTGGCCGGGGGACTGCTGGCGATGAGGGACAGAAGGGATTACACCCCGCTCCTCGGTTCGTTCAGGCAGCCCTCCCTGGTGATCGCCGGTGCCGAGGACCGCGCCGCCTCACCCGATGCCGCCCGACTGCTCGTCGATGGGCTTGCCGGCTGCCAAAGCAGGGTCATCGAAAAGGCCGGTCACATGGTCAACATGGAGCAGCCGGAGATCTTCAACGAGACGCTGATCGGCTTTCTCAAGGGGGTGTAACGCGTCTTCGACGTTGCCTCCAGTGACCTCTCCCACCCCTGGCCCGCCGCAGGGGCCAGGGAGTGGACAGCCGCCACATCCGACATAGGAAAATTCCCCATGATTCCCGACCTCTTCCAGTTGATCACCCTGCTGTTTTCCGCCGCCGCGCTGGTGGCAGCTCTCATGTGCTACCTGCACCTGAAGCGCCTCTCCTCGTCCCAGGCGCGTTTCGACCAGCTGGAGAAGGGGTTGGAGCGGTTGGAGCGGACGCTCCAGGCAGAACTGGGTCGGAACCGGGAGGAGCTGGGAGGAAACCTGAGGCAGTTCGGTGAGGCGGTGCAGAAGCGGATGGTGGACATCGCATCGCTGCAAAAGGGTCAGCTGGAAGGTTTCACCCAGCAACTGGGGAACCTGACCTCAAGCAACGAGCAGCGGATGGACAAGCTGCGCGAGACCGTTGAACTCAGGCTGAAGTGGCTCCAGGAGGACAACTCCAAGAAGCTGGAGCAGATGCGCGCCACGGTGGACGAGAAGCTGCACGAGACCCTGGAGAAGCGGCTGGGGGAGTCCTTCAAGCAGGTAAGCGGGCAACTGGAACAGGTCCACAAGGGGCTGGGCGAGATGCAGTCGCTGGCGTCGGGGGTGGGCGATCTGAAAAAGGTCCTTTCCAACATAAAGACCCGCGGCACCCTGGGCGAGGTGCAGTTGCACAACCTGCTGGAGCAGATCCTGACGCCGGACCAGTACGGCGCCAACGTGGCCACCAAGCCGGGAAGCGACGCGCGGGTCGAGTTCGCCATACGGCTTCCGGGCAAGGACGACAAGCCGCTCTGGCTTCCCGTCGATGCCAAGTTCCCGCAGGAAGACTACCTGCGCCTGGTCGAGGCCCAGGAGCAGGGGAATCAGGCGGCGGTCCTGGAGGCGACCAAGCAGTTCGACAAGACCGTTCAGGGGATGGCGAAGCTCATCTGTGAAAAGTACCTCGCGCCTCCCGAGACCACCGATTTCGCCGTGATGTTCCTCGCCAACGAGGCGAGCTACGCCCAGGTCCTGAGCCGCCCGGGGCTCTTCGACGCCATGCTGCGGGATTACAAGGTGATCGTCGCCGGCCCCACCACCATCGCCGCCCTGCTCTCCTCGCTGAGCCTAGGCTTCAAGACGCTGACCATCGAGAAGCGGAGCAGCGACGTCTGGCGGCTTCTGGGCGCGATCAAGACCGAGTTCATGACCTTCGGGGCGCTGCTGGAGAAAACCAGGAAGAAGCTGGACGAGGCGTCGTCCAGCATAGACACGGCCGCCACCCGCACCCGCCGCATCCAGAGAAAGATGCAGGGGATCGAGCAACTGCCGGAGCGGGAGGCGGGGGATCTGCTCGGACTCGGACCGGAAAAGTTGCCGGAATGCGGAGCGGCGGAACTGCTGCTCATCGATGAAGCAAACCCGTAGCTGCGAAACCTTTACCCCGGGTCAGGCGAACTCCGCTATCGCCTGCCCCGGCTGGACCGCTTCCCCCACCGACACAAGGATCTTTTCCACCTTCCCCGACATGTGGGCGGTGATGTTGGTCTCCATCTTCATCGCCTCCAGGACCACCAACAGGTCGTTTACCTCCAGGTGCTGCCCGACCTGCGCCACTATCTTGAAGACCACACCGGCAATCGGGCTGCGGCACACCTTTTCCGATGAAACGGCGGGGCCGGCACCCGTCACCGGCGGGGGGATGATCGGGTGCACGGGGTGCGCCTGCATGGTGGCGGTCGGTTCGGGGAACATACCCGCCATCCGCACCTCTTCGCCCTCTTCAACTTCCACGTCCACACGGTATTTTTTCCCTTCTATGGTCATTATCAGCTGCACGGTTGTCTCCTTTCTGTCGTGGGTCCCGCCCTAGGGTCCCCGCGAGGGAACCGCTCAAACTCCTGCCGCTCCCACCCTCCGGCTGGTCCGCTCTCCCTCCGGCGGCCTCCCTTTACTGCCGCCCTCTCAGGTTGTGGGAAGCCTGCAGCACCACCCGGCTCGACTGCCCCCAGGCGTTGATCAAGCCGGGATCGACGAACCTGGCCCGCCGGATCCGGATGTTCTTCCCCAGGTAGGCGGCAATGGAGGCGGCCATCACCATCAGGATTTCGGGGGTGATCTCTGGTTCGATGTCAGGACGGTCGTCCACGTCTCCTCCTAAAGCGGGATCAACCCGTGCTTCTTCATGGGGCGGAACTCGCGCTTGGTGTGCAGGATGTCGAGGGTCATGGCAAGATGGCGCCGGGTGTCGGCCGGTTCGATGATGTCGTCCACATCGCGGCGCGCGGCAGCCGCATAGGGGGTGGCAAAGGTGTTCTGGTAGGAGGCGATGAGCTCTGCGCGCTTTTGCTTTGGTTCCGCCGCCTGGGCGATCTCGTTGCGGAATATGACATTCACCGCCCCCTGCGGCCCCATCACCGCGATCTCCGCCGTCGGCCACGCGAAGACCCGGTCCGTCTCGAGTTCCTTGCCGCACATGGCGAGGAACGCCCCCCCGTATGCCTTCCTGAGGATCACGGTGATCTTCGGCACCGTGGCCGCCGAATAGGCGAAGAGCATCTTCGCGCCATGCCGGATGATCCCCCCTTGCTCCTGCTGCACACCCGGGAGGAATCCCGGCACGTCGACCAGTGTGACCAGCGGGATGTTGAAGGCGTTGCAGAAACGTACGAACCTGGCCCCCTTGTCCGAGGCGTTGATGTCGAGGGCTCCGGCCAAAACGCTCGGCTGGTTCGCGACGATGCCGACGCTCCGCCCAAGGATCCTGCCAAACCCGACCACGATGTTGGCGGCGAAAAGCGGCTGCACCTCCAGGAAGTCCCCCGCGTCCACCAGGCGGCTGATCACGTTCCTGACGTCGTAGCTTTTCTTTGCCTCGACGGGGACGATGGAGTTGAGCGTCTTGTCCGGAACGACGATGTCGTCCGACTCCAGTTGCGGCGGGTCCTCCAGGTTGTTGGACGGCAGGAAGGAGAGGAGCCTCTTGCAGATGCGCAGCGCGACCAGGTCGTTCTCCGCGACGAAGTGCGACACCCCTGAGTAATTCATCTGCGACAGCGGCCCACCCAGCGCCTCGGCGCTGATCTCCTCACCGGTCGCTTCCTTGATCACGGAGGGGCCGGTGATGAACATGCGGGCGTTGGCGGTTTGGATGATGAAGTCGGTGAGCGCGGGACTGTAGGCGGCGCCTCCCGCGCACGGCCCGCATATGAGCGAGATCTGCGGCACCACCCCGGAGAGCATCACGTTGTGGTAGAAGATCTTGCCGTACCCCGCCAGGGAGTCGATCCCTTCCTGGATCCTCGCCCCGCCGGAATCGTTCATGAAAATGAAGGGGGTCCCGGTCTTTAGCGAGGCCTGCATCGATTGCACGATCTTGTCGCTGTGCACCTCCCCCGCGGAACCGCCCGAGACGGTGAAGTCCTGGCTGGCCAGGTGGACCAGCCTCCCGGCGACGCTCCCGGCCCCGGTCACCACCCCCTCTGCCGGCAGTTCCTTCCCGGCCATCCCGAAGTTGGTGCAGCGGTGCTTGGCGAAGATGCCGACTTCCTGGAAGCTGTCCTTGTCGAGCAGCGTATCGATCCGCTCCCTGGCCGTCATGCTCCCCTGGGCATGCTGCTGGTCGATCTTCGCCCGCCCCCCCCCAAGTTTCAGCCTGTTTTTCCTGTCGCTCAGCTCCTTCACCTTTTCGTCTATCGACATGAGCACGCTCCTTTTGCGGTGCGGCGTCTATTCCTGGCCGTATGGCGCGACCGTTACCTTGTGCTGCTGGCCGCTCAGGGTGACCGTGTAGGTCACCGGTCCGGTGATCCTGCCCGGGTGCCCTTCCGGGACCACTGTCTCCGAGGCTCCGGTTACCGGGTCGCGTCCGAGGTTGCGGGGCCCTTCGTGCCTGGCGGCGAAAAACTTCGGGGCCACCTGCGGGAAGAGCGCGTAGGTGAGGACATCCTCGTCGCTGCCGTCGCAACCCTCCAGCGGCAGCGCCTCGGCGCGCAGTTTCCCCCATTCCGGCTCCAGCAGGTCGGCCGGTCGGCAGTCGATGGGATCCTTCTTCGCGTGCTGGCGCGCCCGCTCCACCACCTCCGGGTTCCGCTCGCCGGGCGCCGCGCCGTAATAGCCCAGCATCAGGTCAGCGAACTCGCCGGTCACCACCTTGTAACGCCCCATGAGGATGTTCAGCACCGCCTGGGTCCCCACGATCTGGCTGGTCGGTGTCACCAGGGGAACGTAGCCGGTGTCCTTCTTGACGAGGGGGATCTCCTCCATCACCTCGTGGATGCGGTCTGCCGCCCCCTGCTGTTTCAACTGGCTCTCCATGTTGGAGAGCATCCCGCCCGGGATCTGGCTCATGAAGATGTCGGTGTCAACCCCGGTGAAGGTCGACAAAAACTCGCTGTAACGCGGCAGCACCTTGGCGAAATGGTCCCTGACCCGCAGCACGCGCGGGAGTTCGATCCTGGTGGTAAAGCCGGTATTGGCAAGCATCTCGGAAAAGCTCTCGGTCGGGTTGTGCCCAGGCCCCAGGCTCATGGAGCTCACCGCAGTATCGACGCCGTCCACACCCGCCTCGCAGGCCTTCATCAGGCTCACCATGGTCACGCCGCTGGTGGCATGCACATGCAGGTGCACCCGCAGCTGATTCCCGCAGCTCTCCTTGATCCCCTTGACGAGGTCGTAGGCGTCCTGCGGCTTGATCAGGGCCGCCATGTCCTTGATGCAGACGGAGTCGCACCCCATGTCCATGAGCCGCCTGGCCTGGTCGATGAAATTCTGGGTGGTGTGTATGGGGCTTATGGTGTAGGAGATGGCCACCTGGGCGTGCTTGCCGCAGCGCTTCACCGCCTGCACCGACCGCTCCAGGTTGCGCAGATCGTTCAGCGCGTCGAAGACCCGGAACACGTCGATGCCATTTTCTGCACTTTTCTGGACGAAGCGGTCCACCACCTCGTCTTGGTAGTGCCGGTAACCCAGGAGGTTCTGTCCGCGCAAAAGCATCTGCAGCGGCGTGTTCGGCATCAGTTCCTTGAAGGTCCTGAGTCTCACCCAGGGGTCTTCATTGAGAAACCTGATGCAGGCGTCGTAGGTGGCCCCCCCCCAGCATTCGATGGACCAGTAGCCGGCCTTGTCCAGGTCCTCGCAGGCGCCGATCATGTCCTCTATCCCCAGGCGGGTCGCTATCAGGCTCTGGTGGGCGTCTCGCAGAGCCAGTTCGGTGATTTCTATAACGCGGTCCATGTCTCCCCCTTGCTCACGAAGGGAAAGTCTACAAACCGAAGGTTCATTGGCAAGGGTTAATTTGATTTCAAGGAGGGGTTAAAGCAGCGGGTTTGGCCGACGAGAGGGGGATGGGCGGACCTTGCGGAGCCGGTGGACCTTCTCCCCCCTCCTAGCAGCCAGAGGGGGACGGGGTTGTTTGCAGAATCTCCTGGTAAAGGCCCAGGTAGGCCTTCGCTTCCCTCTCGGGTGGGTAGTTGTCCCGCACCAGCGCCCTCCCCTGCCTGCCCAGCTTCTCGCGCAGGTGGGGATCAGTCAGCAGCTGCTCGCCTTTGGCGCGGAGATCTTCAGCGTCGCGGTACAAAAGGCCGGTCACGTGCTCCTTCACAATGCTGCGGTTGCCTTCTATGTCGGCTACCAGCAACGGCCTTGCATAGGCCATGGCTTCCAGCACGGTGTTGGCCATCCCGCCTTCGCTGAGGGAGCTGTTCAGCACCACATCGACCCGACGATACAACTCACCCATCGACTCATGCCCGACAACTCCCAGGTACCTGGCGAAGGGATACCGTTCGAGGGCATCCATCACCTGCGCGGCATAATCGGCATCGAGCACGGGACCAGCCAGCAACAGGCGCACTTGGGGGTAAAGCTCATGAAGTGCGGCAAGAGGCTCGAGCGGGAACAGCACGTTTTTCACAGGACGCAGGCCGGCGGGAAGCAGGAAGGTGAAGTGCTCCTGCCCTCCCTGCGCAGGAAGTTGGCCGTACTCGGCCGGGAGCTCGACTCCCTGTGGGATGACCGCGGTCCGTTCTTCCAGCATAGGCATGTGCTCGGCCAGGCGCCGCTTGATGCAGCCATGGAAGGCGACCAGCCGTGACGCCCCCCTGAGGGCCCCATGCAGATCCAGGTTGCGCCGGTCGCAAAACGCCTTGTAGATATCGGTGCCGGTAAAGGTAACCAGGTATGGCAGCCCGAGCACCTCGGAGAGCGCATGCGCCATCCTCCCACCCTGGTAGGCATGGAAGGCATGCAGGATCTGGGGTGCGAACTCCTTGACCGCGCCCTGCAGCGTCTCGCCCGCCAGCCGATCTACCGGAAAAACCATTACTTCGCATCCGAGCAGCCTCATTTGCCGCTCGATCCGCCTCACCGTCACGGCATTTCCGGTTTCCTCGGCGTAGTAGTTGGGGGCGATGATGCCGACACGCATGTAAAACCTCTGCTATATTTTGGTCTTGTCTTTTCCGCTCGGCTTACCGCGCTTTCGCCCGCGGCTTTCCATTAGAAAAAGGGCATGCCTCCATGGGGCAGATGCAGATAATAGCCGTAAAACCCGCACGAGGCAAGGGATAAACCCCTTGCCTCGCTGGCTCGATCCATGCTAATTTACCGCATTCCGAGGTGCGACACATGAAAATTACCATCCTCGGCTCTGGCACCTCGACTGGCGTTCCCATGGTAGGCTGCCACTGCCAGGTCTGCGGATCCACCGATCCTCGCGACAAGAGAACGCGCGCCTCCATCCTTGTTGAGTCAGGCACAAAGCGCATCCTGGTCGACACCTCGACCGACCTCAGGGCACAGGCACTGCGTGAGGGGATCCCGCATATCGATGCCGTCCTTTTAACCCACACCCACGCTGACCACATCAACGGCATCGACGACCTGCGCGGCTTTCATTTCATCCACCGCCGGATCATCCCCTGCTTCGGCAGTCCCGAGACCATGGAGAAGGTAAGCACCACCTTTGCCTACATCTTCGAGGGGCTCTGCTCCGAGGGGTATTCGCCGCTTATGGAACCGTTCCCGGTTGCAGATGCCTTCGATCTGTTCGGCTGCCACATCGTGCCGGTGCCGATCCGGCACGGCTCCTTCCACGCCACCGGCTATCGGTTCGACAACGCTGCCTACCTCACCGACTGCAGCGAAATCCCCGAAAAGTCGCTGGCACTGTTACAGGGGCTCGATCTGCTGATCATCGATGCCCTGCGTTTTTCCCCGCATCCAAACCACTTCAACATAGAGGGGGCGCTGCAGGTGGTGCAGACCCTGCGGCCGCGCCGCGCCCTGCTGACGCACCTGACCCACGAGGTGCGCCAAAGCGACGCTTCGAGCCTTCCCGAAGGGGTGGAGTTTGCCTACGACGGCTTGAGGGTCGAGCTTTGAACTGCCCGGGCAAAGATACCGGATAAGCTCCAAGCCCTTACTTTGTCTTTATCTTTATCTTTATCTTTGTCTCCACCTTTGCCTTCATCTTGTTTTTCAGAAACGGACGGAACTGATGTTCAGAGACATTCGACTGCACGGCTACGCGAACGACCGGATCGAGTTTTACGCCATAACGGCGGGATCCGAGGCGTACAACCGTTACTTCTTCAACACCGACCCCACCGACCCGGAAGAGGTCCGCTTCTTCTCCCCCGGCAACGAATTCATCATCGGAAAACACGGCATCAGCCACCGGGGCAACGGCGGCTCCTTCTGCGAGTACATGTTCGGCGTCGACCAGCCGATCGCGGACCTCGCCAAGGAGGACGTTTCAAACAGGCTCATCATCTACGGCACCCACTACGACAACCGCGCCGGGATGCTCAGGTTCAGCGACCGTACCGAGGGGTATCTCAGCTACGACAAGATATTCTTCGACGGCAACGCCATCTTCAACTATTTCTTCGCTTTGACCGGCGCAGAGTTCTCGGGCCCCATGCACGAGCAGCAGGAGAGGATCGTCAAGGTCCTGGGGAAGGCCATGAAACGCTCCGGCGCAGTCGGCGAAGAACAGGACAACCTGATCATCGAGGAGATCCTGAGCATCATCGACGAGCCGAGCGCCCACCTGTTCCTCTTCAAGCTGATCAACGCCAGGCACCGCGAGTACAGCAACGCCTTCAAGTCGCTTTACTTCAACAACAAGAAGATCACCGACGCGGATTTCCAGTCGCTGGCTATCCTCGCCGAGCGCTACGGCATCGACCGTTACCAGCAGGAGCGGATCAGGATCGACGTCATGTACAAGCACCCGGACAACCGGCGCATCGTCGACGAGTACAAGAACATCCTGATCGCCTGCAACCGCAAGGGCGAGATCAACAAGCTGGAGAACGCCAGGCTCACCAGGCTGAAGACCCTCTCGGTGAGAAACAAGATCCCGGGCGCCCTGTTCTACACCCTCGACGAGATGCTCAAGAAGGACAAGAAGCTCGTCGACCTGGAGGAGAGCAACTACATCTCCGAGACCAGGCAGATCCTGGAGGGGATGTTCCTCTCGGAGCGGCACATCGAGAGCACCATCGACGCCGAGGACATGCTGAAGCTCCTTTACGCCAAGAAGCAGGCAGCCGAGAACCGCGACCACGCCTTCGAGGAAATGCTGCTCGATGCCAGCAAGGCCTGTGACGAGAAGATCCGCGACGGCGCCGATATCTCCATCCTCGAAGGTTATTCCTACATCATCACCTACTTCGACCGCTACGACGCCACCTCCTCCGCCATAAACCAGCTCGCCTTCATGGAGAACGTGAAGATCTCCGAGGAGATGATACGGAGCCTGCTGGGGAACAAGAGCGCCTTCGACATGCTCGCCCCCGACCTGTTCAACAAGCTCTTCCTCTCCGGCATCTTCGAGGACAAGTACCTGGGGATCTACGGCAGGAAAAAGGTGACGCACCTGGCCCGGGGGCTGAAACTGATCGAGGAGAACCGCCTCACCACCAGCGGGCTGTTGGAGCAGCTGGTGCGGATCGACACCGACGAGAGGCTGTACCTCATCCTTCTCGAGCACGTGAAGGACCGGATCAGGAACTTCTACTCCAAGTACGCCACCAGGGCGGACCAGGAGGCCCTGATGAGGGAGCTCACCGAGGAGCTGAACCACAAGAAGATCCTGGAAGGAGAGATCCCCGCACACCTCTTCCAGGAGGCGATCCTCACCATCAAGAAGGAAGCGGTTTACATCCACAACCTGCTGCCGCAGATCATCGTCGAGAACAACTGCCTGCTGCGCGAGGACTTTCTGGAGAACTCCGGCCTGGACCGCTTCTACGTTGAAGAGCTGGAGAGGGAATTCTTCGAGTTGAACGGCCTGAACCTGGAAGACCTGTACCAGATCCGCAAGGGGCTCAATTAGGCAAAAGCGGGGCCAGGGGCTGGTGCCGGCAAACAGGGCAGACCTGAACCGGATGCCACCCCACCGCTGCCTGACTCCCCTCGCCCCCCGTTCCTCCCCTATTGACACCCGCCCCCAATTCCTCTAATGTGCACTGGTGTGTAAATTTTGTACTCAGAGGAACGAATGACCGTCATAGACGAACAGCTCAAAAGGATCGGCGACCGGATCGCCTCCTTCGGCAAGGAAAACCTGGACGAGATGCTGCACCTGGTAGGCGAGGGGGCGCGACTCGTCTCCGAGCAGGAACGTGTCCGTGTCTACCTGGAAGACCTCACCCGCGGCGCGCTGTCCTGTGCCTTCTCCTGCGGCAGTTATGCCTCCGAGATCCGTCAGGAAATCTTCCCCATCATTTCCGCCGAAGCCGCCGTTTCCAGCACCTTTGTGACCCAGCAGGTGACGAGGTTCGACGACCCCGCCAATAACGGCCTGCCGCTAGACCAGGAATTTTCGCAGCGCTTCCGGATCGACGGGACCACCATGCTCCCCATCACCAGCCGGGGGAAGTCGATCGGCGTCGCCTGCGTGGACGGAGCGCTCCTCCCCCAGGACCGGATAGAGACGCTCATCCCGTTCCTGGCCAAGGCAGGCGAGCAGGTGGACCAGGCCCGCAAGTACCACCAGCAGCTGCTCCTGTCCCGCAGGGTCGAGCTTTACAAGAGAAGGGAAGCCGCCGGATTCATGGTCCGCTCCGCCGTCAACCTGATCGACGGCCTGACGCTCGCCTCCGTGCTGGTCCCGGTGCGCGGCGGCATGGAAGTGCTGGCAAGCCACGCCCAGGATTCCGATCTTAAATCGCGCTACGACAGCGTGGGGAACATAGACCTGAAGCACGGCACCTCCCTGGTTTCGCGCTACGTGAACGAGGCTGGGGTGGTGACCGACGAACGGCTGATGAACCCGCTTTTCTTCGCAGACCTGCTGGACGAATCGATCCAGCGCCGGGCGCTGACCGAGGAGATGGGGTTGCGCACCCTGTACATGGTGCCGCGCATCGAGCCCGAGACGCGCCGGCTCATCTGCCTGATCAACTACTTCACCCGCGACGTCACCAGCTACACCGAGTTCGAGATGGGGCTGCTGCAGACCCACGCGGAGATGGTGGAGCGCGTCATCAACGAGGTCGGCGGGGAGCATCTCGAGATCAAGGTGCTCTCCGAGATCTCCGATCTGCTCCAGGAGCGAAACGAGGGGCTGCACCCTTTCCTGACCAAGGTCCTTTCCAAGGCGACAGAACTGATAGGCGCCGACACCGGCAGCATCGCCATAGTGGAGGAACGCCTGGGGGAGAAGTGGCTGGTCGTTGAGAACGAGGAAGGGGCCATCGTCGGGGCCAAGAACAAGGAGTGGCTCAAGAAGAAGATCCCCCCCTTCAAGATCGGCGGAGCGGAACTGCAACCCCAGGAGCGGAGCCTCACCGGCTATGTCGCCTGGACCAAGGAGCCGAAGGTCATCGGCCAGGTCCTCGACGTCAACCAGCACGAAGGCTTCCACCGCCCGATGAACGAGCTGATCAAGAGCGAGATGGCAGTGCCCGTGATAAGCGACGACGAAGTGATCGCCGTCATCTGCCTGAACTCGCTGCAGGAGGGGTACTTCACCGAGGAGCACAAGCGGATCCTGCAGATCATCGACCGGCTCACCTCGCGCCACATCTCGGACATCCAGCGCATCGAGCGGCTGCAGTCCGAGGTGAACAAGCTGCAAAGCGACATCGCCTACAAGGACCCCAAGGTCTCCTCCTACCGCCTGGGGAACATCATCGGCAACAGCCGCAAGGCCCAGGAGATCGTCGCCTTCATCAACACGGTCTCCCAGCCGCTATCCAACAGGATCGCCCTCTGGAACAGGGGCGTGCTGCAGGAGGCGACCATAGGCCTTCCCTCCATCCTGGTACTCGGTCCCACAGGAGCCGGCAAGGAGTTTTTCTTCAACAACCTGTACAACAAGCTGAACGAGCTGTACCGGCAGCAGATAAACCCAGACGGCGAGCTTCCCGTCAAGAAGACCAACATCGCCGCCTACAGCGGCGACCTCACCTACTCCGAGCTTTTCGGCCACATCAAGGGGGCCTTTACCGGCGCCTACAGCGACAGGAAAGGGATCATAGAGGAGGCCGCAGGCGGCATCGTCTTTTTGGACGAGATCGGCGACGCCGACCCGAAGACCCAGGTCCAGTTGCTGCGCTTTCTCGACAACGGCGGCTTTGTCCGGCTCGGTGAGAACCGCGAGAGGATCAGCCGCGTGCTCCTGGTAGCCGCCACCAACAAGGACCTCAGGAAAGAGATCAGCATGGGGAACTTCCGGGAAGACCTCTATCACCGCCTGACCGAGCTCTCCGTAGTCGTCCCCTCGTTAAACGAGCGGCGCGAGGACATTCCCGACCTTTCCACCCACTTCCTCGGCAAGCTGTACCGTACCTATCGAAGCCGCGAGGAGGAGACCCTCGACGACGCCCCCAGCCTCTCCAAGGACGCCAAGGAGGCGCTCGTCGGGCACAACTACAACGGGAACATCCGCGAGTTGAGGAGCATCCTCTTGCGCGCGCTCTTTTTCAGGACCGGCAAGATGGTGACCGGCGAGGATATCAGGAAAGCGATCCGCGACGGCATGCGCGAGCAGGTCACCCCCGCCTCCGAGAGGCTTTCCGAAGAAGTGGCAGGGAGCATTCTGGCCGAAGTCGACGCGGGGAAGGACTTTTGGGAGGCAGTCTACGAGCCGTACTCGCAGAGCAGGATCTCGCGGGACGTGGTGCGGCTGGTCGTGGAGAGAAGCCGGGCGAGCGCCGGCAAGAGCATGCCCGAGATAGCCAGGCATCTGAGAGCCATCACCGGCGACCCCCAGGAAGACGAAGAAGAGCGCAAGCGCTTCTTCAGGTTCAAGAACTTCCTTTACAAGACGGTGAAGATTTGAACCGGGGTGGTACTATCACCAAGGGCAGAAAAGCCCGATGCAGGAGACGGTAGACCGGGGGGGGGTATGAAAGGCAATGGGAATACTGGGAACTATGGGAGTGATGGGAATCATAGGAAGGCAGCCGAGATATCACGTGCCTCCCAGACCTCCCATGATTCCCATGATTCCCATGATTCCCATGATTCCCATGATTCCCATGATTCCCATGCCTCTTCCTCGACCCTCCTGCCTCCCCGCGGCGATTACCGCACGCTGCTTTCCTACCAAAAAGCCGTGGTGATCTACGAGATCACCTTCCGCTTCTGCCGCCGCTTCCTCTCCAGGGGCGACCGCACTGTGGACCAAATGATTCAGGCAGCGCGCTCGGGCAAACAGAACATCATCGAAGGGAGCAAGGCGGCAACGACTTCAAAGGAGACGGAGATCAAATTGACCAATGTCGCGCGCGCCAGCCTTGAGGAACTGCTGGAGGATTACAGGGACTACCTGAAAGTGCGCGACCTCCCTGCTTGGGACAAAGAGAGCTGCGAAGCGCGGTACGTCCGCAACCTGGGGAAAAGCAGCCCGCTGTCCTTCGAGCTTTTCCGTGACTTTACCCAGACCCGCCCAGCCGAGGTGCTGGCGAATATCGCCATCTGCCTGATTCACCAGGCGAACTTTCTCCTGGACCAGCAACTGAAGGGGCTGGAGAGGTGCTTTTTAAAGGAAGGGGGGTTGCGGGAGCGGATGACTCACGCCCGACTTCAGGCACGGCAACGGCAACGGAACGGTCAAGGGGTGGCGGAGTAAGGCGCAAATATCTTGAGTAACGGGAACCTCAAGGACAAGGGGCAAGGGGATCCCCCTCCCCCCCCTTTGCTCCTATTGACTCTCAGTCCGCCTCCACCCGTTCTGGTTGGGATCGCACTTCTTCCTCTCATGTGTCATGAACTTATTGATATTGTGTCCCCGGAACTCCCAAGGTGCTCCAGCTCCAATAAGTCGGGAGTTAACGTCGCAAGGCGCACCGGCGGAGCGTAGCGGAGTCCGTGTGCCGCCGCTGGTTGAGCTTTGTGTTATTGCTGCCTGTAAATTTTCCTGACTGCAGCTAAGGAGTGGTTGTCAATTTCGAAATCACCATGATCAATGCTACTTGCAGTTTTACTGGGCTTTGAGGTGATTTCACTTATCATTTGTTTCTCTCTTTCCTTTTGGAACACTGGCCCGAGCGAGTACTTGACTTCAACATTATCAATTGTCAGCCGATCGAAACAAATTGGTTGGAGTTTGCCCTCAGCTATTGGTGTCCCAAAGATAGCAATATTCATCAGCCTGTTGCCTCTAACTTTTGAAAAATAGCTGCAGTATCTAAGACCTTGGAATCCCAACCGGAAAGCCATGACACTGAAATAGTTATTCAAAGCATACTCCCGCTGATAAAGCATTCTGGAAACAAAGCATCCAAGGTCTTCGCGTTCGAAACCGGTGGTGATAGTTTCTTCAAGTTCCTCTAGGTCAAGCAATTTTAGATCCCTTGATACTTCGAATGTCCCCAAGGTCAGTTCTTCGATATACTCTGTTCTGCATTCGAATAGACATGTTGAAATGTCAAAGGCTCCATAAAAAACTGGGAGAACCGAGGCACTAAATCTGTCACGAGAGGGGAACGCATCAGGAGTATCAATTGAGGGCTTTGGATCAAATACTGTCGCGGTCTCAGCATCAATATCCTGAATTAGGTTTCTCTTAATCCTATATATAATGGACCCTGGTGAGATTGTTATAGTTTTGAATTTTGATATCGCAGTGCTTAGAAGTTTATCTAGTCTGTCAAATGATTCGTCACACGGACTTTGCGTAGTGATATCTTTAAGATTGGCATTAAATCCCCAAATCCCCATGTCAGCAAGTCTAGAATAATTTAAATCTACTGAGTGGCCTGTAAGGCCATATAACATCTTGCAATCTTGTATTAAATCTGAGTCTAATGCCAAAGTTTCAAACGTTTTTTCTTGTGTCTCTCGAATCCTATACTTTGGTTGGTGATTTCCTACGCTCAGGTCTATGCTTCCGTTTTCGAAATAAGAAGTCATTAGCCAAAGGAATCCATCCTCCGATAGTTTTTTTCCATTCGGCGATTTGCACCTCGGACAGGGTTCATCTGAAGCAACACCTGTATTTTCAGCAATCATTCTGAGGCTATATTTTTTGAAACAGTGGCTGCAGACAATACTTCCCATGTTAATTATCCCGATTAATGCTGTTTAAAGCGGATTTATTCTGCGCTCAACGGGGCTGAGGCTGACCGCCCCGGTTTTCAAGGGCCGGTCGTGCCGATGGTTGTGGCTCTCTTCTACGGCTTTAGGTATGGATTTGGAATAGCTGCACCCTGCCGCTTCAGGTGTTCTCTGTATTCATCCACTGCATCTGATTGTGCGTAAATATCAAGATCAGGTTGAGCCTCTGGATGCTTTGATTGATATATGAGTCCGACAATCAGACCAACTATGGACATCATTGCACTCACGAATTGTTCGCGAGGCGGCCTATTTGTGGGCGCGCCGATGAAAAAAAACTCGCCACAACGAGCAGAAATGTTCGCAGATTGAAAACTCAACTTATCGGAGATATGGGCAAAGTCATTCCGTATCTTTCTCAGGAGGTGCAGATCCCGGTGGGCGTTTTTGGGAATTAGCCCTTGAAGGTAGGCCATGTCTATTCTCGACGAAAATGAGCCGAGAGGTCCACTCGCGTCAAATACCTTGTGCGCTAACTTCGTGTCATTCACAAGATTTGCTTTTAGCAAGTCCTTTAACTTCTCGTCGAGGAATGCGGCTGCCATAAGCGCACAACCACGATCTGTTTCGGGTGTTAAAGCCTTTCTGAATTTGTGAACCGCCATCATTGTGGACTTAGTTGGCTCCGGCAGACCATCAAACGCAACTTCTTGGAACCTCTCTATTGCTCTGATTGTCTTAATCGCCTTGAAGATCTTCATTTCTTACTCCACAACGCTGAGAGCACAGCGGCATGGCCGCTGTTACGCTTGGTTGGCGTTTCTCTGTCTGCTGTTCCCGTGTATCACTACCAGGTTGATTGTTGTCAATTTGCTTTTAAAGAATCCCAGTTAAAAGGTTTGTCTAGAAATGTAGCTATATCTGAAAATGCCATTTGCATTATAAGCGGTACATTTTTTTAAAATTTTTGAGTTGAAATCCAAGGCAAAAGTTACATACGCCTTGTCTACAACATTCTCTCCGCCATGGCCACGACAATGCTCTGCCATTCGGGAAAACCCCAGTGGGAGCGAATGCGTGTGTGATGACAAAAAGTGATAGTAAGCACGTATCCATGATGCATCTTCACCCATGCGATTCAAAATTGTCTTGTGGGAATAAATGCAAGACCTTTGCCCCTTGAGGATGCTTCTTTGATCATTTAATGGAAGACCTCTGAAAAAAGTGTCATTTTTGAGTTTGTTACTCAGATCAAGAATTGCATCTTCATAGATACTCGGTCCGGCATCCTTCACTTTTACTAAGTTTTGGCGCAATTGATTCCTGGCATGACAGTCGTGCAAATCCATTACTGTTAGCCGAATGTTCATTTCCTGCTCACTAACATCTTCAATTCCGAGGTAGAAAAAAATGAAGCTACATTCGAGTAAGTTTCTCGAAAGGGTGGCCATTGACCCGAAATCCCAGTGCAAGCCTTTCGGATTGAGTTTACTGCCTGGACAAAGTGAAAGTACACTGGTCGCAAATGTACATAATCTCGTAAAAAGTACAGAAGCCCACACTTGACGGTTGCTACATCTTAAACCGGCTGAAAAATAAGAAGTTGAAAATGCTTTTTCGAGGGCTTGAGTGAAATCATCAAGACACGGAATGTAATGCTCGCACATTTCTAGGTTAGGATCCATAGACTCTCTTTTACTTACAGGCCAACGGCTTGAGGCTGACCAACGGCGGGGTTTAGCCGTCTGGTCTAGCCGATTGTTGGGACGATTATCTGTCTGTTATGCAATAACTTACATAAAATTACAAACGTCCCCTCCGGCCTCTGAAGGCTCTTTTATGCCTTTGCACTTTTGATCAGCTTAGATATGCTCTCTGCGACTTCTTTCAATTTGCCTTTATCATGCTTTGCTTTTTCAACTTCAATCGTACTTTGACTTTTAGTTAATAAAAAGTTTCGTTCAGTTTTAGACAGCTCCGTTATGACAGTGTCAATATTTTCATTATTATGAGAGCAATATGCAGCATTCAAACCGACCATTTTCATCTCAACATTTGTAATTTCATTTTGGTAGTACCTGACACTATTCATCGAATCCTTGTGAAGCCTTAAATAGTAAAAAGCGAACACTTCAATAAAAACTATGAGTGTAAGTCTTGCTATGAGCGGCATAACATCATTTGAATGAAAAATTCCACCTCCATCAGACGTTTTGGATGAGGTAGCGTATATGCTGATAATATCACGCACCGTATAGTACAAAACAACTCCTGCAATGGATGTGATGACTGTGCCGATAATTATGTATATATTTGCTCTTTTAGTAAGCTGGTCAATTTCTCTTGACAACCGTTCAAACACCCTTTCCCCTGTCACTATTGCCTTTTCGTATGACTGTTGCTTCTCGGATTTGTATTCAAGCAACTTTGTATCCATCTGCTCGATTAACGCGTTTAGTTCATTTTTAATGTTTGTTAGATTGACCTTAAAGATCTCGACGCATCCATCCTTGTCTAAGAAGTTCTTATCCAGGTCGTGAAAGTCAAATGTCGTCAATCGATATGGCAAAGACGTATATCTTTCTACAATTATATCCTTTAGATGGGATGTTGACTGGTTAGCAACTTTTAGCTTTTCAATCTGAACTAGACATTCTTCTATTTCATATATCTTACTTAGCGACAGTTTACATTCAGATAGCCTTCGAGACTCATTGTACTCACTGGTTACATAATTGAACGGTCTCATCTGTAGGTAGTAATAAATAAATATGCTTGCGCTTAAAAATATGGTTACAATTCCAATTAGGTTGAGCTGTTCCTTGTAAAGTGGCCAATATATCTCCCTTAGTAAAAACATGGCAATGGAGATTAAGAATAGAACTATTGATGTAAATATGACGTCTCTTGACTTTCGTACATTCGAGTACATTTTTTCATCTGACAGCTTCACATACCCCTCCAATTATTTATAGTAACAGTTACATTGAATAGTCTTGGGGACTTCCGGGGACACAATACTTATTTCTAGATAATTGCAACTACGCCACTACCAAAAACTCCACCAATCAGGCGCGACAACTCGTTATTGACCGGAATCCCGGTGTTCCGCTAGCAGATCCCCTAAGATTAACCCACCACCTTTGCAATTAACGCACATCGCTGATATGTCAGAATGATAACGTAGCCGTGGGACGTTGGTATGTTGTGTAAGTTGTCAAAACCCTACCGCTCTTTCTGGTGTGCTGTTTGGTTAGTTCGTTGTGTTATCTCGGCGTTTTCTCGTGCTCTTTGAAACGGATTCGATTGTGGCCTTTGCGCTCTTTGCGGTCCGATTGCTCCCCTTTTATGAGCCTCCATTTTTGGATCTAATTCGTTCCCATTCTTCGGAATGCTTTTCAAGCAGCCGTTTCACATCGATATCATATGTTTTTTCAATGCCAGCTAGTCTTTGTCTCTCGGCAGCAAGGATATCGAGAAATTTAAAGCGATGTTCGAATTTGACACTTGGAAGTATTTTTTTCCAATATTCCTTCTCTGTATTTTCAATACTTTCAGTATCAGGTAAAAGTATTTGTATTATATCCATCATTCGTTTATCGTCTTTGTTGCTCAATATTTCAGCAAGAACAGCATTCTTTGATTGTTCAGACATTTCAATTGCAATAATGTCCCGATCAGTTGGCAGCTGTTTTTCTAATTGGATTTCTCGCGTTTTAATACTGACAAGTGAACCAAATTTCTCTTGATACTTATTTAAAGATGCAGCTAATATTTCTTTATCACGCTCTATTGATCTTAGGGTTTCTTCCAGTATTTTTACCCTATTGCGTAATTCTGTAATTTTCGTTTTGTCTGTTTTGTGCTTATTTGTATGCATTTGTTTAAGTCTTCTTTCAGCTTCTCTTTTTTCTAGCTCAATTGCTTTTTGATGTTCCTCTAATGTAATTCCTGTTTGGCGAATAATAGTTATGGTTCCCTTATTCTCGGTGATTATTGTGGAATGATTGTTCGCATTAATTGGTTGTAACGTTTGTGAAAATACTGTAAATGAGTAACTTAACAATACTACAACAATCAAAAACACTTTCATCACTTATTCCCCTTGCCATTGTCATTGGACTTTATTACAATTTTTCCAGAGTTATTTGATATAACTATAGATTGTTTGTCAGCTGTAATGCCCTGTGGGCTATCTATGCTATCGTCCTTTGATTTTGTATACATACTCCAAGATATAGGTACAAGAATAGCGGCAATTGCTACGACAATCCCTACAATTGCTATCTTATTTGACATGGTAAGTTTACTCATTGAAATGCTCCCTTTTTCTCGTAGCCACTCATTTTTGACCGAACTTCCGGTGTTCCGCTAGCAGAACCCCTAAGATTAACCCACCACATTGCAATTAACGCACATCGCTGATATGTCAGAATGATAATGTTCCAAATGAGGGGTTGACCAGAATACCGATCCAAACGGTCGGGAACCTCCAAGACAAGTGCAGACGCAGGCATAAAGGCCTGCGGTCGGGTTTTCCTTGCGGGATCTGGCCAACTCAGCGGAAATGTATAAGATTATCACGCCTTTGTAAAGGCTAATGTATACACGATATTCCGAACATCATCTTGTCAAGGTTTGTGGAACGCCTGGGAATCCCCGCGACTATTACACGCTGTTTTCTTTCAGAAGGCGGTGATGATCTGCGAAATCGCCTTTCGAGGAGTAGCCCCCGTTACGGGCAGAGGAATGAACGCCGCTCCCTTCCATGACGCAGCCCGCTCCAAAGGTTTGAATAAATAAATTGATAACGACTCACTGTGCGTGATATGCTGCGCCCCGACTACGGCCGGCCCCTTCCGTGCCGAAGCCTGAAGATCCAGGTGCTGGGAGCTTCAGGAAAAGTGAATTGATATATGACCAGGTCGGGATGAACCGCCTGGGCATTTGTTTGCCTGCTATTTTTGGAGGGAAAGTGAATTGCCTACTCACCACAATGGTTTTCCTGTCCATGCTTGCCTTTGGCGGACCCGACCTTGCTGCCGGAAACGAATCCAAGGAACCTGTTTACAGCAGCCGCCAAGAGTACCGGGCGTGCCTCGACCTTCAGGAGAGACTGACGTCGCAACTAAAAATCCTTCAGGATCATGTCGCCGAGAACAACAACACCATCGCCCTGTTACGGGCCGCGGCAAAGGCCCTCGCCGAAAAGCATCAAGATGTAAGCCCCTTTGACACGTCTCAGGTTGACGACTTCAACGCCCTGATGGAAGAGCACAACAATAAGGTCGCGGCTGCAAGCAAGGAGGCCGAGAGGGTGAAGGGGGAACACGAGGCGTATCACCTGCAATCGGTGGAATATAACAAGACCTGCGCAACGCTCGCTGTGAGCCTGGACGACCGTGATGCGGTGCTGAATGAGCGCGATTCCTCCGGTCAAACTTCGATGGCCGTCCCTTCACCCGAGGTCGCAGGAGCAAGCCCCAGCCCCTAACACACAGACGTCCTTGTCATAAAAGCAACAAGGGTTACTGCCTTAGGCGGTAACCCTTTTTCTTTCACACCTAATATCAAGGCCGGCCAACCTGCCAGATCTTGCACCTGAATGCTACAAACCAATTCGGGCCTGAAAGATCGGGCCTTTTCTTTTTTCAGACTGAATGTATGATTGTAATCATACTCAATGGAATGCAATTTCACCTCCTGAGAGTCACAATGATTTCAGTACCCAAGATTTAAGGAGCGGCTGTGCCTATAATGGAGTGGCAAGAAACTTTTCGCATCGATATAGAGCTTTTCGACGACCACCATCAGCAATTAGTCGAACTGCTGAACTCCACCTATGACAAGTTGGCCAAAGGACTTTCAGCCGAAGAGATTGCCACCGTCCTCGATGCCTTGGTTGAATACGCTGACTACCACTTCGAAGCTGAAGAACAATGGATGCTGGCTAATAGCTATCCCTACCTTGGCATGCACGTGTCCGAACACGCTGGTTTCAGGGCAAATGTGGCGGAAATGCGCAGCAACTATGGAGAAGGGAAAGAAACCATCCTGGCGATCCTCAATTTCCTTGTTGACTGGTTGTCCAAACACATACTCATCACAGACGCAGACCTAGGTCGATTTTCCCGCCTAAAGATTTAAGGCCCGCCGGCAGATACGAGAAAAGGGTTGCAAACTGAGGCGTACACTTCTTGTGTCCAGGTTAAAGCGGTGGCTTACCCGCATGACGCCTTGGGGTACGGTGCAAGCGAAGCTGTCACAACAAGCTCATATGGGAGAACTATGAACTTCAACAAAATGAGAAGCAGCTTCCTGCTCCCGCTGCTACTAGTTGCCCTTTTCTTGATGTCAGGTTGCGGAAGCGGCCCTGGCGAGGAAAGCCCGGTCACCAGCGTTGCCTTCAGTGACGGCTCATCTGTGAGTATAATCGATACAGGCGATGGGAATTATGTCCTGAAGGGAACCAACCTGAACGGAGTTGGAGGCATCGAAGTCAGTGTGGGTTATGGCAGTTCGACAATGATTGCTCCAAAGGTAACTCGAGGCGACTTCTTTTCCGGGGCCTTGTTCGCAATAAACATCGCGAGCCCGGGGGTCATCCGAATAGCCGCAGTCAGCACCACCCCATATTCCGGCAGCGGCCCCATTGCCACAATATCGCTTGCAGGCGATTCCGGAGACCTCCCCGCTTTCTCGCTCAATAAAGTCGAGATGATCGATACGAACGGCAAAAAGTTTCAGCAACTGTAGCTTGCAAAGCGCCCTGGAGCCGATAATAAGCCCGCTATTAAAACCGGAGGCAGACAGGCTATTACAATGCCCTTCAAACGAGCTTTTTTGACATAAAGCAACCATTACAATGCCCTGCCACCACAATCACCACATCAGCTGCTGCCATCTTTAATAGGCGCAGGAGCACGGCCTTTCTCAAACCCGCCGACGGCAGCGTCGCCCCTTCGCCGCTCTACGATTTCGCGCCGATGTTTCTTGATCCCGGCGGGATACCCCGCAGCTCCCGGTGGAGGGGCGACCTGGAGCCGGTCAGCGGTCGGCCGGCCTGGGGCAGGATCGCGGAGTCACTGGTGACGGTGTGCGACCCGGTGGAGCTGCGCGCCCTGCTGGCGCGGGATGCGGAAGCCGTACGCAGGCTCCCTGACACCATGCGGGAGTGCGGCGTGGAGGATCGGGTCGGGTGGCCCAGCGCGGCAGCGAGATCGCCGAGGACCTGTTCGACGCGGAACCAAGGGAGTAAAGATGCCTCGCAGATCGACCAGGAAACGGAGCACGGAAGAAATCCGCAAAGAGAAGGAAGCCCTGTACGCGGACATCGAGCAGGCCTGCTGACCATCGAACAGGCGAGCCGCCGCATGCGTAAGATCGCCGGGATGACCCAGACGGCGCATGCCCAAAAGATCCTGAAGATCTACCCCCGCGTGCTCATGGAACTAAAGAGGGATTCGCGGAAACCCTACGCTGGCGACTCTGGAAAAGGTGGCCAGGCCATTCGGCCTGAAGGTGGGGTTCGTCGTGAAGAAGTCGGCAGCCGGGGGCGCGAACAGGGAGGAGTGAAAAAACGCGGCGCGCGTTACTGCTCAATTTACAAGGCCGCTTTCCCGGCAAAGGAGTATTTTTGACCCAATTCGAGAGCATCTACCTGGAGTACCAGCCCAAAATCCTCCGTTACCTGACCAATCTGACATCGGAGCAGGACGCACCGGATCTCGCTCAGACTGTCTTCCTGAAGGTCAGCCGCTCACTCGACAGTTTCAGGGGAGATTCTTCGCTCTCAACATGGATCTACCGCATCGCCACCAACACCGCTCATGACCATGCCTCTTCTGCCATGGCACAGCAAAAGGCGTCGGAGCAGTTGCTGGATGACGAGGTCGCCATCGAGGATTTCCCCGATCACGATATGGAAGGGAGCGACGCCCAGTACATCCGCAGGGAGATGAACGCCTGCATTCGTGGCATCGTGGACCAACTGCCGGAAAAATACCGCGCACCCTTGCTGCTGAGCGAATTCGAAGAGCTCGGCAACGCCGAGATCGCCGAGATTCTCAGCCTGAACCTGGATACCGTCAAGATCAGACTGCACCGCGCCCGCACCCGGCTGCGCAAAGCCATGCAATGCCAGTGCAACCTCTACCATGACGACCGCAGCCAACTGATGTGCGATCGGAAGTGAGCAGGTAATTTGCAGTCGCGCGTATCCTTTTTGCCGCCCCTCCCGTCTATAGAGCCAGAAACTCAAACCACAGCGGAGGAAGTCATGAACTGGAAAGATTGTTGCGGGACAGGGCGCAAGACGGGGAACGAAAACTATGAAGTGGCGCGGATCGAGAAGGCGGCAAACAACTGCCTTCTCTGCGACGACTTCGCCAAGCGCCAGAAAGCTAAGCCGGTGGCTGTCATCTGCTGCGAGGGAGCCTGCCTGAGGGGGGAGGTTGCGCGCCAGGCTGCCAATCTGCTCTGCCACTCGCTGGCGCCAGAGCAGACGGTCAGGATCTGTCTCGGAGGCGCCTTCACCAAGGACACCGGACAGCGGGGCCTGGTACGCGAGACCCCGCGGGTGATTGCGCTGGAAGGGTGTTTCGTCAACTGCGCTTCACGCATGATGAGCGGGGTGATCGAGGGGCTGACAGCGGAGGTCATCGTTGCCGACACCCTCTATGACTTTGACAGGAAGCTCTATGGCGTTGACGAGATGGCGCCCGAAGAGATTCAGGCCCATGCCCGGACCGTGGCAGGCAAAATCGCCGCAACACTTTAGCGGCAAGGAGCGGAGCACTGCCTGCGTGAACAAAATGAAACCCGGACCTCCCATAGAGAGATCCGGGTTTTTCTCCAGCAGGCGCCATGCCGTCCAGATCCCGTCCCATGAATGGCAGCCACATGGGGACAGGGCCTCCGAAAAGAGCCCCTGTCGTCTTGGGGCTATAGCACGCAAAGCTGTTACATCTTGATCACCGTGAAATCGACACAGGATGGGCTTCCGAAATGGAGGCCCTTTCCCCGTGCTGGAGCATCAGGAACAAACAGCGGCGTCAGCGCTCAGACTTCCAGGACTCCTTCAAAAGCTCCGAGTTGATGGCGAAAGCGGCCTCGGCGCCCTCAGCGGCGGCTACAATGCCAAGCTGCACCGACCGCGCCGCATCCCCCGCGACATACAGCCGGGCATGGGTCTGCTGGAACTTGGCAGTCTCTACCACCCCTCCGTTCAGCGAGCAGCCGAGCTTTTCGGCAAGGTGGCAGCTCTGGCGCTGGTCAGGATGGAAGAACAGCGCCCGCCGGGGGAGCGGTTCGCCGGTGACGAAGACGATGCGCTCCAGTATGCCGTCCCTTGCTTCCAATGCTGCAATACGTTCCCGCCGCACCTTCACACCGTTTTCATGGAGCCTTTTTTGTTGCTGCGGCGAAAGGTCCCCGCCGTCGAGACACAGCACCACGTCACTGCTCCACCCCAGCAGTTCGAGCGCGTACTCGCAGCCGGTTGCACCGCAGCCATAAACAGCCACCGGCTGATCCCTCATTTCCCATCCGTCGCAATAGGGGCAGTGGAAGACGCTTCGACCGTAAAGGTCCTCGGCCCCCTGCAGCTGCGGGAGCTTGTCTATGATGCCGGTTGCGATCAGGAGATAGCGACAGTCAAGGGAACTGCCGTCGGCCAAAACGACTCGATAACCCCCTTCCGCCGCTTCGGCGTCAACGACTTCCATTTCCCGGTATTCAACCGACGGGTATTCCTGCAACTGCTCGCGGGCGATACGCCGCAGCTCGAAAGGATGGACGCCGTCACGGGAAAGAAACCCATGCAGGGCGCGGGATGCGCGGTTGCGCGGCTTGCAGGTGTCGAACACGAGAACGCTTCTGCGGCACCTTCCGAGGACCAGGGCCGCGCTCATTCCGGCAATGCCGCCGCCGACGATGACGACATCGTACATGCTGCCCTCCATGAACCGATCCCACCTGCGCAAGCCTTCCAGGGGTCGCCTCGCCCGGAAGCGACTTGAAGAAGCTGCGGTTTTCAGCTCGCTTGAGGGGGATATGCGGGTGAGAGTTCGCTTTGATCCGTCCAGCCAGACGAAGGGGGGAATCCGATAACGCCCGAAAACAACAGGTAAGACTGTAGCAGGCAGGCCGAAAAAGTAAACGGGCGGCTCACCCGTTTCCCGCCTCCAGTGCCTCCCCCAGCTGCGCGTACTTCTTCGCCGTGCGGCGGTCCAACCGGGTCCTGCGGGCCACCTCCTCGTAGGTCCCGAACTTCTCGTAGAGCAACCCGC